>Ga0193726_1000633_pt1 | contig 35097 bp, 36 predicted proteins | sample H2c1metaG_FD_144928 | JGI IMG/M metagenome (GOLD analysis project Ga0193726, IMG submission 144928) | Soil microbial communities from a riparian zone of the East river system, Colorado, United States - H2c1 | ecosystem: Environmental > Terrestrial > Soil > Riparian zone | place: USA: East River... | reverse complement strand
CCTGCGCCGCGCATCCCGGTCTCCTCTTTGATATCCGTTCAGGCTTTGCCGCCCACCCGAAGGCCGTGCAACGATGCCGGAATCGAATCCGGCAGCTTCCCCAGCCGTTGCACGGCCGCCAGGATGGCCGCGATATATCCGTAAGGACCGAGACCGCAGATCACGGCGGTGGAAGCGCTCGACGTAATCGAATGCCGGTGCAGTTCGTCTCGGGCGTGAATATTGGAGATATGGACCTCGATTTTCGGGCCTTCGAATATTTTGAGGGCATCGATCAGCGCGATCGATGTAAATGAATAGGCCGCGGGGTTCATGATGATCGCATCGGCAGTCCCGTGCGCCGACTGGATCAGGTTGACAAGTTCGCCTTCGAGGTTGGACTGGTGAAACGAAATCGAGATCCCGAGATACGTCGCCAGCTCCTGACAGCTCGCCTCGATTTCCTCAAGCGTCGTCGAGCCATAGATGTGCGGCTCCCGGATGCCCAGGAAATTCAGATTGGGTCCGTTCAAGATCATGATTTTGGCGGCCATCGTGACTCCCCTCCTTCGTATTGAAGCGACGTAAATCTAGCCGCCAAACCACTTTGCCGGAATCATCACTAGTCCCGGGAAAAGCACCATCAGAAACAGCACGACAAGCTGCGCGATCATGAACGGCCAGACGCCCTTGATAACTTCTTCCATGCTGATCCTGGAGACCCCGCAGACGACATTCAACACCACGCCCACGGGCGGCGTGATCAGTCCGATGGCGTTGTTGATGATGAACAGGACGCCGAAATAAACGGGATCGATGCCGGCCGTCTTGATGATGGGCATCAGGATCGGGGTCAGGATGAGAATTGTCGGCGTCATATCGAGCGCCGTGCCGACGATCACCACGACGACCATGATCGCGAACATCAGCAGGGTGTTGCTGCCCATGAAGGGTTTTAATAGATCCACGACCTGGGTCGAAATTTCCGACACCGTAATCAGCCAGGACGACACCAGGGCGGCGGCCACCAGGAACATCACGATGCTGGTCGTCAGCGCGGCGGAGACAAAGACCTCATACAACTGCCACCATTTCAGTTCGCGATAGATGCAGGTCGCCACGAACAGCGAATAGACGGCGACGACTACCGCCGCTTCGGTCGGCGTGAAAATCCCGAAGCGCAGTCCGACGATAATGATGGCCGGCAACATCAGCGCCCAGAAGCCGTCGATCACGGCCTTGGCGACTTCGGAAAATGACGCCCTCGGCGGCGGAGTGAGGTTTTCCGTTCGGACAACCCACCACCAGGAGACGCACAATCCGGCACCAAGCATGAGGCCCGGCACGATTCCGGCCAGGAACAGCTTGGAGATCGAGACGCCCGCGGCGACGCCGAAGATGACGAAGCCGATGCTGGGCGGGATCACCGGGGCGATAATGCCGCCGGCAGCGACGAGGCCTGCTGCATAGGATTTCTTGTGACCCGCGGCCACCATCATCGGCACCAGCAGCGCCGCCAGCGCGGCCGCATCGGCGGCGGCCGAGCCGGACAGAGATGCCAGAATGCAGGACGCCAGAATGGTGACGTAGCCGAGCCCGCCACGCAGATGACCGACAGCGACAAGCGCGACATTGACGATGCGCTTGGCCAGGCCACCCTTGTTCATGAGTTCGCCCGCCAGCATGAAGAACGGAATTGCCATCAGCGGAAAGCTGTCGGCGCCGTTGATGACGTTCTGCGCCACGATCTGGGCATCGAACATCCCGATCGTGCTCATCAGCGCGACGCCGCATATGATCAGCGCGAAGGCGATCGGCATGCCCAGGGCCATCGCGCCAAGCAACGAGAGGGCAAAGACCGCGATGGTCATATCTTGCGCTCCCGCGACCCTGAACCGGTCAGGCCTGAATGGATGCTGGGCCGCATGCCCGCGGACATCAATGCTCCTCCGATTCCCTGACGGCCACCATGTCGGCTTCGCTCGCCTGCCCCGCGACCACCCGGAACAGGTCGTAGAGCAGCAGGATGCCGGCCGACACGCCGAACACGACACCGACGAAATAGAAGATGCCGAGCGACAAGCCTGTCGCCGGCGCCCGGTCGTCGATGTTGATAATGGTCTGGCGCCAGCTTCCCGCCAGCAGCAGCCAGTCGGCATACAGCATCAGGCCATAGTTGATGATGAAGCAGATCCGTTTTCCCGCGGGCGACAGCATCCGGACCAGGCTGTCGACGCCCAGATGCGTATGTTCGCGCACCGCGACGATGGCCCCGAGAAAGGTCAGCCACACCAACAGCCAGCGCGACAATTCCTCGGAGACCGTAATGCCGGAATTGAAGCCGTAGCGAAGCACGACGTTGCCGAACACCAGCACCACCATGACCGCGAGGCATAACGCGATGACGCCCTTGAGCAACGCACAATACAGATCGAGTATTCGTTCCATCGGCGCCGTCTGGAGCTGGAGTTTTGGGCAGGGCCAATGGCTATCGGCCCTGCGTCGCTGATATCAGCGGCGTCTCACTTGGCCGCTTTGCGGATTTTATCGAGCTCTTCGTTGAAAAGCTTCACCGCTTCCGGCTTCAGGTTCGCGGAAACCTTTTCCACCACCGGCTGAACGGCCTTGCGCATGCGCTCCAGCTCTTCCGGAGCCACCGGGTTGTACTGCATTCCCTTGGCCTGCAGTTCGGACAGCGCCTTTTCGGTTTGCAGCCGCGTCTGCTCCTTCTGGTAGTCGCGGCTTTCGGCATAGGCCTCATGCATCATGCGCTGCTCGGCCGGCGACAGCTTGTCCCAGAAGATCTTGCTGACCAGGATGATGTTTTCCGTGAAGGTATGGCCGGTGGCGGAAACGTATTTCTGAACTTCATAGAATTTGTTGGAAAGGATGACCGTATAGGGATTCTCCTGGCCATCGACCGTGCGGGTTTCCAGCGCCGAATAGAGTTCGCCAAACGCCATCGGAATCGGATTGGCCTTGAAGGCGCTGAAGGACTCCAGATAGACCGGGTTGGGAATCACGCGAAGCTTGAGACCGCTGAAATCCTCCAGCTTGGCGATCGGGTGCTTGCTGTTGGTGACGTTGCGAAAGCCGAGCCCCCAATATCCGAGACCGATCAGCCCGCGCTGTGGAAGCACTTCGATCATCGCCTTGCCGAATGCACCCTGGACCAACGCATCAGCCTGATCGGTGGTGCTGACGATGAACGGGAAATCGAGCAGGCCGAATTCGGGAACAACCGTCGCGAGCGACGTGGTGGAAGCCGACAGCATCTCTTGCGTTCCGCCGCGCAGCGCCGACTGCTGCTGCAACTCGTTGCCAAGCTGGGACGAGGCAAACTCACGAACCTGCAGCTTGCCGCCGCTCTTGGCCAACAGGATTTCCGTGAATTTCTTGACACCGAAGCTGACGGGATGGTCGGTGTTATTGAGGTGTCCCCACCGGATTGTGCGCTCCTGGACCTCTTGAGCAGATGCGGCGCTGGCGAAAAGCGCGCCGCCGAACACCGCAGCGGACAGAATTGCAAACAGCCTCATCGATTCCTCCCTGAAACGAACCGGTGCCAAGCCGGGGCTTGTTGCCGCGAATTTTCGTGCCGGCCCGGTCTTTTTCGCTGGAAACCATATAACGAAATCGTTGTCAAATGATAATTCATATAATATATGAGATATTAGATATTACCATATGATCTGTTGTTTGCGGTGATGCCGTCGTTCGCGGTTATGTTTGCCGGCATCGAGTCGCCTGAACCATCGAGCCGAAAAAGCGGGATTAAGCATTGACGATCCTCGAGCATTCCCAGCCGCCCATGTCGGCCGGCGACAGCGGGTACCACCGCATTCGCTCCGACATCATCTTCGGCGTGTTGACGCCGTCGGGACGCCTCAAGCTCGACTCGATGAAGGAAGACTACGGCGTCAGCGTCAGCACGCTGCGCGAGATCCTCAACCGATTGGCATCGGAAGGATTTGTCGTTGCCGAAGGTCAGCGCGGGTTCGAGGTCGCGCCGGTGTCCATCCAGAATCTTCGCGAACTGGCGCAGCTCCGAATCCTGCTCGAGCATCACGCGATGACCGAGTCGTTCCGCGCCGGCGACATGGAATGGGAGGGACGCGTGGTTTCGGCCCATCACAAGCTGGCGGCCACCGAGCGTACTATCCTCTCCGAGGGCGACGATCCCGAACTTCGCAAGCGTTACGACAGCGAATTCCATCAAGCCTTGATATCGAGTTGCGGCTCGCGCGAACTCATGCAAACCCATGCCGTCGTGTTCGATAAATACTTCCGATACGCCTTGCAGTATCGCGGCAGCGCGACGATCGAACAACATCGGGCCCTGCTGGAATGTGCGCTGAAACGCGATGTCGAGAACGCAAAGGCCATCCTCACCGATCATATCAACAGCTGCGTTGCGCACGCGCTGTCCATCGGCACCCTTAAATAATCAGGTCCGTCGAACTGCGTCCGACGCTGCGACATAGGCAAACGCAATGGCCGGCCCGAGCGTGATTCCCGGTCCCGGATAGGTTCCTCCCATGACCGACTGCATGTCGTTCCCGCAAGCATATAGTCGCGCAATGGGCCGATTGCCGGAATCCAGCACGCGGGCCATGTCATCGGTGACCAACCCCGCCGAGGTGCCGATATCGGAAGGATAAAGCCGGAGCGCATAGAAGGGAGCCGTCACGATCGGACCAAGATTGGGATTGGCCACGCCGGCAGCCGCATCACCATTATGGTTTTGATAGATCGTGCTTCCCCTGCCAAATTCGAGATCGCGGCCCGTTTGCGCAAAGCCATTCATCCTGTCGACCGTTTCGCGCAAATTGCCGGGATCGATGTTCAGTCGCTGTGCAAGGTGGTCGATGGTGTCTCCCGCCGTGAGATATCCGTCGGCGATGGCGGCTCTCGTCCCCCAACCGCCCGGGCGCACCATGCCGAGACCGTATTTCCGGAGCGCCACAGCATCCGCGATCAGAAACGCCGGGACGGCCGACGCGCCGTGCGCCAACATCTCCAGCGCAAACTCATGATAGGAGATCGCTTCGTTGAGGAAACGGCGCCCGTTGCTGTCGACGACCAACGTCCCCGGTTTGCCGCGGTCGAGCACAAAATGCGGAAACACCGCGCTCGATCCATTTGCGCGACGCCGGATTGACGCGGGCGCCCAGAATGCGGCGCTAAGGTCCCTGTCGCTCATGCGTGCGCCGATCTCAAGCGCCTTGTCCTGCGCGTCACCATTCGAGCCGGCTGCGACGGAGGACCATACCTCGTCGGTTCCCAGCGCCGCCAGACGCCGCTCGGGGTGACGACTGAAGCCACCACCCGCCAAAATCAGCCCGGCATTGATACAGATGTCGCGCGAGGCGCCGTCCGCGACCAGACGCGCGCCGGTAACGGGGCCGTCAGCATCCCGCACAATCCTTGCAAGCGCGGCGCCGGTGAGGATGTCGACATCGCGACGGATCAGCGAATAGAGCAGCCGGCCGACGAGCGCGTTGCCCATCACAAGCCGGGTACCCCTGCTCTGGCTCAATCTGTCGCGCGCATAGCGCGCCAGAAGTTGGGCGGAATGCAGGAACGATTTGATGGATTTCGTTGACGACAACATGTGACCGATATCGGTCCGGTCGACCATCATTCCGCCAAGCAGCGTGAACTCCGGAAGCGGCGGACGAAGCAGCTGGAACGCCTGGCCGAGCAATCGTCCATCGAACGGCAGCGGCTCCAGCGCGCGGCCCGCCACCGCCGCGCCCTCAAGTTCCGAGCGATAGTCCGGATGACGCGCATAAGCCCGCAGCCGGACCTCGGAATGTTTTTCCAGGATCTCCACTGCTTCGGGACCGGCTTTCAGGAAGCTTGTGCGCAGTGCCGCGTCCGCCCGGTTTCCTATGATCTGTTGCAGATACCTTTCGACGTTCGCAGCGCTGTCGCAGGCCCCTATCGTGGACGCATGGTGTGTGTTCGGTATCCAGATTGATCCCGCCGATAGCGCCGACGTGCCGCCAACAAAGGCGGTTTTCTCCACGAGCAGCGTTCTGGCGCCGCGAATGGCCGCGAAAAGCGCGGCCGACATGCCCGCGGCTCCCGCGCCGATGACAACGACGTCGTAGCTTGATGAAACATCGGACAATCTTGAAGGGGGCAAGGACTTACCCAACATAACGGTGAGAGCAAAAATCCCTGGTCGTTCTATCGCCCATCCAGGCGGGTAGCAAACAAGCGTCTGCCAGCGACCTGTGCGACGTCTCCGCCGAGAGCTATGACCTGAACTTCGCCGTGAATGCGCGCGGTGTGTTCTCCCTACCCGGGCCGTCTGCAAGAAGATGCTCGCGGCCGAGGGTGCCTTTCCCGAAAGCGCGCGTTCGGTCGTGTTCATATCCTCCTCGAATGCTGTCATCGCAGCCCCGGAGCGCGTGCGATGTCCAAAGCGACGGTCGCCGGACGACTAAGCTGTTTGCCATTCGCCTAGCGCCGAACGGTAACGCCGTGTACGGGGTTCCGGCCCGGTCTGATTCACACGCCGCCGACCGAAGTGGCTCAAATCGCGTTTTGACATGCTGCTTGCGGAGGGATTTACTTCATCAACCGCTGGTGCAGGTCCGAGGATGTCGGACGCACGGTCGCGACCATGGCCGCGGGTGAACTTCCCTTCACAACGGCACCGCAATTCAGGTCGATGGTGGAATGCATATCCACCAATACTGAACCCGGAATCTAGAACGAGGGACGCACGACAAAAACGATCAACACAGTGCAAAGAAGCCCGTCGACGGGACGCGATCAAAGCAATTTCGGAGGGGACGGAGATGGCAAACGCCACATATGACGAACCTCACGGCATGAGTCAGTCCAAAAAGGCTGCTGCAAGCGGCTGGATCGGCTCGGCGCTGGAGTACTACGACTTCTTCATCTACGCGACAGCGGCATCTCTGATTTTTCCGCAGATCTTCTTTCCATCGGAAAATCCCACCACCGCCATCGTCGCGTCACTCGCGACCTATGGCGTCGGTTACGTTGCTCGGCCCATTGGAGCTTTTGTTCTTGGACACTGGGGCGACACGCATGGTCGAAAGACAGTGCTGATCGTGTGCATGTTCCTCATGGGTTTTTCAACGATGGCCGTCGGCCTTCTGCCAACATATCAGCAGGTCGGCGTACTCGCTCCAGTGCTTCTCGTGATACTGAGGCTCATACAGGGCTTCGCTGTCGCCGGCGAAATCTCCGGCGCCAGTTCCATGATTCTCGAGCATGCTCCGTTTGGGCGGCGCGGCTTCTACGCCAGCTTCACCCTCCAGGGCGTGCAGGCCGGGCAGATCCTCGCCGCGGCGGTGTTCCTGCCGCTCGCGCATTACATGCCTGAGGAAGCGTTCAACACTTGGGGCTGGCGGATTCCCTTCCTGCTCAGCTTCTTCGTCATCATTGCGGGCTACGTCATTCGCCGCAACGTCGACGAGACTCCGGTATTCGCCGAAGAAAGTGAGCACGGTGAGGTTCCAAAGGCGCCAATTATCCAAGCTTTCAAGCTTAGCTGGAGGGACATGTTGCGGGTCGTCTGCATGGCCCTGATGAATGTCATCCCGGTGGTCGCCTCGATATTCGGTGCAGCCTACGCGGTCCAGGCTGCGTATGGCATCGGCTTCCCAAAAGACGTTTACCTTTGGATTCCGGTTCTGGGCAATATCCTGGCGGTGCTCGTCATTCCCTATGTCGGCAACCTGTCCGACAAGATCGGCCGCAGGCCTCCGATCATCGTCGGTGCGCTCGGTTCGGGGCTGCTCGCGTTCGGCTACCTCTACGCCATCAGCATCCATAGCGTATCGCTGGCGATCGTCATGTCGCTGCTCATGTGGGGCGTCGTCTACCAAGGCTATAATGCCACTTTCCCGAGCTTTTACCCCGAACTCTTCCAGACCCGCACCCGAGTCTCGGCGATGGCTATCTCGCAGAATGTTGGCACAACGATCACCGCCCTGCTCCCGGCGCTTTTCGCAACCGTGGCGCCGCCTGGCTCGACCAACATCCCGCTTACCATTGGGGCGATTACCTTTGCTATCACGGCGATCGCGGCGGCTGCGGCCTGGAGCGCCCGCGAGACCTATCGAATCCAAATCAAGGATCTCGGTCAAGCAGACGCTGTTCCCGTCGACAAGGATGATTACGACCGCATGCGGGCGGCGGGCTCAGCAGACGCCCGGCTGGCCAGAGCATGAGTTCGTCCCATGGTGATCTCTAGCGTCCACCTGGTTTTATCAACAAAGGCGACGGCGGGACCTCCGGACCGTCTCGGTTAAGCGCACGCAAGGGGGCGAAGGCATGACGCCTGAAGCCGAATTTCACCAACGCAACCGCGATCTCCATCCGCCGGCGCATACGCCCATCTACAAGACGAGCGTGCTGCGTTCGCCGCGCATCCCGCTGTGGTCGCTACAGAACTCGCTGTCGGAGGTGACCGGTCCGACATTTACGCCCGAAGAACTTGGTCCGCTCGATAATGATCTGATCAATAATTACGCCAAGACCGGTGAAGCGATCGGAGAACAGACCATCGTCCACGGCTATGTTCTCGATGGCAACGGTCAACCGGTGTCCAACACGCTGGTCGAGGTGTGGCAGGCGAATGCGGGTGGACGCTATCGCCATCGCAACGACACTTATATCGCCCCCATCGACCCCAACTTCGGCGGCTGCGGGCGGATGTTGACCGACGTGCACGGCTATTACTTTTTTCGAACGGTCAAACCGGGCGCTTATCCCTTTCGAAATCGGGTCAACAGCTGGCGGCCGGCCCACATTCATTTTTCTGTTTTTGGGACAGGCTTTGCGCAGCGGTTAATCACGCAGATGTATTTCGAAGGCGACCCGCTCATCCCTCACGATTCGATCATTGCAACCATCCCCGACAAGTCGGCTGCGGACCGCTTGACCGCCAGGCTCGACCTCAATGCATCGCGGCCGCTGGAATGCCTCGCCTATCGCTTCGACATCGTACTGCGCGGACGCCGCCAGACCCTGTTCGAGAACAAGCTGCAGGGGAGCTGACATGACACCGACGCCTTTCATTCCGACTTATCTCCCGGAGACGCCATCGCAGACGGCCGGCCCCTACGTCCACATCGGTCTCATACCCAAGCAAGCCGGCTTTGAAATCTTCGAGAATAATTTCAGCGGCGACATCGCAGGTCCCGGCGTGGCTGGCGAGCGTATTGTCATCGAAGGGCGCATCTTCGACGGCGCGGGCCACATTACCAAGGACGTGCTGGTTGAGACGTGGCAGGCCAATGCCGCCGGCCGTTACAAGCATCCGTCTGACAAGCAGGATAAGGCGCTCGACCAGGGTTTTCGCGGCTGGGCGCGGACCGGGACGGATTTCGTCACCGGACTATACACGATCCGCACCATCAAACCGGGAAGTGTGGCAGGTCGCAAGGGCCGCAAGATAATGGCGCCGCACGTCAATTTCTGGCTCGCGTCCCGCGGCATCAACATTGGCCTCGCCACACGCATGTATTTCGGTGACGAAGAGGCCGCAAATTCCGAAGACCCGGTACTGAATATTATCGAGCAACCCGAGCGCCGCAAAACCCTGATCGCTCCGCGATCAGAACGCGACGGCGCTACAGTCTACACATTCGACATCCATCTGCAGGGCGATCGCGAGACCGTTTTCTTCGATGTTTAACCAGGGCTTTTGCGACGCGGCCACACTTCGGTCGGCCTGACCTTTGGCAACGGGAGGCTCACATGACGACAGACGAAAAAGTCCTGGCATCTGTGAAGCGGGGCAAGCCGCCTGCCGATTGTGCCGTGATCGGAACGTGGAGTCTGCGATCCTATGTTCGTGAACGCTTGTCCGACGGGCAGCGACACAATCAATTCGGCGACGCTCCGGTCGGCTACATCGGCTACGCGCCGGACGGCCGCATGTACGCCATCTTCACGCGCGATGACCGCATCGCGCCGCGCGACGCGGTGCCAACGGACGAAGAAGGCGTGCAACTGCTGGGCACCATGGTGGCTTATGCAGGCACGTTCTCGTTGGGCGAGAACGTCGTGGTACACCACATCGACACCTCGTGGAACCAGGCCTGGACCGGAACCGACCAAATCCGCCACTTCGTGCTGGAGGGAGACGTGCTGACGATCACGACCGCGCCCTACCGGAGTTATCTCGACGGCACGATGGGTCGGTCGATCCTGGTCTGGAACAAGGTGCGATGATCATGCGAAGCGTGTTTGCAAGAGGTGAGCCATGAGTGATCTGTTTTCGCTCGACGGCAAACATGTTCTTGTCACCGGCGGTTCGAGCGGTCTTGGGCGCTTTTTTGCGGCGTTCCTGGCGGCGCGTGGTGCTCAGGTGACGGTCGCTGCGCGCCGCGCTGAAGCGCTCGCCAAAACCGTCGATGATATCGGAACCGCGAACGGTCGAGCCCAGAGCGTCGTGATGGACGTCACCGCAGCGGCGAGCATCGAGGGCGCACTGGACGCTGCAGAAGGACGCTTCGGTCCCATCGACATCGTCGTCAACAACGCCGGCGTGACGGCAACGCGGCCAGCCTTTGATCAAGATGAGACAGATTGGGACAACGTTGTCGACACCAACCTGAAGGGCGTTTGGCTGGTCGCGCAGGCCGCAGGGCGGCGAATGGTCGCGCACAAGCGCAAAGGCTCCATCATCAATATCGCCTCGATTCTCGGTCTGCGGGTTGCCAGTTCCGTCGCACCGTATGCGATCTCGAAAGCTGGCGTTGTGCAGATGACCAAGGTGCTGGCGCTTGAATGGGCGCGTTATGGCATTCGTGTCAACGCGCTTGCGCCGGGATATTTCGAGACCGAGCTCAACGATGATTTTTTCGGGAGTGATGCCGGTCAGGCGCTCATCAAGCGGGTCCCGCAAAGACGGCTCGGCGAATTGAGAGAGCTTGAAGGACCCCTTCTCCTGTTGGCTTCGGAAGCTGGCTCTTACATGACCGGAAGCGTGATCGTCGTCGACGGCGGTCACCTGGTCTCAAGCCTGTGAGCGTCGACACTGTGATCCTGAGCGTACGCGAACTTGTCGCAGAGGAGCGCCCGTCGGCGCAGAACATGATGGGGGAACACCGATGACGTTGAAAGACGTGCACCCATTCGAGGCGGGCCTCGGCCCACATCCAGCCAACTACGTGCCGCTGTCTCCCGTCAGCTTTCTCAACCGCGCTGCGAGCGCGTTCGCGGATAAGGTCGCGGTGATCGATGATGCGCGCAGCTATACTTATGCGCAACTGCTTGATCGCTGCGTGCGCCTCGCCTCCGCGCTGGCGAATCTCGGGGTCGGCCGGCTTGATACCGTGGCGATCATCGCGTCAAACATTCCTGAAATGATCGAAGCGCATTTTGCCGTTCCGATGCTCGGCGCTGTACTCAATCCGCTCAACACACGGCTTGATGCAGCAAATATCGCCTTCTCGCTCACGCATGGGGGCGCCAAAGTTCTGATGGTCGATGGGGACTATGCGCCGCTGGTGCGGCAGGCGCTGGAGCAGGTCGATCACGAGATCGCCGTCATCGACATCGATTCTCCCGGTTCTTCCGCGGCACCGTTGGGTCCGTGCAATTATGAAGCGCTTCTTGCTGGCGCCGATCCGGCGTTCGCTTGGCCGGGAATCGTGGACGAATGGCAGTCGCTTTGCCTGCTCTACACCTCCGGCACCACGGGAGATCCGAAAGGCGTCGTCTACAGCCACCGAGGCGCCTACCTCGCGGCGCTGGGTAACGGCTTCAGCTTCGGACTTGGTTTCGACAGCATCTATCTTTGGACGTTGCCGATGTTCCATTGTTCGGGTTGGTCCTATCCGTGGGCCGTCGTCGCCGCCGGCGGGACACAGATATGCCTTCGCAAGGTAGAGCCGGCAGCAATCTTCCGGCTGATTGCCCATCATCGGGTCACGCATCTCTGCGGTGCGCCAATCGTGCTCAATATGCTGGCTCATGCGCCCGCTGACCAGCGGGTGCCGTTCGATCACACCGTCACCGTTGCGACCGGCGGCGCGGCGCCCCCGTCTACCGTCTTCCGGTCCATGGAGGCTCTCGGCTTTCGAGTCACGCATCTCTATGGGGCGACGGAAACCTACGGACCCGCGACCTCCGGCGTCTTCCTGCCGGAATGGAACGCGCTGCCGGCCGACCAACGCTTTGCCAAGATGGCACGCCAAGGTGTCGCCTACCCCATGGTCGAAGCGGTCACGGTCGCTGACCCCAAGACCATGATCCCGGTGCCGCGAGATGGCACATCCGTCGGCGAGATCATGGTGCGCAGCAATACCGTCATGAAAGGTTACCTCAAGAACGAGGCCGCAATGGCGAAAACGCTCGTCGGAAACTGGTGCCTCTCAGGCGACCTTGCCGTTTGGCATCCGGATGGGGCAATCGAGATCAAGGATCGCTCCAAGGATATCATCATCTCAGGCGGCGAGAATATTTCGAGCCTGGAGGTGGAAGAAGTCCTCACGCAGCACCCGGCTGTCATGCTGGCGGCAGTCGTCGCCCGTCCCGACCCGACATGGGGCGAGACACCTTGCGCGTTCCTCGAACTCAAGCCCGGCGCCGCGCAGCCAGACGACAAAGAGGTTATCGCCTTTTGCCGGGAACGCTTAGCGCGCTTTAAAGTCCCAAAAACCCTGGTCTACGGCTCGCTGCCCAAGACATCGACCGGGAAGATCCAGAAGTTCGTGCTCCGCGATCAGGCAGGCGAACTATGAAAGCGAGGTGCAAGTCCGATTGGTTCCAGTCCAGCCCCTGTTCTCATCATGGCCCATCGTCTCAGTTCGCGCGTGTGGCCGCTCGCATCGCGCTGCTCGATCGGCCCTAGCCCACCTGTTTCGTAGGATTTGAGTATGAAACGACTTGTCTACGTCATCAACGGACCTAACCTCAATTTGCTCGGCAAGCGCCAACCCGCAATCTACGGGCATGAAACGCTCGCCGACGTGGAAGCTGCCTGTCGGCGTGTCGCCACCGAAAGCAAGCTGGAACTAAAGTTCCATCAGAGCAATCGGGAATATGAAATCATCGATTGGATTCATGAGGCCCGCGAGACCGCCGCCGGCATTGCGATCAATCCCGCGGCATTCACGCACACGTCGGTTGCCATCCTCGACGCACTGAATGCGTTCGACGGTCCGGTGTTCGAAATTCACATTTCGAACGTTCACAAGCGGGAGGGCTTCCGGCATCATTCCTATGTTTCAAGCCGTGCCGACGGCTTCATCGCCGGGTTCGGCACCCAGGGCTATACGCTGGCCTTGCAGCGACTTGCGTACCTGATCGACGAAACTGCCGCCAAGAAGGACCAGGGCGGGGCGGCAACAGATTTGGGATCCTGACCATGATAAGCGGCACAACAAAACTCATCGCCCATCTCGGCTATCCGACCGAATCCTTCAAGGCGCCGATGATATACAACCCCTACTTTGAAAAATACGGCATCGATGCCGTCGTCGTGCCGATGGGCTGCAAGCCGGAAGAATATCCGGCATTTCTCAAGCTGGTGTTCAAGCTATCCAATATCCACGGCGCACTTGTCACGATGCCGCACAAGGTCACGACGGTCGCGCTCCTGGATGAGGTGTCGATCTCTGCAAGGGTCGCGGGCGCCTGCAATGCAGTCCTTCTCGGAGCAGGCGGTACGCTGATTGGCGACATGTTCGACGGTGAGGGTTTCGTGCGCGGCGTCCTGCGCAAGGGCCGCGTACTGACCGGCGCGCGCGTCCTCGTGGCGGGCAACGGTGGTGTGGGATCCGCGATTGCAGCGTCGTTCGCCAAGGCTGGCGTGGCGGAGCTTGCGTTGTTCGATGCCTACGCGCCGATGATGAACGGTCTCGCCGAACGTTTGCGCGCCAACTATCCGAAACTGAAGGTTACGACCGGCTCGATCGACCCCTCCGGTTACGATGTCGTGGTCAATGCCACGCCACTCGGTATGAAAGACGGCGACCCGCTGCCGATGGACGTCACCCGCATTGCACCGTCAACATTCGTCGGCGAAGTGGTGATGAAGCACGAGATTACGCCCTTCCTTGCCGCGGTGCGCGCGCGCGGCTGCGAATTTCAGATCGGCACCGACATGCTGTTCGAACAGATCCCCGCTTATCTGGAGTTTTTCGGGTTTCGAACCACGACGCCAGATGAACTGCGGGCTGTGGCGCAAATCAATTACTGAACTAACCGAGAGACGATGCAGACGAGAGCGAATAATAAATTGGGATGAGTCCGGCCATGAAATACTCGATAGCGACCGTTTCCGTTAGTGGCACCTTGGATAAGAAGCTGCAAGCCATCGCGGCAGCCGGCTTCGACGCGGTCGAGATATTCGAAAGCGATTTTTTATCTTTTGACGGCAGCGCAAGCGATGTCGCAAAGATCTGTCGAGATCTCGGTCTCAGCATCTGCGCGTTTCAGCCCTTCCGGGATTTCGAGGGAATGCCGGAACCGCAACGCACACAGAACTTCAGGAGAGCCGAGCGAAAATTCGACCTTATGCACAAACTCGGCACTGATTTATTGCTCATCTGCAGCAACGTGTCGCCTGCCTCACTCGGAGGCATTGATCGCGCGGCTGAGGACCTTCGTGAACTCGGCGAGCGGGCCAGAGCCCAAGGTCTGCGCGTCGGATTCGAAGCATTGGCGTGGGGGCGTCACGTTAACGACTATCGCGACGCGTGGGAGATCGTCCGCCGCGCCGACCACAAATCCATCGGGATCATTCTCGACAGCTTTCATACGCTTGCGCCGTCTCTGCCTGTCTCAGCCATTGGCGCTATTCCCGGAGACCGCATATTCCTCGTTCAGTTGGCGGACGCGCCCCAACTGGATCTGGACGTGCTGTCCTGGAGCAGACATTTTCGTTGCATGCCCGGCCAGGGAAATCTTGATATCAACGACTTTATGCAATCCGTTGTTGCTACCGGATACTCGGGCCCATTGTCGCTCGAGATATTCAATGATCAATTTCGATCCAGATCAGCCAAAGAAGTAGCAATTGATGGGATGCGTTCCCTGGTTTTGCTGGAAGATCAAGCCAAAACCGGAAGAAGCACAAAATCGAAAGCACTTGGCCCAAGATCGGAGATTAGAGACGTAGCTTTTGTCGAATTCGCGGTCGACAAGAACCATGCAGCCGATCTTGCAAGCGTCTTTCGCCAGCTTGGTTTCCGCCTAAGCGGGCGGCATCGCAGCAAGCCAGTGGAGCGATGGTCGCAAGGAGCCATCAACCTTTTGATTAACTGTTCGGAAGAAGGTTTCGCGCGATCCCACTACATGGCGCACGGTTCCGGCGTTTGCGCTATCGCTTTAAGGGTCGATGATATCAACCGCACGATGGCGCGGGCGGAGGCGCTTGATACAACGCCGTTTCACCAGCCGGTTGGCACGGACGAAATGAAAATTCCGGCGATCCGGGGTGTTGGCGGAAGTCTATTGTATTTTCTGGACCCGGACACGTCGAATTGGGATCAGGATTTTTCGCCTATCGTCGATGATGTCGGCTCAAATCATCTCAACACCGTCGATCATATTTCGCAGTCGATGCCCTACGAACAGATGCTGTCCTGGCAACAATTCTACACCGGCATTTTTCACCTTCAAAGGTCGCCGCAGCTTGAAATTGCGGACCCTCTCGGGCTTGTACAGAGCCAGGCAATTCTGAACCCTGACAAGACATTCCGCATCGTACTTAATGGATCGGTGGCGACGCGGACCATGTCTGCGCGCTTCCTGACGGAGTTTTTTGGCGCGGGAGTTCAACACATCGCTTTCGAATGCGATGACATTTTCGAGACGGTTGCAGGGATGCGTTCCGCAGGAGCATCTTTTCTGAAAATCCCGGACAATTATTATGACGACGTTGAAAGCAGGTTTGAGCTCGATCCCGCCGTCGCAACACGCATGAGAGAAAACCAGATTTTGTATGATCGCGATGATACCGGTGAATTCTTTCAAGCCTACACGCCCGCCTTTGATGAACGCTTTTTCTTTGAAATCGTGCAGCGACGCGGTTACCAGGGCTTTGGCGCTCCCAATGCCTCAGTGCGGCTCGCAGCTCAAACAAGACAGGCCCGTCCGGTAACCGTGCCGAGACCGGATAGCGCGTCCAACTAGTCAGGCTGCCCTTAGGCGCTCTGCCGCTTGACGCAGCCGGAGCGCCACGGCTTCCGCACATCTGCGGTAGGTCAGATTCTAGAGCCAGTAGCAATCGGCATGGCACGTTGCCGCGGCGAATGTCGGCTCCGTCGCGCCGCGGCGCCACGCCCTATCACCGGGCCAACGGCGATGCCTCGGCCGGCGGCCGCAATCCGACGCTCGGCCCGATCGCGACGGCGCCGTTTTACGCGGTCCGTCTCTACCCCGGCGATATCGGAGCCGCGACCGGATTGGTGATCAATGAATGGGCGCAAGTGACCAGGGCCGACGACCGGCCGATACCGGGGCTCTATGCCTGCGGCAACGAGGCAAACTCGATCATGGGCGGCGTCTATCCGGGACCGGGAATTACCATTGGACCCGCGATCACGTTCGCCTATCGCGCCGTCCGCCATGCTCTCAATGAGGCTGATGCCCGCCAGGCGGCGTAAGCAGCCCAGCGAGAAGCAAGAAAATAATATGACGCATGGTGTCGCCCTCGTTTGTGACCTGCTGGTGATCGGTTCCGGCGCCGCCGGACTCTCGACCGCGGTCACGGCTGCGTCGTTGGGCCTGGACGTCATCGTCGTCGAGAAGGAACGACAGCTCGGAGGTACCACCGCATGGTCGGGCGGCTGGCTTTGGATCCCGCGCAATCCGCTGGCGAAGGCGGCCGGCATCGAGGAAGATCCTGAAACACCCCGCACCTATCTGCGGCACGAACTCGGCGAGGGTTACGACGAAGCACGCGTGGCCATCTTCCTGGAGCAAGGGCCGCGCATGATGACGTTCTTCGAACGCGAGACTAAGCTTGCCTTCATTGACGGCAACGCGATGCCGGATTTTCACGGCCATTCTCCGGGCGCCGGCACCGGCGGCCGGTCCGTGTGCGCCGCGCCGTTCGATGGCCGGGAGTTGGGCGAGCGCCTCAAGGACATGAAGCCGCCGCTCGACGAAATCTCGCCGTTCGGCATGGGCATCGCCGCAGGCAGCGACATCAATCATTTCCTCAACGCGACATTCTCCTGGGCCTCGTTTCGCCACGCGACGAAGCGCGTCGTTCGGCATTGGCTCGACAGGCTGCGCCATGGCCAGGGCATGCGCCTGCTCAACGGCAACGCGCTGGTCGCCCGGTTGCTGAAATCCGCCGACGAACTCGGCGTACGTATCCTGACGGCGACCCCGGCGCAGGAACTTCTGGTCGATTCCGGCCGTGTCGTCGGCGCCACCGTGCTGGTGCGGGAAAAGCCGACCGAAATTCGTGCAAGGCGTGGCGTCATTCTCGCCGCCGGCGGCTTTCCCCACGATGTCGCGCGCAAAGCCGCGATGTTTCCTCATGCGCCGACCGGCAATGAACATTGGTCGGCGGCGCCGCAGAGCAATACCGGCGACGGCATTCGCCTCGGTGAGCGAGCCGGCGGGCAGATGCGCCAGGACCTCTCCGACGCGGGCGCCTGGGCGCCGGTATCGCTGGTGCCGCACCGCGACGGTACGGTCGGGCGTTTTCCGCATCTGGTCGAGCGCGCCAAGCCCGGACTGATCATGATCCGAAGCAACGGCCGCCGCTTCACCAACGAGGCGGATTCCTATCACGACGTCATGAAGGCGTTGTTCGCGGCAACCCCGGCCGGCACCGCCGCGGAAGCCTGGGCGATCTGTGATCACGCGTTTCTGCGCCATTATGGTCTGGGTCGAGTGCGGCCGCGGCCTTTTCCGGTCCAACCTTGGCTCCGCAATGGCTACCTCAAGCGCGGCGATACTATCGAAGCGCTTGCGGCACAATGCGGCATCGATCGGGAGGCACTTACGGCCACGCTGCGCGACTACAATCGCTTTGCCGTCGACGGCAAGGATCCCGCTTTTGACCGCGGCGGAACGCCCTATAACCGCATCCAGGGCGACATGGGCCATAAACCCAATCCCTGTTTGGCGCCGATCGTCGCCAGACCATTTTACGCAGTCAAGATCGTCGCCGGTAGTCTCGGCACCTTCGCCGGCCTGCGCACCGATGAGTATGCGCGCGTACTCGACAGCAATGCGCAGGCGATCGCCGGCCTGTACGCCGTCGGCAACGACATGGCCAGCATCATGGCCGGCCGCTACCCCGCTGGCGGGATCACGCTCGGCCCCGCCATGACCTTCGGCTATGTCGCCGCGCACCACGCCGGCGGTATTCCGCTGGACAACAATCGATCGGCCGCCTGATCGAACGGAGATCCACATGATTTACGAAATCGCGACCCTGACCATCAAGCTCGGCACCGCCCCGAAGGCCATCGCCGGCATCGGCGACTATGTGAAGGCGCCCACCGCCAAGGGCACCCTGCTCGGTTGCTGGGCAACCGAAATCGGCGATCTCAACCAGCTCATGGTGCTGCGCGGCTTCGCCGATTCTGCCGAACTGCTCAAGGAGCGCGAACGCATCCTGCAGACCACCGAACCGTTTGGCGCCGGGGACGCCATCGCCGCGATGGATTTCGACAGCTACGCGCCATTTCCATTTCTGCCGCCGGTGAAGCCGGGCAAATATGGCGCCGTCTACGAAATCCGCACCTACAAGCTCAAACATGGCGGCGTGCCGAACACCATTGCCGCCTGGGAGGCCGCCGTCCCGGAGCGCATTAAATTGTCCCCGCTGGTGATCGCGATGTACGCGCTCGATGGACCGCCGCGATTCACTCATATCTGGCCATTCGCCAGCCTCGATGCTCGCGCTGCGGTGCGTGCGGATTCCGTCGCCAAGGGCATCTGGCCGCCGAAGGGCGGGCCCGCCTGGCTGACCGGCGAGATGCGATCGACCATCGCTCTGCCGACGGCGATCTCACCATTGGCCTGACAGCAACACGGCAGTCATTCATGCAGCGCATCTATTCCCTCGCCTATCTGACCAGCGCGCCGATGGCGCCGCCCGACGCACTGGTGCTGGCGCAAAAGCTCGGCTACCAGGCAATCGGCGTGCGTATCGCGCCTGCGGCTCCCGGCGGCGACTTTTCGCCGCTGACCGAGGATCCCGCCATGCTGCGCGATACCGTGGCGCGCATCCAGGATACCGGCGTGCCGGTGTTCGATGTGGAGATTGCCCGCCTGAACGAAAATTTTCACGCCGATCAGTTCAAACGCTTTCTGGAGACAGCCGGAACCCTCGGCGCACGGGCGATCCTGGTCGCCGGCGACGATCCGGACGAAGGGCGGCTGACGGCATCCTATGCCGCGTTCTGCGATGCCGCCGCGCCGTTCAACCTCACTGCGGACCTCGAATTCATGCCGTGGGACCGCGGTTCGCGATGCCAGGAGTGCGCTGCGGATCATCACCAATGCCGACCGGCCCAACGGCCGCGTCCTTGTCGACTCGCTTCACGCCGGCCGTTCGACCACGACGCTGGCCGATCTCGCCGCCATCCCGGGCAGCCGGCTGAGCTACGCGCAGCTATGCGATGCGCCAGGAGAAGTCCCGACTACCCAGGAGGGCCTGATCCACACTGCGCGTTGCGCGCGCCTGCTTCCCGGCGAAGGAGGCATCGATCTCGTCGGCATCGTCAGGCAATTGCCCAGCGATCTGCCGCTCAGCCTCGAGATTCCCAATGACGAGCGACTGCCAAAGCTTGGCGCGCAGGAATGGGCGCGACAAGCGCTCGCAGCCGCCAAACGCATCATCGCATCCTCGACTTGCCCGCAAGGCGCAGCATGAACAAAATCGACCTATCCGGGCGCATTGCACTCATCGGCGGCGGCTGCGGCGGTATCGGCCAGGCCGTTCGACAACGCTTTCTCGATTCCGGCGCGACGGTAATGATCTGGGATTTGCACGAGACCGCCGACGACCGGGTCGATGTCACCGACGAGGCTGCCGTGATTAAGGGGATCGAGCGCGTCGTCGCGCAGTTCGGGCGGATCGATATCCTGGTCAACGCCGCTGGCATCACTGGCCCGACGGTACCGATCGAACAATACAGTCTGGCCGACTGGCGACGGACGCTCGACGTGAACCTGACCAGCACCTTCCTGTGCTGCAAGGCAGTGGTCCCTCAGATGCGAAAGCAGAACGTCGGGCGGATTGTCAATCTGGCTTCCATCGCCGGCAAGGAAGGCAATGCGGCGATGACGGGCTACTCCGCTGCAAAGGCCGCCGTCATCGCCCTGACCAAGGCGCTCGGCAAGGAACTAGCCGATACCGAGATTCGCGTCAACGCGATTGCACCGGCGATCATCGCCACCGAACTGACCAAACAGATGTCGGAGGAGACGTACAGAACGGTAATGGCGAAAAATTCCAGTCGGCCGGCCGGGTCTGCCGGAAGAAGTCGCCGCCATGATCGCCTGGCTCGCTTCGGCAGAATGTTCGTTTTCAACCGGTGCGACATTCGATCTATCCGGCGGCCGAGCAACGTACTGAAGGTGCGGTCGATTAGCGCGCTGGGATGCTGGTGTGCGCGAAACCTCAACACGCGCCCCCGACAAGGGCTGTTCTTGATGAGCAAAGCAGACGGCATGCCCAACCGCGAGGTCCGCCTCGGGGAAATGGATTACTGCGTCAAGGCGACCCGGCGCGAGAAATTGAATTGAAGAAAGCGGTTTCGCTATGTTGAGCAGGTCCGCGGCGGCCGTTTACGTGCGAACGGCCGCTCCGCGCAAAGCGGTCGTTCTGCGATTTTCCAAACTGCTGCGCGCGGCAAACGATAGACACTGTTGCTTGTGGCTACGTTCGACGAGCTATCGACAACTGAAACTAGATACCTGCGTCGCCGGTCCGCTGCCGTTCCATGTCGTCATTTGCGGATAGACGCAGACTGGAAAGCTTACGCTATTATCGCGCGACGTGAGCATGATTTCCCCGGGAGCCACCCCCTTCTCTACCCAATCGACCAACGCGGTGAAGAACTGGTCCTGCTCGCGCGTCGGTGTCTGGTTGGCATTACCGGGAAGTTTCGGCAGCGGCACAGAGTTGTTTTGGCCGCCGACCGTGTAGGCCCGGCCCTGCGAGCTGTGGGCCGCCCCCGGGAGAAGGTACATCCGCATGAACTTCTGCGCCTCGGCATCTCCGCCCATCGCCTCCACGACACGCTCGTGATAGTTGATGCTGCCCGCGGGCGGGATAGCGTCTATTTCCCAGCGGCGAATTTGAGGTATTCCTCAGTACCTTCTTTAGCCAATCGTATCCGGCCCTTTTCATCACCGCGCGCGCTCCGCTCGGTTGGCCGCGCGCCTTGTCGCCTTGTTGGTCATGCCGCGGAGAAGGTCCGCTCATCCACACTGCCCATAACAAAATCCTCCCAAGTCTTCGACTTGGGAGGATTTGATGTTGATTGCGGGGGCTCGCAAACGCCGATACCGACATTCGCTGATCGTGGCCGTCTGAAGCGGACAGTCCCCTGCGTCCCGAACGTTATTATCTATTGGGGAATACCAACAAAACCAATGATTTTTGAACAGCTTTGATCACCATTCTCGCCGTTTGTTCACGGTGTTTCGGTGGTCAATCGGTGGTTAGAACCCTTGAGCCGCTCCGGTCCGGACAGGGTGGGCTTGGTCAAAATAGGGATCATTTCATCCAATGATCTTGGGTTGCCGAATCCGGACTGCTTTTCTGCCTTGATAACGCCTAGGTATTTACTGTTCGCAGATCCCACAGTGCCGTCAAAAACCAAAACGACTCCTCCAGGAACGTTCGGATGTCAATCGGTTCTGGTGATCGACAAGAACGTCGGGAATCTCTCACGTATCGCCGATCGCCATTACATCATCGAGCGCGGCCGCACGATGTGGAGCGGCACGTCGGAGCAATTGATCGCCGAGCCGGAGCTGCAGCATCGGTATCTCGGGATTTGATGGCGGGCGCGTGCGAATTGACGCACCGTGCAATGTCAATAGCATTACGTCCGACGCTACGGGCGAAGGGTTTGCGATAATGGCTTGTGGCGTTTGTGGATTCATTCAGAGCTGGACGCGATGTATCGCGGCGACTCATTAGTCGCAAACTTCTTTATTGGCCATCATCCGGCCACTACCGGTGGTGACCTCACCATAGACCATACGGCAACCTTTCCCAACAGGTCGGCATCCTTGCTGATTGCATAATACCTGCCCAGACGACGCCTGTGGTTTCGCAGGTTCTGATGCCGTCTTTGCGCGTCCCGGCAAGTCACGCCCCGGTTTCGGCTCTTCCCGTTTTGCGGTTGGCTTCTTCACCTCAATCTTTTCGCAGGTATTGTCGTCGCCAATCTCATAACCCGCTCGGCAAGTGATCTTCGTGCAAAGGTCGCCATCGGCCTTAAAGCCGTGATCGCAAATCAGCGGACACACGCGCGTCGATTTACTCTTGACGGCATCGAGCGCATCGACACTGGCGACCTTCACATCGAGCTTCATGCCAGCGTGCTTGTTGAACAGATCAAGAGACCTTTGCGACGCCGCATTCCAATTGCTGTCGATTGAGCTGGTGTGGCATCCCACCCGTCGCAATTCGGATTGCAGCGAGCGTGGAAGATCGGCCGTCGTTGGTTGATCGGATTTGTCGGCCGGCGGCGTTAACGCCGCGACCTTGTCGTTGATGGCCCTTTGTTCAGGGGCAATCTTTGCATCTGCGGTAGCTTTGGCCGCTTCGGCGGTCTTCACGCGTGCGGCTTCTGCAACTTTCGCCTCTTCGGCGGCCTTCGCCATGGCGGCTGTCTTTGCACGTTCGGCTTCGGCGACCTTTGCGTCCTCGGCCTTCTTGGCCAGTTCGGCGGCGACGCGCGCCTTTTCGGCTGCTTTGGCTTGCTCGGCTGCCTTTGCCTGCTCGGCAGCTTTAGCGCCTTCGATCGCAAGCCGGGTTTGTTCTTCCTGCGCGGCCTTGGCTTTATTGGTGGCTTCGATTCTCGCGGCTTCCGCCGCGACCTTGTCGCGATGAGCTTTCGCCAGCTCGGTGTAGAACCCTGATGGATACTTGCTGACGAAGGCATCCCAAACCGGCTTACTGCTGACCTGCAATGCGAACTCATAATTGCGCTGCATGGCGGCATCTTGATCGACCGGCGCGGCGGCAGCCGGCGCAGGCGCGGCTGGCACCAGCGTCACGTCGTTTCCGCCCAGCGAACCGTAGACAAACGGCTCCTGCGCATTGCTCGTGGCCTTTAAGACATCGTCCCGCACGAAACCGAAAGCCTTGCGAAGATCGAGACCGGGTTTCGTAAGGTGATCTACCAGCGCCAAAGCAAATGGGCTGTTTTTGCCATCGCCGTCCGATGCCGTCGATCCCGCCTTAGCGGCAAAAGCGATCATCGTGTTAGGACTGGAAGGTTCGACCTTGGCAAGCCCGCGTCCGATGGCCCTTGATCCGATGGTCCGCTTCATGGTCTTGGCGAAAGGGTTATCACGGCACGCGTCCAGAATGACAAGCCGAAGTTGTTTAGCTGGTTCTACAGCAACCAACACGCGGTCCAGCGCAAAGGTTTCGTCGTAAACGTCGGTGTCGGTCTCAAGCGTCGCATCCACGGGAATCAGATAGTTGGTGCCGTCCAATTCGATGCCGTGTCCGGCATAGTAGATCACTGCCACATCGGCATCGCGCGTCTTGTTGCCAAACTCGCGCAACGCGCGTCGCATTTCGACGACGTTTAGGTCTTGTCGCAAATCTACCGAATCAAAGCCCGCCGTCTTGAGCATGGCGACAACAGCCGCGGCGTCGTTGGCTGGGTTTTTGAGCCGATTTACATTCTTGTACGCAGAATTGCCGATCACGAGCGCCACGCGCTTCTCGGCATGTGCGGCGACGGCGGTGGCGGCCAACACGGCCACCGCCAAGAAAAATGAACGAAAAACAGCCATTAGCCCCGCAATCGACGGTCGAATCTGGTTAGACTATATTGAAGACACCTTGGTGGATAGCGGGATTCCGCCGTTCCATCGCCACCAATCGGGGTTGAACCCCGGTTCCGCTGCACCCGTAAATTTGCGGTGATGACGCCCGACAAGCGTCCGCAAGACCCGCATTGGGACGGCACCGGCCTGCGCTTCGAAACCATGAAGCACGGCGGGGAATATCCCGACACGATGCCGCAAGCGATCAAGCTGATCGACGCCGAGGGCCGCTCCCTGCATCTACGTGCCGATCACGCAGAGCGGCAAGGTGGTCAACAGCCAAGGGTTCATGCTCGATCCAGAGGATGAATGATGACCGGTGATGTCTGCTTTCGGGGGTGATACAGACATCCGATTCGAAGGACATCACGTCGGCTTTTGAGGCAAAAGCAGACATGCGCTGGTCACCCCGGAATTTCGCCTTTGGACCCAAAGCTGAAATCGCGAAGACCACGGCAAGCTGTTGTCAAATTTTCGCTCTATTGCGGTTGAAGCGGAGTTACTTAAGCGCGATGAGCTGGCGATCCACCAAGCGTTTGAGTATGGCTGCCCCACCGCAATGTTTCGGCATGGACTCGGGATCAAATACCCCGCTAACATAAATCCCCTTCGAGTAATGCGACGTGCAGTTCCAAAGAAACGGGCTGTTGAGTTGGCGTCTCCGATATCCAAATCCGTTATACCTTTCCAGTACATACAGAATTCGGGTAATGCTCCAATCCTGTGTGCGCGTGACCCCGCTGAACTCGAGCGCATCCAAAGCGCTATCTTCCCAAGTAAACGGCGGTTGCCCTGTTGTTGGTCTTCCGGCGGGTACACTCACCGTTCGGGCGGTAAGAGGATCATTGTTGTGTAGGTGCGTCTGGAAATTCAATCCCGTCTCTGCATAGTGCAGCACACCGACAACAAACCATGGCACGCCCGTTCTTTTCTCAAGCTCAGAGTATCGAGCTTTGCCTTCAAGAAGCTTATCAACGATGCCGTCTACTTTCTGATTCCCGCCCGCCAGACTCATGTTGGTGAACATCTGACCGTATTCGGGTGCCAGAGAGAGGAAATCTAAAGAGGTTGCCGGAGTGGGAATTCGTTCCCTGCGTGCTATCAGTCGGTCGAGGTCTTCTTTAGCAAATTTGACCGGCGAGACCCCGTCGATCAACCGCCACGACCATCAATTCCTGAGGGATATCCTTTTCCGTGGATGTCAGGATATTTTAGCTATCTTCACATATTCAAGCGAGATCTTGTCTTTGTCGACTGCTCTCTGCTGCTCCTGTTGAATTTTCGCAGCTTCCTGCTTGTCGTGCTCAATTGTCGTCTGAATTATCCAGCCGCCAACCCCGATGATGACCGGAATTGCCGCCGTCGCAAAGATTTTCGCGACCTGCTCGGCCTTGTTGAGGAACGATGGGGAGCCGATCTCAGCCTGGCCCATAGCTTGTGTCATATCTCGCCTCGCGTCGTGCATTTGCACGTCTCGGGCATACTCCAATGAAGACAATCCCTAGGTGCGAAGTATGCACCAGGTAGTACCCGTCTTCAACGCGCCTTAAGCGCGCAGCTAGCAAAAATTGGACGCAGGCAGGTAAATCGAGACCAATTCTGCACGCGAGGAACGGCAGCAATTGGCACAAGGCAGACGTCCTGAAGGCCAGCCCAGATGTCGGCTACCGAGGGGGTAATGCGGACATCGCCAAGTCCATGAGCGTTCCGGATTTATGAGTACACGGCCTAATTCGGCCGAGAGTTGGTCAGCACCGTATTGATGGTCTCGCGCACGAACGCGCGAACCTTGTCCTCTCGCGTCGGGGTCATCGCAGCCAACGGCATGGTGTCGGCCAGCTCAAACAATTTCGTCTCGAGACGCGTTCGATATTTGTCGGGGTCATCCGACATTGTGCTGATGATCTCGATGATCGTTTTCAGCATCAGTTGCGTGGATATGTTGCTGGCGACGTACCTCGCCGTTGCCGTTTCTTCGTCTTCTGCCATCGGGTTCCCTTGCTCGCATCCGGTGTGTGGCGGGCTCACCAATCATAGGGCTTAGCGGGGACGCTTTCGAGTGAGCATGATAATGTGGACGGGGGCGCCGTACCAAACACCTTAGCCCGATCTGCGGTAGCGATCGACCGCGCCAGGCGCAACACCTGGGGTAGTGGGTCAGTTTGAATAAGGCAGCATAAACGCGGATTGTCCCACTGGAAAACGGACAGTCCGCAGGGCATATTGGCGGGATGCAGAAAAAGCCTTGGAAGATAATTGCGTACACGGAACGGCTCGGTGGAGGGCCGGGTTCCCAAGAATATTTCGTTGTTAGGGAGCTTAACCCGCACGCCGCCATAGCGACTTTGCAGACAGTCCGGACCGATCTTTTGGACGCCCGCTGCGAGGTCAAGGGCGAGGCCAGTACGGACCTTCTTGACTGGCTTCAGGTGGACGATGACGTCTTTTCCATCATGGTATTGTCATGACCCCCAAACGCCCTAGCGACCCCAACCAGCTCGCTAAGTCGATCATCGATATAGCGACGGGGCAGAAGCCAAACCGGGACTCTACGCCAATATCTGGGGCGGTTTGCGTGCGCGCCTGGATCGCGCTTTGATGCGCGCATGGCACCTCGTATCCTGACGATCTTGACCGGCCGCAACCTGCCGAAATCCGGCAGTCGAGAGAGCCTGAGCCGTCGATCGTCAACGAAAAGACGATCGCGGACTTCACGCGCGTGGTCGAGCAAACGGGAATTTTGGAGCGCGAACCGTCGCCACCGAAGCCATCCGCCGGCTTGTCGAGTCGAGGCTTAAAGTGAAGAAATGACGTTTGCCACTCACCCCGAGCGCCAGTTCATGCAGCACTTGCGAGGAGCGGGCTGGATCAAGGCGCGTATCTTACCTCGGAGCGTGCGAACTGTGAAAAGCCTGCTACAAAAGGGGTGGATCGAAAAACAACATCAAGGGCCGAAGAATGAGGTCTTCTTTCGGTTAACCGAAAGGGGATTGGAGGCGAAGAAGTCGCCCGTCCCGATCGAAGGGCGAAGGCGAATGGTCGAGCTCGGGCTTAAGGCGAAGGCGAAATGATCAGGACCGCTGTCATCTTGGCTGCGCTCTTGTTTTCGACCGCCGCCCAGGCAAACTATTTCACTTATCAAACTTGGTCAGCCCTGACCGAGGATTCTCGGATCGCATATCTCTCCGGCGTTTTCGACTCCTTGCTGGTGTTCGTGCCTGACGCCGGGTTGCATTACGAGACTTGCCTTGTGAGGGCCAAAACGCAGACCGGCCAGCTTGCCGCGAATGTGTTGAATTTCGCCAAGGACAAGCCCACGTTGCAAACTGGCTCGGTGCAGAACGCGCTGGTCCGTTATCTACTTGCCACCTGCGGTGCACCGCCATCCGCCGCCTGGTCGAGATCGGGCTGAAGGTGAAGAAATGAGGAACGACTAGGAGGCTCCGCGATGCAATATGCGCATTGGTTGATGGTAGCTGGAGCCGTCTTGGTGGTGCTCGGATTTATCGGCTTTGCACTTCATAAAAACGACGCCGCGACGGCTGAGGGTCATCTGACGCCAGACACATCCTCGGAAACTGTCCAGGCCGCCCTAGCCGCCATAGAAAGCGAGATGGAAGGCGAAGGGGAAATGCCGCCAGAACGGCAACGACGGCCTAACGGAATATTCGGCGGTTCGTAGCTCGCTGGGCGAAGGGGAAATGGACGCAAACCAATTTTTCCAGAGCGAACGGAAACCGGTATTCCACTGGTTTTTGTTGGCATTGCTCGTCTTCACGATTATCGATTACCTGTGGATAACTTGACCAGTGGTCTCGACAAATTCGCAGGGCAAAGATGTGATTCGCAGTTCGACTGAGACGCCATCGCAAGGTGTCCGAGCGTCGTCGCAACATCACAATCTTAGCGGACCCCTTTGAGTGTCCTCCGTTCGCCTGGAGCGAAAGGGAGCTCACATGCCTTTGAACTTTGATGTCAATGACACCTGCCCAAAATGCGGCAGCACAATAAGACGCGCTGTGATCTATCTTCACCCCACCGACCGCGACGCGGCCATTCACTCACTCAAATGCGCGGACTGCGGCTATGAAAAAACCAAGCTCCTGTCACTTCGGCCAGCCGCCCCGCCGCCTGAACTGACAGCTAGAGCATCGAAGAGGTTTGTGACTCAAAAGAAACGACCCCAGCTGGGGAGCTGAGGCCGCTTGTTAGAACTCCCGATGGAGGGGCATATTCCATCCGGGTGTTCTTTGCGCTCGACACCGCCAAGCGCAGGAATCCAAGCCGCCTGCCCATGAATCGTTCCGTCCAATTTTGAAAGCGGGCCAGGCGACGCGGGAACAGGCGGTCTAAACAGAGAGCAAAAGGAACAGGGCGCTGTCGCCTTTCACCTGGGCTGTTTCACGCGTTGTCTCATAGCCCATAGCTATGGGCGTATCGCGGTCGCAAACTTGCCACTCCCATTTCTCTGGTTTTAGAGGGATTACTTTCACTTCAAGCAGGTGTGTTCGATAGCCCTTGGCCATCGTCCAATATGCGCCTACGGCAGGTACGATCAACCCAGTTTGCCTGCCGTCCCCCAACGCTGGGGCCTTTCTTTGGGGACACGCTCAACCTCGGGGCATTGGCCTGGGCATTACTTTTCGGGTTGAACATCCGGCGCCGCTAAAGGGCTCGAGTCCGGCCGCGCACCCGGTTCGTCAACTTGCAAATTAAGATCAGCAGCTTTCTCGATTAGACTGGCGGCAACTTTTTGGTCCTTGGTTGCCTTGGCGAACTTAAGAAGAATCGTCGCCTGACGGGTGAAATAGTCTCTGGCTATCACCATGGGTTCCCACTCTACTAACTACTACTGCCCCCGCCATACATCAGGCGGAAGTGGGGATTTGGTTCCGGCCAAAAATGTACGAAGTGAACATAGCGGCTTCGGCGCAACACTCCGCCAGCCGAACGCGACACCGTGTTGACGCATTGTCGCCTTTATCACTAAGCTACAGAATGACTGAAAACTTGATACCCATTGCGCCTTGTCCGAAGTGCGGGAACAAACTGATCTTGGTGGTGACGCCCGGCAGCTATCAATCTCGCACGTTTGGATGCTTCAATTGCAATCGGCCTCTCTCCTTGAGGCGCGACAAAGCACCGGACTCGCCGCAGCCGTCCCAATAACGCCGCATCTAAAAGCTTCGAACGAACCCGGGTGTATCGCTCTGGTTCGCAGGATAGTATCGCTCAGGCCGCTTCCCGCATTTATCGCAACGCATCTTCGCTCCGAGTTGATGGAGCGTCATGGCGCTGAGCATCGGTAGCTTCTCCCGTATCATTTTGAACGGGACCCAAGAATAACCCTCAGCTGCAAGTTGGGAAATGGTTCGGTTGTCTGCCATTCCGCGATGACTACTTAGAGTCCGCTTTCTTGATGATTTGATTTACATCCGTTGAGGGAACCACGATCACGTCACCTTTGTCGGAATAGAGCACCGTGTGGTGGGACGTAATCATAACGACTCCCACATTCTTCATCTCAACACCCTTCAAGATTACGTCGTGCTTGAAACCGTCCATGTCCCGCGAGTAGTAGCCAAACGTCTGACCGAAGATGGATAATACGACCACCACCCACACTGCATCATTAGCCCAATCTTGCGGAGTTCTGATTTTCCAGCTTCTGAAACGATAGACGGCCATGATAGTGACACCGCCGATTAACAAGACGGATACGTGCAGCATGATGTGCAGCATGTAGTAGTGCACTTCACTTGTCTCATCAGACCAAATTTTAGGGACGAAGCTCAGGAAGAACATGAAGGTGACGAATTTCGCCCACCATAAACGCTTCTTAGGGTCCTCATTAAATACGGCATTGTACGCGTCTGTGGCATAGCCCTGCAGGAAAGTTACGGAGCCGGTAAGCACCGCAAAAATGATCAGGCCAAACTTTATGACGTCGCTGTACTCGATGACCCATATCAGGCGCCAGTCAAAGACTGAGAGATAGCCGTACAGGAAAACAGTAGAGCCCAAGAGTGCGGTGAGCCCAGCGAACGCGGAAATGGGTGCGAAGTACTCGCGTATATTTTCAACCACACGAGGCTTGTTCCTCGCCAGTACTTCCAAGGATGTAACGTCGTCCATCTCAATGCCCAAACAGCTTGATCAGGACGACAGAGGCTAGCAGCAATCCGGCGACCAGGCTTTGATCGATCCCGCCCGCAGCAGCGCCCGCCCCTGGCCACCTCACTCGATCGTTTCGTCCGCGTTCACGAATAGCGATTGCGGGATGGCCAGCCCCAGCGCCTTCGCCGCTTTCAGATTGACGACCTGTCGAACCGAGTCGGCTGCTCGACCGGCAAGTCGGCAGGATTGGCGCCTTTCAGGATCCGGTCTGCATAGCCGGCGGCGCGGCGAAAGAATTCCGGGAAAGAATTCCGGAAAGTCCTGGCCGTAGGACATCAAGAGTCCGTAGGGCACGCCTCCGCGATCAGGGAAATGGTCGGCACCTTGTTCGCCAGCGCCGCGGCGCCGACGAGCTTGCGCTCGTTAAAGAACATCGAGCCGCCGATCATCGCGCCGTTATAGCCGTCCTTCGCGATCGCGGCGAACAACTCTTCGACGGCTTCCGGTCCACCCCGCTGGCCAATGGCCGAATCCAGTACTGTGGTCGACAATGCCAGCACGAGCGGCGCTTCGAACGCGATGTGCAACGGCCAGATGCGCGCTCGGTTCGGCCCGCTGCGAGGTGATTTCGTAAGAGCTGCTAGGCATTCATGTCGGATTTGATGGCCCGACGTGGTAAATTGTAGGCAGCGCGTCGCGAACGTCGGATCCATCTGCCGGGCCGATTGCTCCGCTGGGATCCCGGATTGAAATGGTACTCTGCCTTTCGAAGCCGCAGAATTTTTTCAGTGCTTCGAATAGCGCGTAAGTATCATGGGATTTTCTCAGGATTTGCGTCGCACCGGGATGGCCACAAATTTCTCGCTTCAGGCATTGCTCCGTCACTTCACTGAGCTGTCGTCCGGAAAGAACAATAACCGGAATGTTCGCGGTCGCCGCCGTGGTGCGCAACCTCGTCAGCAAATATTGAGCATCCCCGTTCGGCATGAAATAGTCGGTCACGATCACGGCGGGTTCGTCCCGGCAGGCCATCCGGTAACCCTGCTGGGCGTCGCTCGCATATTGCACATCGAGACCACACTTCTCGAGCCGGCTGGCGAGAAACTGGTTGATATCACCGTCGTCGTCGACCAGCAGCACGCGCGGGCGCTTCCGCACCGCGGGCGTCGGCGTTTGCGTGCCGCATTGCCGAATCCTGCCGGCCATGCGGGGATGGATCTCCGCCAGTGCGACTTCCAGATCATTCCAGAAATTCGGCCCCTTGCGGGCGTAATAGGCCCCAAAGCCTTCGCACCTCTCGAGCGTATCCGGGTCCCTGCTGCCTGTGATCACAATCACGTTTATAGGCGTTCTGTCCGGGTCAAGCAGATGCGCGCAAACCGACAGGCCGTCCACTTCCGGCATGTTGACGTCGATCACAAGAGTGTCCGGCTTGAACCGGCTTGCCTTGAGTAGCGCCTGGATTCCATTGGACGCGGTATCGACATCGAAGCCCATGCGCGCGCAGTGATCCGCAAGTAACCGCACGATCGAAGGATCATCATCCGCGATGAGCATCTTCGGAATTTCTTCGCTCGGTTCAGCCGTCGCGTGCGCTCTCTCCTGAACATCGAGTCTTTCGATTTCGCGAGCAGATTGCCGCATGATATCGCTCCTGAACCCTGTTGCCGAGTTGGGTGTCAACCGGCGCACGGGTGTCAGCAGACTGCCCCGGCGTTTCGACACCGATCAAACCCCAGATGGACTAATGCGGGGCTAAATATCTTCTCTGTATAAATGCACAGGAGATCGAGGCTTGCGCTGCTATACTTGCTGAAGCGACCGAGCTATCTGGCCTTTGGAATTCCGCAATTCCCGGCAAGCAAGAGCAAACCGTCGAGCGCAAGGTCGGTTTCCTCGCCGGAACCGGAATCGGCAAGCTCGGCGATAACAGCGTCCTCGAGCGCCGCCGCCGCATCACTGATTTCGGCAAAGCCATAAATTCCGCCGGCTCCCGAAAGGCCGTGGGCGATACGCTTGATTCGATCGAGCATGCCCGGCAGCCGGTTTGCATCCTTCAGCGCGATGCGATCCTGCGAAAGCGCCGCCGCATCCTTTTTGACCCTCAGCAGGAATCCGGCCCGCAAATCGTCCATCGGATCGTGCGCCGGCTGAACGTAACTGCGCACCGAGGCCGCCAGCGTCATCGGATCGAACGGCTTTGGGATTACGCCGAGGGCGCCGAGCGAACGAAAACGATCAAGCTCGCGGGTCTGCGCGCGGGCCGTCATGAATATCACCGGGATGTTTGCAGTCAGAGCATTCTCGCGCAGTCGCATCAACGTGGCCGGTCCGTCCATCACCGGCATCATGACGTCACACAAAATGATGTCGGGCTGCCAGTCGATCGCTGCCACCAGGGCTTCCTCGCCCGAGCCGCAACTTCGCGTCGCAAGACCCGGATCGAGGCCAAGCGATATTTCAACGACTTCGCGAATGTCGGGTTCGTCATCGACATGAAGTATCCGAAGCGTAGTCATGCCACCTCCATCATGGGACGCGTGGGCAGAAGCGCCAGGCGATCGCGCACCTCTTCCCTTAGACGATCAAGCGACGCGCTCGACTTGGACAACGCGACCTGAACCTGCCCGTCACACGGAACGCCCGCCCCGTTATTGGCAAAGACGATCACCGGAAGTGCGTTGCCAAGGAAATCGCGAAGACCCGGCAACAGATCCAGGCCGGAGTCGGCTCCAAGCGCTATATCGAGTACCACCACATCAATGCGCTCGGTGGCAAGCGCGCGACGGGCGCTCTCAAGGGAATCCGCCGAAATCACGTCTGCGGTCGAACGGAGCGCATGAGTCACCAGCGCGAGCACATCGTGATCGTCGTCTACATGGAGAATGCGCAGACGTTTAGGCTGCTGTGGAGCAAGCGCGACACCAAGGACCTGAACAAGATGCTCGAAATCCAGTGGCTTGCGGAGCCAATCCAGAATGTTGAGATGCGATGATCTGACATCGTTGCGCCCCCGGTCGGGATCGCCGGCGATCACGATGATGGGCGTGTCGCGGTGATGCGCATTCGTGCGGATCTGCAGAATGAGGTCAATTCCGTCGCCGCCCGGGAGTTTCAGGTCGACCAGAATTGCCGCATAGCGGGTTGCGTCCGTACGCACGACGCCGGCCGACATCGTGTAAGCAAAGTCGACCGCGAATCCGCTCCGCCGTAGCGCTTTCCGCAGCACGATCGCTGCATCCCGGTCGTCCTCGCAAAGCAGGATACGGATGGCGCCTGGACCGGAACCAAGATCGACTTCCTCTGCAACGGTGTCGTCCCATGCCGGTAACTCGACATGAAAGATGGTGCCGCCGCCAGGTGCGTCGTCGAAGCCAACATCGCCTCCCAATCGCTCAACGATCTGTTTGACGATGCTGAGGCCGAGGCCGGTCCCCCCCTTCTGCCGGGAAGTGGTACCGTCGGCCTGCGCGAATTTCTCGAAAACATGCGGCTTGAAGTCATCTGGAACACCGCAGCCGTGATCGCGCACCGATACACGAACAACATTGCCATTTTTCTCTACTGCGACCAGGACTTCTCCGCCCGCCGGCGAAAATTTGATCGCGTTCGAGAGAAGATTGGTAATAACCTGAGCGAGCCGGTCGGGATCGGCATTCACTTCGCTGTCAGTCGACGCGGCGTCGAGTCGAACGTGCACGCCGTAGCTCTCGGCGAATCCGCGATTCTCCTCAATCGCGTGCGCTACCAGCGAACGCAAGTCGACCTGACTCAAATTGAATACAACGCGGCTGGACTCGAGCTTCTCGATATCGAGAATGTCGTTGATGAGACGAACCAACCGCTGGCTGTTGGTGTGCGCGATCGCGAGCAGACGCGCGGCCGATTTGGGCAGTTCGCTCGGCCATTGTTCCGCGAGCAGACCGAGCGAGCCGGAAATCGACGTCAGCGGCGTACGCAGCTCGTGGCTGACGGTCGAGACGAATTCGTCTTTTAGTCGTTCGTTATGCTTGCGGGCGCTGATGTCGCGGATCACCAGGATGCCCTCGGCGCTTTCGAGCGGACTCAGCATGATCTCCACCGGAAACTCGCTTCGATCCTTTCGCAGTCCGGTGAGCTCGATCCCCGCAGCGATCTGCAACGTCAGGGCATCCCCCACGGATCGCAGACCACCCGCGAGCAGCCGCTCCGCGAAGCCCTCCGGAATGATATTTTGCATGTTCTGCCCGAGGAGTTCGTCCGGGCCATATCCGAATTCTTTCTCCGCCTGGAGATTCGCCAGCACGATATAGCCGCCATGGTTCACCACCACCATCGCATCCGGAGCCACCTCGAGCAGCCCCCGGTACCTGGATTCCATTCGCGCCACGCGCTTTTCCTCGTCCTTGCGCACGCTGATGTCACGAATCACCAGAATCCCTTCACCGCTTTCGAGCGGGCTCAGCATGATCTCGATCGGAAACTCGTCTCCCTTCTTGCGGCGTCCGGTGAGATCAATCCCCTTGAGGATTTGCCGCGACATTGCGTCAACCCCATCGTTTATCAGCCGTTCCGCGAAGCCCTCCGGAATAATGTGCGTTATCTTCTGACCCAGGAGTTCAGCCCTGCGGTATCCGAACTCTAACTTCGCCTGAAGATTCACCAGGACGATCTCTGCGCTCTGGTTCACCACCACCATCGCGTCCGGTGCTGCCTCGAGCAGTCCGCGTGACCTGGCCTCCATCTGCGCTAGATGCCGTTCCGCATCCTTGCGGAAGCTGATGTCGCGGATCGCCGCCGTCACCAGGATTCCTTCGCTGCTCTCTAGCGGGCTCAGCATGATCTCGATCGGAAACTCGGCTCCATCCTTGCGCCGGCCGATGAGTTCAATGCCGGTGCCAATCTGCTGAGCCAGCGCATCTGCCGGGGACCGAAGACCATCCGCGATCAGCCGCTCCGCGAAGCCTTCTGGAATGATGTTCGTTACTTTCTGCCCAAGAAGTTCGTCGCGGCGATATCCGAACTCCT
>Ga0193726_1000632_pt1 | contig 35101 bp, 27 predicted proteins | sample H2c1metaG_FD_144928 | JGI IMG/M metagenome (GOLD analysis project Ga0193726, IMG submission 144928) | Soil microbial communities from a riparian zone of the East river system, Colorado, United States - H2c1 | ecosystem: Environmental > Terrestrial > Soil > Riparian zone | place: USA: East River... | reverse complement strand
TTTATGGCGGAGTGGGCCATTACCCAGACTCCGCGGTTTAAAGCGTCGGTATCAGGCGCGGGGCTTTCCAACCTGATTTCGGAGTATGGGACAGAACAGCATCCTTCCTATGACGAATGGTTTTATGGTGTGCCTTATGAAAGACCGGAAGGATTTCTAAATAGCTCACCGTTCCTGTATCTGAAGAATGTGAAGACTCCTACGCTGATTTTGCAGGGAGACGCGGATACCGTCGATCCCTTGGGGCAGAGCCAGGAGCTGTATCGGGGGCTAAAGCGGTACGGCGTTGAAACCGAGCTGGTGGTGTACCCACGAGAGCCGCACGGGTTCCATGAGGAGAAGCACCTGCTCGATTGTGGCTTGTAGAAAAGGGCCACAAGAGGTTGGGTAAGTCTTTACAGGGCTACATTCTCCATGATAACGTTTGTTCCCGTACCGCCATCCAGTGCGCCAGGCGGCTAGGGCTCTGATCGAGAACCTGCCAATCGTTTTTGTCGCTCGAACCGACCTCCTCTCGAGGACTAAAGCGTCGTCTCTCTTCGTGTGCTTTGTCACCGGCTGCCCGGGTGTGCAGGAATGGTTGCCGGTTCATTTGCTAACGGGTTGCGAAGCCCTGGACGACAAAAGGGGACATCTTGCTCAAGCTGCGAAAAGTTGAAATCGTTGGCTTTAAGTCGTTTTGTGAGCGCACTGTAGTCACGTTTAGCGGCACGGGCACGACGTGCATCGTCGGGCCCAATGGGTGCGGCAAATCGAACGTGGTGGACGCCATCTCCTGGGTACTCGGAGAACAGAGCCACAAGTCTCTGCGCGCCGAGCGCATGGCGGATTGCATCTTCAATGGAACAACCAAGCGGCCTCCGCTCGGGCTGGCAGAAGTGACCATTACTCTGGAAGATCCGGATCTGGCCGAAGCGGCCCGGTTTGTCTTGGAAAACGGTGCAGCGGATGCGGAGACGCCGGAACCTGCTGCTGCTGCGGCCATCGCCGCAGAAGCAGCTGCCGACCCAAATGTCACGACCGAAATTCTTTCTCTGGACCCCGCGCAAGCCTCTGCCGCTACAAGTGAAGCCGCAGAAAATCCACCGGGAGCCCCGGCCGGGCCGGGGGACCGGTTCAAAAAGCGAAAAAGAGCAGGCGACAGGCCGGTGCTTGCCTACAAACCCGGCGAAGTGGTGGTTAGCCGGAGACTTTACCGCTCGGGCCAGAGCGAATATTTAATCAATGGGCGTGTGGGACGTTTGCGCGACATCCAGGAAATGTTCATGGGTGTCGGGCTGGGACCGGATTCTTACGCGATTATCGAGCAGGGTCGTATCGGGTTGATTCTCTCCACCAAGCCCATGGAGCGTCGGGCGATCATCGAGGAAGCCGCCGGCGTTACGAAGTTCAAGACCAAAAAACGGCTTGCGGAAGCCAAACTCGAATCGTCGAAAGTGAATCTTTCGCGTGTGAATGACATTGTGGTGGAAGTGGAAAAGCAGCTCGGTTCACTCAAGCGGCAGGCGGCCAAAGCCCGGCGCTACTCGGAAATTCGCGACCAGATGCGCGCAATTGTTCGTCAGATGCTGGCAGGCAAAGCGCGTGAGCTTGACGCAGAAGCCGAGCGGGTGGCCAAGCAGCTCGAAGAGCTGACCGCCAACGAAGTACAGCACGCCACGGCGATTACCCAGCAGGAAGGCGAACAGGATCGTCTGAATCAGCGGATCTACGAACTGGATGCCGAGCTGCGGCAGAATCAGAATGTTTTGAACCATACGGCGCTCGAAGTAGATCGTAGCGAGAATCGCATTGCGTTTAACCGGCAGCGGGCTGAGGAACTTGCCGGGCGCAACACGCAGATTGCGGCGGAGATGCGGCAGGCTACGGCGCAGGCGACGGAGTGCGAATCGCGGAGTGCGGCGCAGGTCGAGGCCGTTACGCTGCTGCGCGAAGAGTCGGGAGAGCTTACGGCGCGCGCCGAAGAGCTGACTTTGCGGGCGCAATCGCGCGCTTCGCAGATTGCGGAATCGGAAACGCGTATCCAGGCCTTGCGGCGTTCGGCCTCAGAAGCCGGGGACAGCCTACTGCGCCTGCACGGGGAACAAAAGCAGGCGGAAGAGGCGCTCGTCCATCAGGCCGAAGCGTTGCGCAAACTGGAAAGCAACGAGCACGACATCCTGGAATCCTCCATTCGCGTGCGCGATGACGCGATGCACGCCGCGCAATCCTTTGAAGCCGCCAGCGGACAGCTGCATGCCCTGAAGCAGACGGCCGCCGGCTTGCAAGCCAAGATTTCCGACCTTCGCCAGCAACGCGAAGCGACGGGGAAACAAGCCGACGCTCTGCGCGATTCCCTTTCCGGTGTTCGCGCCCGGCATTTGACGCTGACACAAATTCTAAATGACCGTTCCTACACCGCGGACGCGGTGCAGAAACTTTTCGCCGCGAATGAACGGAGTGGCGGACAGGATTTCCGCGCCGTGGGCGTGCTGGCAGATTACGCCGAAGTGGAAGAGCACCATGAAGCGGCCATCGAGCAATTCCTGCGCGAAGAACTGGAATACGTGGTTGTTGAAACGTATGAGCACGCTCGCGCCGGTGTTTCGATGTTGCGCGATGAAGTAGGCGGCCGCGCGACGTTTTTTGTGGATTCGCTGCGTAATTTGCGGCCAACGCCGGAATACGAAACCATCGTTAACTTCCGCACCGAAGATGGCGTGATTTCGCGTCTCGATAAGCTCGTAGAGTTCCGCGATCCCCTCGGCGCAATGGCCAAACAGTTTCTTCCGCGATTGCGCTCGGCATATCTGACCGACAGCGCGACGGCCGCAGAAAAACTGGCACGCGAAAATGCGCAATTCGCTTTCGTCACACCCGACGGCACCTGCTACCAGGGCCGTATGGTCACTGGCGGGAAGGCGGATGATGCCGGACCGCTTGGGATGAAGCGTGAACTTCGTACTCTCGATGCCGAGGTGATGCAGCTCGAACAGGACTCGGTCGAAAAGCAGGTGGTACTCGAAGCGCTGGCAAGCGATCTTCGCGACAACGAACAGACGCTGGAAGGGATCGATTTGCAACAGCGGGAAGCGGAGCACAACGTGATTTCCGCCACCCACCGCCACGAACAAATGCAGGGCGAGCTGGCGCGGCTGAGCCTGGAACTTACCGTTTGCCAGAACGAGCTTTCGCGCATTCGTCACGATGTGGAAAATGCCCGGGCTCGCGCGGAACGCGCCAAGAATCAGCATGCAACCGCGGCTACTACGCGGGCTGACGCGGAAGCAGAAAGCACGCGTCTTGCAGAAGAACTCACCCAACTCCGTGGCTCAATTCAGATCGAACAGGACGACCTCACCGCGGCACGTTCAGCACTGGCGGCCATGAATGAGCGGCTGTCGGCAGCCGAGGCTGTGGCCAAACGCTTACTGGAAGAGCGTGTTGAATTTGAACGGCGCGAGGTTGCTTTGCGCCAGCAAGTCACTTCGATCAGCGATGAAACGATGGCGCTTGCCAAACAGAGCGAAGAACTTGCCCTGCAGCTTGAAGGGCTGCGCGGCGAACGGCTGCGCCTGGAAATTCGCCAGCGTGAATTTGAGACGGAATACAACGAAGCGCGGACTCGCGTTACGCAGATGGAAGATCATTTGCGCATGGGCCGGCAGTCGCTGCAGGAGCTTCGCGAGCAGCGCAGCCATGCAGAAATCGCTCGCGCCAAGAATGATTCCGATCGCGCGCACTTGCGCGAAACTTGCATGAGCGAAGTGAACACGCAGCCGGAAGATTTGATTGCCACCGAACCGGCGTTTATGTCCGGCGAAGAACTGGCTGCCGCCGAAATCAACTACAAGGAAATGAAGCAGCGAATTGACTCCATGGGACCCGTCAACATGATGGCGCTCGAAGAGTTCAATGAGTGCGAAACCCGTTTCAGCTTCATGACGCGAGAACGCGACGACTTGCTGCAATCGATCGCGGATACCCAACAAGCCATCGCCGAACTCGATCTGGCGACCAAAGAAAAGTTTGAGCACGCCTTTACGGCTATCAATGCCAGCTTTTCCACGGCCTTCACCACGATTTTTGGCGGCGGCATAGCGGAGATGCGGCTGACGGAAGCGGACAGCTCCGGCGACGCCGGCATCGACATTGTGGCGTCACCCCCGGGCAAGCGCATGCAGAATATTTTATTGCTCTCGGGCGGAGAAAAAGCCATGACGGCGCTGGCGCTGCTGATCGCGATCTTCCGCTATCAACCAAGCCCGTTCTGTATTTTGGACGAAGTCGATGCGCCGCTCGACGAAGCCAATGTTGGCCGCTTCACAAGACTCATCGGCGAGATGAGCAGCCAGACGCAATTCATCATCGTCACTCATAATCGCAAGACGATGGAGACCGGCAGCGTGCTCTACGGCGTCACGATGCAGGAGCCTGGGGTCTCGAAACTTGTCAGCGTCCGCTGGGAAGGCGACGCCGAGCCACAACCGAGACGCAAGGCGGCAACGGCCGCCTGAGCACGGTAACGGCGCTTTAGTAGCGAATACGCGCAGCGTGTCTGGTTTTTTCAAGGTGATCAGACGAACGAGCGATCCCGCTGCACGGCCTCCCGGGGAGTCCGGCGTTCGCTTTCGCCGTTTCTTCCAGGTCAGTTCGGTAAGCCAAGCCTCGCCCGGGTCGCCGGTTGGCCCCCGGGGTTCCCGGATTTCGCCGGGAGCTTTTTCCATCGACACAGACGGGAAGAATAACCGCTTGCGCTCTGGCCGGCGGGAATCTGCCCGTTGACCGCAATCGCATTCCTGTTTTTTTCTTGCAGCAGCCTTTAACTTCGCGCTTTGCTGCGCTAGAATGCTTTTCACTTCGTCGGGGGATTCTTTTCTGTGGCAGCCGGTCCTGGAACTCGGGTAATTCGCGAAACACAATTTGCCGGACTCACGCCTGCGGCGCGCGGCAAGGTACGTGACATCTACGATCTGGGCGAACGGCTCCTGATTGTCGCAACCGATCGCCTTTCGGCCTTTGACGTAATCCTTCCTACGCCGATTCCCGACAAAGGGCGCGTCCTTACGCAGCTTTCGCTCTTCTGGTTCAATTTGCTGGCCGACGTCGTGCCCAATCACGTTCTCAGTGCAACGGAGTTCCCTGCGCCGTTCGACGTGCATGCGGAGGATCTCGCCGGGCGCTCGATGGTCGTACGCAAGACGCAGCCGCTTCCGATTGAATGTGTCGTGCGCGGTTACGTTTCCGGCTCCGGCTGGAAGGACTATCGCGCCACGGGAAAAATCTGTGGCATCGATCTGCCTGCCGGACTGCGGGAATCCGATCGGCTGCCGGAACCGATTTTCACGCCCGCCACAAAAGCTGCCACCGGCCACGACGAAAATATTCCATTCGCACAAGCCGCAGAGCTGATTGGGAAAAAACTGGCAGAGAAAGTTCGCGCGATCACCCTGGAGATTTATCGGCGCGCTGCTGCTTACGCGGAACCGCGCGGGGTCATCCTGGCTGACACCAAGTTCGAATTTGGCTTGCTCAATGACGAGTTGATCTGGATCGACGAAGCCCTCACGCCGGACTCCTCCCGCTTCTGGCCTGCCGGCCAATACAAACCGGGCGGCGCTCAACCGTCTTTCGACAAACAGTTTGTGCGCGACTACCTCGAACGGATTCAGTGGCCCAAAACGCCTCCTGGACCCGAACTGCCCTCCGAGGTGGTCGACGCCACACGTGCCAAGTACCGGGAAGCGTTTCGCATCCTGACTGGGCACGAACTGGACTAGCATCCCGGCCCACTGAGGAAGGTATCTTGCGGAGCGTGCTGGCATGAAGGATCAATTGGAAGGGCTTGTCGCCCAGATGGTGGAACGTGGCATTCTTTTTGACGAAGCCGTCGGTGAATTTGAAAAACGATTCATCAAACGGGTGCTCGAGGGCGCGAAAGGCAATCAATCCCGCGCCGCCGAAATTCTCGGTATTCACCGCAACACCCTAAGCCGGAAAATCGACGAATATAAACTGGACACCCGGGCCGCCAGCAACGGTCACCGCCGGCATCGTTAGCGCTCGATTCGCAGTGCGGCCTGGCCGCCCGGAAAATACCGGTTCAAATAGAAAACGCCCTTCCGTTTGAGAGGAAGGGCGTTTCTTGCGTGCGGCAGGCGATTAACTTGGCTTTTTCGCAGCGGGACGCCGGGGTGCTGGTTTTTTCGGCGCAGCTTTTTCCTTCGGGATGTCTTCTTCACTGACCTTGGCTTTGTCCCAGTGCAGCATGAATGCCGGATCTGGATCAAAGGAAATGAGTGTACCGGTGAAGTGGATCGGGTTGTCCTTTTCGACGCGACCCGCTTCCGGCTGCCCAGCCACCTTTACTTCCATATTCGGGGTCGTCGCTGCATCGAATTCCGCTTCGCTGGTAACAAACGCAATCTTGAAGGCCAGGGGTTCGCCAGGCGTGACTTCAATTACTTTGCCCGGCACGCCGGGGAATTCAAGTCCGCAAGCCGCGAGCCATGTGATTTTGCCCTTGTCGCCGCCGGCCTTCAGGTCGGCGATGACCGAAGCAATCGTCATGTCCTTGCGCGCTGCGGCCAGATCATCGGCGCTGACCAGCTTGTAGCTTGCCGGACGCTCGGTCGAGCTGGCAGCAAGTTGCAGCAATTCGTTGAGTTCGGAATCCGTCAGATTTTCGCACGCCGCCTGCTGGTAGTTGGCTAGCAGTTTGCGCAGATACGTTTTCACTTGGGTGGATTGCTGCTGCGTGGCGCCCTTGGAAATCACGGCGCGCGCGATAGCCCAAAACGCATCCATCGTTTGCGGCGGAGTCATTGCCAGGTAAGCCTGGCCGAGGCGGTAGCTCGAAATTGCATCATCGGGAGTTAATGCCAGCACCGGCTTATAGGCCTGGACCGCAGCGGCATAGTCTTTCAGGATCATCGCCGTCTGCGCCGCGGTGCCCCAGAAATAAATCTGAATCTTCTGCTTTTGCGCCGCGAAGTCCGCGTCCGACATGTTTTCTGGCTTCTTCAAATCCTCCAGCGCCTTCAAGCCGGCTACCGCCGCATCATGCGCGGCTTTCGCCTGCGCCGGGTCTGTCGAGTTCAGAGCGTTGTAGGCAAATGCGCGGGCATACAGGGCCTGATACTTTGCTCCGGCATCCACCTTGTCGCCGAGCGCCACTACCTTGTCAGCGTATTCGATCACTTTCAGATAATTCTTCAACTGGCTGTACGCTTGGTAATAAAGCGGATAAACAAAGTTCAATAGTGCTGAATTCGGATATTTTGCTACAAAATCGTCCAGCTCTTTCACCTGCGACGCGGGATTTTTGTCCGCCGCAGCTGCTTGATAGGCGTTGTACTCCGCCATGGTGTAAGGCTGTTTAGCCGCGCCTGCCTCTTGACCTGCCGCAGGTGCAGCCGCCGCTTGTGCGTTCGCATTGGGCGCCGTACCGACAAACAGGCACGTAGCCGCAAACGCTGCCAAGCTCGCCACTCGCTTTAGTCCGTTCATTCCCATTTCTCCTCGCTCAAACCTTGAGCATGAGTGTTTCTCTTCCGGTGCACCCCGGAATAGTTCTGCGGGGAATCACTTTGCTTCTGAAATCCTTGGGATTATAAGAAATCCAGCCTGCCATTCGCAAGACGTTACCTTGCATAAACTTGACGATTGCGAAGAAATTTACAAATGGTTGGCTGCTTCTCATGTGCGTCCCCAACATCCAGGGGACCCCAAGCCTTGCTAAATGCCCTGATGGTACGATGAGTGTCGCACAAAAACGGTGGCCCGCACGAGGAAGAATTATCATGGTTCAAATGGACAAAACAAATACGGAGAATCGGGTATCGGCGGGCACGACCGACCGTGTCGCCATTGTGACAGGTGGGAGCCGTGGGATTGGCCGCGCCGTTGCCCTGCGGCTCGCTGCGCTCGGTTATTCGGTCGCAATCTGCGGACGGGATGAAGCCGCGCTCGAACAAGTTCGCAAGGAGATCTCGCAATCCGCCGCACGGGTTTTGTCCCTTCCGTTAGACGTCACGAATCCCGATAAAGTGCCCGCAGCTGTTCGCAAAGTCGAACAAACCTGGGGCTCGGTAAGCGTTCTCGTAAACAGCGCGGGCATCGGCGGATTTGGCCCTGCGCATCTGCAGTCGGAAGCCGACTGGGATCGCGTCCTCGACACCAATCTCAAAAGTGTATTTCTGCTTTCGCGCGCCGTGGCTCCTTCCATGATTCAGCGCGGCGCGGGCGACATTATCAACATCAGTTCACTTGCCGGGCATAGTGCCTTTGCCGGCGGGGGACTTTACTGCGCTTCGAAATGGGGATTACAAGGTCTCAGTGCCTGCATGGCCGAAGACCTGCGCGAACATGGCGTTCGCGTCAGCGTCATCGCGCCGGGAAGCGTTGCCACCGGATTCTCCGGCCGCGGCCCGAAGGATCCCGGGAAAGCGCTGGCGGCCGAAGACGTAGCCCACGCGGTGGCTGCGATCGTCACGCAAAGCCCGCAAAGTTTTGTCAGCGAAATCCAGTTAAGACCCCTCCGAAAGTAGGAAGTTTTTCCGACGCGGCGATTTTCCTCTTGACAATTGTTGTTATAACGATTATTGTCAGTGCATGCTTTCACGAACCAGAAGCGCCGCTCCCCAGCTCGAACACCGCATTTTCGTCACCCTGCTCAAGGCTGCCGATATCTTCGCCCTGGAGTCCGAGCAATTCCTTAAATCCGTTGGCCTGACCGGCGCGCAGTACAACGTTTTGCGCATTTTGCGCGGTTCGGAGCCGGAAGGCTTGCCTTGTCGCGGCATTGGCGATCGCATGATCTCGCATGATCCGGACATTACCCGCTTGCTGGACCGCATGGAAAAACGCGGGCTCATTACCCGGGAACGGCAAACCGATGATCGTCGCGTTGTGAAGACGCGCATCACACCGGAAGGATTGGCGATTCTGAAACCTTTGGACGAACCGGTGCACGCACTTCATAGGCGGCAGTTTCAGCACATGCCGGCATCGCGGCTTAAAGCGCTCTGCGATCTGCTCGATGAGGTAGTCGCGCGCGAGGAAAAGTAGTCTGTTTTTTTCAGTGCAAATAAATAAAGGGAAACGAGGAGAGAAAATCATGGGTAAGTACCTTCGAAAAGCTGTATCCGCGGCGATGCTTGCCGCGTTGCTGACGATGTCCGCATCGGCGGCGACTTCCACCTGGCAGATTGACCCGCTTCATACCGCTGCGGCATTTACCGTAAAGCACATGGCCATTTCGACGGTGCGTGGACAGTTCAAGAACGTCACCGGCACCGTGATTCTTGATGAATCCGACATCACCAAGTCCACTGTCAACGTGACCATCGACACCACCACCGTCGACACCGGCGAACCCAAGCGTGACGCCGACCTGAAAAGCGACAATTTCTTTGACGTTGCGAAATTCCCCACAATGACCTTCAAATCCAAAAAAGTGGAACAGGTCAGCCCCGGCAAACTCAAAGTGACCGGCGACCTCACCCTGCATGGCACCACGCGAGAAGTGGTCCTCGATGTGGAAGGCCCTGCAGCCGCGATTAAAGACCCTTGGGGCATGCAGCGCTCTGCCGCTAGCGTTTCCACAAAAATCAATCGCCAGGATTTTGGCGTGAAATGGAACAAGACTCTCGATAATGGCGGCGTGGTGGTCAGCGATGAAGTCAACATCACCATCGATGTCGAAATGACCAAAAAGTGACTCGCTCGGAGGAATGAAACGTACTGCTGGGCCGGGCGGTATCGCTGTATACCGCCTGGCCCAACCTAGTCATCTAATCCGCAGTACCAGGTTGGAAGGAAAAACTCATGCACAATCCTGCACCCACGGCACATCCCGTTCACGAAGTTATCCAGAATCGCTGGAGTCCTCGCGCATTTGGCGACCAGCTCATTCCGGCCGATGTCCTGCGCAGTTTGTTTGAAGCCGCCCGCTGGGCCCCTTCAAGCAGTAACCAGCAGCCTTGGGCCTATATCGTCGCCACCAAAGATGACCAAGAGAATTTCGACAAGATCCTGAGTGTGCTTGTTCCCTTCAACGCGGGGTGGGCCAAGGAGGCCTCAGCGCTCGCGATCGCTGTTGCGGAGCTGAAGTTTGCCAACGGCAACCCCAATCGCAATGCCTATTACGATGTCGGCGCCGCCTCTTTACAGCTTTCCATTGAGGCCACCGCGCGGGGTTTGGTTGTTCATCAAATGGCCGGGTACGATCCTGAAAAAGCCCGCCAGGTTTTCGACATTCCCGCCGACTGGGACGCGATCGCCGCTATGGCCGTCGGGTATCCCGGCGATCCGACGTCTCTTCCCGCCCCTCTCAAGGAACGCGAGGTTGCTCCGCGCACACGCAAACCACTCGGTTCATTTGTCATGACAGGCAAGTGGGGTCATACTGCTCCATTCGTCAGCAAATAACCGTTTTCAGAGGACCCAGTTCGCCGCGATGCATAAGACCATCGAATTTATTCTCGTCCATGGCTACGTTGTACTGCTGGTGTGGGTCTTCGCCGAACAGATCGGCCTTCCCATTCCCAGTCTCCCGCTCCTGCTTGCTGCCGGAGCGCTCGCTGGCACCGGGCATCTCAGTTTTTTTCTTTCCCTTTTCATTTGTATTTTCGCAGCCGTTCTTGCGGACTCGGTCTGGTATCAGCTCGGCCGCGTCAAAGGCATTCGAATCCTTCAGATACTCTGCAAAATATCTCTGGAACCCGATTCCTGTGTCCGCCGCACGGAAGGTGTTTTTTCCACCCAAGGTGCTCGTTCATTGTTGATCGCCAAGTTTTTCCCGGGCCTGGGCACGGTTGCGCCGCCGCTCGCCGGAATTTTCCATTTGCCACTCGGCAAGTTCTTGCTTTTCGACTCCATTGGTTCTCTTCTGTGGGCGGGCGCGTTTCTCGGAATTGGCTACTTATTCAGCGACCAGATCGAAAAGGTTGCCGAGCACGCTGAATCCCTGGGCGGCGGCCTGCTGGTGCTGCTCGTCGCCGCACTCGTCGGCTATGTTGCCTGGAAATATATTGCGCGCCAGCGGTTTATCCGGGAGCTTCGCGGCTCGCGCATGACTGTGGACGAGCTTAAGGAAAAAATTGATTCTGGCGAAAGCCTCGCCATCGTCGATCTGCGTCACGCTTTGGATTTTGCCGCCGACCCAGAAACCATCCCCGGCGCATTCCGCATGGATACCAAAGAATTGCAAGACAGAAACGATACTCTGCCGCGCGATCGAGAAATCGTTTTGTACTGCACTTGCCCGAACGAAGCGACAAGCGCCCGCATGGCCATCCTGCTGCGCAAGCAAGGAATCAAGACCATCCGTCCGCTGCAAGGCGGGCTGGACGCGTGGCGCGATCGCGGCTACCCCATCACCCGCCACGTACCGCTAAAACAGCTTCCTTAAACAAAAGGCCGGGAAAATTCCCCGGCCAGCAATCTGCCGGACGGATGAGTTCCTACAAACGCGGCAGCACAATTCCGCTTTGTGCCTGATATTTCCCCTTCTTATCCTTGTAGCTTACTTCGCAGACCTCGTCGGACTCGAAAAACAGCACCTGGCACAATCCTTCGTTTGCATAAATCTTCGCAGGCAGCGGCGTCGTGTTGCTGATTTCCAGCGTCACATAGCCTTCCCACTCGGGCTCAAACGGTGTGACGTTCACAATAATTCCGCACCGGGCATAGGTCGACTTGCCCAGACAAATCGTCAAAACATTTCGCGGGACCCGGAAATACTCTATCGAGCGGGCCAGCGCAAACGAATTCGGAGGGACCAGGCAGACATCGCCCTTATATTCCACCAGCGAGCGCGGGTCGAAATTCTTCGGATCGACAATCGTGGAATTTACATTGGTGAAAATACGGAATTCGTCCGCCACCCGGATGTCGTAACCATAGGACGACAATCCATAACTGATTACGCCTTCACGCACCTGGCGGTCCGTGAACGGCTCAATCATTTTATGCTCGAGCGACATGCGCCGGATCCAATGGTCTGGCTTGACGGACATCCATTCCTCCTTGATTTCGTGCGCAGCAAACTTTGCCTAGCAGTTATTGCAAAATTGCATGCTAAAAAGAGGTTCAGTGTAGATTACTCAACACGTCTTGACAACCCGCTGCGCACCCTCTAGCATCGGGCCACTGATGCGAGGAGGCTCGCGTGATTAAGCTGGACATCGTAAACGCTGTGGTGACTGCAACAAACATCAGCCGCACCAAAGCGGAACAGGCCGTGGAGACCATCTTCGAGTCTCTCAAGCAGGCTCTGGGCCGTGGTCAGCGCATCGAACTTCGCCGCTTTGGCGTCTTTAGTGTGAAACCTCGCAAGACCGGCATCGGCCGCAATCCACGCACCGGCGAAGAAGTCAGCATCCCGCCCGGGAAAGCCGTCCGCTTCAAGCCCGGCAAAGAGCTCCAGGGCCTGGAAGACGCCAAACCCGCGGAATAATTTCGCCGCGAATTTCTAACCGTCGAGACAAACTGGCGCAAATCCTCCCTTTCATGCTGTACTAGAGGTGTTTCAGAAACTGCGTCGCGGCTTTATCTTGCCTGCAAAACCCCGGAGAGGTGGCGCTCAGCCGGTACGGCAGGAGTTGCAAGCGCCGCGTGCGAATTCAATTTAGTTTTCAATCGTTTTCCAGAAAACCAAGCCCCGCATGACGACCCGGCCTTCAGACCAGCAACGCTATCTTGCTTCCCTTGAAGCCGACTGGCGCGCACATTTCTCGCATGACCCGTTTTCCCGGCCGGACCGTCGGCGCCCTCCACAGAAGACACTGGTCCTCGCCATCCTGCTGTTTCTGCTGACGCTTGGCACTTGTCTTGCCGCGGGCACGCAATTCGCCCGGGCCTACGCGCAGGGCCAAGCGGCTTCGACAGAAGAATTCACGCGGGCATTTGCACTTTTCTACAAAAACCCCGCCGCTCTTGTCGAAGGCCTCCCGTTTGCCCTGACCTTGCTTACAATTCTTCTCGCCCATGAACTCGGCCACTATTTCGCATGCCGCCACCATCACATTCACTCCAGTTATCCGTTTTTCATTCCCTTCCCGTCTCTTATCGGCACTTTTGGCGCGTTCATCTTAATCCGCTCGCCCATCCGCACAACTCGCGCGCTGTTCGACGTAGGCGCCTCCGGACCACTCGTTGGCTTTGTTTTTGCGATCCCGGCCTTGATCTACGGAGTTCTCCACGCCAAGATTGTTCCGGGCATTGCCCAGCCCGAGTCCGCCGAATTCATTTTCGGCTCGCCGCTCATCGTGCGCCTCGTTTCCGCACTTCTCCATCCGGGTGTTTCGGCTAGTTTTCTCCTGCTACATCCGGTCGGGCGGGCCGCCTGGGTGGGTCTCTTCGCCACCTCTCTCAACCTGCTGCCTACGGCCCAACTCGACGGCGGCCACATCGTTCGCTCGCTTAATCCAAATCTCCATCGCTACCTAACTCTTCTGGTTCCGTTCGCGCTGCTGCCCCTCGGTCGTTTTTTCTGGTCTAGCTGGTACATCTGGGCCGCGCTGCTGTTTGGAATCCGGTTCCTGCGCATCGCTCCGGTCCACGATCCAGTCCCGCTCGACCCGCGTCGCCGCTTCGCCGCGTTTCTCTGCCTCATAGTGTTTCTTCTCTCCTTCATGCTGGCCCCCATTTCCGGCATGTAATACTCCTTGGGGGATGCCGGTTTGTTTCAACCTGGCGCGGAAAGCGTGGGCGGTCAATGCTGTCGCCGGTGAACACCTTGAATTGAGTTCTGAAGTTCTTTTATGCCGGAGCGAGAGCTCCGGTTATGATGCTTCCCGGAGACAGCGCCGGCTGGACGCGCGACCAAAGAATGCCGCCACTTGTTCGTACGATCAGGCTGCGGGACCTGCTATTCCTCTTCATTGGCTCAGTCATCGGTTCCGGTATCTTTCTTACTCCTGGCCTGATTCTCCGCGATCTCAATGGCTCGGTCGGACTGTCCCTTCTGGTCTGGCTTGTAGGAGGTATCCTCTCACTGCTAGGCGCGCTCACCTACGCCGAACTGGCGGCAGCCAATCCTGAAGCCGGTGGTCTCTATTGCTACATTCGTGATGGCTTCGGGCCGCTTCCTGCGTTTATGTACGGCTGGTGCCTGTTCCTGGTCATCGCCAGCGGCACCATTGCCGCTCTTGCTCATGCCTTCACACGGTACCTTGCAGAAGTTTTGCCGCTGACCGGTTTCCAATCCAAAGTAATCGCTGTTCTCATGATTGCCGTCGTCACGGCGGTCAACGTTTGGGGCACGCGCAAGAGTTCTGACCTGCAAAACTGGACCACGCTCATCAAAGCCGGCATCGTTGTAATCCTCAGCGCCGTCCTGCTCTCGATGGGACAACACGCCTCGGAACTCCCTCCAGCACTGGGTACGACGCAGCACGGCTTCTCGCTCCTCTCGAGCTTCCTGCTGGCCATGATCGCCGTGCTGTGGGCCTACGAAGGCTGGCAATTCGGCACCTACAGCGCCGGAGAAGTCATCGAGCCGCAAAAATCCTTTCCCCGGGCATTTCTCCTCGGTTCGCTACTTTTGGTTGGTTTGTATTTGATTGCGGTCGTCGGCTATCTCGTGGCACTCGGTCCTGCAGCAGCCACCGCGAGTGATGCGATCGCCGCCACAGCAGTCGCCGCTGTACTCGGCCATGGTGCGGGAAAAATCGTGGCCTTCACGATTCTCATTTCCACGTTCAGCGCCACCAACAGCGTCATCCTCACCGCGCCACGCGTTTTTTATGCCATGGCCAACGACAATCTCTTTTTCAAAAAGCTCGCCGAGGTTCACCCCAAATTCAAAACCCCCTCCAGCGCCATTATCGCTCTGGGGACTTGGTCGGCTGTCCTGGCATGCGCCGGGAAATTCGCCGAACTTGCCGGCGGAGCTATCTTCATCGGCTGGATCTTCTATGGCCTTGGCGCAGCCGCCATCTTCCCCATCCGCCGCGCTTCGGCCGGTCTGCCGATTCCTTATCGCGTCCCTGGCTACCCCTGGACTCCGGTTGTTTTCGTGCTGGCTGCCGCTGCCATCGTACTGAATCCCATCTACCTGGCATTCCGCGACCCTAGCCAGTTCCGCTCCATTGCCGTAGCCCTCGTCCTACTAGTCCTCGGCCTGCCCGCCTACCTGTTCTGGCGTAAGCGATCCGCCGGGCCAGGCTAACCAACTGTCTAAAGGTCCGCCTGCGATGTCCGGAATATGCCGATTGCGTGCTGTGCGCCGCGCTCGCTGAAACCACACCAGGCTTCGAGTTGACTGTTTTTTGCCGGAATGGAATGTGGTTCCGGCTGGCTGCCAGCGAGCGCATTTTTTCGCACGTTTGCAATTTCCTAGAAAACCGTTGGATTCCGTTTCTCCGCAGCAGCCTTCACTGTAAATTCCGTACTCCGAATAATCGTCTCATTGCTCAGCAAATCGATGGCGCTGACTTCGATGGTGTACTTGCCTGCCGCCAGCCCCGCAATGGGCACAAATCTCTCAACCGTCAGTTGCTCGCCATGCTGATGCAGGTGTTCCGGGGTCTCCACGCCTTGCCAAACTTCTTCGCCATTTTTCGTGATCCGATAACCCACGGAGACTTTCGTCTGCCGCGAGCTCGCATCCACGCGCAAATTGTAAAGCTGTAGGTAGATCCCCAGTTTGTCTGCCGCTGAAAACTCCAGCCCCAGACGCGGCCGTACCTTGTACGCGCCCACTACGAACTGTCCGCCACCGATCTGATTCGCTGCGACGCGTTCAATCTGATCCGCCAAGATCAAAGAGCTGGCATCCAATTTTTCTTCCTCAAAATGCGGGACCCGTAACGCAGTGCTCAGCACGCCGGTGTTCCCACTTTGCGTATCCCGGATGACCAAGTCCAAGCGGTACAGACCGGAACGCAGCGGCACCGATTTTTGATAGATAGAAGACAATTCCTGCGAGGTCTGAAACAGCGACGCGGGAAAATCCCGGGTCACCACATCCTCAAACTTTTGAATCACCTTCCCGCCGAGATCGCTTATCCGGCCATAAATTTCCAGCCTCGCTGATTGCAAGCCCTGCTGGCCCTGGAAACTTAAATCGCGATTTCGCAGTTGTACGGTAATTGGCACCAGCGCCGTGTTACTCGTTGCACGCAAGAAGTCAGTTCGATATTGGAACGCCAGCGGGTTCGCGACAATCCGCGCACTGACTCTTTCTTCCAAATCCTTGAGATGCGTTGGAGCGTGCTGCACCTTGAAGTACTGATCCAGGCTGTCAAATCCGTTCCGTCCTGCGCTTATCCCGCCCATCGGCACCGGGCACGTCGTTCCATTGGTATTGGTGAATCGCCCGGCTTTGGTCGACTGACCGAAAATCTCCGCCTGTCCCAGACCGGCGCCGGGGACGTGAGCTAAAGCGTCTTTTTCGCAAGGATCGCGCGTGATGTGGTATTCCCCGCTTCCGCTGGGATCTACAAATTCGATTTCAATATTCTCTCCGACGTCATCCAGATGCCGGTACCGCCACATTTCCCACGGATACGTTGTCGTCGATCCGCCGCCCTCTTGAAACTTCCGGTCATACGTTCCGCCGGTGGGATGCGAATCAATTTCGTCCGGCGCTCCCCACAGGATGTACATGCGTCCGCGGTCGGTGTTTCGGCCGGCAACGCCGGAAGCAAAACGTTCGTCCGCGTAGGCCAGTCGCCGATAGAATTCCTCCTTGAAGTCGTTGGTAGGCGATTCCGGTTCAGGATTCCGCCGGTTCCAGAATATTTCTATGGCTTGGTCGCGCTCCTCGTTGGTGGACAGCTGAAGAAAAGCGCGCCGCTCATCGTCCGTCATGATTATCGTGGTGTCACGCAACCATTCGGCATAGTCAAACCTAAGTTCCTTTTGCGCTTTGCTGTAGCGGCGCTTGGCATTTTTCTTGTCAACCGGACCAGGGGAGACGTCTTGCGGTGCAGCAGTACTCTGCCGCGCCGAGGAGTCCTGTGCCGTCAACAGGGGCAGGAAAACCAGACTCCCCAAAGACATAAGCAGAATTATCTTGCGGTATGGGCCTATCACCAGAACACCTCACGCCTGAAATGGGTGGCCAATCCGAGAAATCCAGGGAATCTTCCGCTGCCGAGTACCCACTCCGGGTCCGATAGTGAACTCAGAATCAGGTCAGGTGAGGCGGGTTGCCTGCGGTAACTTACAAAGGGAGCAAATCCATCCTGCCCGTCCGCCGGAGGGCAACGGATTCGCGGCTGAACTCCGCACGGACTACAACAAACTCAACGGATCCATGTCCACCAGAACCGCGGTGTCCGGGATCGCCTGGGTGTCGCAAAACGCCATCGCTCCGGCGAGCAACCTGGTCAACAGCGACCGCTTTGGCGATTTCAGCAAAAATTGAAAGCGATGCTCTTTCTTCAGACGCGCGAGTGGTGCCGTTGCCGGGCCCAGGATGCGTGCCCCTTTGCCGTCGTGCGGAGAAAAATATTCCGAAAGCTGGCGCGACCACTGAATCGCCTTCTGCAAATTCGTATCGCGCACAATCACATTGGCCAGTGCGGTAAACGGCGGATACTGCATCAATCGCCGGAAATGCAGCTCGCGCTCGAAGAATGCGGAGTAGTCCTGCTTCACCGCATCTTGAATCGCATAATGGTCCGGATAGAAGGTCTGAATCAGCACGCGACCGCGTAGTTCGCCGCGTCCCGCGCGCCCAGCGACTTGGGTCAGCAGCTGAAATGTACGCTCGGCAGCGCGAAAATCCGGGAGGCTCAGCGATGAATCCGCGCTGATCACGCCGACGACAGTGACCCGCTGAAAGTCGTGGCCCTTTGCCAGCATCTGCGTGCCCACAAGTATATCCAGCGCTCCGCCGGCAAAGGCGCCGAGCGTTTCCTGATACTGCGCTTTCGTGCGCGCGGTGTCCCGGTCAAGTCGCGCGATGCGCGCTCCGGGAAATTCTTTGCGCAAACGCTCTTCCAGATGCTCGGAACCCTCGCCAAAAAAATAAACGTACTTTGACTGGCACTTCGGACAAATCTTCAGAACTTGCTGGATGGAGCCGCAATAGTGACACTCCAACCGGTTGCGATGCTTGTGGTAGGTCATCGAAATGCTGCAATTCTCACATTGCACCGATGCGCCGCAACTTCGGCATAGCACGGACCAGGAATAGCCGCGGCGATTAATGAGGACGAGCGCCTGGGTCCGGTTGGCGAGCGCTTCTTGAATGCCGGCGTGCAGGATTGCTGAAATCGGACTTGTTTGATGCGTGGATTGAAACTCTTGCCGCAAATCGACAATTTCGACTCCCGCCAGCGCCCTATTTTCCACGCGCGAGGCCAGCGTCAACAACTCATACTTGCCATTGCGCGCATGGTGATAGGTTTCCAGGGACGGTGTTGCGGAACCCAGCAGCGCGAGTGCGTTTTCCATTTTCGCGCGCACGATCGCCACGTCGCGCCCGTGGTAGCGCGGAGTCTCTTCCTGCTTGTAACTATTTTCCTGTTCTTCGTCGACGATAATCAGTCCAAGATTTTCCACCGGCGCAAACACTGCCGACCGCGTGCCTACCACGACGCGGGCTTCCCCGTTTCGCACACGCCACCATTCGCGCGCGCGTTCCAGGTCACTGAGTGCGGAGTGCAAAACGGCCACGCCTTCAAATCGCGCGCCAAACCATCCCCGGCACTGGCGCCCAATCCAAAGGGTCAGCGCAATTTCCGGGACCAGCACGATTGCCGTTTTTCCGCGCGCCAGCGTGTCTTGCACGGCGCGCAAGTACACTTCGGTTTTCCCGCTGCCGGTGACTCCAAACAGCAGCTGCACGCCAAATTCGCCGAGTTCAAAGCGAGAGCGAATTGCGGCAAATGCGCTTTCCTGTTCTGCATTCAATTCGTGCGCGGGAGGCGAATATCCAGCGTCGAACGGATCCTCCGCCGGATCCACGGGTTCTTCCCAGCATTCCACAAATCCGTCGCGCAACAATTTTTCAACGAATGCGCGGCTGACCCCGGCCAGTTTCAGGAGCTGTGGCAACGACAGCGGACCTCGTTCAGTTTCAAGCAATAAGCGCACGTGTTCGGTTTTGGCATCGGGCGAGGTGGAACTTTTTTCACCGCTCTTTTCAACACTCGCAGCAGGGGGGGATACTTTCCAGGCGATGACCCGTTGCGTCTTTCGCTTTCTTCCCGAAATGCTCTCGCGGACTTCAATCAGGCCGCGCCGCTGCAATCTCTGCAACTCTGCGGATTCCAAGCCCAATTTCGCGGGCGATCGCGCGAGCAGAATTCCTTTTTTCACCTTCAGCCTTGCCAGAAAGCGCACTTCGCTGCCGGAAAGTCCATGCGATAATTCGCCGCCGCTCAGGCTGTTTGCCGCGTCCTGCCCCGCGTTGGTCAAAATAATTTCGCGTCCGGACTTCACTTCCGTGACGGGTGGCAGCATGGCCCGCAGCACTTCGCCAATCGGGGCCACGTAATATCCAGCCATCCACTGCGCCAGCTCGATGAGCTTTGGCGAGAGCGCCGGAACCAAATCTAGGACGCGGGCGATGTCGCGGATTTTGGTTTCCGGCGGCGCACTGTCCGCCATTTCCACTACAACGCCTACCATCGACTTCTTGCGAAATGGAACGAGCACGCGGCTACCCGGCTGCACGGCTCCCTGCAAGTCTTCAGGCACCGCGTACGTAAAGGTCATACGCAGCGGCACGGCCAGCGCTACATTGCAAAAAGGGGCACTCATCGGCTAATTAGGAATATTCCTGTAAAAATGGAAGCGATCCCGCACCACTGCCACCGGGCAACCGTCTCGCGAAGAAACAACGCCGCCAGCGCTACCGTGACAGCCCCGTACAGCGAAGCGAGCACCGTGACGACCGACACCTGTTCCACCTGCAAACCGCGATTATTCAGCACATAGGCACTGGTATCCAGAATCCCCATAACCACCATCTGCCAGCGCGCCGTTGCAATGCCTTCGCCGGCCGGCAAGCGCACCGGCAAGCGCCAGAGCAACAAAATGGCCAGCGCAATGATGGCTCCCACGAAGCGAATCAACCAAACGGTGGCAAACGATCCGGTCTGCGGCACGGCGTGGAGGCCGAGAATCCAGAACAGGATGCCGAAGGTCACAGCGGAGCACAGCGCCCAGCCGAGTCCTTTTCCACTTCGTTGCTGCGATTCCAAATCGTCGGTGCTCGAAGATCTTTCTCCTCCGGCGACCAGCAACACGCCTAATAAAATACTGATGATCCCGGCGATACGAATGAAGGTTAGCTTTTCGCCGCTGAAGTACGACAACACGACTGTGAGGGCAGGCGCGCTTGCTGAAAGCGGCGCAACGACGGAAAGCTTTCCGATTTCAAACGCCTTGAAAAGCGAAAGGCTGGCAACGGTGTTCACGACTCCGGCCAGCAGGCCCCATATCCACGGTTGCCGACCGGAGCCGTCAAACAGGTGTCCCCACTGATGGAATTGAAACAACAAACAGGTAAGCAGCAGAAATCCGAAACCCTGCATGTACAACATGCAGCGCAGCGCGCCTGCGCGTTTTGTGGCGAATCGCGCAATGAAATCCGAACTGCCCCAGGAAATCGCGGTCAGCACGCCATATAAAATTCCCATCGGGTTATTGTGCCATCAAGTGCGAAGAGTTCACGAATGCACGGTCTTTCACTCTCTGCATCGAGAGCAAGGCGAGAGCCCTGAAAATGGGCTGCAAGCCGGAACAACACTCACGGCGTTGTTTTTTTCTTTACCTGCAGGCCGAGTTGCGCCATTACTTTTTGCAAATCTTTCCAGACGTCCGCCTTGGCGGCGGGATTTCGCAGCAAATAGGCGGGGTGATAGGTGGCCATCAATTTTGTTCCGCGAAAATCCAGCCATTCACCGCGAAATTGTGAAATTCCTTTGTCCGTTTGCAGCAAGAGCTGCGCAGCTGTTGCCCCCAGGCAGACGATCACTTTGGGCGAAATAGAATCGAGTTGCCGCAAAAGAAATGGCGAACATTGCGCGACTTCGTCGGGTTCCGGTCTGCGATTTCCTGGTGGTCGGCATTTCACTACGTTGCAGATATAGACATCTCTGCGCTGCAGTCCCATGGCCTCAATCATTTGCGTCAGGAGCCGTCCGGCTCGGCCGACAAAAGGGAGTCCTTGCGCGTCTTCATCTGCGCCGGGGCCTTCGCCGACAAAAACGAGTTCGGCTTTCGGATGGCCATCGCCAAACACGAGTTTGTTGCGCGTTCTGCTCAGTTTGCAGCGGGTGCAGTCGCCGAGGTCCTCGCGAATTGCCAGCAGTGTATCGCCGGGAATTTTCTCCACGGCGGAGAACAGCGTGGTCACCACAGGCGGCGGCATGACAGTTTTCTGGGAAGCTCCGGGAGTTGCCGCGGGTGGAGCTTTCGCAATTTCAGTCTGCGGAGCACTTTTTGCCACGATCGATTCCTCCGGCAAACCAGGGGGTGGGGCTTGTTCTGACTGCAGCTCTGCCAAAACGGGTTGGCCGAGGGTAGCAACGGCAGGCCGGGTGGGCGCGCCGCCACGATCTCGGTAAAACAGCTTGATGCCGAGGTCTTCGTAAAAACCCAGGCGCTCTGTGATTTTTTCCTGAAGAGTTTGCGGAAGCGTCTCAGCCATGCCGGAGATTATACCGAGGAACTGCGAACTGTGCTCTGGCCGTGAAGCGCGCCACGCAAGCGGACGATTTCATCGAGAATGCGCTCGGCGACTTCGGCTTTGCTCAATTTAGGAAGAGCGAGATCGCGGCCATCACGTGAAAAAAGCGTAACGATATTGGTGTCGTAGTCAAATCCCGCGCCTTCGGCCGCTACGTCGTTGGCGACAATCAAATCCGCATTCTTCGAGGTGAGTTTGGTGCGCGCGTTCGCCGCAACGTTGTCGGTTTCTGCCGCGAAACCAACGATCAGACGATCGCCTTTCGCTTTAGCCACGTCCGCCAGGATATCGATCGTGGGTTCCAGGGAAATGGAGAGCGCCACCGATGATTTCTTTATTTTTTTTGCCGACTGCTCGGCTGGACGATAGTCCGCGACGGCTGCAGCCAGAATCGCCGTAGTGCTGGCTGCAAAAAGCCTGGTTACCGCTTCATGCATCTGTTGGGCCGAGCGCACATCGATTCGCTCAACACCTTGCGGTGTTGCAAGGGTCGTTGGCCCGCTTACCAGGAAAACTTTTGCGCCCCGTTGCTCTGCCGCTTCTGCGACGGCATAACCCATTTTCCCCGAAGAGCGATTCGTCAGATAGCGCACCGGGTCCAGGTCTTCGCAGGTCGGTCCAGCGGTAACCAGAATTGTTTCTCCCCGCAAGTCTTGCTTCGCCTGCAAAGCCTCGCGCACAGCGGCGACGATGGCTTCCTGCCCAGCAAGGCGGCCCGAGCCGACCATGCCGCAGGCGAGATAACCCTCGTCGGGATTTACGACGCGCACGCCGCGCTGGCGCAGCAATTCAACATTTTCCTGAGTGGCGGCGTGATTCCACATATTTACGTTCATGGCAGGGGCCACCACTACAGGCGCGGTCGAAGCCAAATAGAGTGTCGTAAGAAAATCGTCGGCAATCCCGCGTGCCAATTTTGCAAGGATGTCAGCAGTTGCCGGAGCGACGAGCAACAAATCCGTGCGCTGCGCCACGGCAATATGTTCAATAGCACTTTCAAGATTGGCTTCCCCTTCAGAGGACTCACTGAAGAGGTCGGTGATGACCTTCTGCCCGCTGAGGGCCGCGAAGGTAAGCGGCGTGATGAACTCCCGGGCGCCGCGTGTCATCACCACCTGCACGCTGAAATTTTCCTGTTGCAAGCGGCGAACCAGTTCTGCGGCTTTATAAGCCGCAACTCCACCGGTCACACCAAGCGTAATTCGCATCGCTGCACTCGCGGCCGGTTACTTGCGCCGCTTGTTTCCGTCCTTGTCCGTGTCAATCGAGTCGGGCTCAGTGAAATCGTATTCGAGGAGGCTGTGATCCAGTTCCTCGACGGCGATTCGCGTGGCCTTGTAGGTTCTGGGATTTTCCACCAGCGGTGGAGCGCCAGCCATGATCTGCCGTGCGCGCCGCGCTGCCAGAACAACATATGCAAACTGGCTCTCGGGAGCTTTCGTCAGCACAGTCATTTCAGTCATTCCCTCCAAACGATGCCAAAAGTTGTTGCACTCTCGCCCTCCGTCGCGCACAGGTCGAGCGCAGAGCCGTTACGATGGCCTGAGCTTCGCGTCCCGCGCGTTCCACGTCTTCATTTATCAAGCAAAAATCGTAGTACTTTTCGGAAGCCGCAATCTCATCATGCGCTTTCGCCAGCCTTCGCGCAATTTCCTCGTCCGCGTCCTGACCTCTTCCGCGCAACCGGCGCTCCAGTTCTTCACGTGAAGGCGGCATAATAAAAATCGCCACCGACTCCGGCATTTTCCCCTTTACCTGCGCCGCACCCTGAACATCGATCTCCAACACCAGGTCGAGTCCTTTTCTGCGCGATTCCTCCAACCACTTTTTGGGTGTTCCGTAGGAATATTTTCCAAAAACTCTTGCGTATTCTAGGAATTCGCCGCGTTCAATCATCGCGTCAAATTCAGACTCGGTGACAAAATCATAACACTTCCCACTGGCTTCAGTCGTGCGTCGCGACCGGGTAGTACATGAGATCGAGGACATCGTCCCGGGCATCTCCAAAATCTTCTGCACCAGCGTGGACTTTCCCGATCCCGATGGTCCCGATACGATCATGACCAGCGGCGCAATTTCTATTTCCTTGCTCATTCGATGTTCTGTACCTGTTCCCGAAGTTTTTCGATTTCCGCCTTTATTTCCAGCGCCAATCCGGTGATCGCCAGCGCTTCGCTTTCGACTCCCGGAGTTTTTGAGAGCATGGTGTTGGCTTCACGATGCATCTCTTGCAAGAGAAAATCCAATTTCTTCCCGAGCTCACCCGCGCCGTCGAGCAGCTTGCCGAATTGCTGCAGGTGACTTCGCAGACGGTCTAATTCTTCACTGATATCGCTCCGTTCTGCAAGTAAGGCGGCTTCTTGCGCCAACCGCGACGGATCAATTGCCAGGCCACCGAGCAGCTCCTTGAGCTTGGCGTCGAGTCTGCGAGCATAGGCAGGACGCAAAGTAACTACGAGCTCCCGGACCCGTTCGGATTGCTCGCTGATATTTACCAGCCGCGACCGCATCTGTTCACTCAGGTGCTGGCCTTCGGCGCGACGCATTTCATCCAGTTTCGCAAGGGCTTCCCGCAAGCAGGTATCGAGCACCTGGCCCAGTTGTTCCTGCGCTTCTTCTGCTTCCGGGACCGCTGTTCCGGCTCCGGTAATCACTCCGGGCAGGCGCAACAAGGCGACTACGTCCATGTCGGTGGCTGCGCGGGTCTCTTGGCGCAGCGCTTCGGCTGCATTGAGGTAGGAACGGACAAGATCCTTGTTCACTTGCACCGCGGAGGCTTTGGCCTGATCCACGGCCAGCGTGACCTCGACGTGGCCGCGATGAATTCTTTCGCGGACGATTTGGCGAAGGCGCAATTCGTAGAGATCAAATCCTTCCGGGATACGAAGTTTCAAATCCAAAAAGCGATGGTTCACGCTTTTGACCGAAACACGCACGGCCCATCCATTCTGTTCGGTGCGCGACTGCGCATAACCGGTCATCGAAAAACATTCTGCTGGTTTGACTGTCAAGGGACTCTTTCCACTCCTGAAGGTTCGACTTGCGATGCGAGATTTGTTGTCAATGTTTGTGCCGGAAGAAGATCGTCATCCGCGAATTGTAAATCGTGCAGCCGCGCATAAGTGCCGCCGCGAGCCATCAATTCGGCATGCTTGCCGCTTTCGCGAATCTGACCATCTTCCAATACAAGAATCTTATCCGCTCTTCGTATAGTTCCCAAACGGTGGGCGATGACAAATGTCGTGCGACCAACCATCAGGTTGGCCAGCGCTTTTTGCACAAACATCTCGGATTCGGAGTCCAGCTCGGAGGTGGCTTCATCAAGGATCAAAATCGGAGAGTCCTTCAGGATTGCCCGGGCAATCGCAATGCGCTGGCGCTGGCCGCCGCTGAGACGCGTACCGCGTTCGCCGATCATGGTGTCGTAGCCCTGGGGAAGCTCCATGATGAAATCATGCGCCAGCGCCGCTTGTGCGGCGGCGTTTACGCGCTCCTTTGCAACATTCGTCAGGCCGTAGCAGATGTTGTTCCAGACGGTGTCATGGAAAAGAATATTTTCCTGGGCGACCATGGCAATTTGTTCACGCAGCGAGCGAATCGTGACGCGACTGATGTCCACGCCATCGATTCGGATGGCCCCGGAGGTTGGCTCATAAAAACGCGGCAGCAGATTGACGAGAGTCGTTTTCCCGGCGCCGCTGGAACCTACCAGAGCGATTACCTCTCCGCGCTGCACGCGGAATTGAATGTTGTCGAGCACCCGCGAATTCTGGTCATAGGCGAAGTTGACATTCTCAAAAACAATTTCGTTCAACAGCGGAGCCAGTTGCTGGGCACCGGGTTGCTCACTGAGTTCGTCACTGCGGTCGAGGTAGCCGAATACCTGGACGCTGGCACCTTGTGCCAGCTGGAATTGTTGGTAGACCTGGCCGATTCGCTTCAGCGGCATGTAAGCGTTGAACATCGCATACAAAAAGGCGATGAAGATACCGGGAGTCATCAGGCCGTGTTTGATTTGACCTCGCGCGTAGAGAATTAGCAGCGGAACAGCCAGCGCACCGACCAAATCCATCATGGGTCCGGTGGCAGCCACGGCACGCACCCAGCGCATGTTTTCACGCAGCAGCCGGCGCGCCGTTTCTTTGAATTTTGCGATTTCAAAACCTTCCATGCCAAAGGCCTTGACGACGCGATTTCCGGTTACGGTCTCTTGCAGAATCTGACTAAGATCCCCAAGCCGCGTTTGACTGTGTTCAGAGGAGCGGCGAATTTTTCTGCCGAGTTTGCCGACGGGGACCACCACAAGCGGGAGCAGGACGGCTGTACCCAGAGCCATTCGCCAGTTGAGGATGGCCATGGTGGCGAGAAAACCGATGAGCGCGAAACCTTTCTGGAACAGGTCAGCCAAATTCTCGGAGAGGGCGATACGGGTTCGTTCCACATCGTTAATGGTGGCCGAGAGCAGTTTGCCGGTGGGATGGTGCTGAAAAAACGCGATAGGTTGTCGGATAATTTTGGCATAGACCTGATTGCGCAATTCGGTGACGGCGGCCTGGCCAACGTATTGAATTTGCGTGATGCCCAGATATTCAGCGATGCCCTTGGCGACAAAAATGGAAATCACCGCGATGGCGAACATCGTGCCGACGTTGTGAATGCTGTGGGGCAAGAAATGATTCAGATAGATGGTGTGGCCGTTTGGCAGAGTGACCAACGGGAGCGTGGATCCCACGACAGAAGGATTCAGAACATAGTCGAATGCCGGACGAATCAAAAGGGCAACGGTGACTTCGGCAAGCGCCACGAATGCCAGCAGCACAATGCCCACCGCCTGCCGGAAGGCATACGGTTTGACGTAGCTCATCAACCTTTTTAATTGTGGCGAAAGCAGAGAGGACACGCCTCAGACTCCCCCGTCCAATGCACTTGTAACGCTATGCGCGGCCGTGCGGCGTGTCAAGTTCACCGCCACCAGGCTTGCGCTAAAGGGTGGGCGAATCATCCCGCAAAAGCGCTTTTCGAACGATCTTAATTGCCGGAAATCCCTGTGCCAGAAAATCGTTGTGAAATTTCTCAAGAGAAAAGGATGCGCCCTGCTTTTTCTTCAGGTCCTCGCGCAATTTGAGGATTTGAATTTTTCCGAGAGTGTAATAGAGGTACGTCGCATCGGAGGTTCCGCGCTTGGCTTCAATGACCGCGTTCTCGTGAAATTGATAGCCGTCTGTTTCAAAAAACTTTACCGCTTCATCGAAGGTCATTTTGCCGGTATGCATTTGGATGCCAGCGACAAAGCGGGCGTTGCGTAAGAGCGCATCCTGCAACTGACCCAAGCGAATCAAGCGCGTTTCTCCAATGTCGGCAGCACCCGTGCCGGGCTGGCCGAACCCTTCATCGAGCATCATCTGCTCGCAGTAGTGGGCCCAACCCTCGGCGTTAGAAGCGGAGCCCAGCAATTTGCGAACTTTGGTCGGGGCGCTGGGGGTCCAAAGAAACTGCACGTAGTGGCCGGGATACGTTTCATGGATGGCCGTGCTGACGATTGTGCCGCGGTTAAAAATTGCCATGTAGCTGTTCACTTGTTCCGGGGTGTCCTGCGGATCGGGGAGCGTGACGTTGAAATAAGCTTCGGTAGCTACTTTTTCAAAAGGGCCGGGCGTGTCCATCGACGCGGTGGTTGTGGCGCGGTCAAAGGGCGGCGTCTCTTCGACAATGGGCCTGACCTCGGAGCGGATCGTGAGGATGTGCTTGTCATGGATGAAGGCGATGAGGCCGTCGAAAGTCCTGGTAAACGTGGGGATGAGCTGGTCGGGTGGCGGGTGCGTGGCGCCTAGTTGCGCAAGAACTTCGCGGGGACTTTTTGCGGCGTCCACTTCCTTCGCGACACGCACAAACTCCGCTTGATTGCGATGCAAGTCAGCCAGACCAATTTCAAGCAAACGGTCGATAGAGGTGTCTACCATCTCGTCATAGAGAAGTTTTTTTGAATAAACTTGCGCGCCAAAACGGAAATCACCATTCGAGCGAGCAAGCAAATCCGTTTTCAGCCAAGTCTCGTATTTTTGCAGCGCTTCGATCACCGCGGCGTTGGATTTTGCGAATTGCGCCTTGATATTTTCATCCTTGGCGTCGGCAAAAGCAGCGGGCACATCATTTTTAAAAAAACTGACAAGACCCGGCAGCTGCTCCAGGGCGATTTCTGTGTAGATGCGGGGAGGGTTCTTCAGGTTCAGTCTGGCTTGCGTGAAAACACCCGGTATTTGCTTCTCGCGCGCGACGACGGGCTTTAAGCGATCGTCGGAGGAAGCAAACTTGCGATTCATGATGACATAGACGCTGTTGGTGATGCCGCCCGAATACGTGTCGGGGTTTTTCTCCCAGTGCCTAATGATTTCCAGGGTCAGCAGACTGCTGCGAATATTCCCGAGGACTATTTCGCGGTCAGCGGCTTCGGTTTCGGAAAGTCCTTTCCCGTTGAATCCGGCAACGCGTTTTTCAAATTGATGCAAAACACGAATGTTGGAGTCGATGGCGCTTCGCGAATAATCTTCCAGGAGTGCGTCGTACTGGTGGAGGCCGGCGCTGGTGCCGTCCGTGGGTTTGAAGTGAAACGCAGCTTGATCGAGATATTCGTCGACGAGAGCGTTCCATTTTGTGGTGGCCGCGGAGTCCGGTGCCGCGCGCAAAGCAGCGGCGAATACGACGAGGATGGCGCAGACTGCTGCAATGCGTCCCGCATTTCGCATACGATTCCCCTCGAATGGACGATTGAATGCCAAATCAGTGATTACTTTTCAATATCGCGATGAACGACCTTGGTCGAGTACCCGCGTTTTTCGAGCGACTTCTGAATCGATTCCGACATCATCACCGAACGGTGTTTGCCGCCGGTGCAGCCGAAGGCGATCGTGAGGTAGCTTTTCCCCTCGCGAATATAGTGAGGAATCAGATAAACGAGAAGGCCTTCCATGCGGCGAAGGAATTCGTTGGTCTGTGGAAAGGAACGGATATAGCGGCGAACTTTGGGATCTTTCCCTGTGAAGGGGCGCAAGCGCGGCACGAAGTGGGGATTAGGAAGAAAGCGCACGTCGAAAACCAAGTCGGCGTCAGTGGGCACGCCATAGCGGTAGCCGAAGCTGACGACTGAAACGAGCATCGGGCTTTTGTCGGGATTCTGAAATCGCGAGGTGATGAAATTACGCAATTCATGAACGTTGAATTGCGTCGTGTCGATCACCACGTCGGCAAGCTTGCGAATTGGTTCCATCAACGCGCGCTCGTGACTCAAGCTTTCGCGTACGGAAAAGTTTTTCCCAAGGGGATGCGGCCGGCGAGTTTCGCTGTAGCGGCGCAAAAGAGCATCATCATTGGCTTCAATGAATACGAGAGAAATGGGGTGATCTTTCTTGAGCAGCTTTAGCAAGGGCGGAAGCTTTTCCAGCTGCAGACCTTCACGCGCATCAACTAGCAGTGCCGCCCGGACGAAGTCGCCCTGCCCCGCGGCATGCAGTTCTGCAAAAATGGGAATCAGTTCAACGGGAAGGTTGTCCACGCAGTAGTAGCCGAGATCTTCAAACGCGCGGAGAACCGTGCTTTTCCCCGAGCCTGAGAGCCCCGTCAGGATGACTAGCTGGCGCGAATCGTGTCTGGGATTCGGTTTCACGGGCGGGCGTGAACTCAGTTCTTCACCCGGCGCTGGTGCGTGCTGGGGATGCGCATGTCTTCGCGATATTTTGCCACGGTGCGGCGCGTAACGTGAATACCCGCGTCGTCAAGTTTCTTGGCGATTTGTTCGTCCGTTAGCGGCTTGGTGCCGTCTTCTTCTTCAATCATCTTCTTCACGAGACGCTTCAGCGTCAGCAACGACATCTCTCCGCCTTCCGGGCCGTTCACGGATTCGCTGAAGAACGATCGCAGCTCCAAAACGCCTTGCGACGTGTGCGCGTATTTGCTGGCGACGGCGCGACTCACGGTTGAAGGATGCACGCCGACTTCTTCAGCGACTTCTTTGATCATCATCGGTTTCAGCGCGTCCTGTCCATGGGTCAGGAATTCACCCTGGCGCGCAATGATGGATTGGCAGACCCGTAGAATCGTGTGCTTTCGCTGCTCAATATTTTTCATCAGCTGAATGGCAGCCGTGAAACGCTCTTTGACGTAGTTGCGAACGTCGCGGTCGGAAGCATCTTTTACCAAAAGGCGGCGGTAGGTCGGGCTCAAGCGCAACTGCGGCATATCGTCTTCGTTCAAGAAGGCTTGCCACTGGTCATCTACCCTGCGGAAATAAACGTCGGGCTCGACGAGGCGCGGTTCCGTCTTGTTGTAACGAAGGCCAGGGCGCGGATCGAGCTTTCTGATTACTTCAAGCGAGCGCTTCACGACTTCCAACGGACGGTTCAATGCGCGAGCAACTTCTTTCAGCTGATTCGACTGCACCTGCTTCAGGTGATCCGAGACGATCTGGTGCGCCAGCGTGTTTTGCGGGTCGAAAGCCTTCAGTTGCAGCAGCAAGCATTCGCGCAGATCGCGCGCGCCAACTCCCATGGGATCGAAATCTTGCACTACCGCGAGCGCGTCTTCCAGATCGTCCTGCGAATACTGTTCGCCTTGCATCAACTCTTCGGTGGAAGCGGTCAGGTATCCGTTCTCATCCAAATTGCCGATGATCCGCTCGGCGATTTCTTTCACGGTGTCCGAGCAGATCGTTACGCTCAATTGCCATACAAGGTGATCAGTCAATCCGCTGGCAGAGGACAGGAATTTTTCAAAGGAAGGACGTTCGGATATCTCGCGTTCTTGCGACTGGCCGCCATCGCCGCCGGTGTCGAGGTATTGATTGAAAAAGCTGCCAACATCAAATTCATCAAAATGATTTGGCTCGGGTTTTTCCGGAACTTTTTCGGTTTCGGCTTTCAGGAACGTTTCGTCGCTGTAGTTGTCGGTTTGGGTCGGCTCTTCGCTTTGCTCTTCAAGAACTGGATTGGCAATCATCTCTTGGTTGATCATCTCGCGCAGTTCAAGACGGTTCAGCGCGAGCACGCTGACCATCTGTACCAAGCCGGGCGTCAGAATCTGTTTCTGCGACACCCTGAGATTGAGTTTGAGTCCCTGCCAAGCCATTGTTCGTCTATCTTCTTCCTAACTTGATTTTTTTCAAAAGATTTAGTTCAGGCGGAAGTGCTCCCCCAGGTAAACGCGGCGGACCTCCGGATCCATGCTCAATTCTAGTGGAGTGCCCTTCTTCATGATTTTACCGCGATTCACGATATATGCGCGGTCGGTGACGTTAAGTGTTTCGCGCACGTTATGGTCGGTTATCAGTACGCCTATGCCTGACCGGCTAAGATCGCGAATGATCTCCTGCAGGTCTTTTACCGTCAGCGGATCGATGCCGGAAAAAGGCTCGTCAAGCAGAATGAAGGAAGGCTGTAGCGTCAGCGAGCGCGCAATTTCCAGGCGGCGGCGTTCTCCGCCCGACAGGACGTAGGCCTTGCTCGTTCGTACAGTTTCCAAGCCCATTTGCACCAACAACTCTTCCAGACGGTCACGCTGTTGCTCCGGCGTAAGGGGAAGGGTCTCCAAGACTGCCAAAAGATTTTCTTCGCTAGTCAGCTGACGAAAAACCGAGGGTTCCTGAGGAAGGTAGCTGATCCCGCTGCGGGCCCGCAGATACATTGGTAAATCGGTGATTTCTTCGCCGTTCAGCAGTACCTTGCCCGAATCCGGTCGGGCCAGGCCAACTAAGATATAGAAAGTAGTGGTCTTTCCCGCACCGTTTGGGCCGAGCAGCCCAACGACTTCACCTTGGCCGATCTCCAATTCAACGTCATCAACGACCTTGCGGCCCCGATACGTTTTGCTAAGTTCGACGGCCTGGAGCTTCAGCATACCTCGCCATGGGTGGCCGCGTTTGGCGGCCTGATTACTTCTCGACTCGATGTTTCGTCAAAATGCGCGAGCCATTTTCGGAGTCAACGATGATCGTATCATCCGCTAAAAAGAAGGTCAATTGACGGCCACTGGTTGTGCCTTCTGTGCCGTCGGCAAGGGTGGGATTTCCGCCGCTCATCACGAATTTTCCATCCGCTGCGGTGTATTCGCCGCGCTCGGCGGTTGCTTTGCGAACCCCATCTTCAACGACTACGCCGCCGGTGCCGATCGCCTTGCTGATTTGTTGCGCGCCGCTGCCGGCTACAGCGGAACTCCCGGCGGTTGTGCTGCGCGTGAAATACAGATCCATGGCCGAAGCCCGAATGCGCTGATCGGCGGATTGCGCGACGACGTTTTTTTCAAGGTGGGCGAAGCTTTCTTTGTCGTTATAAGTGAGTGTTGCTGCAGACAGGTGCCAGAGATTGAGTTTCCTGGCTTGGGCCTGGGTACCGGACGGGCCGGTTTTTGAATTTTGCGGAGACTGCGGAAATACGGCACGGACATTTCCTGCAGCATTTAATATTCTCTGGTCGCGCAGCAATTCAATGGCCTCGGCTTCCATCACGGAATCGCCCTGCCAAAGTCGCGCACCACCCGAGTACAGGGCACGACCGGTTTTCGAATTGGCCTGCATGACATCTGCAGTGATATTGGTCGCCGCGGGCGCAAGCTGCAGCGTGCCGCTTCTGGATGAAAAATCCGTCGAGCGAACTTTGCCCTCGGCGCGAATATCTCCAGTCGCTTGCGAAAAAGTGATTCGCGTGGCTCGCGTCTCGGCCGTGGCGTCGCGGACCGCGGCTTGCTCGGTGAGCGTGGCGGTTTGATCGGCGCGAACAAAAACCGCACGCCCGGCTTGGGCTTTGCGGTCTCCTTCACTCAGTCTTACGTTGCCTTGCAGGTCCATGCGAGACCACCCGCCGCCGTCGGCGAGTTGCGCGGTGCCCTTCTGGGCCGTGGCAATTTGCGTTGGATGGCCGTCGGCAGCGCGCTCGGTTCTTACGTTTCCGGTCGCAACGAGGGAGCTGGCCTTTCCTTGCGCGCCAAAAGACAGCTGCAATTTTCCGGCGCTCAGTTTTGTCTTCCCCTCGCTCAATGCTCGGGCGTTTCCACTTGGCGGAGCGCCATCGGTCCACTCCAGGGTGCCGGGTCCCAGGGTTTCTGCGTACTTCGGGATGCTTTGCTGACCTTGTTTGCCGCCGGAAAACTCCATGCGTAAAGCCGTCGTCTGCAGCAGACGCGCGGGACCTCCCTGGTTTACCAGGGACTTCACGACTACGTTGCCAGTGAGCTCTAGTTCTTTGGGATCGCTTACTCTGGGCCAGATGTCCATTGCCGCTTGGTCCGCGCTGAAATCATCCTGACCCGCCGTTGCGCGTTTTGCGCCCTGGACATTGCCGTCTGCATTGATTTTCTCGAGCCAGCCTTGCGGTGCAAATTGGGCAGACAAGCGGTCGGCGTTGATGGCCGTGGAGCCGCCAGGGCCCAGCGTGTTTATCGCCGGCTGTTTTCCAGTCGCTCCAGCGGTAGCCAGCAAGTTTTGCGCACGAAACCCCTCGTCCAACTCCAGGGTAAACTCTCCGGCCGTTAATCTGGCAGTACTGGTTTGCGCCTCCGCTGGTCCTTGTAAATGCATCCTCCGCGCGTCTCTTGCAAAATCCAACGCCGTTCCTTGCACCTGAACATCGTCGGTCGGAAGCGAATTTTCCTTGCCGGCTTTTCCTCCGGCCGTGACGGGTTGCCGAAGGGTGAATTTCACGTCGCGCAGGAGACGTGCGGTTCCTTCGCCGGAGTCGTAGTCGACACCGATGGCATCCCCGCTTCCGCCGGGAAAGGTAAATCTCACAGCCTCGGGCGTATGCGCCGCGCCAGTGCCGCGGTTAAATGTCACGTTCCGTGTTTCCACATGAACGATCTCGGGCGCGGCGCCTGTTGGAGTTTTTGCTACCCGCTCGGCATCAGCCGCGCTCTGCATATCGAGTTGAACGTCACCGCTGCAAACCACCGTTCCACTTTCTTTTGCATACTGGCAACTCTGCGTGTGGATCGTGTCATGGCGCTCGCCGGTCTTCCCGAAAATTGTGATTCGAACATCTTCGAGCAGGCTTGCTCCTTTGTCCCTGAATTCGGTGGACTTTCCGGCGTTCACGGTAAACACCGTGCGGTTGCCTTCCACTTTGGAAAACGTCAGGCCATTCGACTGCCTTTCCACGTTTTGGGGAGCCGGCGCCGGAGCATTTTTGATTTCAATTGTTTTCACCACTTCTCGCCGCAGGTACACCCCGAGGGTAATCGCGGCCAGCAGGGCCGCCACAGAGACGGACCAGCGCGCATACCGCGCGGCTTCGCTTCGTTTCATGGATTCAAGTTAAGCAAAAATTAGCATCGCTGTATAGAACGTGGCCAGGGGAGGAACTTGCAGCAGAAAAATGGAGTCGTCGCTGGCCCTCGGCGGGGGAAATAGCGATTAACCAGCGGTTTCAGCGCTGGCGGTCGGCCATTCGGGGAGAATACCAATGTTGGCGGCCGCGACGCTGTCGCGGTTGGTGTTTTTTACCAGGTACATCGCCTCATCGGCGAGATGCAGCAGGCCTTCTTTTGAGCGTGAGTCGACCGGATAGGAGGCCAGTCCGAGACTTGACGTCAATTTGATGTTCAGGCCCTCGGGAATCAGCCACACCGTGTCGCGGACCAGCTTGTGCAGCCGGCGCGCCACGTTCATCGCATTTTCTTTGGAAGTTTGCGGCAGTAGAAGGACAAATTCGTCGCCGCCATAGCGGAACGCAAAATCGATCAAGCGGCAATGGGCTTTGAGCGAATTGCCGATCTCCGCTAGCAGTCGCGAACCGACCAAATGGCCGTGCGTGTCGTTGACTTGCTTGAAGTGATCGAGGTCGATAAAGACGACAGAAAATTCGTAGTTATAGCGCTGCGAACGGTAAATTTCCGTTTCGAGAATCGAACCCATGTGGCGCGCGTTGTAAAGGGATGTACAGTCGTCGGTAATCGTCAGCTCATGAATGCGCTTTACATGGCGGGCATTTTCCAGAGCGATAGCGGCGAAATCGGACAGGGCCTCAAGCAATTTCAAATCGCGGGGGTTAAATCCCTCAGGCCCGATGCAATTGATCAATTCGATGACGCCGAGGCAGCTGTCGCGAAATTTAACCGGAACTGCGACGATCGAGCGAGTCTCCATCTTGGTTTTTTCGTCCACCTTACCGAAAAAACGGGTGTCCTTCGCGGTATCAGGAACGACGACTGCTTGTCCGTTTTGCGCGACCCAGCCGGCAATGCCCACGCCCATCTTGATGCGCACATCCTTCAGAGCTTGCGAAGCCTTGCCCACCGCAAGTTCAAAGTACAGTTCCTTTTTTGCCTCATCCAGTAGCAGCAGCGACCAGTTATCCGGCCGCAGAAACTCATCAATCTTTTCCATGATGGTGCGGAGAACCTGGTCGAGCTGCAGCGACGATGTCAGCGCCTTCCCCAACTCTTGGAAGACGGCAACTTCGCCCGCTTCGCGCTGTTCAAACGGAACGG
>Ga0193726_1000631_pt1 | contig 35201 bp, 25 predicted proteins | sample H2c1metaG_FD_144928 | JGI IMG/M metagenome (GOLD analysis project Ga0193726, IMG submission 144928) | Soil microbial communities from a riparian zone of the East river system, Colorado, United States - H2c1 | ecosystem: Environmental > Terrestrial > Soil > Riparian zone | place: USA: East River... | reverse complement strand
CGTCGGGACGTGAACTCCACGTGCGGGAAGCCTGTTGCAGGCCAAGGAATGTGGCGGCGCGAATCTCGGTGCCCACGGGAACGGTGAGTGGCGCCTCATAGAGAGCCGACGTGGCGCTCGGCTCCTGGCCGTCCAGTGTGAAGTGAATGCGAGGATCGAGCCCGGCGTCCTTCAGTTCCGGCCCAGCGCCCTTCAGCTCGGGCAGATTGCCAAGCGTCACGCTGACGCCTCCTGGGATGCGCGCAAAATGCGGGTCGATGCCGAATACACTGTCCGCATAATCAAGATCCAAAGCACGGTAACGTGCAGACATCGACACCAAACGCCGCAGAAAATCGGGCCAACTGCGCCGCGAAGACCAGCCAACTTCGGCCAGCGCCGCCGCGCGCGGCAGCGCCATCCATTCAACACGCCGCTCAGTTGCGATGTGCTCGGTCCAAAGTTCGGCCTGGAGCCCCAGAATATGCCGCCGCTGGATGTCGGAAAGCTCATGGGTGTCGGGCTCGAAACGATACACGTCCTCAAGAGAAATAATATTGAGACGGCCTGGCGGCTCAGTCGCAAGATTGCTTTGCCGATGGTCGAAATACAGCGCCGGATCCGGCGCCAGAACAGTGTCGTTGCCTTTCATGGCAGCCGCATGAGCGCCAGAAGCCCCACGCCATGCCATGACCACTGCGTCGCGCGGCAACCCTGGTTGCATGATTTCGTCCCAGCCGACCGCGCGCCGGCCGCGGGCACTTAAGAATTGTGCGATTTTTTGAGTGAAATAGGTCTGCATGGCAGCGGCGTCGTGGATGCCGAGCCGGCGCGCTCGCGCTCGCTCCGTGGGCGACGCATTCCATTCGTCCTTCACCGCTTCGTCACCACCCACGTGAATGTAGCGCGAGGGGAACAATTGCAGAATTTCGCTCAAGACGTTTTCCAGGAACTCGAAAGTAGCGGGCTCGAGATTGAAGAGATGCGTATGCACACCCCATCGGTTGGAAACCGGGAGGCTTGGCTTGGCATCAATCGATCCGAGTTCAGGATACGCTGCGATCGCGGCCTGAGCATGGCCTGGCATGTCGATCTCGGGAATGATCTGTACGTGCCGGCTCGCCGCAAAGCTGACGATCTCGCGCACCTCATCCTGTGTATAGAAGCCTCCGTAGCGTTGCGGCGTCGGGGTTCCGGGAACAACGGCGGGAATCCGCCATGCGCCGACCGAAGTCAGCCGCGGATACTTGCGGATCTCGAGCCGCCAACCCTGATCGTCGGTCAGATGCCAGTGCAGCACGTTGAGCTTGTGCAATGCCATCCAGTCGATCATCGAGCGGATGAAGGCGGGCGACTGAAAATGCCGCGCGGAGTCGAGCATCAAGCCGCGCCATGCATAAGCCGGCTTATCGCGAATGCTCTGTGCTGGGATCTGACCTGCGGCGCCGCCCGGCGGGAGCAGTTGCCAGAGCGTGACGGCGCCGTAGAACAGTCCGGCAGCCGAAGTGGCGGATACGGTGACCGCATGCGGCGCCGCTTCGATCGCGTAGGCTTCGGGTCCGAAGCCGCTGTGGCGCTCGAATGCAATGGTATCCGTGCCCGTGGCGGTATTTGCGGTGCCGATGGTGACCGGCAGGGTCAGGCCATTGGTGCGGGTCCACAACTCGACGAGGTAGCGGGCTGCTTGGTCGGCATCCCTATCGCCGCGTGGTACATGCACGACGGTAGCAGCTCCGACATTGAAAGACCCTACCCCGGTGACGACCTCGGCGGGAAGTGGAACGACACCGCAGTGTGCCGCGATCGGCACACCGACGCTCAGGATAAGGGCGGCGGCACGTACCGCCGCCCTTCGTTCTCGCCGAATCATCGAGCCATTCCGCACGTTTGCACTCTACCCGATTGCTACCTGGGGCGGCCGATGCAACTTACTTACAGCTTGAAGCGCACTCCGAAGTAGTACTGGCGACCATTCGTGTAGAAAGCACGCGGTTGGCTGGTATCGGTCCCGTAGTACTTGAGCGTCTCGTTGGCCAGGTTCAGAAGGTTGAGCGATAACGACAGGTTCTTCGTGAGCGTGTAGTTGAATGCCGCACCTAAGTTGCCGATACCGGCCTCGTTTTCGGCCGAGCTGTGGTCGAGCCCGACGAGGTAGTGCGAGCGGTAGGTATAGTCGAGATGCGCACTGAAGCCATACGCCTCGTAATAGGCTCCGACGTTATAGGTGATCGCCGATTGTCCCACCATGGGCGTATCCAGGCCCGTGTGGCCGTTGGCGTATGTGAAGTTCGCTTGCGCACCGAATCCCAGCCACAGCGGCTGGGTCCAGGCCAGTTCCACGCCTCGTACCTCTGCGGTGGTATTGATCGGCAAGGTGATCAGGTACGGCTGCACGGGATTCCCCGCAAGTGACACGTTGGGGAAGTTCATCGTCTGGGTGCCGAAATCCACGTAGGAGGACATCTCCATGTCGAACAGCGAGAATTGCAGCAGCGACTGCGGCGCGTAGTACCACTCGAGCGTGGCGTCATAGTTCGACGAGCGGATGGGCTTCAAGGTCGGATTGCCGCCGCTGCCGGTCTGGTTCAGGTCGGTGAGGCTGATCGCGGCACCCAGCGCGCTGTAGTCCGGCCGCGCCACGGTTTCTGCCGCGGATACATGCAGCAACAGGTTTTTCGCCAGATCGAATTTGAAATTGGCACTGGGGAGAAAGTCCAGGTAGTTGTTCTTGTAGATCGTCGGGGTGTAGGGGCCGAACAGCGAGGTGGTGATCGGATCCGTCCCGCCGGACACGTTGACGAAGTTGGTGTTGTCCGTGTGCGCAGCGCGCATGCCGAAATTGCCGCTCCAGCCATCGCCTCCGACATTTACCATCGCATACAGGGCCGAATCGTTTTCCTTCACTTCGAACTGGCCCGGCCAGTAGAAGCGCGACGGGCCATGAGACAAGTTGACGGCGTCGAAGGCTTGGATGGCGGCGTTCGAATTGATGTAGATATTGGTGGGGTAGCCGCCGCCGCCAAGTCCGTTGGCGTAGTTGCTCGGATAGGCGCCGCCGTCGAACGCAGGATTGGGCCCCGTGGGACCGCAGGCAGGACAGCCGTTCTTCTCGGGATACTCTTGGTTACGTTCATGTGCGGCGAAGCGTGCGCCGAACTTGAGGGACTTGAAGATCCCCGAGTCGAGCTTCAACAGCCCATCGATCTGACCGTAGGTCTCCTCGTCGATCGAGTGGGTGATGCTGCCGAATGCAAAGTCGGTGAAGAATTGCGCCGGCGATGCCGTGTTGAGGCCCGGATAGTTCACGGACACCGGATTGCCGATGCCGTTCAACTGGTAGCTGACGCCATTGCCTCCTTGTGATTCGACATCGGTCTCTTGTGGTGTGTCGCCGGTGCCGCGCGTGTAGCCTACTTGTCCGGTGAACGTCAAATTGTCCGTCGCCAGGAGCGTGGCGTCCAAGTCGATGTAGTACGTCCCGGAGCTCGAGGGACGAACGATCTGATCGTAGGCCGCCGTGTTGTAGGGAATCGCTCCTTGGGCGATCGGCGCGCCGGCGATGGTCGGCCAAGTGCCGGAAACCAGCGTCCCGTTCCTGACGGTCAGGGCGGTCGGCACGTAGCTGCCCGAACTCCCGGATCCGATGAAATTGCTGCCGAACATCAGGAAATTGTCGTTGACATTGTGCGCAAGCAGGTGCGAGTAGAAGCCATTGAGATCGAGCGTCAGCGAGTCCGTCGCCTTGATTTGGAAGTCGATGAGACCGCCTGAGCGCTCGCGTTTCTGGGTGAACAGCGCCTGGCCGATGAGAGTCGGATAAATCGCTCCGGCTGCGTTCGGCAGCGCCGGATTCGCGGCCTGCCAGGCGGCGGCGGTGGCGGCTGGGACGGCACCATATCCAAGGATTTCCTGTCCGTCGCGCCGCGAATCGCGTTCCTCGTAGAAGCCCATCACGAGCAGGCCCATTTGACCATTCTGCCAGTTGAACAAGACATTGGCCTGCGGCGTGGTCTTGGAGGGAAGATCGGAATAGACACCGCCCGCCAATCCCGAGGCGGTGAAGGTCTCTTTGAAGTCGAGAGGCTTGGGAGTTTGCAGATCGATGGATCCGGCCACGCCTCCCTCGATGAGATCGGCCGACTGGGTCTTGGTCACCACGGTCCGCGCCACGATTTCGGACGGGAGCAGATCGTAGCTCACGCTCCGGCCGGCAGTCGCAAACTGATCGTTGATGAACCAGTCGCCCGTGGCCACCGAGTGCCCATTGATCGTGGTCTGCGTGAGGCTCGCGCTGGTGCCACGGATGCTCACGCGATTGTTCTCGTCGAAACCGCCCTCGCCGCTCGCCGCCGATTGCGTATTCACGCCCGGAACGCGCTGCAGAACGTCAGCGACGTTCTTGTCGGGCAGCTTGCCGATGTCCTCAGCAGTCACAACCTCCACGACGTTGGTCGAGTCGCGCTTCGCCGCGAGCGACTCCTTCAGGGAATAGCGGATGCCAGTAACGACGATTTCCTCGAGCGGCGGGCCGGCATCGGTGGCCGCAGCCGCCAGCGTCAATGACGCAGGCACGAGCATCGAGAGGCCCAGTGCCGACTTGACCACCAATCCGATCCGATTCATATAGAGATCCCCTGTCCGATTCATATCGATGCCCCCTGTCCTGTCACGAATTTTGTTGAGAGAGTCGCCGCATCCATCGAGTGGTTGGGCTCTGCAGGCCGAACCAATTAGAACCCAATATAATACCAATTATATAAATTCGCTAGTGCCGTGTAATAAAGACAACGATAAATATTAATTTATGTGTAAAAACAATGGATTATGCATTCTGAAGCACACTTGTTGTTCTCATAGTGGTATTTGTTTGGTATTATCAAATGACTAAACACACGGACATGCCACCCGCGCCTATGACATCGCTCGCCAAAACAATGGGTCCACTGGACGGGCAAGGGAATTTGCCGCTGTATCAGGAATTGCAGCGCGTGCTGCGAAAAGCCATCGATAGCCGGGTGTTGGCTCCCGATGACGCCCTGCCTTCGGAGCGGGATCTGGCGACGGATTTTGCCGTGTCGCGCATCACGGTGCGCAAGGCGCTCGATGGACTGGTTGCCGACGGGCTCCTGGTCAGGCGCCAGGGAGCCGGCAACTTTGTCTCGGCGCGCGTCGACAAGAACTTTGCGATGCTCACGTCCTTCTCCGAGGACATGCGCGCTCGCGGCCGCACGCCCAGAAGTGTGTGGCTGAAAAGAGCGGCCGGCACCGTGACTCCCGAGGAGGCACTGGCGCTGCGGTTGAGTCCCGGTACTCCGGTGTTCCGCTTCAATCGAATTCGCTATGCGGACGATGCGCCGATGGCGCTGGAATACGCCACCATTGTGGCCACTGCATTGCCATCGCTCGAGGCGGTCGATGCCTCGCTGTACGAGGCCTTGGAGCGCGCGGGTCACCGGCCGGTGCGCGCCTTGCAGAGGCTGCGCGCAGTACTCATTACGTCCGATCAAGCCGAACTCTTGAAGGCCAAGCCCGGCGATGCCGGGCTGCTGGTGGAACGATTAGGCTCGCTGCCCGACGGCCGCGCCATTGAATTCTCGCAATCCTTCTACCGTGGCGACACCTACGATTTCGTCGCCGAACTCAGCACTTGAACGCGCAAGCTTCACCATCGGCAGAGCGGACTCACATGTTTGAGGAAGCCGCCGATGCGTCCAATGCCGTGCGCGCTCAGCTGCAACAGGATGGCGCAAGGATCGCCGCCGTTGGCGCGGCATTGCGCAAGCTGCAGCCCCGCGCGGTCATTACCTGTGCGCGCGGCAGCTCCGATCATGCGGCGACCTATGCCAAGTATTTGATCGAAACACGCGCACGCGTGCTGACGGCGTCGGCCGCGCCGTCCGTGAGTTCGGTGTACGGCATAAGTCAGGATGTGCGCGGATGCCTGTTCATTGCCATTTCCCAGTCCGGACGCAGTCCCGACCTGCTCGCTTCGGTCGCGGCGGCGAAAGCGTCCGGCGCCACCGTTCTCGCGCTATGCAACAGTGCCGATTCACCGCTCGTTGCCGCGGCGGATTTGACGGTGGAGCTGCGCGCCGGGCCTGAGACCAGCGTTGCGGCAACCAAGTCTTATCTGGCATCGCTGGCTGCAATCGCCCGCGTCGTCGCTTCCTGGACGCAAGACGCCCAACTCGATGCCGCGCTTGCGCAGCTACCCGGCCTCATGGATTCAAGCTGGGCGCTGGATTGGTCGGCGGCGCTGCCGGCGCTTGAATCCGCCGCGAATCTGTACGTGGTCGGCCGCGGGCTCGGCCTGGCGGCCGCGCAGGAAATTGCGCTCAAGTTCAAGGAAACCTGCGCCGTGCACGCCGAGGCCTTCAGCAGCGCCGAGTTGCGACATGGTCCCTACACTCTGCTCGGGAAGGGATTCCCAGCGCTGCTGTTCGCGCAATGCGATGCCACGCTGCCGGGAATTGAGACTCTCGCGCGCGAACTCGCGCGGCGCGGCGTGCCGATTCTGCTCGCCGGCGGCGATGCTCCAGGCGCGACGCGGCTGCCGACGATGGACGCGGCGCCGGAAATCGCGCCCATCCTGCTCGTGCAAAGTGCCTATCGAATGATCGCCTCTCTGGCGGTGCGGCGGGGTCTGGATCCGGATCATCCGCCCCATTTGCGCAAGATCACGGAGACCGTGTAGTGCTCACTGCACTGGTGAATGGCCGGATTCTGGCCGGCGAGCGAATCGTGAGCGGTCAGACAGTCCTGCTCTCGCAAGGACGCATCGACAGCGTGGTGGCGGCGAAGGATCCGCGATCCCGCGGCGCCGTCATCGTCGATCTCGAGGGCCACATTCTGCTGCCCGGTTTCATCGACGTGCAAGTCAACGGCGGCGGCGGCGTGCTGTTCAATGATGATCCCAGTCTGGAGTCGATCCGCGCGATAGGGGCCGCGCACCGGCGCTTCGGCACGACGGGATTCTTGCCAACCCTGATCAGCGACGATCTCGATACCATCGGGCAGGCGATCGCCGCCGTGCAAGCCTCGCTTGATGCCCGCCTGCCGGGCCCGCTCGGCATTCATATTGAAGGTCCGTTCCTAAACTGGGCCCGCCGCGGCGTGCACGATCCAAAACACCTGCGGCGGTTGGACAATGGCGTGATCTCTTTGCTGTGCAGCCTGCGCGGCGGGCGCACGGTCTTGACGCTGGCGCCGGAGATGACCACGACCGGGATGATTGCGCAGCTCGCTGCCAATGGCATATTGATTTCCGCGGGTCACAGCGACGCGAATTTTGCGCAGACCTCAGCGGCGATCGCGCACGGCGTTCGCGGCTTTACACATCTGTTCAATGCCATGGCGCCGCTCGCGCCGCGCGAACCTGGAATCGTGGGCGCCGCGCTGTTCGATGCAAACACGTGGTGCGGCATCATCGTCGATGGGCACCACGTGGACCCGGTCATGTTGAAGCTCGCGCTGCGCTGCAAGCGTCATGACAAGTTCATGCTGGTAACCGATGCCATGCCGCCGGTGGGTTCGCCCGAGCCGAGCTTTGTATTGCAGGGGCGCACGATCCATGTCAAGGACGGCGTGTGCCGCGACGAGAACGGAACGTTGGCCGGCACCGGACTGGACATGGCCACCGCCGTACGCAATGCAGTATCCCTGTTGGGCCTCGAGATTGCCGAAGCGGCACGGATGGCCAGCGAGTATCCGGCCGCGTTCCTCGGAATGGACGGTGAACTCGGCCGAATCGCGCCGGGCTACCGAGCCAATCTGGCGCTGCTGGATGATAACCTGCAGGTGAGGCGTACGTGGATCGAGGGCATCGCCTCTTAAGAGTTGCCCTGAAATGCGCGAATTGATTGAGCACACGCTCGTGTTCGCGCCAGTCATAGCCTTGCTGCCGCTCGAACCTCAGCGTTGTTCATGGCGACTCCTCGTAGATGGCAACGTTCACGGTCTCTGCGGATTGATATCTATGCGCAGCACCAGCCAATATATGAAATATCAGTGTCAATGGACTTATAAGTTAGGAAAGCCGTCAGCGTTTGTGGGGTCTGGCTGACAAGACCATTTTCCACAACTAGTCGACGCCGGATTCATTGATAGCATCGTCAACTTCGATGCAGACGTAACCCGCCTAAATGCTATGCTCGATTACCGTGAATGACTCGCTGACCCCGTTTCACATCGCCGTACAGGTGCGCGATATCGAGGAAGCCCGGCGCTTCTACAAGGACATCCTTGGATGTGCGGAAGGCCGCAGCGCCGCGCATTGGGTGGACTTCAATCTCTACGGTCATCAGTTCGTCTGCCACTTGAATCCCGATCTGGGCCGCGCCGGCAAATTGTCGAGTCACTACAACCCGGTCGATGGACAAGGGGTGCCTGTGCCTCACTGCGGCGTGGTGTTGCGGCCTCAACAATGGGCTGAATTGGCGCAGCGTCTGCAGCGGTCCGGAGTTGAATTTGTCGTGCAGCCGTACACGCGATTCAAAGGCCAAACTGGCGAGCAATCGACCATGTTCTTCTTGGACCCGAGCGGCAATGCTCTGGAGTTCAAAGCGTTCCAGGACATTGAGACGCAGCTGTTCGCCGTGGGTCCCTCGGCCCATTAGATTCGCGGCGGCAGTTTCTGTCGCACTCGCGCGCGCAGTCATGGGTTCATCGCGATCTCACCATTGCATAGACGACTGACGTTCACAGCGTGGTTGCAGACAGCGAACTTCGGTTCTACACTACAGCGGAATACAAAAAGAACCGCTGTTAATTGGCGGACCGCCATTTAAATGGCGGGGGATGAATACGAAGACTCGATGTGCGCCTGAGGCTGCAGGCGTGGTGTGCTGTGCGTGAGCGACCCAAGGAGGGCCTTCGATGATCGTTGGGAGCAGTCAATACCTCGAGGCGGGCCGCCTCAATCCAACATTTCCCATCTCGTTCTGGAGAACCTGCATGAAGACCACGTTGATTGTCGGGATCGCATTTATCCTAACGCTATCTATGAATGCGGCCAGTGCCCAGAGCACCCCCGCGGCTGCCGGCAACGCTGCGTCCGCAAGCGAGCTCTCAGAACTGATCGTCACGGGCACGAGGCGACTGGACCGCACGGTCGCGGAGTCCTCCGCACCGATCGACGTGATCAGCGGCACTGATCTTGCGAATTACCCGTCCGCCAGCATGCTGGATACCCTATCCAACCTCGTGCCGTCGTTCATTGTCGGCCAGAATGCGATTTCCGATGCTTCCAGCTTCGTTCGCTCGCCCTCATTGCGCGGTTTGCCTGCGGATGAAATGCTGGTGATGCTCAACGGCAAACGCATGAACCGCTCGGCGCTCGTGCAGGTGTACCAAGGCGGCGAGACCGAACTGGCTTTCGGTTCTCAAGGACCCGACCTCAACTCGATTCCATCGATCGCCGTCAAGTCGCTCGAGATTCTGCGCGACGGTGCGTCTGCGCAGTACGGCTCCGATGCCATCGCCGGCGTGCTGAACTATCAATTCCGCAACTCACCCTCGGGTATTGAAGTGGACGGGCGCTACGGCAAATATTTTCCGACCGGCTTCGCCCGAGACGGCGGCGATGGCACGATCGCGGCGAATGTCGGCTTGCCCCTCGGCAGCCAGGGCTTCGCCAATTTCAGCGCGGAATGGTCAAGAAACGAGCAAACCGTCCGCAACCCGACGCGACCTTCGGCACTCGCTTTCGCCGAAACTTTTCCGGACCAGGCGCATCTGTTGCCGAACTACCCGGGTCCGGTACAACAATGGGGAACGCCGCCGCAGGACAGCGTCAAGACCTTTTTGAATTCCGGACTCAAACTCGACAACGACGATCAGATATATTTTTTCGCCAACTACGCCAATATTCAGACGAACGAGAGTTTCAACTATCGCTTGCCGCTGACTGTCAGCGACACGAGCGGCAATAGCTACTCGCCTAATCCGGCGTTCAATAATATTTACCTGGATCCCTGCACGTCCACACTCACCGGTTGCCCGGCCGGCGGATATATCCAGAACGGCCATACCTTCAACTTCCTATCTGTTTATCCTGCCGGCTTTACGCCGCGCTTTTACGGCGTCACGCAGCAGTTCTTCGGCGCCGTGGGCTACAAGGGCACCAATCGCTGGGGCATCAATTACGATATCTCTGGCACCACGGCGCAGAACTCCCTGGCCGTGTCTTTGAAGGAATCACTCAATTCGTCATTGGGCCCGCAATCTCCCACCAGTTTCTACGACGGCAAGTTCATTCAAAAGGAAAACAACTTCAACCTGGACTTGAGTTACCCGTGGGCGGTGAGCTGGCTCGCCAGCCCGATTTCCGTCGCCGGTGGTATGGAATGGCGCAATGAGAATTATCAGCAGCTGTTGGGCGACGCAGCCTCGATTGCAGCCGGGCCCTATTCCGCGCAACCACTCTATAACTGCGCCGGCGCAGCCTGCACGCCTGCGCTCGATGGCACGGGCAAGCAAATCATTGCCACGCAAGCGACCACCTCAAATGGTTATGGCGGAATATCCGCTCCGGTTGATGCATCGCAAGTCAGTTATGCCGGATATTTGGACGTCGAAGCGGATGTGGTGCGCGACCTCACGCTCGGCATCGCCGGACGATTCGAGCATTACGCTTCGTTCGGCAACACCACCCTGGGAAAATTTCAGGTCCGCTACAAGGCGTTGGACTGGCTCGCGTTGCGCGGCACGGCGAGCACGGGTTTCCATGCGCCCACGCCCGGGCAGTCGAATGTCGAGACCTTGAGCACCACCTTCTTGCCGGGCACCACGACGCAGGTTCAGATCGGCACTTATCCTGTGACCAGCGCGGACGCCAAGTATTATCACGCCGTGCCCCTGAAACCTGAAAAATCCACGAATTTCAGTGCCGGAATCGTGCTGACACCGGTGCGGAATCTGCTGGTGACCATCGACGGGTACCAAATTTCAGTTCGCGACCGCATCGGCATTTCCCAACAGTTCACGGTGCAGCCGGCGGACATCGTCAATCTGCCGGCGCTCGCCTACGTGGGCGCGGGCGGCACCGTCCAGTACTTTACCAATGGCTTCAACACCAAGACCAAGGGCGCGGATGTGGTGGCGAGCTATCCGATTCAATTGGGCGCGGGAACCCTGGAAACGGCACTTGCGTATAACTACAACAAGACCGACGTGACGAAATACAATCCCCAAGTCATCAGCGCGGCGCGCATCATCGATATCCAGCACTATGCCCCGAACAATCGGGTAAACCTCAATGCGAACTATGGCTGGGGACCGATACACGCCTCGGTGCACGAGAATTACTACGGTACGTATCGGGACGAGAACGACTATCCGGGCCAACTATTCTCGGCAAAGTACACAACAGATTTAGAAGTTGGGTATCAAGTGCTCAAAAATCTTACCGCGGCGATCGGCGGGCGCAATATTTTCAACGCCTTCCCCGACAAGATTGCCAACACCGCCAAAGCCCCGATTTCCCCAATAACGGGCGGAGAACAGGATGGCGAGCTCTATCCGCGAACCGGCGGCCCGTTCGGCTTCAACGGTGCGTTTTGGTACGTGCGTTTGACTGCGCAGTTCTAGGCTCAATTCACCTCATTGATACGCGCCGCGAGGTCCAGACTTCGCGGCGCGGCTAGACCTGCGTAGCGCGCATCGATTTGATTGAGCAGTCTGCGTGTCCCGTCGACATTGCCGGCGGCAAGAAGATCGCTTGCCTGATCGATTTCTTTTGTCAATTCCTGATTGATGCGGGAACGGCAATTGTTCAACCTGACCAAATTGGGTTTCGCATGTTTATCGAGCATGACGAGCGCCCGGTCGAGCGCAGCTGAGCCGGCGACTTCATGCTCCGCCCACGGCGACCGCTCCAGGTACGAATCGAATGCGCACCACTCGAGCATGGAGCGAGCACTGGCCGCGTCCTTCTCGACGTTGACGGTATCATTTTGACCGCTGAAATATACGATGCGCATCATTTCTTGAAAGCGTGAAAATAACTCGGCCGGCGGCAGCGGCATTTGCGCATCGCCAATCGGATCGCTCCCCGCGTTGAGGAATGCTCCGCGAAAGACGTCCGGAAACCCGAGCGCCAGACGCAGTGCAACTCGCGATCCGCCTGAAAACCCGCCTATGTATATCCGCTCCGGATCCACGCGAAAGCGCTGCCTGATGTTATGCGCGGCGAGCAGCGCCAAAGGTTCACGGCGATCAAGAACATTCGCCTCATTTCCGGAATGCGCAGCAGTGACGAAAATCATGCCACGGCGATCCAGAATCTCGGCCCAACCTCGCGGCAACACGGCGTTCTCCCACGGCGGCACGAACACCAGCAGCCCATAACCCTGGGCAGGAGAGCGCAGCGGAACAAAAACGCTAAATTTCTCCTGCGCCAGGTCGATCGACTGATCGCGCATCGCAACGGCCGACTGCGACAATCGCTTGCTCACCTGCTCCGAATTCAATGGGCTTAAGAGACGGTGCTGCAATTCGGCGCTGCTCGAAAGCGGGGAGTAGTCGGAAAACACCACGTCGTTGCGCAGTCCGGTGAACTCCGCTGCGGTGTCGGCGATCGCGGGCGCCGTAAAGATGATGACCAAAGACAGCAGCACCAGCGCTTGGCGATCAGAATTTCGCCGTGAACGCCACGAATAGCTGGCGCCCGAACAGATCGTAAGTGCTGTAGGTATTGGCCGAGCCGCCGGCGACGATGTCGGTGTTGATGACCGGCGGATCCTTATCGAGCACATTGTTGGCACCGGCGCGGATCTGCAGGATCCTGTTGACATTCCACGTCGCCTCGAGGTCCAGATAATTGTAGGACGGGATTCTCGCATTGTAAAAGTCGTAAGCACCGAACGTCGAGAAATGCAGCGTCGGATCCGAGGTGTTGTTGTCTTGCGATACCGCACCGATGAAGCGCCAGGTGAGCGATCCGGATACATTCCAGGGCGTTTGCCAGGTCGTGCGGAACAGATGATGCCAGCGCGGATCGACCGTCTGACAGGTGAAGCCGAAAAGCCCGGCGCAGTCGTAGGTATGCGCTCCCGGCAGCGGGGTCGTCTCGTTATGCAGCAGGTAAGTCCCATTCAGGGCGAACGATACGTCGCCGAAGCCCGGCGGCAGATCGAGCCGGTAGTTCAGCTGCGCGTCGATGCCGCTATTCACTGCGGTGCCGAGGTTGTAGTCCTTCTGAATGACGTAGCCGCCGCCCACATTGCTGTTGCCGTTCAAGCTGCCGGTGCCCGGCTGGCGCACAATCTGACTGCAATACATGGCATCGCCGGTGTTGGCGCAATTCGACACGGCGACGAGATAGGGGATCACCCCGATCTCATCCTTCACCTGAATGTGGTAGTAGTCGATGCTGCCGGTCAGATGCGGGATTTGACTCGGCGCGAAGTTCACACCCAAGGTGTAGGTATCCGCCTGTTCAGGCTTGAGGGCCTGATTTCCGCTCGTTTGCTGCGACAATTGTGAGGCGGTCCCCTGAGGTATGGAGGCGCTGTTGTATTGCGCGGGCGTCACCCCGGTGCGCTCACACTGCAACAGGGTGAACGTGATGGGCGGCGCGCAGGGGTCGGGGCCCACCGTGGTAAGCCCGACAATCGGCGGGGTGAACAGCTCGGCGACACTCGGCGCCCGAACCGCCCGGTCATACGAGGCGCGGATTCGGTAATCCGCAATCGGTGCGTATTGCACCTCGAACTTGTAGGTGTTGGTCACACCCACAGTCGAATAGTCCGAACGCCGGTAACCGGTATCGAATAACAGCTCTTGGGCACCCGGCTTATCCTGCACGAGCGGGGCGCGCAGCTCGATGAATTCTTCCTTGACCGACAGACTGTTGTCGATCGGCGCCACGGCGCTGCCGAAGCCGGACAGCAGGCCGCTCTCCTCGGCGGAGTCGGGCTGCAGGAATTCGTGATCGTTGCGATGCTCGAATCCGACGTTGACGCCGACGCCCTCCCTCGCCAGCGGCGAGGTAATCCCGTAGTTGCCGAGTTTGCCGGTCACGTCAACGTGCAGCGTGCGCAGTGTCGATGCGCCTTGCGCCGTGCCCAGCTGATACAGGTAGTTGAGCGCCGCCTGGGTTACTGCGCCATCCGTGAAGATATTGTACGGCACGCAGCCGCGAGCACTGGTGTTGATGCATGTTGGGTTGGCCGCGGTGCCGGTCACCAGCAGCGCGTTACCGATACCCTCGTAACTCAAGTATTTTTGATTCGAGTCGGAAAACGACGTGTAGAAGTACTGTCCATAAAGGTCGTAGCTCCAGGCGTCCGCGAAATCACCCTTGGTGCCGAAAACCGCACGGTAATTGGTATGCTCAAAATCGATGAACCGGTTGCCGCCCTCGACATTGCGGCGGCCAATCCTCACCTGCACGGTGGTCGAGCCCGGTTTCGCCGTATCGGCCGCAATCTGCGCCGGCGTGCAGAGGATTCCTTGCTGCTGCGCGCTCAATAGCGGATTGCTGCAGTTGATGTAGTAGTCTCCGGCGCCGGTGGGGTCGAGCGGATTGCTGTCCTTGAACAAGGCGGCAGGCGCGACTTGCTGGTGCGTCTTGTCGTCCATGAAAAACAGTTCCGCGTACGGCTGAAAGTAATCGGTGATCTCTTGGTGCGCCATGAATGCGGCGTTATAGCGATCATCTTCGCGGGTTATGTAGATGAAGGGCTGGGAGTTGTACGTTGCGGGAGGCGTCGTCGCAACGGATCCATTGGGCACGAAACTCGTGCCCGACACGCTGTATGCAGTATGTGCATTGGGCCCGGTTGTCGGTTCGAACCAGTTCGAATTGGATGAACCGCCGCATGTGATTCCGCTGACATTGCCGCCGTGATCAAGGGTCGGAAACAACTGGCAGGCGCCGAAATCGCGCTGGCTGCTCGCGACCGGATCGGCGTGCCGGTAGCTCAAGTAGGCGGTAACATTGCCCTTGCCGTCCGCGAAGTTCGTACCCATTAGCATGTCGAAGGTGCGGTTGCGCCCGTCCTTGGCCGTACCCGTGGGCGGCGCATATCCAAACTGCTGCACCAAACCTTGTACGTACGTGTCGCCGTTGTTGTGCCAGTTTTCGCCGAATTGGCCATCCACTTGAAAGCCTTCGAAGTTTCGCTTCATGATGAAGTTGACCACGCCGGCAATGGCGTCCGAACCGTAGGCCGCCGATGCGCCTCCGGTGACGACTTCGACACGCTCGACGAGTCCGGCCGGAATCTGATCGAGGTCCGGCGCCGGCTCCGAGATCGCCGTGTTCGGAGAACCCACCCCGAGCCGCCGGCCGTCGATGAGCACCAGCGTGCGGCTCGGTCCGAGCCCGCGCAGATCCGCGGTGGCGACGCCGCCGGCGGTGGTCAAACCGGATGTACCATTGCCGAGATCCTGGCCCAAATCATTGGTAAAAATTTGTGGCAGCTGGCTGATGATGTCGGTGATATCGGTTTTGCCGGAAACCCGGATGGATTGCGAAGTGATGACCTGGATCGGGCTGGTACTCACTTCGTTCGGCGCAGCGATGCGCGAGCCGGTGACGATGATCTGCTGGAGAGGTTGCGCCTCTGCCTGGGGGACCTGCTGCTGAACGGGCGCAGGCGCCGCCTGTGCCAGCAGAATTCGCTGCGATGAGACAGTCGGCGCCTCCTCGAGGGCTACCGCAGCGCCATCGGCTTTTTGCAACGACACTCCGGCGCCCGCCGGCAAGGCGGGCGCGTTCAGCGGAACCACGGTCACCGTATTCTCGTCCAGATAGCGATAGGTCAGACCCGTTCCCATGAGCAGTTGGTTGAACGCCTCGTCGGTCGTGATATCTCCGTCTGCGCCGAGCGTGCTCAAATCCCGAACGGTGTTGGACAGGTACAGAACCTGCAGTCCGCGGCTTTGCGCGAGTTGCACCAGCGCGGGCCCAAGGTTCTGGGCGCCGATGTGGGTGGGTTTTCGAATCGAGGCATTTGCGGTGTCGGCAGTCGCCAGGCCGACAGTAGAGAGACACACAGCCGCCGCGATAACAACTACTCGCATGAACGCTGCCGCGCCCCTTGAGAGGCTTCTGTTCTTCGACGGCCAATTTGGCCGCCGCTTCTGATGACAGTAGAGCGTTGTCACATAAGAAAATGGGTATGTGTTCAGTGAGCCTCGCGACGAACGACGCGCACAGTATTCTCCGTTTCAATGAGCTGGATCGATGCTTGACTGCGCAGAAAATTGATGAGCGATGCTGGATCGGTCGAGGAATACACCCCGCTGATCTTGACCTTCCTGAGCTCGCGGTCTTCGATGGTCAACGGGCGCTGGTTGTACCGATTGAATTCCTCGGCGACTTCGCTCAGAGGCGTCTCCTCAAATATGAGCCGCTTCTGCAACCATGCGGTCGCGACCAACGGATCGGTATGCGTCGGCTTCGTCACGGTGTGGGGCAGGACGCTCAGCCGCTCGCCCGCGGACATAACGATGGCCCCTTCGCCGGCCTGCCCTGATTGCTCGTAGGTCTCAACCCGGCCCTCGACCACGGTCACGACGGTTTCGCCCTGCTTCCTATAGACGTCGAACTCGGTCCCGACTGCGCGCACTTGAGCATCGCCGGCGCGCACCACAAAGGGCCGCTGCGTATCCTTTGCAACACGAAACAATGCCTGGCCTTCGAGCAGGGTCACGTCGCGGCGCTGAGGGGTGAGATGAACCTGAAGGCTCGATCGGGCATTGAGTTCGACGGTCGAGCCGTCCGCGAGCGGAATGGTGCGCTGCTCGCCGATGCCCGTGGAGTAGGAGACGGCCGGATCGCCGCCGCCCCAGAATCGCACCGCGACGGAAGCCAGCAGTGCCACGGCTGCCGTTGCCAGCACCGCCCGCCGCTGCTTCTGCCACCATGTATGCGGCTCGATATTCGGTTCGGTCGGCAACGAGGTGTGAGAAGGACGCGAGCCCGCGGGCGATAGCTCAATGATGTCGATTTCGCTTCGAGCACGCGCAATCAGGGAGCTGATGTCGATCTTGCCGTCGGGGTCCGACGAGGGAAGCTCGGCCCAGACACCGGAGATCTCGAGATATGCCTGGATGTGCTCAGGCGAGCGGCGCAGCCAATCGATGAACCTTAGGCGCGCCTCACCGTTTACATCGCCGGCGCGGAACTCGATGAACCATGCTGACGCCTCGGCAACAATTGCGGCGTGAGGCTTACCGCTCGAGGGTCCGATCTTCATCGCGTCATGCCGCTCCCAGCCGCCCGCAAATTTCGACAGTGTTCGACCGCGCGCGCCAGATATTTCTTGGCGGTTTCCCGAGATACGCCGAGCTCATCGCCGACCTCCTGGACCGAATAGCCCGCGACCCGGTGCAGAACCAGCGCTGTCGCCACGCGCGTCGGCAAATGATCGAGAATCCTTTCAAGTTCGGCGAGCTGCTGAGCGTGTTCGACCTGATCCGGTGGATCGTCGCTCGAGGAGGTCCGGAGTTCCGAGAAAACCTCTGCAATATCGACCGAGACCGGTTCGGACGAGCGCCGCACGGCATGTTGGTGAATCACATGGCTCGCAATCGTGAACAGATAAGCTTCGGGGCTACGGATACTCTCGTAGCCCTCGACGCGCAATAGCCGCAAGAAAACCTCTTGCGCGAGGTCGGGGACGTCAGCGGTATTGCGAAGCCGTACGGTTAGAAAACGGCGCAGCCGGCTCCCGTATCGGGCTGCGATGCCCGCAACGAAGTTACGATTGTCAGGTACGCCCACGCCCATCCGTCCCGGATCGATGTTTCCTTAGCATTAGAGCGCTTCCCGCATGGAAGTGGGTATGCTTTTGGGTACTATTGTCGCCTGCACCCCCCGAAGACGAACTTGCGCTCCCCCGCCAATACGTTATAGATGTTTTAGAACGCGTCTATTTGTTCGCATCACCAGGAGAATTCGGATGCTGCGACGCAACATATCAAGACTCCCCTCGCTCAAGGGGAAAAGTACGTGGCAGGCCGTTGTTTGCGCCGCACTCGTTGCGTCGCTCGCCCAAATCAACGGAGCGGCCGCAGCTGAAACGGTGACTCCCGCGTCACAGGTGCAGTTTGGCGGGCAGTGCACGGAAGCGTTAGCGCAGGGCCGTCATGTTATGAGCGACTGCAAGACCACCTGGAGCGACAAGGATGGCAAGACTTATTGCTTCAGTGATGAAACTGCCAAGAAGTCATTCTTGGAGAGGCCGGATGAGAATATGAAGCGGGCCCGCGATTTCATCGCGGCCAGCAGCGTGGAGTCCACCGAAAAGGCCATGGAAAATTTCACCGGCGGCGATGCCGAGGCATTGGTCAAACAGTTGATCAGTACCAGGGCGAAGGCGAACAACGGCATTTTCGCCTTTGACGATCCCCACAATGGAGAGCATCTCAAACTGAGCTATGATGACATCGACTTCACACGAACCATTGACGGTTATGGTTTTTTTCCTGACGTGAAGTTTCACGACTCGCAGGACCCTCAAAAGAAATACCTGGTCGATTTCTGGGTCCTGCCGGTGAACGGGCAGCTGCAAGTGCAAGAGACCCGGATCTACAAAGCGCCGCTGAACGTCGAGGGAAAATGGACCCTGATGGCGCGTCAGCCGGTTCCCTGGTGGTGGATACCCGCTTCCGAACACCCGGGGCACCTTGCAACCAAGCGAGGTTGGGAGGTCATGTCTGCGGTCGAACAGAACGCAGTCACCGAAAGCATGAAGGGCAACGGGGTTTTCAAACTCAAGGATGACAAGACCGGCAAAGAGCTGAGTCTAGAGTTTGTCGACACCCACCAACCTGTGCGGCAACTCGACAATGACGGTCATTACTTTGCCTGTACTGACTTTCGTGTCGTTGGCACCAAAGATCAGATATACGACATAGACTTTTGGGTCAGCGACAAGGACGGCAAGATGACCGTAGATCAAATGAAAGTACACAAGGTACCGGAACTCAAGGAGGGTCAGTGGATCCAGGTGCCGCGTTACGAATGGAAGGACCTCGGCAGCTCCCATGTCGTGCCCTAAGGCACGCAAGCGCATGCCGCCGCCCACCGTTGAGGATGGCTCAACCAACATGATTCGTAAAGCTGCAACCAGCACGTATCTATTCATGGTGCTGGCTGCGGTGACAGCCATGTGCTTGCCGACAAATTCCCCGGCGCAGGGTATTCAGCTCATCACGGCCGCGGGACAAAAGGAAATGCTCACCAATCCCGGTACGGATGCCGCGGGCGCCCCCAATGCGGACGTGACCATCGTTGAATACTTCGACTACAACTGTCCCTACTGCAAGAAGTTGGTTCCTCAACTGCAGTCCCTGCTCGCCGAAGATCATAAGCTCGCCGTGGTGTACAAGGACTGGCCTGTCTTGGGTGCCGTCTCCGTCTATGCGGCCAGATCAGCGCTGGCTGCGCGCTGGCAAGGCAAGTACCTTCGCGCGCACGATGCATTAATCAACGGGCCACGCTTTGCGGAGAACGATCAGGTGGATGCAACCTTGATGCGTGCGGGCATCGACGTGGATACGCTCCGGAAGGATCAATCGCGCCACGCCAAGGACATCGATGCGTTACTTGCGCGTAACGATGCGGAAGCACATGCCCTGGGTCTTCGAGGTACACCGGGCATAGTAATCGGCCGGCAACTCCTGCCAGGCATGGGGGACTTGGACACCTTGAAGCGATTGGTTGCAGATTCCCGGCACGGACAATGAGCGCATTGAACACGTGGAACAAGGGAAGACCATCTACCAATACCTTCGTGCATTGGATACGATTCAACACTCATGGCCTGATCGTGTGAGTGTGATGATTGACCGGATAAGGGAGCTGCAGCGATGAAGAACAAAAGCATGCTGATCCGTGTGGGTATTACGATGGCGCTGGCAATCCTGGCCACCGGGGCTGCGATTTCCGCCCAGGACAAGTACACCCTCAAAGTGCCGAATGGGCTCGCGTTCTCTGAGTTCAAGGGCTACGAAGGCTGGCAGACCGTTGCTGTCAGTTATAACGGAGGGCTGCTTGCGGTGATCCTCGGCAACCCCGCGATGATCGACGCGTATAAGGCCGGGGTTCCCGGTAACGGCAAGCCTTTCCCCGACGGCGCCAAAATGGCGAAGATCCACTGGAATCCGAAAACGAACGAGACCTACCCCGGTCAGCCGCTGGTGCCCAATACCCTCCATGACATTGATTTCATGGTGAAGGATAGCAAGAGGTTCGCGGACAGCGGCGGATGGGGATATGGCGAGTTTGAGTATGACGCAGCCTCCGATACATTCAGGCCCGGCACAGTGACGGACAAGCCGCCGCAGGAAAACGACGCCAAGTGCGGGTTCGCGTGCCACACGGTCGTCAAGAAGCAGGACTATCTTTTCACGGCGTACCCCAAGAGGTAGCGATCGCGGGCAGCGTGGCTGCGCGAGTTCGAGGCTGCGCGAGCTCGAGGCTGCGCGAGCTCGAGGCTGCGGCGGCGAAGTCGCAGTGCTAATGTCGGCCGAGCGCTTGATCCGCTTGGCGCAGCCAATCCTCTCGATCGCGGCTCGGCGGCAAGGCCTGGCTCAACTCCTGCGCGTGCCGATATGCGTCTCGAGCGCCGTGGGTGTCGCCGCTCTTTGTCAGTGCCTCTGCCAGTGCCAGTAGATTCGGCGGGTAATCGGGCCGCAGTGCCACCGCGCGCCGCGCGGACGCCAGTCCTGCCTCCGTGTCGCCGGGACCAAGAGGCCATGCGGGAGCTTTGACGAGCACCAGGGCCTTCACGCGCGAAGGACCCGCTTGGTCGTATTCGGGATCGGCGGCTTCCGCCGCGCTGAGTGCATCGAGCATCGACTTCAGCGCCTCGTTGGCCTGCAAGGGATGCGCGCGAGCCTTCAGGCCGAGCGCGATCGCATGAGAGTAAAGACAAGCGGCTGCCTGAGGCATGCGCTCTAGGCAAGCCTGAGCATCGCGAAGCGCGTCGGCGGCGAGTTGACTGCGGACGGTCGAAGCGGATGCGATGTCGCTGCGTTCTGCATCCGCCGCGACCGCCGCCGCCAACTGCTCGATTGTCATTGATGGAGACGGTGCGAGCGGCCGGCCCGGCGGAGCCTTGCATCCGGCGATTGCCAAGGCCGCGACCGCAACGCCAATACAGCGCTTCACGGCTTGCCGGCGTCGCCCGGCAACTGCGGCAACTGCGGCAACACGAATCCTTTAAGGCGCAGCGAGGCCAGCGTATCGGCACTCGCAGAATTCATTTTGATCAGCGCCGCCTGGAATGCTTTGGCGCGCGCTTCGGCCAGGCGCGCGTCGACGACCGCAATAACGGCCACCGGCAGCGGCGGCGATTGCATGAGGGTCTTGATCTGTGCGGCGAACGGCAGCGTCGAAAGCCCCGCCGCCTGGGTCTGATCTAGCAGCGCGACCACCGGCTCGCCCGACGCGACCCGCCGTAAGGCGCTCAATATCTGCGCGGTCGACTCGATCTTGACGTCTGTCGGCAGTGTCCACGCGGCCAGGGCAGAATGTTTCACGAACTCTGGCGCATAACCCGCGATGCTCAAGATCGTGTAACCCGTCATGGAGGCCGCATTCGTTACCGCGCGGCCCGCTACCGCACCGCCCGCTACCGCACCGCCCGTCGCCCCCACCAGCGTCCAACGCTCCTGGGTACCGACACCGACCACGTCTGCCTGCACGAGCGGTACCAGGTGCAATGCCGCCGCGTGCTGTACATAAAAAGCATAGGGTACGAAAGCCAGCACCGAATCCTTGTCGGCGAGCTTCGTCAGGCCGCCCTGTTCGGACGGGTCGTAAATGGCGCCGAGACTGTCGGATTTCCATCCCGCGGAAGCCGCGGCAGTCTTGACAAACTGGTCCAGGAAGGGCTGCGCATCGCCGGATCCGCCGGGGTAGCCTGGCGCGCAAAAAACCAGGGTTGCCATTGCAGCCAACATGAGTGTGCTCATGGCGACAGGCTATCATTACCCCCCGATGCGTGACTATCCGACCATGTTCGTCTCACCCCGGCTGCTGCAACTATTTTTGCGGGTATTGCAGGCACGGCGTGTGATCGTCGGGATTTTCGCGCTCCTGACGCTGGCCGGTATCTACGGCGCCCTGCGGATACCGACCGACACCTCGATCGACCGCTTGATCGTGGCCACTGATCCGGTGGCGCAAGCCACCCGCGAGTTTCAGCGCGTGTATCCACAAGGCGAAGAAGCCCTCATCGTGCTCGAGGCGCCGGACCCCTTGAGTCCCGCTGCCCTGCAGGGTGTCGATCAATTGGAGGGCGAGCTCGGCAAGATTCCCAAGGTTGCCGCCCACAGTCTGCTCACGCTGTATTTTCGATCCAGTCCGCCCGCCAGCATCGGCCTTAAGGAAGCGGCGAAGGTGCGCGCCTTTGCCTCGGGTACTTCCCTGGTCCGGCGCGCCGGGCTGATGGGGGATCACTACATAGGCATTGCGCTCGAGTTGCAGGTGAAATCACCCGCCGAACGGGACCAGGTTTTGGCCGCGATCGATGCCAAGGTATTGCCGCTCGACGCAACCGGCCACCCATTCACCGCCGTCCGCCGCGTCGGCTCGCCGTGGCTCGATGCATGGCTGGAGCGGCAAACCGGCACATCCACCAAAAAGTTCATGCCTTTGTTCGGCATTTTTCTAATGACCTTGGTGTTCGTCGTGTATCGCTCGTGGCGCGCCCTGGCGGCCATCATTCTCACCCTCGGCGCAGTGGTTGCGATTGCGGTCGGATTAGGCGATGTGTTCGGATTTTCAAATAGCGTAGTGTCGACATTGGTGCCCTTGACGGTGATGGTCACCGCCACGGCCACGCTGGTCTACATTCATTCCAGATACATGCAGCCGAGCGAGTCTGCAACGCCTCTCGAGCATCATGCTCGAGCACTCGCCAACAAGTTCTTGCCCTGCACAGCGTCCATGTTCGCCACCGCCGTCGGATTTGCGGCGCTCGCCGTGTCCGACATCCGCCCCGTGCGCGAAATGGGGTTGTGGACCGCCTGCGGATTGATCGCCGCTTGGGTGGGTTGCTTCACGTTGTTTCCTGCGCTGCAATCGCTGTTGCGTGCTCCGCGACGCGCCAGCGCCGCGGTGGAGGACAAGTGGTTCGCAAGACTCGTCGATGTGCTGGTGCCGGCGACGCACCGCTACCGCTGGTTCCTCGTCACAGGCGCCGTGCTGATCATGCTGTGCGGAGCGGCTTCGCTGTTCGGTATTCCCGGCAAGCTTAAGCCGCTGCAGCTGGAGACGGACGCGCTGACGTATGTGAATCCTCGCGAGCCGGTGGCGCAGGACACTCGCCAATTCGAACAGACCAATGGCTTGGACGTGCAAGATTTGTGGCTGCAGACGCAACCCGGTCATGCGTTGGATCCGCAATTTCTGCGCAGCGTGAATCTGCTGGCACGGCGGCTCGAACAGCACCCCGGAGTCAATGCCGTCGACGGACCCACCACTGTGCTGCGCTGGGCTCGTTACGTCCAAACCGGCGCCGATGAACTGCCCACGGCGCCCGAAGCGTGGCCGAAGCTCGCCGCGGACCTTGAGCAGATTCTGCTGAATGAACCCGGTTCGCGCAACTACGTCGACGTGGCCACGCTGTCGAGCGTGCGCCTGAGCATTCGCGCTCGCGGCGAGACTTTCGGTCCTTCCGGTGCGATGCGCAAATTCATTCTGCAGGCCTGGAACGAGGCGCAGGCGAGCGATCCGAATTTCAGAACCGTGCGCGGCCAAATGGCGGGCAACGGCGTGCTGTCCGGCATCATTACCGAGCGATTGCTGCCCACGCTGACCCAAAGCTTCGCGATCACCGCCAGCGTTATTTTTCTCGCCTTTCTCGTTGTGTTTCGCAGCCCCTCGGCGCGGCTCATGACGATGATTCCATCGTTTTTCGCCATCCTGTCGGTATTCATCGTCATGCGCGTGGCGGGCATTCCGCTCAACATTGCCACGATTCTTATCGGCTCAACCGTATTGGGAGCGACCGAGAACGATCAAGTGCATTTTTTCTATCATCTTCAGGAAGGCCGCTCGAGCGGTACCACGAGCGGTGCGCTGAAGCACGCGATGCTCACCGCCGGCCGTCCGATCCTGTTCGCGACGCTCATCAACACCAGCGGGTTTCTCGCGCTCAGCCTGTCGGATCTTCCGCCGATGCGGCAGTTCGGCGTGGTATCGGCATCGGCCTTTGTGCTGGCATTGATCGCCGACTTCACCGCACTGCCGGGTGCGCTCTGGATCCTGTCGCGCCGCAAGAACAGCGAGGAAACCAGTTAGATATGCTGCCAGGGCTAGCTGGCGCCGGAGCTGTTGCTCATATCCATCGAGCCGAGGGAATTCACGGGCGATGGTGATTGGCACTTTGTCAGCGGAAGTCTTACGCGACTTGCAGCCCGGTGTTTCTATCCCGGGTCCCTAGCAAGGTACATTATCGCTCGCGTAAATGAGCGCAACATGCGAGGGATGCCCCAAGAATCGCTACATAAAAGGCGGCGGTGAGTCGTTGCCGGTTGCCAAATCATGACGACCGGGGTTAAACCTAGCAAGCTGCAACTGCTGAAGATATTGGGTCCGGGGTTGGTCACCGGCGCTGCTGATGATGACCCAAGCGGGATTGCCACCTACAGCCAAGCCGGCGCGCAGTTTGGCTTTCAGCTCGGATGGAGCCTTCTGCTCACTTATCCGCTGATGGTCGTAATTCAAGCCATTAGCGCGCGCATTGGCCGAACCACCGGGCTTGGAATCGCGGCTAACGTCCGCCGTCACTACCCCAAATGGCTGCTGCACGGACTGGTCGCCGCTCTCGTATTTGCAAACATCTGCAATATTGGCGCCGATTTGGGCGCAATGGCCGAGGCGACTCGGCTATTGCTGCCTCCGGCCCCTGCGTGGGTTTTGGTGGGCGTCTTCGCAATCATCTGCGCCGGCGGGCAGATATTCATGCATCACAAACGCTATGTGGGTATTTTGAAATGGCTGACGCTCTCCTTGTTCGCCTACTTTGCGGTGCTCTGTGTCGTCCATGTGGAGTGGTCGCAGTTTCTTTTAGGCCTCGTTTGGCCTCGGCCCTCCGCAAGAAAGGAGTTCTGGTTGATGGTCGCGGCGATTCTCGGCACTACCATCAGCCCCTATCTGTTTTTCTGGCAAGCGGGACAAGAAGTCGAAGACACTAAAACCGAGCCGATCCGCAAGCCGCTGCTTCGCCGCCCAGCACAAGCAGCTGATGCCTTGTCCCGCATCCGACTCGATACCCTGGTCGGTATGGCAATCTCCAACTTGGTTGCCTTGGCCATCATGGCGACGGCGGCGGCGACTTTGCATGGTTCGGCGGTCAAGGAGATCGAAAGCGCCGCGCAGGCGGCAGAAGCGCTTCGGCCTCTTGCTGGATCCTTCGCATTTGCCCTTTTCTCGATCGGGATTATCGGCACCGGCTTGCTGTCAGTTCCCGTGCTGGCAGGTTCTGCCGCTTATGCGCTAGGTGAAGCGCGGCGTTGGCCCGTGGGTCTTGCGCGACAACCGAAGCAGGCAAAGGCCTTCTATGGAACCATCGCGGTCGCCACCCTGATCGGTGCCATCGCAAATGTACTCAAAGTCAGCCCCATCAAGGCCCTCGTCTGGTCTGCGGTGTTAAACGCGATCGCGGCGGTTCCGATCATGGTTCTGCTTATGCAAATGGCAACGAACGCATCGGTCATGGGAAGATTTACGATCTCCCGACGCTCCCGTGTAGTCGGCTGGATTGCGACTCTGATAATGGGCACCGCATCCTTGGGCTTCATCATTTCATTGGCATTCGGATAACGTGTTGTCCGTTTTCGGCCATTCGCTCGCGGACGCGATAGCAGGTCACTTCCCATACCTCGATCGAAATACAACGTGAGCTCGATGACTTTACGATCGACGTTGGCGTTACCTACACACGCTCGGACTGGTTGCGTCCGCACGTGAACCCCTCGCCCCGCTGCTCCGCGCGTTATTGAATTTTGCGGAGAGTCTTGATTGGTCCTCCGAGATTGAGCGGCGCATCACCCAACCCAAATAATGCGTGCCTGCGCAGCGTCAATGCGCGCCCACGCGGGCGCGCATTGCACTTTTAGAGTCAGACACTCATGCAGATTGACTTGGTCTCCAGATAATTCTTGAGAACTTCGCTGCCCATTTCGCGGCCCCAGCCCGATTGTTTATAGCCGCCAAAGGGCATCGACGCGTCGAAGATGTTGTAGCAATTGACCCAGACCGTACCGGCCCGCAACTGATCGGCGATGCGATGCGCACGCTTGATGTTGCTGGTCCAAAGTCCCGCGGCCAATCCGTAGACAGTGTCGTTGGCGCGGCGAATCAGCTCATCGTCGACTTCTTTGAAGGGCATCACGGTCACCACGGGGCCGAAGATTTCCTCCTGATACACGCGCATCTTGTCGCTCGTGCCGTCGAGCACGGTCGGTTCGACGAAAAATCCGGTCTCACCGTGGCGCTCACCGCCGCACACCGTGCGGGCGCCTTCCTCCTTGCCGGAACGCAGAAAGCCGGTAACGCGATCAAACTGGGTTTTTGACACCAGCGGTCCCATCTCGCTCTGCGGATTTAGGCCCGGGCCTAAACGGATGGAGCGCGCGGCTTTGCTGACCCCTTCCAATACACGATCGTAGCTCTTTTCCTGCACGAAGAGACGCGAGCCCGCGCAACAGCACTGGCCATGATTGAAGAAAATCGCGTTCGCCGCTCCTGGAATCGCGACATCGAGATCCGCATCGTCGAGCACGATATTGGGCGATTTGCCGCCCAACTCCAGCGTGACTTTTTTCAAATCATTGGCCGCCGCTTTGACGATCAGCTTGCCCACCTCGGTCGACCCGGTGAAGGCTACTTTGTCCACCTGGCTGTGCGCTGCCAGCGGTGCACCGCAGGTCTCGCCAAATCCCGTGAGCACGTTGAGCACGCCGGGGGGCAGGCCAGCGTCCAAACATAACTGCGCGAGCCGCAGCGCGGACAGAGGTGTTTCCTCCGCCGGCTTCAGCACGACCGTACAACCGGCAGTAAGAACGGGGCCGAGCTTCCAGGCCGCCATCAGCAACGGAAAATTCCACGGTATAATCTGCGCTACGACACCGATGGGCTCTTTGCGCGTATAGGCGTGGTATTGCGCGTCAGGGGTGTAGGGCACCGAAAGGGAAAGCGTACTGCCCTCGATCTTCGTCGCCCAGCCCGCCATGTAGTGGAACAGATCCGCGGCCAGGGGCACGTCAGCGCCGCGCGCCACTGCAATGGGCTTGCCGTTGTTGAGCGATTCCAGCTGCGCCAGCTCTTCGAGATTTTCAAGGATCAGGTCGCCTATTTTCCAGAGGATCCTGCCGCGAGCAGAGGGCGACATGCGCGGCCAAGGCCCCTTATCGAACGCCTTGCGTGCCGCAGCCACCGCCAGATCGACATCGGCACGCTTGCAGTCGGCTACGCGCGCTATCACGGACTCATTGGAAGGATTGAAGACCTCGAAGGTTTCACCAGACTGGGCATCCTGCCAGCGGCCGTCGATCAAGGCTTGACGAGCCTGACTCACGAAGCGTTTGACCGGTGCGGTCAGCGACACCATATCGACTGCAGTGTTCATGGACATCTCCTGTGTTGATACGACCACCCATGGCTTGTCGGACTCAAAGTTCAGCGGCGGGTTCCGCAAAAAGTTCTGTGGGCTTCCTACCGCCTTTTACGCCTTCGACGAAGACTTGTCACAAGGCGACGCCGCTCCATGCTTGTTGAATGCGTTGTTGACCCGGCCCGTCTGCACAGTTCAGGCCAGATTGCAGGCTCTTGGCATCTTGACAAGCTGCGACAGGGCGAGACCTTTTTTGAAAGCGCAATAAGTCTGCTCGGCTGCTCCGCAAAACGCTCCCTTATGTGCGGCAAATCCCTGAAGGGGGTAGATAAGCTGATTGAACAGCCGACTGCGGTAGACCGCACGAAAGCCAAGGCTCACCAGCCGGTTGCTGGACAATTCCTTATCCTCAATGCCGCACAGCGGCGAGAGTCCGAGGGAGAGAATTGCCTTTCCCTCGTCTTGAAAAGTCCGAATGGCCCGATGAAGCATTGCATATCCCACCATGGCGTCTGCTTCGGGGAGGCGGCGTTTGGCCGAGCAGAGATAACCCACAACCTCGCCCCCTTTGTAGATTGGATCGAAGAAAGCAAAGGCCTGCAGATCACCATTGTGATCGAAGGCAAAGAACTTGCGGACATCGACCTCGTCATCGAGGATGGCCGGCCTGGTCAAAAATGTCATTTCACGGTTCTTCACCCCGCGAGTTTGCCGCCATCGTTCCGAGACCGTTTGCAATTCTTGGCGATCGAGCGAAGCCACCGTGCGCTCCTCAATCGTGTAACTGCGGCAGGCCGCGCGATTGATCGCCCGGCGAAAATTCCGTTTCCTCGGCCCATCGAAATCATAGCCACCGAGTTCTATTCGCGTTTCGGTCCCCATCTCGTTCACACAAAAGCCAATCTTCTCAAGGATTTTGGCGACGGGCCATGAAGCCTGCCAGAAGCAAACGTCGCTTTTCTCGCCCACGAAACTGCGGATAAGATCCTCGCTACCACTGATCGGCGCGAGGGGGTTGGCAAGAACGAAGGCGGTGCTGCCCACCTGCTTGTATGCGAGGAATCCCTCCTCGCCCGTGAAATGATCCAGACCGGGTTGAAAAGTCGCCGAGTACGCCAGCGCGAAACTCCCATATTCCCGCAATGCGCGAAGGCGCGCCGTCTCGGTGACGGGTCCCGAACGATGTCTCAAGGGCACCGTCACTTCACGCTGTAGCCACAATAACTTCGCTCCGGATACAGTCACCACAACCGTGCGTACCCCCGGATGCGCGCAAAGTTTCCTCGGACCCGCGTCTTAGGCTGGTATTACAATCTAGGCCGCTACACCCACAGTGATCGGTCCGGCTGTTCGAGTTTGCTCTCGCAGCCACCCCTCCGAAGAAGGACGAGCAGAAACATGGAAACAATTGGCGGCGATCTAAATCAGATGCAGCGCACCCCCCTGGCCCCGGCTCACGTCGAAGCTTTACGCAAGGCTGGTGCTGTTGCCCGCTATCCTGCGGGCGCGTTTCTCACGCGGCCTGGCCAACCCGTGGATCGTTTCGTGTATGTCGAGGAAGGTGAAATCGAGGTCGTGAATCCCTATACCGACGCACGTCATTTACCCTCCACCATGGGCCCGACTCAATTTATGGGCGAGATCTCCCTGCTGAACGGCGGCGCTTGGTCGATGGCGATGCGCGCGGTCCGAGACACACGGGTAATAGAAGTGCCGCGAGAGGCGATACTGACCCTGATGTCTCAGATTCCAGAGATGTCCGACATCATCATCACCGTGTTTTCGGCGCGCCGCCGCCGCCAGCTCGAGGAGCGGATCAGCAGCTTACGGCTGATCGGCGAAGATGATGACCGCAACGTGCGCGGCATCGCGGAGTTCGCAAGCCGCAACCACATTCCGTACATCTCGTTGCCACTGGGAGATCCTGAAGCCGAAGCGCTCGCCCGTCGCTGTTCTATCGCTCCGGGCGTGCCCGGCGTTATCTTCGGTCGCGATGTCGTTGTGACTGAACCCACCCCAGACAAGGTCGCGCGACTGCTTGGCCTCAATCTGGATTTCGGGGACAACGAGGTATTTGACGTATTGATTGTCGGCGGCGGGCCGGCCGGCGTAGCGGCAGCAGTGTATGCAGGAGCCGAAGGTCTGCGCGCCCTGGTGGTAGAGGATGTTGCGATCGGCGGCCAAGCCGGAACCTCGAGCCGAGTGGAAAATTACATGGGCTTTCCAACGGGGATTTCCGGCTCCGACCTGGTCTGGCGCGGACAGGTACAAGCGATGAAATTCGGTACGCGCTTCGCAATGCCGCGACGGGTGGCAGCTCTTGAAAGGCTCGAAGATGCGACCTTCTGCGCCACTTTCGACAACGGCCAGCGCGTTCGCGCCAAAGCAGTCGTGGTCGCGACCGGAGTGCAATATCGCCGGCTGCCGATCGCCAGACCGCCTGAATTCGAAGGCACCGGCATTTATTATGCCGCGACCGAGATGGAGGCGCGCTATTCCAAGGGGACAGATGTGGTCATCATCGGCGGCGGGAACTCCGCGGGACAGGCCGCGATGTTTCTCAGCCGCTCGGCGCGTTGCGTACGCGTTTTGGTCCGGGGCGCATCACTTGCCGCCTCCATGTCGAGTTACCTATCGAGTCGGCTCGCTGCCGATCCCGGTATAACCATCGAATATGGTGCCGAGGTAAGCGCGTTGCACGGCGCAGAACACCTCGAAGCGGTAAGCATTCGCGACGTAAAGACCGGGGCTACCCGCGTCGTTGAGGCACGTGCCCTCTTCGTCATGGTGGGTGCCGCGCCAAATACCGCATGGCTCTCGGGCTTGGTGAAACTCGATGACAAAGGATTCGTGATCACCGGCTCCGGCGAAGGCACTGCGACCTCGCCTTTCGCGACGTCGCAGCCCGGCATCTACGCGGTCGGTGATGTGCGCGCCGGCTCGGTGAAGCGTGTGGCATCGGCCGTCGGCGAAGGATCGGTCGTGATCTCCAAGGTATGGGAGTTCGTCAACCGCAAAGCCTGACGTTGAGTCAGGCGACAGCAGGCCGGTAAGTAGAGGGTCGATGGGACTTGGCCGCGAAGCGCCTAGCGGTTCTTCGATTGCTCGAGCAGGTACAGCGCGCGGTAGTCATACGTCGGATAGAATTCGGTTCGATAACCGCCCCACGCTTCCCGTTCAATCAATTGATTGATGTCCCGAAGCTTCTCCGCGGCAAACCGCAATGTGACGACTTGGCCGACGCCCATGAGCACGTACCAAGACACCACATCGACCCCCGCCGGCGGATACTTTTTATACCACCCGGTTGACTTTAAACGCTCATTTTCCTCGAGCGTTTTACTCTGATCGTGGCGCAAGAGAATCGTCAGCATTTCCATGCCCGGCCCACCGGTCGGTGGGATTTGACGGCGATCTTGTAGCCCCGACCCCAACGCGTGCGCTAGAGGAAAGTGCGCCACTCCGTTGCCGGAAAGCGCCGACAGACGCTCGAACCCGCAATGCTGCACGTACTGAACGAGATCTGCAACCCAGTGATTTAGCAGAGTTTCGCGGGGACTATTTTCGCGGATGCGGCGTCGCTCGTTTTCTCTGACGCTGTTTCTGTACGCCGGTCGTCGCCAGCATCTCGCAGATCGCCCGCAAGTGCGTATTGGGATCGTCTTGACGGCGTGCGAGGTACAAAGTGGAGTAAGCGCTGATGTCGGACAGGCGTTTATAAATCGCGCCCTCTAGCCGGATACATTGGATTCCGTCAGGAACAATCGCGACCCCGACGCCTGCGGCAACCAGCCCAATGGCAGTTGACGGTTCCAGCACTTCTCTTGCTACTCGCGGCCGAAACCCCGCGTGCGCGCATATGTCCAGGATCTGCCAATAGAGGCCGGTACCGGCCTCGCGCGGATACGTGACGAACGGCTCGGCCTTGAGCTGACTCAGTGACAGTGACGGTCGGCGCGCCAGGGGATGATCTTGTTGAATAGCGACAACGAGTGGCGCGCGGTACCACTCACTGATTTCAATTCCAGCGGGAATCCGTACCTCAGGTTTGCGCAAAATCCCGAGATCCAGCGTTCGCTCCAACAGGCCATGCAGTTGCTCGAGCGACGGTACATCATGGAGCGTGAGCACAACGTAAGGAAATTGCTGTCGAAACTGCCGGATCGCAGTGGGCAAAACGTTGGAAAACATCGCCGACGCGCTGTAACCCACGTTTAGCGCCCCCAATTCGCCCGCCTCGGCGCAACGTGCCTCGATCTTTGCGGTTTCTGCCAGCGACAGAATCGAGCGCGCGTGTTGCTGAAATCGCTTGCCGGCCTGCGTTAGGAAAACGTGGTGCTTGTCGCGCTCGAATAATCGGGCTCCAACTTCCTCTTCGAGCGACTTGATCTGAACACTCAACGAGGGTTGTGCCACGTGCAGTCGCTGGGCCGCACGGTTAAAGCCGCCCTCATCTGCAACCATCACAAAGTATTCGAGCTGGCGTAGCTTCACGATAGGCAGATTCTATAAGCAAATGAACGCAAAAGACATGTACAGATCGTGCCGTGACGGACGCGAGCATGCGGGCTTGGACTCTACGGCATGGTTCCATGCTCGCGCGCCGGGTACGACACCTTTGAGAATCCTGGTATCACAACGAACTCCGGTTGATTGTTGTGTTCGCACAGCTGGTCGATGACAAAGTGGGCTACGGAATTCGACAGCAGTTGAGTGGGATCTTCCATCACAAAACGAAGACGGGTAATTGCTGTAAGGCGATCGTCCGGCGAACGAAGGCGAGGCATCGCCTGTAGCGACTTCGTCGTCGGCTCTATGACAGGAGATTCCTCGATGCTTTTCGCAAATGCGGGATAACCCTCAAACATCAGCCGTGCCAGGTCGGTGTTCGCCCGCAATTGCAAAAATACCTCCCGAACCTGTCCCTCCATCTCCGCAACCCGAGCTGGGTCGCCCAGGTCGGATACGCCGAGCGTCGGGCCATGCGGGGTGATCTGCACATTCTCGGCCGATATCCGCTCCTCCGAGGCCCGCCACAGCAAATGGCAATTATTGTTCGTCCGCCACGTCAGTCCTGCACTCGGCCGGCCTGATTTACCGCTGAGCAGAACCATGAGTTTGCGCCAGTCGAAGTTCTGAGAGCGAAGCCACCGAATCATGCGGTGCGCGATATCAAGGAAGGTGAGTGTGAAGCTTGCCACCATGACATCATTCAGAGGGACCGGAACGGCCGGACTATCAATGGGATCCAGGAAGTTCTGCCGCAAATTCTCGAATGTCATCAGGCGTTCGTCCGCCAGACACGTTCGCATGAATCGCGAACTCACGCGGCATGCGTAATCCACCATGTCCGCAATCTTTGATTCATACCCGCGATAAGCCTCGACGGCGACTTGCCTTTCCCAATAGTCCGTGTCGTTGACGGCGCGAACTTGGTCGGCTCTGGCTATTATCCGTTTTGCGTCGTCGCGCCAATTGGCGTAGCCGAGCTCGCGCAGTCGGAACGCCCACGCGATGCAGGGAGCGAGATGCGAAACCGCCGTGAGTTCGACAAATCCCCGAGTTGAATGTCGGAAGCTCTCAACGATCGGTGGGCGGCCGCCCCCGGGAAAGATTACGAAGTCCGCCCCGGTGACGACGAGCAGCGGATCGCGCTCGGTCAGGCAAACCATGTGTTTCGTCAAGTGCTGCCCCGTGCTGCCCGGACCGGTGTAGGCATCGTACAGACTCCGAAAATAATCGTGCGGAGCGTAAGCCATGGTCATCTCATCCGTTAAAGCGGTAAATGATTGTGTCGGTTCGGAAGCGGACGTCGACGGTAAGGCTGTTGGAGACAGCCACAAACAGTTTGCCGTCTGCAGAGAATACCGCCGCGTCGGTCCCACCGGCGGTGGGAAACTCCTCGACCAGCATAAGCTTGCCATCGGTCCATTTAAAGACGCGCGACATTAGATTCGTGACCGGAGCAGAAGGCTCGCCCTGAATGAAATTGATCTGCAGCAGATACAGGTTTGAGTTCCTCCGTACGACGCAGAACTCCCGACCTCCCGGGCCGCCCAGTTTCTGGCAGGGAGAAAAGTCCTTGCCACTCCAGCGATACAGGGTTGAGTCGCCTTGGATGTTGGCAAACGCAACGTAATGCTCGCCATCAGCGTTGAAATATCGAAAGCAGCGTCCGGCCTTCTTGGAGAACGATTGCAATGGACTAAACGATGAGCCATTCCAGGCAAGGAGGACTGATTCCCCAACGTGGTCGGCATACGCCAGGAAGCTCTGCCCCGCGATTTCGAAGGATTCCCAGTTATATCCCCACCTGCCTTCAAGAGTTTGAAAATCGTCGAATTGCCGGCCGTTCCATTCATAGATTCGCGAGGTCCGTGGGTTTGTCGCCTCAATATGATCGAGCGCGACGCCTTGCGCCAACGCCAGGAAGGCTCGATCGCCGATACGGAAGAAATGCCACTGCTTCGCGGCGAAGGCCGCGAACGTCTGGATGGGTACCCACGAACCGCGTGTCCACTTGTAGAGCACCTGGTCCATGTTGTAGAGGTACGGTCCGTGGCCGGATCGAACTCCTGCCGTCACCAGGTAGGATTCTTCTCCGAGGTTGAAGAACTCGGCATCCTCGCCGCCGCTGAGCGGCAGCAGTCCATCCTCAACCCAGCGACCGTGCTGCCAGCGGTAAATCCGGGCGCCGGTATCGCTGTCGCCACCATTCATATGCGCGGGTGTGCCCGGAACATCCCGTGCCAGCTGCGGTACGATCAGATACTGCGCGCCCGCAAGCGCGAACGGCAGGACGGCCCGCGCGCCGCAGGTCGGCAGGCGTTGATGTTCGATGAGTATCATGATTGGTTTTTTTGTCGTAGCAGACCGACCACTGTGTACGCGCCGGCGGATAGAAGGGTAGGAATTGCTATCAGCACGAACAACAGTTGGACGGAAACGTTTGCCGATAGCAGCCGCCCGCCTATGATTGGTCCCAATATTGATCCGAATCGGCCCGCGGCAAACTGCCAGCCCACTCCTGTACCGCGCATGCGCTGGGGATACAGTTGCACAGAGATCGCCGGAGCGTTCTGTTGCCCCCCAATCACCAGCAGGCCGATGACACCGAGGCCTGAATACAATAGTCCAATGGAACCGTACAGGTAACCAAGCGAAGCAATGGCCAGTGAGCCGCCGGCGATCATCAAAGTCACCACCTTGAAAACCCCGAATCGCGCCACGAGCAAGGTTGAGGTCAGCGCACCGATGACGCCGCCCAGATTCAGCAGCACCCCGCACCAGGCGGCCGTCTGCGGGCTGAAACCCGATCTTGCCGCTATCAACGGCGTCCAGCTGTTTAAAAGATAAGTCACCGATAGCAGGCAAAAGATCGCGAATGAGGCAATGACCGTCGTCCAGAAGCGTCCCTCAGTAAACAAGACAATGAAGGACCATCTCCAAATTTTGCGATGTGAGTCGTCGATTGGAGCGTTTGAAGCGTAAAGCGTCTCCCGCAGGAGTAGTCCGATAGCCACGAGAAGCAAGGTGACAACTCCTGCACCGAGAAACAGGTTTCGCCACCCATGGGCGATCAACAGCGCGGTGATCGCGCCGCCGACTACCGCCCCGAGTGGATAGCCGATGAACATCACAGTC
>Ga0193726_1000630_pt1 | contig 35217 bp, 38 predicted proteins | sample H2c1metaG_FD_144928 | JGI IMG/M metagenome (GOLD analysis project Ga0193726, IMG submission 144928) | Soil microbial communities from a riparian zone of the East river system, Colorado, United States - H2c1 | ecosystem: Environmental > Terrestrial > Soil > Riparian zone | place: USA: East River... | reverse complement strand
CCTGCAACGGGCGGAAGCTGAACGGTCCCAACGACCTGGTGTTCGACGATGGCGGCGGCTTCTGGTTCACCGATCTCGGCAAGACGCGCGAGCGCGACAACGATCGCGGCGCCGTCTACTACGCCCGGGCCGACGGCTCGAAGATCGAGGAGAAGGTCTTCCCGCTGGAGCGGCCCAACGGCTGCGGCCTCTCGCCCGACGGCAAGACCCTCTACGTGGTCGAGACGCCGACCGCGCGCTGCTGGGCCTTCGAGCTCTCCGCGCCCGGCGTCATCAAGGACGCCAACGGTCCCTATCGCGGCGAGAAGGGCCGGGTGATCGCGGGCCTGGGCGGCTACCAGATGTTCGATTCGCTCGCCGTCGATTCGGCGGGCCATATCTGCGTCGCCACGCTGATCACCGGCGCGGTCAGCGACATCTCGCCCGACGGCAAGTCGGTGACGCAATACAAGCTGCCCGACCCGATGGTCACCAATGTCTGCTTCGGCGGCAAGAACCTGAGCACCGCCTTCGCCACGCTTTCCATGACCGGCAAGCTGGTGAGCTTCGAATGGCCGCGGCCGGGGCTGAAGCTCGAGTATCTGAACAAGTAGCAACGGCCTAGCCTTTCGCCAGCGCCCGCACCTCGCGGCTGGCGACGATCTTGCCCGAGGCATAGGCCTCGTGGTTGGCGTCGACGTCGCCCAGCTTGTAGCGGTAGTTCACCATCATGGCGTAGGACTGTTTTAAGCCGTTGGCGCTGGTGTCGGCGAGCCAGTTCAGCCGCTCGACCACCGCGCCGTTGCCGAGATGGAAGTGCGCGACCCGGTCGAGCGCGCGGCCGTTCTCGTCGGCCGTGAGATAGCGCGCCGCCAGGCGGGTCAGGATCGGCCGCAGCGCCTTGTTGATCGCCGGCACCTCCCACCAGGTCGGCCTGTCCAGGAGCTTGCGCACCGCAGCGGCGCCCGCGGCCTCGTTGGTCACCGGCACCAGCGAGGCGATTTCGCCCGCGGTCAATGCCGCGTCGCCTTCGTTCTTCAGCCGTCCGTCGACATGCTGGCGCAGGCCCGGGATGGGCGAGAGGGTGGCGAAGTCCTTGATGTTGGGCAGGTCCTTGGCGAGCTGGTCGGCGACCCGCTTGATCAGGAAGTTGCCGAAGCTGATGCCGGCCAGCCCCTGCTGGCAGTTGTTGATCGAATAGAAGATCGCCGTGTTGGCGTGCTTGGGATCGGATGTCTCGGCGCGCGCATCGAGCAGGCGCTGGACGTTGCCGGCCATGCCGTTCACCAGCGCCACCTCGACAAAGATCAGCGGCTCGTCGGGCATGCGCGGATGGAAGAAGGCGAAGCAGCGACGGTCCGAATCGAGCCGGTTCTTGAGGTCGCGCCACGAGCGGATGGCGTGCACGGCCTCGTAGTCGACCAGTTTCTCGAGCAGCGCCGCCGAGGCCCGCCAGTCGATGCGCACCAGGTCGAGGAAGCCGACATCGAACCAGGCGCCGAGCAGCGGACGCAGATCCTCGCTCAGCATGCGCGCCGCGGCGTCGGTCCGGCCCAGGATCATCAGCTCGGCCCGTAGGTCGACCACGAACTTCACGCCCTGCGGCACGCCCACGAACTCGTGCAGCAGGCGAACGGCGGGCGGTTCGAGCGCCTTGCGCAGGGCGCGCGGCGGCTCCTTGGAGGCGCGCCAGCGCTCGACGGTCGCCATCGCCGCCTCGCGCGGCAGGCCGTAATCATGGGCCAGCGTCAGCAGGAACTTCTTGCGGCCGGCCGGCGACAGCGACAGGTAGGCCTGGCCCAGCTCGGCGGCCCGGCCGCGCCGCGCGGTCTCGCCGCCCTTGCCGGCCAGGCAGGCGGCGATGCGGCTCTTCAGCCGCGGAATGTCGTCGTCGGGCAGATCGGGCCGCAACGGTGCGCCCACGACCTCGCGCGCGCCGCGGGCGGTTTCGACAAAGGCAGTGCGCAGGCGTTCGAGCGTGCGGTCGACGGTGTTGGAGAAGGGAAGAGCCATGCGCCGATTATGTCATGGCGAACGTGTCACTCCAGTGGCGTGCGTGAACACGGCTTCACCGGCCTGCGACGTTACGGCCTGTTCAACGTCTGCCACAGATACCAGCTCGCAACCGTGCGATAGGGCCGCCATTTCTCGCCGGCCTTCTCCAGCGCCTCGCGCGAGGGCAGCGTGCGTTTTCGGAAGGCCGTCGCGTACGCCTTGCGCAGGCTGTAGTCGTCGAGCGGCAGCACGTCGGGCCGGCCGAGATAGAACATCAGGAACATCTCCGCGCTCCAGCGGCCGATGCCGTGGATGGCGATCAACCGTTCGACGATCTCGGCATCTTCCATGCGGCGGGCGGCGGCCAGCGTCGGCACCTCGCCGGCGGCGGCGCGACGGGCGAGGTCGCGCAGCGACTTGAGCTTGGGCCGCGAAATGCCGGCGCCGCGGATCCTGGCATCGGACAGCGCCAGCAGCCGCTCGGGTGCGAGGCCCGTCGAGCCGCGCGGGAAATGCCCGCACACGCGGCCGAAGATGGTGGCGGCCGCCTTGTTGGAGAGCTGTTGGTAGACGATCGCCTCGGCCAGGGCCGCGAACACGCTACGGGCTTTCTTGAGCTCCATGGCGAAGGGCCCGGCTTGCTCGATGATGCGTGCCAGCGCCGGGTCGGCGGCCTGCAGATGCGCAACGGCCTTGGCGGGTTCGAAGCCGAATTCGGCCATCCCTATTTCAGCCGGTCGAACAATGGTCCGGCGCCGACCGCCGACGCGCCCTCGATCTCGAGGATGCGCCGCTTGGTGGCGACACCGCCATTGGCCGAAAAGCCGCCCATCTTGCCGTCGGCGCCCAGCACGCGATGGCAGGGCACGATGATGGCGACGGGGTTGCGGCCGAGCGCCTGGCCGACCTCGCGCGATTCGTGCGGCGCGCCGAGCTTCTTGGCGATCTCGCCGTAGGTCATGGTCTGGCCGGGCGGGATGGTGCGCGCCACCTCGTAGACCTTGCGATGGAAGTCGGGCGCCGCCTCGAGGTCGAGCGGAATGTCGCCGAGATCGACCGCCTCGCCCGCGAGCAGCGCCAAAACCCGGTCGATGGCGCGTTGCACGCCGGCCGGCGGCGGCGTCTCGATGGCACCGGCCCAACGCCGCCGCAGGCGGGTCCGCGTTCCCTGGGCGGTGGTCTCGGGCAACTGCAAGCCGGTGATGCCGCGCGGCCCCCAGGCGATGCCGCAGGCGCCAATCGGCGTCTCGAAGATGGCGAAGCCCTTTGCGTCGGTCGGATCGGTCATGACGGCGGTACGGTCCACCTAACCGGACATGCCGTCAAGTGGGCGGTGTCACGCCGCCTGTCGCAGGCGCGCCAGTTCGCTTTCCATCAGCGCGCGATAGGGGCCGTCGCGGCGCAGCAGCTCTTCGGGCGAGCCGTCCTGGGTCACGCGCCCGCGATCGAGGACAATGATGCGGTCGAAGCTGCGCAGGGTCGAGAGGCGGTGGGCGATGGCGATCACGGTGCGGTCCCGCATCAGTCGGTCGAGTGCCTGGCGGATCAACTCCTCCGATTCGCCGTCGAGCGAGGACGTCGCCTCGTCGAGCAGGACGATGGGCGAGTCCTTGAGAAGCGCGCGGGCGATGGCGATACGTTGGCGCTGGCCGCCTGACAAGCGCGTGCCGCGGTCGCCGACGATCGTCGCGAAGCCGCTGGGCAGGGCCTCGATGAACTCGCGGCAGCGCGCCGCCTCGGCCGCCGTTTTCACCTCCCGGTCCGACGCCTCGGGCCGGCCGTAGCGGATGTTCTCCAGGATCGAGCGATGCAGCAGCGAGATATCCTGCGGCACGAAGGCGATGGCATGGCGCAAACTCTCCTGGGTGATGTGCGCAATGTCCTGGCCGTCGATCAGGATTCGCCCACGCTCAAGGTCGTGGAAGCGCTGAAGCAACGCCAGCGCGGTCGACTTGCCGCTGCCCGAGGGACCGACCAGCCCGGTGCGCCGGCCGGCCGCGATCCGGAGGCTGAAATCATCGAATACCTTGCGGCTGCCGGGATAGGTGAAGGAGACGTTCTCGAACGCCACGAACGCCATGCCTTCGCGTCGCGGCACCAGAGGCACCGCCTCGGGGTGCTCGCGCAGGCTGTCGGCGACGAGCAGGGTGCCGATCGCCTCGGCCAGGCGCGCCATGTGCTGCGTCACGTCGACCAGCGCCACCGCGAGGTCGCGGGTGGCATGCAGCACGGTGAAGCCCAGCGTACAGACCAGCACGACGTCGCCCGCGCTTGCCTGGCCGCTCTGCCACAGCGTGATCGCCCAGGCGAGTACCGCCACGGTCAGCACGATGGTGAGCGCCGCGTGCAGCAGGCGCAGCCTTTCGAGGTACTGCAGGCTGCGGCGCCGGGCGGTCATCTCGCGGCCGACGGTGCGGTCGAAGCGACTGTGCTCGCGGCCGAGGGCGCCAAAAGTCCGCACCAGCGGCATGTTACCGATCACGTCGGCCAGTTCGCCTTCAACTCGTGCGGCCCGGTTGGCGAACCCGTGATGCAGCGGCGCGCCACGAGCCGCCAGTCGAAACAGCATCAGCATGACGAGCGCCGCGATTGCGGTGAGCGCCAGTGCCATCGGGATGCTGACGACGGCGAGGTAGGCCATGGCGCCAATCGTCGCCAGGCAGGGCGGCAGGACATTCCAGATGAAAAGATTTTCGACGGCGAAGGCAGCGTTGGATGTCGCGGTGATGCGGCCAGTCAACGTTCCTGCCAGGCGCTGGGCAAAATAGCTCGGCGCATGGCCCGTGAGGTGGCGAAAAAGCTCGCTGCGCAGGTCTCCGGTGACGCCCACGAAGGCATGGCTCGCGATCCAGCCGGCCAAGCGCCACAAGAGATTGTCTGCCGCGATCAAGGACACCAGAAGGCCGAAAGCAATCCACACCGCGTTGCCGCCGGGCCCGACCGAAAGTGTGTCGACCAGAAATTTCACACCATATTGTGTGCTGACCGAGCAGCCGACGGCACCCACGACCGCGAACAGAATCGCTCCGTGCGCCAGCTTGCGCTGGCGCACATAACGCAGCAGGAAAGATACCGGCCGCTTGGCGTAGTCGGTGAGGAGATCCATCGAATACCTTGCAACGCTTGAGGCTCGATTTCGTTACAGCACTGTCGGGGAGATTCGCTGTGACAAACAGATGGCCGTCGTTTGACCACCACATTTCGCCTCCATCAGGGGCGCTTCGATGCCGAACCCCGGCCCATGCCGGGGTTTGTTGACGTCTGGTCGCCGCACAGTTCGCTTAGAGGAGGCAGGGTTTATGCGTATCGCGCAAATTGCACCGTTGACCGAGGCTATTCCCCCGCAGCTGTACGGCGGTACAGAGCGCGTTGTTTCCTGGCTTACCGAGGAACTGGTGGAACTCGGCCACGACGTCACGTTGTTCGCAAGTGGCGATTCGCAGACATCGGCGAAGCTCGAGCCGATGTGGCCGCGCTCGCTCAGGATGGACGACTCGGTGCGCGACCCCATGGCGCTGCACATATCGATGCTGGAGCAGGTACGCCGGCGCGCCGGCGAGTTCGATATCCTGCATTTCCATCTCGACTACTTCCCGTTCTCTGTCTTCTCGCGCCAGCCCACGCCCTTCATCACCACCATGCATGGCCGGCTCGACCTGCCTGAGCACCAGACGGTGTTCGATTCGTTTGCCGCGGTGCCGGTCATCTCGATTTCCGACGCCCAGCGCCGGCCCCTGCCACAGGCACGCTGGCTCAGGACCGTCCATCATGGCCTGCCGGCTGCTCTGTTGACGCCACGCGCGGTCAAGCCCGCCTACCTCGCTTTTCTCGGCCGCATCGCGCCGGAGAAGGCGGTGGACCGGGCGATCCGCATTGCTGTTCGATGCAACCTGCCGCTCAAGATCGCGGCCAAAGTGGACCGCGTCGACCGCGACTATTTCGAGCGGGAGATCCGTCCGCTGCTGGCTCTGCCGGGCATCGAGTACATCGGCGAGATCGGCGATAAGGACAAGTCCGACTTCCTGAGCGGGGCACGGGCGCTGCTGATGCCGATCGACTGGCCCGAGCCTTTCGGCCTGGTGATGATCGAGGCGATGGCGTGCGGCACGCCGGTGATTGCTTATGGCAGTGGCTCGGTGCCTGAGGTCGTCGAGCATGGCCTGACCGGTTTCATCGTCGACAGCGAGGTTGCCGCGGCCGAAGCCATCGACAACCACCTCGGGGGGCTCTCGCGCCAGAGGATCCGGGCGCGCTTCGAGGAGCGTTTCACCGCCCGCCGCATGGCTGGCGACTACGTCGCGGTCTATCGCGGGTTGATGGCCGGGGCCAAACGCCCGCTGCGGACGGTCAATGGCTCGGCGAAACCGAATGCCCGTCCACAGGACGGCCGTCATCAAACTGGCATCGATGGTGGGCTATATATAGGGGATTGAGGCGATCCGGAGTGGATTTGGGTGGTCGATCCGCGGGCCGAGAGTCATGTCCGACTGAAAGAGGCGGTCCGGCGTAATCGGGCCTTTTCCCGTGAAGGTCTGCTGGAACGGCTGTTCGAACGGCTGTTCCGCGGCCTGGTCTACACCCAGATCTGGGAAGATCCCGAGATCGATCTCGAGGCGCTGGCGCTTAGGCCGGAATCGCACGTGGTGGCCATCGCCTCGGGCGGCTGCAACGTGCTCTCCTATCTGACCGCCGATCCCGCGCGCATCACCGCCGTCGATCTCAGCCGCGCCCACGTGGCGTTGAATCGCCTGAAACTGGTCGCCGCCACCCGACTGCCGTCGTGGCAGGCTTTCTACGGCTTTTTCGGCACAGCCGACGATCAGGCGAACGTCGCGGCCTATCATCGGTTGATCGCGCCCCATCTCGATTCCCAGAGCCGTGCCTACTGGGAGAGCCGCGGCCTGCAGCATCTGGGTCGGCGGCGGATCTCGATCTTCGCCCGCAACGCCTATCGCCATGGCGTGCTGGGCCGCTTCATCGGCCTGGCCCATGTCGCCGCACGGGTCTATGGCGTCGACCTGCGCGACCTTTTGAGCGCGCGTTCGCTGGACGAGCAGCGGCGCTTCTTCGAGACCATGCTGGTGCCGCTGTTCGACAAGCCCGCGGTGCGTTGGGCGACGGCCAATCGGCTGTCGCTCTACGGGCTCGGTATTCCGCCGGCGCAATACGAGGCGCTGGCCGGCGGCCGCGACATGGGTGCGGTCCTGCGTTCCCGAGTGGAGCGCCTGGCCTGCGGCTTCAGCCTCGACGACAATTACTTCACCTGGCAGGCGTTCGGCCGGCGTTACAGCCGCGACGCGGAGGGTCCGCTGCCGCCTTATCTGCGGCGCGAGCAATTCGACGCTGTCCGTGCGCGGGTCGATCGCGTCGAGGTGCTGAACCGTTCCATCACCGAATATCTGGCCGGCTGCCCCGATGCCTCGCGCGACCGCTACGTCCTGCTCGACGCGCAGGACTGGATGACCGACACCCAGCTCACCGCGCTGTGGGCCGAGATCACGCGCACGGCGCGGCCCGGCGCGCGAGTGATCTTCCGCACCGCCGCCGAGCCGTCTCTGCTGCCCGGCCGCCTCGACCCGGCGCTGCTCGCGCGCTGGCGCTACGAAACGGCCTTGTCGCGCGCGCTCACCGAGCGCGATCGTTCGGCGATCTATGGCGGCTTCCATCTCTACATCCTCGAAGGCTGACGTGGGCGACGCCGCCGGCGCGGCCCTCATGGACCGCCTCTATCGCCGGCAGCGGCACTTCTACGATGCGACGCGCAAGCACTACCTGCTGGGGCGCGATCGCCTGATCGACGGCCTCGCGCCGCCCTCCGGCAGCCGGGTGCTCGAGATCGGCTGCGGCACGGCGCGCAATCTGGTGGCTGCCGCGCGCGCCTGGCCGGAGGCACAGTTCTTCGGCATCGACATCTCGGCCGAGATGCTGGACACCGCGCGCCGGGTCGTCGGTCGGGCGGGGCTCGCCGCCCGCATCGAGCTCGCGCGCGGCGATGCCACGTCATTCGACCCGGCCTGGCTGTTCGGCGTGCCCTGCTTCTCGCGCATCTTCTTCTCCTACAGCCTGTCGATGATCCCCGAATGGCGGGCGGCGCTCGCCCAGGCGCTGATCTGGCTGCCGGCGGGCGGCGAGCTGCACATCGTCGATTTCGGCGGCCAGGAGCGGCTCCCATCGTGGTTTCGCGCCGGCCTGCGGCAGTGGCTGGCACGGTTCCATGTAAGCCCGCGTGACGAGCTTGCGGCCGAGCTGGCGGCGCTCGCCGGCCACGCCGGTACGCTGAACTGCCTGGAGCGCCCGCATGGCGGCTACGCCCAGTACGCCGTATTTCACCGGGGCCTCGCAGGATAACGACCGGCGCATGGCCCCTCTGCCCGTAAGGCATTGGCAAGCCTGAGGGGCGATGCTACCCCGGCAGCACCGTCTGTGTCGGGAGTACCCACGATGACCGAAGCCTTCATCTGCGACGCCGTCCGCACGCCCGTCGGCCGCTACAATGGCGGCCTTGCCGCGGTCCGGGTCGACGACCTCGCCGCCCATCCCATCAAGGCGCTGATGCGGCGCAACGCGGGCGTCGACTGGGGGTCGGTCGACGATGTGATCTATGGTTGCGTCAACCAGGCGGGCGAGGACAATCGCAACGTGGCGCGCATGGCGGGCCTGCTGGCCGGCCTGCCGGTCGAGGTGGCGGGCGCCACCGTCAACCGCCTGTGCGGCTCGGGCCTCGAGGCCGCCGGCCATGCGGCGCGCGCGGTAAAACTCGGCGAGGCCGACATGATGATCGCCGGCGGCGTCGAGGGCATGACTCGCTCACCCTACGTCATGGGCAAGCCCGAGGGTCCCTTCGATCGCTCGATGAAGCTCGAGGACACGGTGCTGGGTTGGCGCTTCGTCAATCCGCGCATGAAGGCGGCCTACGGCGTCGACGCCATGGGCCAGACCGCCGAGAACGTCGCGGGCGAGCATCAGATCAGCCGCACCGATCAGGACGCCTTCGCCTATCGCAGCCAGCGCCGCTGCAAGGCGGCGCAGGAGCGCGGCTTCTTCGACAGGGAGATCGTCAAGGTCTGCGTCAAGAAGGGCAAGACCGAGACCATCGTCGAGAAGGATGAGCATCCGCGCGGTGACACCACGATGGAGATCCTCGCCAAGCTGCCGGCAGCGTTCCGCGACGGCGGCTCGGTGACGGCGGGCAACTCGTCGGGCATCAACGACGCCGCCTGCGCCATGATCATCGCCTCCGAGGCCGCCGCCAAGGCCAACGGCCTGACACCGCGCGCGCGTATCCTGGCCACCGTTTCGGCCGGCGTGCCGCCCAGGGTCATGGGCATCGGCCCGGTGCCCGCCACCCAGAAGCTTCTGGCCAAGCTCGGCATGACGATGCGCGACTTCGACGTGATCGAGCTCAACGAGGCGTTCGCGGCCCAGGCGCTGGCCGTGCTGCGCCAGCTCGGCCTGTCGGACGACGCCGAGAACGTCAATCCCAATGGCGGCGCCATCGCGCTCGGCCATCCGCTGGGCGCCTCGGGCGGCCGGCTGATGATCACGGCGCTCAACCAGCTCGAGGCCACCGGCGGCAAGCGCGCGCTCTGCACCATGTGCATCGGCGTCGGCCAGGGCATCGCGCTGGCGCTGGAGCGGGTCTGACTCCCGCCTAGCAGGCGGCGCTACGCCGCGGCGTTGAGCTTGATGCCGGCCTGGCGCATCTCGGTCAACATGCGCTTCTTGCTGCCGTCGAGATCGATGGCGGCGGTGGCTTCCTGCACCAGGGCGACGTCGAAACCCGCCTGACGGGCGTCGATCGCCGACCAGGCGACACAGAAGTCGAGGGCCAGGCCGCAGAACACCAGACGGGTGAAGCCGCGCGCCTTGAGGTAGCCGTCGAGGCCGGTGCGCGTCATGCGGTCGTTCTCGCGGAACGCCGAATAGGAATCGATGCCGGCATGGAAGCCTTTGCGCACGATCATCTGCGCCTTGTCGACATCGAGCTGGGAATGGAAGGCCGCCCCCGACGTGCCCTGGACGCAATGGTCAGGCCACAGGGTCTGCGGGCCGTAGGGGAATTGCACGGTGCTGAAAGCCTCGCCGCCTGACCAGGCGCTGGCGAACGAGGCATGGCCCGGCGGATGCCAGTCCTGGGTCAGGACGACGTGATCGTGACGGCCGATCAGGCGGTTCACGACCGGCACGATCGCGTTGGCTCCGGGAACGGCCAGCGCACCGCCGTCGCAGAAATCGTTTTGCATGTCGACCACGATCAACGCCTCGTTGGGCATACGCTACGCTCCGTCTGATGGCGGAATGTCTCCGCGCTGTTGTTCGGCTTCGAATGCGGCGATCCAGTGATCCAGCGAGCCGGTCTCGATGGCGCCGCGCAGGCCGCGCATGATGTCTTGGTAATAGTGCAGATTGTGCCATGTGAGCAGCATGGCGGCGAGAATCTCCTCGGCGCGGATCAAGTGATGCAGATAGGCCCGGCTGTGGTTCCGGCAGGCGGGACAGGTGCACTGCTCGTCGATCGGCCGCGGGTCGTCGCGGTGGCGCGCATTGCGCAGGTTGAGCTCGCCGCGCCGCGTGAAGGCCTGGGCGGTGCGGCCGCCGCGCGTCGGCAGCACGCAGTCGAACATGTCGATGCCGCGCTTCACCGCGCCGACGATGTCGGCGGGTCGTCCGACCCCCATCAGATAGCGCGGCCGCTCGGCTGGCAGCATCGGCAGCGTGATGTCGAGGGTGCCGAACATCGCCGCCTGGCCCTCGCCGACGGCGAGACCGCCCACCGCATAGCCGTCGAAGCCGATGTTGGTGAGCGCCGCCACGCTCTCCGCGCGGAGATTGGGGAAGGTGCTGCCCTGCACGATGCCGAACAGGCCATAGCCCGGCCGCTCGGTGAAGGCGCGCTTGCCGCGCTCGGCCCATTTCATCGACAGCCGCATGGAAGCGGCGGCCGCCGGCTCCTCGACCGGCCAGCTCGTGCATTCGTCGAACGACATGGTGATGTCGGCGTCGAGAAGCTTCTGGATGTCGATCGAGCGCTCCGGCGTCAGCCGGTGCTCGGAGCCGTCGATCGGCGAGCGGAAGGTAACGCCGTCGGCGTCGAGCTTGCGCAGCTCCTTGAGCGACATCACCTGGAAGCCGCCCGAGTCGGTCAGGATCGGCCGCGGCCAATTCATGAACTTGTGCAGGCCGCCCAATGCCGCGACGCGCTCGGCGCCCGGCCGCAGCATCAAATGGAAGGTGTTGCCGAGCACGATCTCCGCCCCGGTCTCGGCGACGGACTGCGGCAGCATCGCCTTGACCGTGCCCGCAGTGCCGAGCGGCATGAAGGCCGGCGTCTCGACCGTGCCGTGCGCGGTCGTGATGCGGCCGCGGCGGGCGGCGCCGTCGCTGGCCAGAAGCTCGAAGGAAAGACTCATCGCCGCAACAGACAACAATCGCCGTAGGAATAGAAGCGGTATCGCTTGCGTATGGCATGCGCGTAGGCCTGCTTCATGCGCTCCAGCCCGGCGAAGGCCGCCACCAGCATGAACAGTGTGGACCGTGGCAGATGGAAATTCGTCAGCAACAGGTCGACGGCGCGGAAGCGAAAGCCCGGCACGATGAAGATGTCGGTCTCGCCGCTCCAGGCTTTCATCGCGCCGTCATGATCGCGCGCCACCGATTCGAGCAGGCGCAGCGAGGTCGTGCCGATCGATACGACGCGACCGCCGGCGGCACGCGTGGTTTCGACGGCACGGGCCGTTTCCTCGGGCACCTCGCCCCATTCGGCATGCATGGTGTGGGCGTCGGTGTCGTCGACCCGCACCGGCTGGAAAGTCCCGGCGCCGACATGCAGCGTGACGCCGGCCGCTGTAATGCCGGCTGCAGCCAGCGAGGTCATGAGCCCAGGCGTGAAATGCAGGCCTGCCGTGGGGGCGGCCACCGAGCCATCGTATCTGGCGAATAACGTCTGATAGTCGGCGCGGTCCTGCGCGTCGGCCACGCCGCCCCGTATGTAGGGCGGCAGCGGCACGGCGCCGCCCTTCTCGAGGGACGCCAGGAAAGCCGGACCCGTGTTGTGGAAGGTGAGCACGACCGAGCCGTCTTCGTTCTTGGCTTCGACATTGGCAGCGAGCCCGCCCGTGAAGGCAAGCCCGTCGCCTGGCCGCAGCCGCTTGGTCGGCCGCGCGAAGGAAAGCCAGCGTCCGTCTCCCAGATCGCGGATCAGCAGTGCCTCGACCGCCACGTCCTGACGGCCGGCCGCGCCGCCGCGCACGCCCTTCAGACGTGCCGGGATCACCCTTGTATCGTTGAAGACGAGCAGGTCGCCGCGGCGCAGCAGGCCTGGCAGATCGCGGACCAGGCGATCCCGCAAGCCGTCGGGTGAGACGTCCAGCAGCCGCGCCGAATCGCGCGGAGAGGCCGGGCGCTGGGCGATCAGGTCGTCGGGAAGATCGAAGTCGAAGAGTTCGACGCGCATGGGGGCCGGGCTTAATGTGAAGCGATGGCGACGCGCTTCCGATGCCGGCGGGCGACGTTGGACGATGCCGGTGGCATCGCGGCGGTATTCTCCTCGTCCTTACGGCTGCTCACTTTCCTGCCAGTGCTCCATACGGTGGAAGAGGATCGCCGATTCATCGAGAACATCATCCTGAAGGAATGCGAGGTCATTGTTGCTGAGGGCGACGCGGGCATTGTCTCGTTTCTGGCGCGCAATGGGGAGGAAATTCGCCTGCTCTACAGCCATCCAGACTTCATCGGATCGGGCGCGGGAAGCCTGCTTCTCGATGCCGTGAAGAAATCCAGCGTCGTCGCCCTCGAACTCTGGTGCTTCCAGGCCAACGCACGGGCACGCCGATTCTACGAGGAACGCGGGTTTCGGGCCGTGCGCTTCACCGAAGGGCGGGACAACGAGGAAAAAGTGCCGGACGCGCGCTACCGCTGGGAGCGTGCGGTCGGCTAGGTCTGGCCGATATCCATGACCTCCGAGTCCGAATCGTCGGCCGGCGGCTGGGCGTTGGCGTCGACCAGGGCGACGAAGCGGTGCACGCCGCCCTCGACCACGCGTTTCACGCGCGCGCGCGTTTCCAGGCAATGGAGGTGCGCCAGGGTCTCGCCGAAGGCGAACACGATCTGGTTGTTGTCGAGGTGACGTGGAAACAGCACCGGCACCATGTCCCATCCGGTGGCGCCCTCGGCGCCGCGGCGGGCGATGGCGGTGGTCATGTCGTTCAGCCGCGCATCGTGATGGGAAACCAGCTGGTCGAGCCTTGTGTGCAGGCCGATGAAGGGAAAGCCGTGGCTCGGCAGCACCAGCGCGTCGGCCGGCAGGCGGCGGAAGCGCGAGAAGCCGTCGAGGAACCAGGTGAGCGCATCGGCCATCGGCTCGTTGGGCCACACGCCGACATTGGTGCTGATCTTGGGCAGCACCTGATCGCCCGCGATCAGCACGTTGAGCTCGGGACACCACAGCGAGGCATGCTCGGGCGCGTGGCCGCGGCCGACGATGACGTCCCAGCGATGGCCGCCCAGGGTGATCGGATGGGCGTGGATCATGCGCTGGAAGGCGGTGGGCAGCGGCACCACGCCCTTGGCGAAGCCACCCTTGTGGCGGTGGAACAGGGCGATGCGATCGGCCGGCACGCCGTTCCGCGCCAGGTGAGCGGCGCGGACCTCCTCGTTTTCGATGAAGTCGTTGCGTGCGGCGATGGCGCTCATGTACTCGCCCAGGGTCATCCAGAGCGGCGCGTTCCAGCGCTCGCACAGCCAGCCGGCCAGCCCGACATGGTCGGGATGCAGGTGCGTGGCGATGACCCGCGTCACCGGCTTGCCTAAAAGTTTTTCGCTGAAGATCTTGTCCCACAGTTCGCGCGTGTCCTGCGTATTGATGCCGCAGTCGACGATGGTCCAGCCGTCCTTGTCCTCGACCAGCCACAGATTGATGTGGTTGAGCTGGAAGGGCAGCGGCATGCGCAGCCAGTAGATGCCGGGCGCGACGTTCTTGATGTCGCCGGGCTCCGGCACGTCGCCGCAGGGAAAGCGCAGTTGCGCCAGCAGGCGCTGGGAAAGATCGGGAGAATCGGGCATGGCCGACCCTAGCCTCGGAGGCGGGACGGTGTCACTTCTGCCGGCCGACTGCCCGCCATGCGATATCGCGCCGGCAGAAGCCCTCCGGCCAGTCGATCAGGTCGACGGCGCGATAGGCGCGCGCCCGCGCCTCCTCGACGGTTGGCGCAATGGCGCTCACGTTCAGCACCCGCCCGCCATTGGCCAGCACGCGTTTGCCGTCGGGTTTCGTGCCGGCATGGAAGATCTGCACGCCCTCGACCTTGCCCGCCGCGTCGAGCCCGCGGATCTCGCTGCCTTTTTGGTAAGCATCGGGGTAACCCTTGGCCGCCATCACCACGGTCAGCGCCGTGTCGTTCGACCAGCGCAGGTCGAAATGTTTCAGCCCGCCGTCGGCCGAGGCGATCAGCGCCGGCACGATGTCGGATTTGAGCCGCATCATCAGCACCTGGCACTCCGGATCGCCGAAGCGGCAATTGTATTCGAAGATCTTCGGGCCCTGGGCGCCGATCATCAGCCCGGCATAGAGCACGCCCTTGAACGGCGTGCCGGCCTCGGCCATGGCGCGCACCGTGGGCAGGATGATCTCGTCCATGGTGCGTTGCTGCATGGCGGCGTCGAATATCGGCGCCGGCGAATAGGCGCCCATGCCACCGGTGTTAGGTCCCTTGCGCGCCGACCAGGGGCAGCGCGTGTTCGCCGTCGCAGAGCGCGAAGAAGCTCGCCTCCTCGCCGACCAGAAATTCCTCGATCACCACCGAGGCGCCGGCGGCGCCGAAGCGATTGCCCGACAGCATGTCGCGCGCCGCCTCGATCGCCTGGTCGACCGTCTCGGCCACCACGACGCCCTTGCCGGCGGCCAGCCCGTCGGCCTTGACCACGATCGGCGCGCCCTGTGCCTTGATGTAGGAAACGGCCTCGCCGGCATCGGTGAAGCGTTCGTAGGCGCCGGTCGGGATGTTGTGGCGCCGGCAGAGCTCCTTGGTGAAGCCCTTCGAGCTCTCGAGCTGAGCCGCCTTGGCCGACGGCCCGAAGACCTTTATGCCGGCCTCGGCAATTCGATCGGCCAGGCCTGCGGCCAGCGGCACCTCGGGCCCGACGACGACGAAGTCGATCTTCTCGCGCTGGGCGAGCGCCACTTGGCCTGCGATATCCTCGGCCGCCACGTCGATACAGTCGGCCACCTGGGCAATGCCGGCATTGCCGGGCGCGCAGTAGAGCTTGGTGCACAGGGGCGAGGCCGAAATCGCCCAGCAGAGCGCATGCTCGCGGCCCCCGCCGCCCACGACCAGAATCCTCATGTCCCCAATCCCTTGAAATCAGGCCTTGTTCTGCCAATATGACCAATAGTCATGACCATGGTCATATTATGGGTTCTGTGATGACAAAAACCATGAAAGCGTCCGAGTGCAAAGCAAAGTTTTTGGGTGTGCTGGATGAGGTCGCTTCCAAGCATGAGCGGATCATCGTGACCAAGAACGGCAAGCCGGTGGCGGAGATCGTGCCGTTTATCCAAAAACCGAAAACTCTCCTGGGCGCGATGAAGGATTCAATCACGATCCTCGGTGATCTCGATGAGCCGCTGGGTGTCGAATGGGAAGCCCTCAAGGAATGAGCGTCGTTCTCGACACCAACGCGCTCATTTGGTTGCTCAAGGGCAGCGATCGCTTGGGGCGTAGGGCAGCCCGCAGGATTGATGATGCATTGCGCTCGACCAGAGTGTTGATATCGGCCAGCTCATTCTGGGAAGTCGCAGTCCTGGTTGCAAAGAACCGCCTCGCTTTGGATCAACCGATCGATAGGTGGCGTGTCGACGCGCTGCAGCTCGGCATCGAAGAAGTTCCCATCGATGGCGAGCTCGCCATTGCCTCGGTTGGACTTACCGACCTTCACGCCGATCCGGCGGATCGCTTTATCATGGCGACCGCAATCCGAACGTCGGCCACGCTCGTCACTTCCGACGCGCGCCTGCTTGCCTGGAAGGGCCCGCTCGCCCGCATCGACGCACGGGTGTAACGTCGCGCCATGGAGTCGACCGCGTCCGATCAGGCCGTCAGCAATGTCCCGGAGTTCACCGTCTCCGAGCTTTCTTTCGCGCTCAAGCGGGAGATCGAGACGGCGTTTCCGCGGGTGCGCGTGCGCGGCGAGATCAGCCAGCCCTCGTTCCCGCGCTCGGGCCACTGCTATTTCCGCCTGAAGGACGAGAACGCCGTCCTCGACGGCGTGTGCTGGAAGACCACGATCCCGCGCCTCGGCCTGAAAATCGAGGAAGGCATGGAGGTCATCGCCACCGGCAAGCTCACGACCTATGCCGGTTCGTCGCGCTACCAGATCATCGTCGACCGCCTGGAGCTCGCGGGCGAAGGCGCGCTGCTCAAGCTGCTGGAGGACCGGCGCAAGCGGCTGCAGGCCGAGGGCCTGTTCGATCTCGACCGCAAGCGGCCGCTGCCCTTCCTGCCGGTGGTGGTGGGCGTGGTGACCTCGCCCAGCGGCGCGGTGATCCGCGACATCCTGCACCGGCTGGCCGACCGCTTCCCGCGCCATGTGCTGGTGTGGCCGGTGGCGGTGCAGGGCGAGAAGGCGGCGGCTGAGGTGGCAGCGGCGATCGCCGGTTTCAACCGCTTGCCCGAGCAGGGTCCGGTGCCGCGGCCCGATATCCTGATCGTGGCGCGGGGCGGCGGCAGCCTGGAGGATCTCTGGGCCTTCAACGAGGAGATCGTGGTGCGTGCGGCCGCGGCGTCGACCATCCCGCTGATCTCGGCGGTGGGCCACGAGACCGACACGACCCTGATCGACTTCGTCTCCGACCGCCGCGCGCCCACGCCGAGCGCCGCCGCCGAGATGGCCGTGCCGGTGCGTGCCGACCTGATGGCCCAGACCCTCGATTTCGGCAAGCGCACCATGGCCTGCATGAACCGCGTGCTGCGCGAGGCGAACCTTGCCGTCAGCGGCCTGGCGCGCGGCCTGGGCGATCCGCTGCGCCTGATCGAGGAGCGCCAGCAGCGGCTCGATGTCAGCGGCGAGCGGCTGAGGCTTGCGACACAGCAGATGGTCGATCGGCGCAGTGCCGAGCTGGCGGCGGCACGGCTGGTCAGCCCGAATATGGTGATCGCTGCAAAGGAGCAGTTGCTGGTGGGCGAGGCGCGTGCGCTCAAGAGTGCAATGGAACGCTTCAAGGGCGACACCTTGCAGAAGATCGGCCGAACGTCAGACCGGCTGGAACAGTACGGCGAGCGACTGCGGCGCTGCGGAACCGAGCTGCTGGAGCATGGCCGGCGCCAGGTCGACCAGTTTGGCAAGCTGCTCGAAAGCTACTCCTTCCATTCCGTGCTGAACCGCGGCTTCGCCCTGGTGCGCGACCAGGACGGCCATCCGATATTGACGGCAGCGGTAACGCGCGCGGGCGACACGATCGGCATCGAATTCGCCGACGGCCGCATCGGCGCGCGGGTGACCGAGGGCCTGGCGGCCACGCCGCGCGCCGTTGCTCCGCCGCCGCGGCGCCGCGATGGCGGCAGCGGCAATCAGGGATCGTTGTTGTAAGGAGAAACATCATGACCGCCGCGCCGCTGTCGGCCGAGACCATCAAGAACTTCCTGTATGCCAGCACGGCCACCGTCTCGATGCAGATGCTGAAGCGCGGCTTTCGCAACAGCGCCATCAACGGCGTGCGCCCGCTCAATCCCAAGGCGACGCGCCTTGTCGGGCCGGCTTTCACCCTGCGTTACATCCCGGGCCGCGAGGATCTCGACAAGCCGCCCACGCCCAGCGATCCGCCGAGCGCGCAGCGCGAGGCGATCGAGGGTACGCCGGCGGGCCATGTGCTGGTGATCGGCACCGAGGGCACGACCCGCGCCGGCACCCTGGGCGACATCCTGGCGCTGCGCCTGAAGGTGCGCGGCGTGGCGGGCGTGGTCTCGGACGGCGCCATCCGCGACACCCCGGTGATCGGCAAGATGGACTTCCCGGTCTACTGCAGCGCCGCGGCCGCGCCGCCCAGCATGAACAGCCTGCACCCCGTCGAGACGCAGACGCCGGTCGGCATCTGCGGCGTGCCGGTCTATCCCGGCGACATCATCGTGGCCGACGACGATGGCGCCATCGTCGTGCCGCGCCATCTCGCCGACGAGGTGGCGCGCGATTCCTTCGAACAGGAACGGCTGGAGAAGTTCGTCGCCATCCGCGTCGGCCAGGGCATACCGATCACCGGCACCTATCCGCCCAACGACGAGACCAAGGCGCTCTACCAAACCTGGATCAAGGCGGGCGAGCCGCCGAACGGCTAACCGCGATTTAGTCGTCGCGCCGCGGATCGAGATGAGCCAGCGGCAGAGGCGCCCCGGCTTTCAGGGTCTGGATGGCGATGTTGCTGCGCACTTCGCGAACGATCGGAAGATCCAGAAGCTTGTCGACCAGAAACCGCCGGTAGTGGTCGAGATCGGGCACGACGATTTCGAGGAAGTAGTCGGAGTCGCCCGAGACGAGATGACAGGCGACGACCTCGGGCATCGCGACGATGGCCTTCTCGAAGCCGAGCGCCCGTTCGTTGGCGTGGCCATCGATCTTGACGCCGACGAATACGGAAAAGCCGAGACCGACACGGTCTCGCCGTAGAACGGCGCGATAGGCCTCGATATATCCGTCCCGTTCCAATCGCTTCACCCTGCGCAGGCAAGGCGAGGGCGACAGGCCGATCCTGTCGGCAAGATCGATGTTGCTCAGCCGGCCGTCTGCCTGAAGCGCGGCGACGATTCGGCAGTCGATGGCGTCCAAGTCATATTTTGGCATGAGTGCGCATCCATAGATCAGTAAAGGGCATAACGTTGCGAACGGTGCTTTATTCTTAGCGCAGATAGCAAGGATTCGCTTCCATGCCATCTGACATGGTGCGCCCGCGTTAGGGCACTTCAACCGAGGACCTCTTCATGACCAACCCATCCGAAACGGCTCGCGCCGGCGTCGATGCTTTGACCCAAGCGGTAAAGCGCTATTTCGACCTCATGTACGATTCCGACGTGTCGCGCTTCGATCGCGTCTTTCGATCGACGGCCCAACTGCATGGCATTCGCCATGGCGAGATGCGGCTGCTGACGGCGCAGGCCTACCGGGATGCTCTCGCTCGCACGCCGTCGCCGCGGTCGCAGAACGCTCCTCGCCATGAGGAGATTCTTCTGATGGATGTCGCTTCCGACAGCCAGGCATTGGTGAAAGTGCGCGTCAGGATCAACGCCATCCTTTACGTCGACTATCTCAGCTACCACCGCGTCGATGGCGACTGGCTGATCACGGCCAAGGCCTTCCACGTCGAGTGTGAAAACCTCTCATCGTGATCGCGGAGATCTTTGTCGGAAATAATGTGCTGTGCCACATTCAGGTCGTCGCGCCAGCAGGCGACGAACCGGAGGATCGATGCGCCTGGGCTTCTTGGCGGGAATGACGCTCTTGCTGGCCAGCTGCGGTACCGCCCAGGTGGCGATGGCCCCGCCGGACCAGGACGCCGCCGGGAAACAGTTCAACCTGCCGCCGCCCGGCCTGGCGGCCGTCTATTTCTACAATCCCATGGACAGCGGGCCGCTCATCAATGTCATGCAGGGCGCCATGGTCATCGGCCGGTTGGCGCCGTTGACCTGGATACGCATCGAAACCAGCCCGGGTTGGTACACAATGCGCTGCGTCACCTGGAGCTCGGCCACTCCCTCGTCGATCACGCTGGCGCCCGGCGACATGCGTTTTGTCGAAGTCGAAAGGCCGACTGGTGCTGCGGCCTGCGCCATCCAGGAGACCGGCCCGGATGCCGGCCGTAGCGGCGTGCTGTCGGGCGACCGCGCGCTGCAGCCACAATAGCGACTTCGCTCAGCCCGGAGGGAGTTCACCGTAAGGCTTGGTGATCAGCTCGAGCAGGTGGCCGTTGGGGTCCTCGAAATAGACGCCGCGGCCGCCCCAGTGATGGTTGATCTCGCCCGGCCCTTCCTTGTGGGGGCCGGCGAAGTAGGCGAGCCCCGCATCCTTCATCCGCGCAAACGAGGCGTCGAACTCCGCGTCGTCGACCAGGAAGGCGTAGTGCTGGGTTCGCACGTCCTTGGAATCGACGAAGTCGAGGGTGACGCCGTTGCTGGTGTGCACCGGACGAAACGGTCCCCATTGCGGTTGGGCCTTCACGCCCAGTATGTCGGCGAGGAATTGTGCCGAGGCGTCCTTGTCCTTGGCCGGTACGATGATGTGGTTGAGCGCTGGCATGCGATCCTCCGCTGACTTTCCGGTCAGACGTAGGCGCGCCGGAGAGGGACTTCAACCGGCCTAGGACGCCGCCGCGTCGGGCAGCACGCGGCGCTTCATCGGCTGCCAGACGCTGCGCGGGATGGGGCGCAGGGTGGCGAGGAACTGTTCGGCGCAGCTTGCCCAGGTGAAGTTCTCGGCATGGCGCCGACAGGCGGCGGGATCGCCCTGTACCGCGGCGAGGCAGGCCGTACGAAGATCCTCGTCGACCGCGCCGACACCGGGCACGGTCACGACATCGAGCGGGCCGGGCACCGGGTAGCCCGCGACCGGCACGCCGGAGGCCAGCGCCTCGACCATCACCAGGCCGAACGTGTCGGTGCGGCTGGGAAACACAAAGCAGTCGGCCTCGGCGTAGCGTCGCGACAGCTCCTCGGTGTCGACCGAGCCGAAGAAGCACACGTCCGTGTAGCGGCGCTTCAATTCCTTGAGCTGCGGACCGCCGCCCACCACCCATTTGGTGCCGGGCAGGTCGAGATCGAGGAACGCCTTGATGTTCTTCTCGATCGCCACGCGGCCGGCATAGAGCCAGATCGGCCGCGCCTCCTCGGTCTCCGCATGCGGGCGCGGGTGGAAGGCTGCGATGTCGACACCGCGCGACCATGGCGCCAGGTTGCGAAAGCCGCGCTGGCTGAGCTCGTCGCGGATCGACTGCGCCACCACCAGCACGGCGGCCGAGGGCGCGTGGAAGCGGCGCACGAAGGCGTAGCTCCAGGAGAGCGGCACGCGGATGCGGGCGCGCACATATTCGGGAAAGCGCGTGTGATAGGCCGACGTGAAGGGAATGGCGCGGCGCAGGCAGAAGGCGCGGGCCGCCCAGCCCAGCGGTCCCTCGGTCACGAGATGGATTGCGTCGGGCGCATAGAGCTTCAGCATGTGATCGAGCCGCGCCGCGGGAAACAGCGACAGGCGGATCTCCGGATAGGTCGGGCAGGGCAGGGTGCGGAAACGGTCCGGGCCGAACACCTCGACGTCGTGGCTCTGGGCGCGCAACAGCTGTGCCACGGTCTCGATGGTGCGCACCACGCCGTTGATCTGCGGTCGCCAGGCATCGGAGACGATGGCGATGCGCAACCGCGTCTACTCCGCCGCCATTTGCGCAGGCGCGAGGCGCGGCAGCGCCGCCTGGCGGCGCGCATGTTCCTCGGCCCAGTGGACGATGCGCAGGCGCCCGTCGAAATCCTCGACCAGGGCCGTGCAGCTCTCCACCCAGTCGCCGTCGTTGCAGTAGAGCACGCCGTCGATGGTGCGGATCTCGGCGTGATGGATGTGGCCGCACACCACGCCGTCGACGCCGCGGCGGCGCGCTTCGCTTGCCACCGCGTGCTCGTAATTGTCGATGAACTGCACGGCGTTCTTGACCTTGTGCTTCAGGTAAGCCGACAGCGACCAGTAGGGCAGGCCGAGCTTCCGGCGGCCCCAGTTGTATGTCGTGTTGATGCGCAGAGCCGCGGAGTAGGCCCAGTCGCCCAAGATGGCGAGCCAGCGTGCGTAGCGCACGATGCCGTCGAACTGGTCGCCGTGGATCACCAGGAGCTTGCGGCCGTCCGGCGTCGTATGGATCGCGTCTTCCTGCACGTGCACCTCGCCGAAGGTGAGCTGGCAGTATTGCCGCGCCGCCTCGTCGTGGTTGCCGGGGATGTAGATGACGTTGGTGCCCTTGCGCGCCTTGCGCATGATTTTCTGCACCACGTCGTTGTGCGCCTGCGGCCAGTACCACCAGCGCTTCAGCCGCCAGCCGTCGACGATGTCGCCCACCAGATAGAGATGCTCGCTCTCGTTTCTCTTCAGGAAATCGAGCAGCAGTTCGGCCTGGCAGCCGCGGGTGCCAAGATGGATGTCCGACAGGAAGATCGTGCGGTGGCGCGCGGCTTGGTAACGCTCGATCACGGTCATGTGGATAAGACTCGATCGACACTAAATCTGTCGTGCGCGATTGCACGGGACGCAGCAGATTGTGTATGGGAGCCGTTGCGAGGGCGTGAATCGGTTGTGACGGTTCGATGACATTCGACACTTCCAAGACAATGCTGCTGATCCTCAATCCGATGGCAGGCCGCCGCCGCCGCGGGCTGGTGGATGCCGTCGTGCGTCAGGTGCGCGCCGAAGGCTGGACAGTCGACGTCGTCGAAACGGCGGCGGCCGGGGATGCGCGACGGCTGGCCGAAAGCTGCGACGTGGCGCGCCATGCCGTGATTGCCGTGGCGGGCGGCGACGGCACGATCAACGAGGTGGTGAACGGGCTTGCCCGGCGCGGCGACAGGGCGCCGGCGCTGGGCATCGTGCCGCTCGGCACCGCCAACGTCCTGGCCCATGAGCTGGGGCTCGGTTTTTCGGCGGCGGTGATCGCCCGGACGATCATCGCCGGCCACGAACTGCTGGTGCGGCCGGGCGAGGCGGCCAATGGCGCGGGCGTCCCGCGCTGCTTCTCGCTGATGGCAGGCGCGGGCTTCGACGCCAAGGTCGTGGCCGGCGTCAGCGCGCCCTTCAAGCGGCGCTGGGGCCGCGCTGCCTATGTCTGGCGCTCGCTGGTCGAGACGCGGCGCTATCGCCCGGTGCGTTACGGCGTGGAGATCGACGGCGTGCGGCACGAGGCGTCATCGGTGATCGTGACGCGCAGCCGGCACTATGCCGGGCCCTACGTCGTGGCGCCCGCCGCCGCGCTCGGCGAGCCGCTGCTGCATGTCTGCCTGTTCGAGCGTTGGGGGCGCTCGCACACGCTGCGCTTCGGGCTCGCCCTGCTGCTGGGACGGCTGCCGCGCACCGCCGGCTATCGCGTGGTCGCCGGTCGCGACGTACGCATCTCGGTGCTGAGCGATGCCGGCGAGAACGGCCGCCAGCCGGTGCAGATCGACGGCGACGACGCGCTCACGCTGCCGGTGTCGATCGGGCTGGCCGCCGGCGCGGTGCGCATGTTGCGGCCGGCCTAGAGGTCAGAGTGCGCGGCTACGGCTTGTAGAGCGCGGCAAGCTCGTCCAATGACAGTCCAAGCCTTCTGCCGATCCGCTCGATTTCGTCTTCGGTAAATGCCTTCACGGAAGCGTTTTCGTCCATTTCGGCAAACAATATGTCTTCTGCCGGCACGAACTTCCAGGAACGCGGCTTGGCGGTTCTTGACCCCGCTCTCGCAGGCTTGCTGGAAACCAATTCAAGCGCGCGTCCGCGTGCCGCATCGACGTTAGCGGCCACCATCAGACCAAGAACAGTCGGTTGAAGTTTCTTCGTCATGGAAGCAGTCCTACGCGTCTCAGATATATAAGCGCTGAAGACTGGTCAGAAAAGTCCAATTCTCCGTCCCAGCCTTCGCCCAGCAAGAGATGCTTGCCGAGAGTTGTCGCGGCGACCGGTGTGAGGGCAGCCGCGACGGCGCGAAGGGCGAAGCGATCCGGCGACGACAGGATCTGGCTGATGGCTTGCGCCTGCAGGGGCGGGAGCGGCGGCGCCAGCGCGGCAAGCTTCGCCTGAAGCCGAGCCGCCAGTTGCAGCCATTTTGCGTCGGTTTCAGGCAGGAAACCATGAATGGCCCAAACGTATCCGCCATGGGACAGCCCGGCGCGGAGCGTGACACGGGTTATGCCGCAGTCCCGCTCGATCAGAAGCAGGTTTTGCAGCAAGGGTTTCGAGACGAGGCCTCCTCGTGCGGTGGGAGCCAGGACAATCCAGCTGAGGTGTGCCTGGCGCAATCGCGGGGCAAGGCGGAAAGCCATCGTTGCGACCGGTGTCGGGCCTTGGAAAATCCGGGCCCGGACAAACAGCCGATCACTGGAGATGACCCTCAGTACGATAAAAGCCGCATCGAAGCGTGCCGTTAGCGTCTGGGCGAAGTGAAGGGCATCCCTGCCAAAATTGGCGCTGCACCACCTGTTCACGTCGACAATGGTCGTTCCGGCGAAGCCGTATTGGCCGCTGCGGTTGTTCAGAACGATGAACGCCGTCACCTTGGCATGCTCGACGACTACCGTGCCGTCTGCTGCAGGCGCCTCACCACATCGGGCGTAGGATGGCCGTCGGCCGGCAATCCAGCCTGCTTCTGGAACAGCCGCACCGCCGAGCGCGTCTTCGGGCCCAAGAGCCCGTCGGTTTCGTCGCTATAGAGGCCCAGCTTGGCGAGCCGTGACTGCATGTCGATGATGGTGTCGCGCGACAGCGGCTCGTCGTCGGCCGGCGCGGCCTGCATGACCGGCGGCCCGCCCACGATCTGGCGCGCCAGGATGCCGACCGCCAACGCATAGAGCGTCGAGCGGTTCCAGTTCATCACCGCCTTGAAGTTGGGATAGAGGATGAAGGCGGGGCCGCGCCAGCCGGCCGGCAGGATGATCGACGAGGGATCGTCGACATTGGGCAGCGGCGCATTGCCCGCTCGCTTGACGCCCATCGCCGCCCAGGCGCGCACCGGCTTTTCGATCGTCGTGTCGGCCTGGTCGAGCGGGAAGCCCCGGGGCAGGAACACCTCCTCGCTCGACGGCAGGCCGGGCTTGAAGCCGACGCCGCGCAGGTAGTTGGCGGCCGAGGCGAAGGAATCGGGCAGGCTGGTCCACAGGTCGATCTTGCCGTTGCCGTCGCGATCGACGCCCCATTTCATGAAGGTCGAGGGCATGAACTGCATGTTGCCCATGGCGCCGGCCCACGAGCCGCGCAACTGCTCGCGGGTCATGCGGTCCAGGACGAGGATTCGCAGCGCCTGCACCGTCTCGTTGCTGAAGAAGGCGGTGCGCTTGGTCATGCAGCCAAGCGTCGCCACCGAGCGCACGACCTGGAAGTCGCCCATGTAGCCGCCGTAGTTCGTCTCGAGGCCCCAGAACGCCATGATGTACTGCGGCGGCACGCCGTACTCGCCCTGGATGGCGTCGAGCAGGGCGCGGTTCTGCGCCAGCTTCTGCTGGCCCTTGGCGATGCGCTCGGCCGACACAGAGGAGCCGACATACTTGGCGTAGGTCAGCGAGAATTCCGGCTGGCGCGAATCGAGGTCGATCACCTTCTGGTCGGGTGTCAGGCCCTGGAAGGCGCGGTCGGCGACGTCGGCCGGCACACCCTGGCGCACCGCCTCGGCCTTGATGGTCTGCAGGCAGGCCTGGAAGTCGCCGCTCTGCGCGTTCGCGGAAGTGAGAACCAGGCTTGCGAAGAGCGCCGTCATTGCGGCGAGAGGAGGAATTCTTGAAAGGGGGGTCATGCCGCCGATTCTATCACGAGCCGGCGACGGTCAACCCTTCGATTCGCACTGTCGGCGCATTGGTGGCGCCCTTGAACTGCAGGTCGTTGGCCGGCGTCATGTTCAAAAACATGTCCTTGAGATTGCCCGCCACGGTGATGCCGCTCACCGGCCAGCCGAGCTTGCCATTCTCGATCCAGAAGCCCGACGCGCCGCGGCTGTAGTCGCCGGTGACGCCGTTCACGCCAAAGCCGATGAGGTCGGTGATGAAGAGCCCGCTCTTGATGTCGCCGATCAGCTCGTCGACCGAGAGCTTGCCCTTTTCGAGGTAGAAGTTCGAGGTGGTGGGCGAGGGCGGGCCCGACGTGCCGCGTGCGGCGTGCCCGGTCGGCTTCAGCTTGAGCTGACGGGCGGCCGCCAGGTCGAGCAGCCAGGTGGTGAGATGGCCGTCATCGATCACGGCATAACGCTTGGTCGGCAGGCCCTCGGCATCGAACGGCCGGCTGCCCAGGCCGCGCAAGCGCCGCGGGTTGTCGAGGATGCGGATGCTGTCGGCGAAGATCTTTTCGCCCATCTTGTCCTTCAGGAAGGACGTGCCGCGCGCCACGGCGCGGCCGTTGATGGCGCTCGCCAGGTGGCCGATCAGGCCGCCCGAGACGCGGCGGTCGTAGACCACCGGCACGCGCGCGCTCTGCGCCTTGCGCGGGTTGAGGCGGCGGACGACGAACTTGCCGGCATTGCGGCCGACGCGGGCCGGCGCCATCAGGTCCTCGAAATGGACGGCGCTCGACCATTCATAGTCGCGCTCCATGCCCGTGCCCTCGCCGCCCAGAACCGCGCAGGACAGCGAAAAGCCGCTGCGCCGATAGCCGCCGGAGAAGCCGTTGCTGGCGGCCAGAACTACCGAGGAGCGGCCCCAGCTCGCCTCGGCGCCCTCCGAGTTGGTCACGCCCTTGACCGCGCGGGCGGCGTCCTCCGCCTCCTCCGCCATCGCCAGCAGCGACCTGGCCGAGGGCCGACGCTTGTCGTCGAGATCGAGGTCGGGCCAGCTCCTGGCCAGCAATTCCTCCGGCGCAATGCCGCAGACCGGATCCTCGGGCACCGCACGTGCCATATCGACGGCACGTTGCGCCAGCGTGCGCAGCGCCGGGACCGCGAAGTCGGTCGAGGAGACGAAGGCCTGGCGCTTGCCCACGAACACGCGCAGCCCGAGATCGCGACCCTCGCTGCTCTCGAGCTTCTCGCGTTCGCCCATGCGCTGGGCGACCGAAATCGACTCGCCGTTGACATAGACGGCGTCCGCGGAGTCGGCGCCGGCGGCCTTCGCCCATTTCAGCAGGTCGACGAGCAGATTGGCGTCCGGCGCGGTCGCCGGACGCTTCTTGGGTGGAGATTTCCGCGAGGACTTCTTTTTCGCTTTGGCCATGACGGCCGTTCTACGCGCTAACGGCCCGTGTCGTCGAGGTCTCCCCGCTGCCGACCGACATCAGGGGCCAACATCAGGGGCCGACATCAGGGCGCGGCATCAGGGGCCGGCGTAGGCGATGCCCGCCTTGGTCTCGCCGATCGCCGAGTCGAGAAAGCCGAGGGCGCGCTCGCGATGGCCGCCCTTGTTGGGCGTGGCGCGCACCAGCTCGGCGCGCGCAGCCTGCATGGAGCCCAGCGCCGCCTGCATGTTGGGCTGGGCCGCCATGGCGACGCAGGCGCCGACGATCGCGCCGGCGGTGCCGCCGACGAGCAGGAGAGAGACAGGCGACTTGGGAAAGAAGCGAGCCATTGAGGCGATCCTCCAAACGTTGAACGGGCGGAAGCCCCGCCCGTTCACGAGTCTAGAACCGGCCTCGCGGCGACGGTATCGCTATTTGAGTTCAGCCTTGATGAAGCCAGAGGCCTGTCGATCGGTGTCGCGCGTCAGTTGCCGGCGTAGGCGATGCCCGCCTCGGTCTCGTTGATGGCCTGGCTGACGAGGTTGATCGCACGCTCGCGATGGCCGCCCTTGTTGGGCGTCGACTGCACGAGGTAGGAGCGCGCCTGCTGCAAGGAGCCCAGGGCGGCCTGCATGTTGGGCTGGTCTGCGCCCGCCGCGCAGGCGCCGGCGAGACCGCCGATGGCGATGCCGATGAGCACGTAAGCGGTGGGCGTGAGACGGGACTCGGACATAGGACTGTATCTCCAAACGTTGAACGGGCGGGAATTTTGCCCGCCCGTTCGCGATCGTAGAGAACGCCGCTGCGCGACGAAACCGCTATTTGACGGCAACCGCGCGGTTGGCCGCCGACGTCACTGCTTTCAGCGAGGCCGTCACGATGTTGGAGTCCATGCCGACGCCCCACAGCACGCGACCGTCGCTGGTTTCCGCTTCGATGAAGCTGACTGCCTGCGCATCCGAGCCGGCGCCGGTGGCGTGCTGGTGGTAGTCGCGCACCCTGATGCCGACGCCGCAGTTCTTGCCGAGCGCATCGACATAGCCCGCTATGGGGCCGTTGCCGCGGCCGCTGATCTTCTGTTCCTTGCCGTTGAACTTCACCTTGGCGTCGAGAAGACGCACGTCGGGATGATCCGGCTCGGGCACCGTCGTATGGCTGATGAAGTCGACCGGCGTCACGTTCTCGAGGTATTCGTTGCGGAAGGTGTCCCAGATCAGCGCCGGCATGATTTCCTTGCCGGTCTCGTCGGCGATCTGCTGGATCCGCTTGGAGAACTCGACCTGGAGAAGACGCGGCATGTCGATGCCGTAGTCGCTCTTCAGGATATAGGCGATGCCGCCTTTGCCCGACTGGCTGTTGATGCGGATGATGGCCTCGTAGCTGCGGCCGAGATCGGCCGGATCGATCGGCAAGTAGGGAATTTCCCAGACCTTGCTGTTCGAGCCCTGCAGCGCCTTGAAGCCCTTGTTGATCGCATCCTGGTGCGAGCCCGAGAAGGCGGTGAACACCAGGTCGCCGCCATAGGGATGGCGCGGATGGACCGGCAGCTGGTTGCAGTATTCGACCGTCTGGCGGATCTCGTTGATGTTCGAGAAGTCGATCTCGGGATCGACGCCCTGGGTGTACATGTTGAGACCCAGGGTCACGAGGTCGACGTTGCCCGTGCGTTCGCCGTTGCCGAACAGGCAACCTTCGATGCGGTCGGCGCCGGCCATGTAGCCGAGCTCGGCCGCCGCCACGCCGGTACCGCGGTCATTGTGCGGGTGCAGGCTGAGTACGATCGAATCGCGGTACTTGAAGTTGCGATGGCACCATTCGATCTGGTCGGCATAGATGTTGGCCGAGGCCATCTCGACGGTCGCCGGCAGGTTGATGATCATCTTCTTGTCGGGCGTCGGTTGGTAGACGTCGCCGACCGCGGCGCAGATGTCGCGCGCGAATTCGAGCTCGGTGCCGGTGAAGCTCTCCGGCGAATACTCGTACACCCACTCGGTATTGGGGTCGGCGTCGGCCAGCTGCTTGACGAGCCTGGCGCCCGACACGGCGATGTCGACGATGCCGCTGTAGTCCATGCCGAACACGACCCGGCGCTGGAGCGTCGAGGTCGAGTTGTAGAGATGGACGATGGCGCGCTTGGCGCCGCGGCAGGCTTCGAAGGTGCGCTCGATGAGCTCCGGGCGGCTCTGCGTCAGCACCTGGATGGTGACATCGTCCGGGATCATCTTCTTTTCGATGAGCTCGCGCACGAAGTCGAAATCGGTCTCCGACGCCGCCGGAAAGCCGACCTCGATCTCCTTGAATCCCATGTCGCAGAGCAACTTGAACATGCGCGTCTTGCGGTCGGAATCCATCGGCTCGATGAGCGCCTGGTTGCCGTCGCGCAGATCGACCGCGCACCAGACCGGCGGCTTGGTGATGACCTTGGAGGGCCATTGTCGGTCGGGCAGGGAGATGGGCTTGAAGGGAACGTATTTCTCGCCCGCGGTCGGCATCATGGGTTTTTGGGGTGACATCGAAAGACTCCTCGCGCCGCGCACGGCCAAAAGGCACTAAGCGAACACTGCGATGGAACGAAACGGGGTGGCGGCGACTGGTGGAAGGATTGAGACGAACGACAAGCGATCCGCAGGGCCCCCTCCCAGGGCCCCGGGCAGGGGGCGGCGGATCAGCCAATAAGTCGTAGCGTCGTCAGTCGCAGCATGGGCGCCAGAATAAGGCCCTGCCGGCAGGAGTCAACCCGCCGGACGGAAGTCCGCCCGGCGGGGCCTCAACTCGATGAAATATCAGTGCAGCGGGACGGTGAAGTTGAAGTTCAGGCTCGGCTCGACCGGCTGCGCATAGACCGGAGCCGGCGCGATCATGATTGGAGCCGGCGCCACGATGACCGGCGGGCGCTCGTAGACGACGCGCCGCGGCGGCTCGACGTGGCGCCAGTGCTCGCGCTCTTCGACATACTGGCGGTGTTCGCGGCGCCAGTGCTCGTCACGCCAGTGATCGTCGTCGTGGGCCTGGGCACCCACCGCAAGGAAGATACTGGAACCCGCGATCGCGGTGGCCAGGATGGTCTTCCGCACAAGTCCACGCATTACAGCCTCCTGTGACTACACGGGATGACAACTGCTTGTCGTCCCAACAGAGGGGGATACGTGTCGGATTGTGACGGCACGGAGGAGTTTCTAGGTCCCTTGCGAGGACAACGGCCCCTGCCTTGTGGCCGATCCGTGACCGCGGCCTAGCGGAGCGGCGGGGTGACGCCGAGGTTCAGGCTGCCGACCGGCGGGCCGTACGCCGGGTAAGTCGGCGTGTAGGCCATCGGCGCGGGGTAATAGATGACGGGCGGGGGCGCATAGACGATCGGCCGCGGGGCGTAGTAGGCCACCGGCGGCGCCACGACGTAGTACGGCGGGGAATGATGGTGCCGCCTCCGCTTCTTCCAGTGGTCATCGTCGTCGGCACTGGCGACCGTTGCGCCAACCAGGCTTGTCGCCACGGCGGCAGCGGTGAGGCACGCCCCCCAGTTGACCGCGCTTCGCGGCTTGTTCGCCTCTTCGAGCATCCTTCCTCCTTCGCCGGTGCAACGTTTGCGGAAATCGCTTCTGCATTGCGGCGGCCATAAGAAGTGCCAGTCACGTTTCCCACACACGCGTGACCAACTTGTGGTAGTCCGGGAGAAAGCACTGTGGAGGTAACGTCGATGGCGGGTCCGTTGGACGGCGTCAGGATTCTCGATTGCACGACGGTGGTGCTGGGACCGTGGGCGGCCCAGCAGCTGGGCGATCTCGGCGCCGACGTGATCAAGATCGAGCCGCCCGAGGGCGACACCACGCGCCAGCTCGGGCCGGCGCGCAATCCGGGCATGGCCGCCTTCTATCTCGGCTGCAATCGCTCCAAGCGCTCGATCGTGCTCGACCTCAAGCAGGACGCCGGTCGCAAGGCGCTGTTCAAGCTGGCCGAGACCGCCGACGTGTTGATGCACAACTATCGGCCCGACCCCGCCCGGCGGCTGGGCGTGGAGTACGAGGCGTTCGAGAAGATCAATCCGCGCCTCGTCTATCTCGCGACCTACGGCTATCGCGCGGCCGGGCCGATGGGCCCGAAGGCTGCCTACGACGACATCATCCAGGCGGGATCGGGCCTGGCATCATTGCAGACCGTGGTCGCAGGCCAGCCGCGCTTCCTGCCGACCATCGTCGCCGACAAGACCAGCTCCAACGGCGTGGTCTCGGCGTTGCTGGCCGCCCTGTTCGCGCGCGAGCGCACCGGCAAGGGCCAGGCGGTCGAAGTGCCGATGTACGAAACCCTGGTCTCCTTCGTCATGGTCGAGCATCTCTACGGCGAGACGTTCCGGCCGGCGATCGAGACGGCGGGCTACAAGCGCGTGCTCAACAAGGAGCGGCGGCCCTATCCTTCCAAGGACGGCTACTTCGCGCTGCTGCCTTATACAGACGGGCATTGGAAGGAGTTCTGCACGCTGGTTGGCCGCGATGACTTGGCGAAGGACCCACGCTTCACCTCGCTCGCCATTCGCCTCAAGAACGTCGAGCACTACTACGCCACCCTGGCCGAGATCTGCGCCACGCGGACCAACGCCGAATGGATGGCGCTGCTCAAGACCTCCAACGTGCCGCACGGGCCGGTCAATACGCTGGACGACCTGTTCGTCGACCCGCAGCTGCAGGCCACCGGCTTCTGGAAGGAAGTCGAGCATCCAACCGAGGGCCGGCTGCGCATGCCCGACATTCCGCCGCGTTTCAGCAAGACCAAGCCCGAGGTCAGGCGCCTGCAGCCGCGGCTGGGCGAGCACAGCGTCGAGGTGTTGCGCGAGGCCGGCTTTACCGGCGCGGAAATCGACGCCATGCTGAAAACGGGCGCGACCAAGACAGCGTAGAAGACCGTCACAGCGGACGCGCCCCATGGACGTTGTCAGGGACGTTGATGGGGAGGCAAGGATGATCGTCCGCCCGACTCGCCGCGACGTGTTGCGTTACGGTTCGGCTGCGGCATTGGCTGCGCTGCCGGCGCCGGCCATCGCTGAGGCATGGCCCACCAAACCCATCCGCATCATCTGCACCTATCCGGCGGGCGGGCTGACCGACGTTTTCTCCCGCGCCTACGGCGAATACGTGTCGCAGAAGACCGGCCAGCCGGTGGTGGTCGAGAACAAGGCGGGGGCAGCGGGCGCGATCGGCGCCGAGATGGTGAAGGCGGCGGCGCCCGACGGCTACACGCTGATGTTCACCAACTCGACGACCATGGTTCAGAACAAGCTCCTGTTCAAGAAACTGCCCTACGATCCCGACAAGGACTTCGCCCTGGTCGCCTGGTTCAACACCGGCCACCTGCCGACCATCATCAACAAGGACGTACCGGCGAAGACCATCCCGGAGTTCGCCGCCTGGGCACGCGACCGCAAGGTGTCGCTGGCCACCTATGGCGCCGGCTCCTACGCCCATGTCGTGGCCGAGACGCTGAACCGCCACTACGGCCTCAAGATGGAGGCGGTCCACTACCGCGGCGAAGCGTTGATGTGGCAGGACGTGGCCTCCGGCTCCGTCCAGGGGGCGAGCGGCAGTTACGCCTCGGCGAGCGCGGTGTTGCAGTCGGGCGCCGGCCGGCCGATCGCCGTGCCGACGATGGAGCGCATGAAGAAGCTGCCGGACGTCCCGACCTTCTACGAGCAGGGTCTCACCGAGAAAGCGTTCCAAGTGCGCGGCTGGGTCGGCTGCTCGGCGCCGGCGGCCACGCCGGAGGAAATCGTGCAGAGGCTCTCCGATCTGATGGTCGAAGGCGGCAAGACCGAGCGCATCCAGAAGATCATCGACACCTTCGGCATCGACGAAGCGGCGCGCGACAGGGCCTATTTCAAAAAGGTCCTCGACGAGGAAGGGCCGGTCTGGCTCGACGTGATCAAGAGCTTGAACATCGAGCCGCAGTGAGCGGTCTCAGTCGACCGTGGCGCTTATCGGCTTGCCGCGCGTCTTGCTGATGTAGAAGCCAGCCACCGGCTCGAGGCTGTCGCCGACCCTCTTGTAGGCGGCGAACAGGTAGTCCGGCACCGTTCGCCAAGCGACGGCGGCGTGGCCCACGCGGCCAAGATAGGTTTCGCCGCCAACGACGATCGGCAGAAGCACCGAGTCCTGCGCAAATTCGTTGTAGGCGCTGCCGAAGAGGCCATGAATTTGGCCGCCGAAGGTCGGCAATTTGGTATCGAGTGGCTGATCGTCCGCCAGTTTCTTCAATGCCTTGAATGTCGCGTCTTGGCTGTCGGCATCCTTCGGCGCGGCTTGCGATGCCTGATCGACCTTCTTGGTGAGAGACAGCGCTTGCTCCGCCATCCAGTTGCAGTCCACGTCCTTGCAGAACCGGTCTGTCATCTCGAAGACATCGCTGAAGCGGATGACGACCTTGCACTGGCCTTGCCAGCCACCCTCCCGCCAGGGCGTGAAGGACAGCTCGACCCTGCTGTCCTGGTCGGCCTCGACGATAAAGGCCGGCACGCCGGCAACCTCCCCGGCATAGCCCGTCGTCTTGACGCAGAAGGTGAAGGGCTCGGCGTTCTGGACGACGGGTGGAGCGGCAACGGCGTGCGCAGCGCCTGCCGGCGGCGCATCGAAGAAGAGGAAGTATTGGCAGTTCGCCGTTCCCCCGACGGACTCGGCCATGTTGAGCGAGCTTCCGCCAATGCGGTACAGGGAGAATGTCCCGTTATCGTCTATCAGGCGTCCGATCGCCTCCGTCAGATCGGGCGCGGCCCGATAGTCCTGGCGCAGCCTGTCCAGCGCTTGCGCCTTGGTCTCGGCGCGCCATCCCTCCGCATCGATGCTGACGGCGCCGCCCGGGACCTTGGCGAGGGCGCGAAGCGGCTGCTGCCAGGGACCGCGCCAGCCGCCGGAGGGGTTGATGGCAAGAACGGTCCGGGCGACGGTGCTGCAAACGCTTTGGTCTTTGCGTGAGTCGCTCGGCGACTGCGCCTGGGCTGCGTACGTCGAGAGGAGCGCCAGCGCGACTGCCATCTTCTGCAAGGTCGTCATCGCCGACACCCGATCGATCCAGGGTGCCACTATAGCGTGCGGCGCGCTTTACCGTCGGGCAAATCGACGCCATCCTGACGCCAGGCGCGACCGAGACGGCCTAGACCGTTGCCAACGAACAAGACGCGCCGCAGGGAGGACGAGAATGATCCGTGCGACGCGGCGCGACCTGCTGCGCTATGGCTCGATGGGGGCGGCCACGGCTTCCTTGCCGTCGCCCGCCTTGGCTCAGGAAGTCTGGCCCAGCAAGCCGATCCGCATCATCTGCGGCTATCCCGCCGGCGGCCTCACCGACATCTTCGCGCGCGCCTATGGCGAGTACATTGCGCAGAAGACAGGACAGCCGGTCTTCGTCGAGAACAAGGCGGGCGCCAGTGGCGCCATTGCAGCCGAGCAGGTGAAGAGTGCCGCGCCCGACGGCTACACGCTGATGTGGACGATCTCGACCACGATGATCATGAACAAGGTGCTGTTCAAGAAGCTGCCCTACGATCCGGACAAGGACTTCGTGCTGATCTCGTGGATGAACGCGGGTCACCTGCCGACGATCGTCAGCAAGAACGTGCCGGCAAAAAACCTCGCGGAGTTCGCCGACCATGCGCGCAGCCACAAGGTGTCGCTCGGCACCTATGGCATCGGATCGTACAGCCATGTCGTCGTCGAGGCGCTGAACCGCCACTACGGGCTGGCCGTGGAGGCCGTGCATTATCGCGGCGAGGCGTTGATGTGGCAGGACGTGGCCTCGGGCGCGGTGCAGGGCGGCAGCGGCAGCATCGCCGCGGCGGCGAGCGTGCTGCAGTCCGGCAGCGGCCGGCCAATCGCCGTGCCGTCGATGGTACGCTCGAAGAAGCTGCCCGACGTGCCGACCTTTTACGAACAGGGCCTGACCGAGCAGGCCTTCCAGGTGCGCGGCTGGATCGGCCTGGTGGGCCCGGTCGGCCTCAGGCCCGAGATCGTGCGGAAGCTCTCCGACATGATGGTCGAGGGCGGCAAGACCGAGCGCATCCAGAAGGTCCTCGACACGTTCGGCATCGACGAGGCCGCGCGCGACCACAGTTATTTCGAAAAGGTGGTGCGCGAGGAGGGCCCGATCTGGATCGATCTGATCAAGAGCCTGAACATCGAGCCGCAATAGGCAGCTCGACTGCCATCGGGAATCACAAATACCGGTTACGGGCCCCATTGTCATCCCGAGCGTAGCGAGGGTGTGGATTCACATTTGAAGTGCAACACTTGGGATAGAAATGCTTGGGCTGGAGATTTGAAGCCGAGGCATTTTCTGGGGGTATTGTTGTATGCCACGACGAGTGCGCGAAGCATA
>Ga0193726_1000629_pt1 | contig 35242 bp, 27 predicted proteins | sample H2c1metaG_FD_144928 | JGI IMG/M metagenome (GOLD analysis project Ga0193726, IMG submission 144928) | Soil microbial communities from a riparian zone of the East river system, Colorado, United States - H2c1 | ecosystem: Environmental > Terrestrial > Soil > Riparian zone | place: USA: East River... | reverse complement strand
ACGGCGGTTCTGCGACATGAGCGGCGCGCAGCTGCTGGCGGATCCCTTGATCATTACGTTGCATGGCGAGGCGGTGCTGGTGATGCACGGCGACGCGTTGTGCACCGACGATCGCGCCTACCAGCGTCTGCGCGCCACCGTCAGGGATGCCGATTGGCAACGGCAATTCCTCGCCCTGTCGATCGAGGCGCGCCGCGCGCTTGCAGGTGCCGCCCGCGCCGGCAGCCAGGCGCATACGGCCGCGATGGAGCACGCCATTACGGATGTGAATGCCGACAGTGTCGCAACCGCACTGCGCGCCGCCGGAACCTACACGCTTTTGCACGGCCACACCCATCGTCCTGCCATTCACGCGCTGGAAGTCGACGGCAGGCCGCGCACCCGCATCGTGCTGGGGGATTGGTACGATCAAGGCAGTGTGCTGCGCTGGGACCAGGACGGTCCTGAGCTGCAATCGCTGTCGCGCGGCTAGCTATTGCGTCGAGCGTGGGCCTTCCGGCGCCATGGCGTCCCTGGGCGGCGGACCCGAATGAAACCGAAAGACGGGATCCTCGCCGCTGATCAGCTGCGACTCGAGCACCGCGAATGCCGAAATCCGTTGCTCCAGATTCACGCCCGCCCGCGTTGCGGCCCGTGCGGCCAGCCCCAGGTAAATCTTGTAATGCCTGGCCTCAGCCTGGTGCAGGCCGCGAAACAAATCGCTCACGGGAGCGCCGATGGCCTCCGCCAACGCCGCGAAACGCTCGCAGGACCGCGCTTCGATGAACGCGCCGCAAATCATCAGATCGACTTCACGTTGCGGCTCGCTCGTCGACACCAATTGCCGCATGCGAGCGGCGTAGCGGCCCGGCGCCAGACGCCGCGGTGCTATTTTCAAGGCGCCCATCATCTTGGCGACCTGTTCGTAGTGCCTGAGCTCTTCGCGCGCCAGCCGCGACATCTTGGCGGCCAGATCCAGATCCTCTGCATAGGCGAACATCAGGCTCAGCGCAGTGGAGGCCGCCTTCTTCTCACAATTCGCGTGATCAATCAGCAGTACTTCCGGCAGCGCGCAGGCTTGCGCAACCCAAGACTCCGGGGTCGGCACCCGCAACAACGGGTGCGCGAGCAGCGCTGCGCTCAAATTCACGCCGGAACTTTTAAGCGGGCAATGGCAACCAATAGTTCCCGCGCCGACTGAAATCGATTGTCAGGCGATTTCGCCAGCAAGCTGTGCAGCAGCCCCTCGTAGGTTGCGAACTCGGGGGCGATCGCGGGCAATTCAGCACGCTTGTGCTTGTAGATCACCTCCATGGCCGTCGCACCGTTGAAGGGTTTGCGGCCGATCAGCATCTCGTAAAACACGACCCCCAGGCTATAAAGATCGCTGCGCGCATCGATTATTTCCGCATGACCTTGTTCCGGGCTCATGTAATACGGGGTCCCGAAGATTTCGCGCGTGCCGGTCAGAGAAATATCATCCTCGTTGGCTTTGGCCAGTCCGAAATCGATCAAGCTGAGCGTGCCGTCGGGGCGCAGCATTACGTTGGCGGGCTTTAAATCGCGGTGCAACACACCCACCGAATGAATGGCCTCGAGCGCGCTGGCAATTTGCTCCAAAAACCGCAATGCAGTCAGCGGCGCGAGCGGTCGCTTCATCCTCTCGCGCAAATCACCGGCCGGAAAATGCTCCATGGCGATATAAGCATGGTCATCGGCAACTCCTAGATCGTAGATGCGCACGATGTTCTTGTGATTCAGGCCCGCCACGATTTCATATTCCTGCAGGAATCGATCGAAGCTGACGAAGCGCTCGGACACGTCCGGCACTTGACTGAATACTTTCAGTACCACCAGAGTACCGGCGCGCTCGCTCTCGGCGAGATAGATTTTGCACATGCCGCCGCTGCCGACCTGGCGAATGCAGCGATGACCGCGGATCATCACGGTGCCGAAGCGATAGCGGTTTTCAAAATCCGGGTTGGCACGCAGCATCGACAGGGATTTTCGATGCTCGTTGGATGCAGTGCCGATCATTCTGATGAGCTGATCGCGATCTATTTTGCGGCCGTACAGCCGATATAGGCCCAGTTTGGGGGGAGGCAGAGGATCCGGTGCATCCTCGAGCAGCAGCAAGAGAATCGGCGCGAATTCCGGCTTGGCGGCCTCGGCGAGCGCAAAATCGACGGCGGCGGCTGTCGGCGTCGCGCTGACGATGATCACCGCATCGAAGCCGACCGCGGCAAAATGTTCGTCGAGTTTGGGCTCCACGCCGAGTACGTGCTCGACGATGGCCGCATCAGGCCATTGGATTTCAACGTGCTTTCGGACCAGCAGTCGTTGGTTGTCGCGGGCTGCAATCACCAATAGGCGCATAGCTTAGTGCCGAACCCGAAGCGCCGGCATTCGATCCGGCGCTGGCTTCTACAGAATTCGAACGGCTTTGAGCCCACGACCGGCGCCTTCTCGACGCTGCTCTTTGGCCTCGTCGGACCGCTCGCCCTGCAGGCGCTCGAGATACTCCGGCGTCACGTCCCCGGTGACGTATTCACCCGAGAAACAGGAGGTGTCAAAGTCCTTGATGCTCGCGTTGTCGTGACGAACTGCATGTTCCAGATCTTCCAAGTCCTGGTAAATCAGCCAGTCGGCACCGATGATGTCGCGCACTTCCTCTTCCGTGTGCCCCGCCGCCACGAGCTCCGACGCGTCCGGCATATCGATACCATAGACATTCGGGTAGCGCACGGGAGGCGCAGCGGAGGCGAAAAAAACCTTCTTGGCACCGGCTTCCCGCGCCATGTCGATGATTTGCGCGGAGGTCGTGCCGCGCACAATCGAGTCATCCACCAGCAATACGTTTTTGCCGCGGAATTCCAGATCGATCGCATTTAATTTGCTGCGTACCGATTTGGCGCGCTGTTCCTGCCCCGGCATGATGAACGTGCGGCCGATGTAGCGGTTCTTGATGAATCCCTCGCGATACTTGACCCCGAGCAGTTGCGCGACCTGCACGGCGCTGGTGCGGCTGGTGTCGGGAATGGGAATCACCACGTCAATGCCGTGCTCGGGCCGTTCGCGTTTGATTTTCTCCGCCAGCCGCTCGCCCATACGCAGCCGCGCTTTGTACACCGAGATGTTGTCGATGATCGAATCCGGCCGGGCAAAATACACGTACTCAAAAATGCACGGGGTATGACGCGCCATCGCCACGCACTGCTGCGCGTAGAAACGGCCCTGCTCATCGATGAAAACCGCCTCGCCGGGCGCCACGTCCCGCACCATATCGAAACCCAGCATATCCAATGCGACGCTCTCCGAGGCCAGCATCCACTCGGTGCCTTTCTTGGTTTCGCGTTTGCCGATGACGAGCGGTCGAATGCCGTTGGGGTCGCGGAATCCCAAAATGCCATGACCGATCACCATGGCCGTCACCGCGTATCCGCCGCGGCATCGTCGATACACCGCGTTGGCGGCGGCAAACACGTCCGCCGGCGTGACGCGAGGTGTGCCGACCCGCTCGAGCTCGGACGCCAGCACATTGAGCAGCACCTCGGAATCGGAGCCGGTGTTCAAGTGCCGGCGGTCTTCGCGCACCAGCACCTCGGTAAGCTCGCGCGCGTTGGTCAGATTACCGTTGTGGCCGAGACAGATGCCGTAGGGAGAGTTCACGTAGAAGGGCTGCGCGTCGTGGGCACTTTCGGCGCCCGCCGTGGGATACCGCACATGGCCGATACCTATATTGCCCTTGAGTTTCAGCATGTGCTTTTGCTGGAAAACATCGCGCACCAGGCCTGAGTCCTTGCGCATGAACAGTTCACCGTCCTGCGCAGTCATCATGCCGGCGGCATCCTGACCCCGGTGCTGAAGTACTGTCAGCGCATCATAAATGCGTTGGTTGACTGCACTCGTACCGACCATTCCGACGATTCCGCACATGAGGGACCTCCGCTACTTCGGCCTGACTTTGACTCCGGTCAAACGCTCGAGCTTTGCCCAAGGTTCGCCTTTCTCGCCGACCATCGCCCGCAGCCAATCACCGATGGTCTCACCGTAGGGAACCAGCTTCGACCGGCCCCACCACTCCTCTTGATTCAAGTGCAGCAATTCGCCGCCGATGACCAACAGTCCGACCAACACCATGCCGCGCACGATGCCGAAAAAAAGTCCGATGACCCGATCCAGCGGTCCCAACCCCAAGGCGCGCGTAAAGTAGCTGAGCAGCATGCCCACCACCCAGCCCAGCAAGAGCACGAGCACCAAAATCACCAGGCGCCCGACCCACGGCGCAACGCTCGGATCGGCGAGCAAACCGCCGAGATGCGGCTCGACGACAGGGCCGAACTGCCAAGCGGCCCAGATGGCGAGAATCCAGAAGACCAGCGAGACCGCTTCTCGTATAAAACCGCGCAGCACGCCGATCAATGTTGATCCCAACAATACCAACACGATAAGAACGTCCGCTCCGGTCAATCGCTTGTCTCCTCACGCCTGACCCATATTCTACCGGACCCAAGCCCTATGCCGTCGTGAATCCATCGTCAAAACGCCAAATCAGCCGGCTGGGGCCACCAGGCTTGAAACATGCCCGATTGACTTGAGCCTTGCGGCGGTCCGCTCGGCTGAGCCGCGATCCGCCAGGGGCCCGACACGCACCCGGTAGCGCACAGACGCACCTGAGCCGCCCGGCAATACATAAACCGCAAAACCCTGCGCTTTTAATTGGCGCGACAGGTTGTCGGCGTTCGCGCGGCTGGCAAAACTGCCCAGTTGCACCGCCCAAGCCGCACGTAACGATATGGGGGACGGCGCCGTCGATTCAACGGGCTTAAGCGTCGCAGGTGCGGCGGTCGTTGATGGGGCAGTCGCGGCTGCGGCGGTCGGTGGTGCGGCGGTCGATGGCGCCACGCTCGATGGCGCAGCAGTCGATGGCGCGGCGGTCGATGCCGATCCGACAGTCGGCGATACGGGGGCCGGCGAGGCCTCGCCGCTCGTGGCGGCACTCGCCGGGGTCGACGGAGAACCTGCAGTCTCGGCCGGCTCGACCTCGGAATTCGCCGGCGCTTTGCTGGTGGCAAGATCCAGCGTGACGTTCCGAGTGGGTTCCGGCGCGTTCGCCGGAAAGGTTGCCGCAAGCATGGCTGACGGCACGGCTGACTTGGGGCCCGACAACAATTCGGGTACCACCAGCACGATCAGCGCGACCAAGATCGATGCGCCGATCAGCCGTTCTTTGACGCGACGATCCATTACGGCGAAGTATATTCGGGAAGCGCTGAGGGCGGCAGCATTCCTGCGGTCTCGAGCCAATCGAGCGCGGGCCCGACGGTGTGAAACGAGCCGAACACCACGATTCTGTCGTCAGGGGTCGCGCTCTTCAGGGCCGCCGCGCACGCGGCAGCGACGCTGCCGGCGGCCATGACGTTGCTCGTTACCCTGCTGCGCACGGCGTTCGCCAACTCCTCGCCGCTTTGCCCGCGAGCTCCCTCGAGCGACGCACACCACCATTCATCGATGGAAACATCCAGGATTTCCGCAATACCCGCGCCGTCCTTGTCCGCGAGAATGCCGCATACGCCAAGGGTCCTCCCCGGCACCGGGCTGGCGCTCAGATTCCGCTCGAGCACGCGCGCCGCGTCCGGATTATGCGCGACGTCCAACACCCAGCTCGGCGATATAGACGCGGGTTTTATCACTTGAAAGCGGCCCGCCAAGCGCACCTGCGACAGGCCTTGCGCGACCGCAGCGGCTGCGATCCTGATGCGTGGGGCGATTTCTTCCAGTGCAGCCAGAGCCGTCGCGGCATTGGTGAATTGCATGTCGCCCAACAGCGCGGGCGCCGGCAGGTGCGGCAAATCCCAATGCGTTCCGCGGTAGCGCCAGCCTGAGCCTTCCAAAATGTAATTGTATTCGATGGCGAGCCGCTTCAGCGGCGCCTTCACGGCGCGCGCGATGCTTTCGAGAACCGGAAAGGGTTCGCGCCCGCCGATCACGGCGGCCCGCCCCGCGCGGAAAATGCCGGCTTTCTCCCGCGCTATGGCCTCCAGCGTGTCGCCCAGGTATTCCTGGTGATCAAGGCCAATGCTCGTAACCACCGCGACATCCGGATCGACCACATTGACGGCGTCCAAGCGACCACCCATGCCGACTTCCAGCACCCACGCATCGAGAGGTGCCGCATCGAATACCATCAACGCTGCCAGCGTGTTGAACTCGAAAAAAGTCAGCGCCACCGAGCCGCGCGCGGCCTCGATGCGCTCGAAAACCGCCACCAGTTCATCAGGCCGCACCAGACGGTCGTGAACCCGGATGCGTTCCCGGTAACTGCGCAGGTGCGGGGAGGTAAAGGTGCCGACCCGGAAACCTGCTGCGCTCATGATGGCCGCGCAATACGCGCTCACCGAGCCCTTGCCGTTGGTGCCGGCGACGGTGATGACCGGGATCTTGGGCTGCCGCCACTGCAATCGCTCGAGAACCACCCAGAGCCGATCCAAGCCTAGATCGATGGTCTGCGGGTGCACCTGTGTCTGGTAGGCCAACCACTGCTCGAGACTCCGCATGCGGCGCCGATCTTAAGAGCCTAAGCTGCAGCGGGTTCTTTGCCGCTCAACAATCGCAGCATGGCGCCGATGCGATCGCGCATCTCCCGGCGATCGACGATCATGTCGAGCGCGCCATGCTCGAGCAGAAACTCACTGCGCTGAAATCCTTCCGGCAAGGTTTCCCGAACGGTCTGCTGAATCACACGCGGGCCGGCAAACCCGATCAGCGCTTTCGGTTCGCCTATATTGATGTCGCCCAGCATCGCCAGGCTCGCGGAAACCCCGCCAGTGGTCGGATCCGTCATCACCGAAATAAAGGGCAGGCGCGCTTCCGACAGGCGTTTGAGGGCTGCGCTGGTCTTCGCCATTTGCAGCAGCGAATACAAGGCCTCTTGCATGCGGGCGCCGCCGCTGGCCGCGAAACAGACCAAGGGCATGCGATGCTCGAGGGAGTACTCCACCGCACGCACGAATTTTTCGCCCACCACCGAACCCATGGAACCGCCCAAGAAGCGGAACTCGAATGCGCAAGCGACCACATTGAGGCCCGCCAGCTTACCGGCCATGACGATCAATGCGTCGCGTTCGCCAGTCTGCTTTTGAGCCTGCACCAGGCGGTCTTTGTAGCGCTTGGAGTCCTTGAATTTAAGCGGATCCTCCGGCTCAACCTTGGTCGCGATCTCGGTGGTGGATCCGGTATCCAGAAACTTCATGACGCGCTCGCGCCCGCTGATGCGCATGTGGTGACTGCACTTCGGGCAGACATGCAGGTTGCGCTCGATCTCGGCCTTGTAGAGCACGGCATCGCAGGCAGGGCATTTGGTCCACAATCCTTCGGGCACCGATCGCGTGCGGCGCTCGGTTTTAATCCGCGAGGGGACAATTCGCTCAAACCAGGACATGCGCCTAGTTTAAACCAATTTGGGGTTGGGGCGCGGGGATACCATAAACTGCGGGATAGTCTACCCGCCACAGGTAAAGGCCGGCCGCCGGCGCGGTGGCTCCCGCGTATCTGCGATCGACACTCGCCAACACCTTGGCCATGGCCGCGCCCGGATTCGATTCGCGCTGCACGTCGAGCAACGTGCCGACGATGTTGCGCACCATGTGGTGCAAGTAGGCGTTGGCGGTGATTTGCAGCCAAAGGTAGTCGCCCTCGCGAGTGACTTCGATGGCATCGACGCGCCGGATCGTCGTTTTCGACTGGCATTGCACGGAGCGAAATGCGGAGAAGTCGTGTTCGCCGATCAACGCTTGTGCGGCCTCATGCATGGCCGCCGCATCGAGCGGCCGATGAATCCATGCGGCGCGTGTGCGTTGCAAGGCCGAGCGCGCGCTGCGATTCAATATGGCGTAGCGATAAATGCGGCGGGTGGCCCTGTGCCGCGCGTGGAACCCCATGGTCACTTCGCCCGCCCATTGCAGGGCAATGCTGGGAGCAAGCCGGGTATTGGCGCCCAACACCCACGCTCGGGGAGTGCGCATCGCATGAGTGTCGAAGTGAATTACCTGGCCGACGGCGTGAACGCCGGTGTCGGTACGCCCGGCACAAATGGCGACGACCGGGTGACCGGCGACGAAGGAGAGCGCGGCCTCTACCGCGTCTTGAATCGACGCGGAGTGGGCCTGCGACTGCCAGCCCGCGTAGTCGGTGCCGTCATACTCGATGAGGGCGGCGACGCGGCGGCCGGGTTCGGTCACGTTAGCCGGGCAGATTCTCGATTAAGCGCTGCGCTTCCTGTTTCTGGCTCGCAGAACCCTCGCTGACAACTTCCTCGAGGATGCTGCGCGCGCCTTCGGGATCGCCCATGTCCATGTAGGCACGCGCCAGATCGAGCTTGGTACCGACCTCGCTCATCGTCACCGGCTCGAGCTCCGGCAATGCCAGCTCTTCGGTCTTGATCTTGCTGGTGCGCGTGGTGGCGGCGGTGATCGTTTTCAGTTTGTTCGTGGCTGCCGCTTCCGAGCCGTTGAGCGCCTCGCCCACGTCCAGATCGACGCGGCGGTTGCGCTGGCTGGCCTCGAACACTTCGGTCGAGAACACTTCATCGTCGGCGCGCGGTTGTTCGACCGTGTCGCCGGATCCCAAGGCGTTTGCCAGGCGGTCCAGATCCAAGTCGATGCTGTCGGCATTCAGTCCGCGCAGTCTGGAGGTGGAATCGATATCGCCGCCGCGATCGGGTTCCTGAACGTCGGAATATTCCGGCGATTTGAACTTTGATGTGGCCGCAGAATCCGGAGCCGTGCCGCGCGGCATCTGCACCGTGGGTGCGGACTCGGGGCCCAACACCGCCGTCTTGATCTCCTCGTGGTCGGAGCCCAAGTCAGCAACGAAAGAGGCTTCCAGTTCGCGTTCGAGCTCGGTCAGATCCTTGTCGCGCGCGCGGCTTTCTGCCTCCGCCATCATGCGCCGGGATTTTTCGTCGAGGCCGGCCACCATGGTGGGCGCGTCCGACGGATGATCGGTCTGATCGAGCCGTGGAATGCTGACCGAGGCGCCGTTGGCGCCACCGTCGAGATGATCCAGGTCCAGACCTAAATCGTCGATCGACAGCTCAGCGGTTTGATCCGCTTTCACCTTGTCCAGCTTCGATGAAATCCGGCCGCGAAGATCGGTGGGTTTCAAGGTCGGCGATTCGGCCGTGGGCGAGTCGGAAAAATTCATCAGCTCCGATTCGACGGTCGGCTCGTCGCGCGGCGGCATATCCCGCGTCGGCGAATCATCCGCTCCGCGTTCCGGTCTATCCAATGTGAAATCGAGATCCGAGGCGGCGTGCAAGCCGGGCGATTCGCCGGTAGTGGCGTTGTCGTCGCTATCCTTGGCGATCGGGTGATCGATGCTGTGTTCACCCTCGGGATCGCCGAACAAATCGATGTCGACGCGGTTCTCGCCACCTTCGAGGTTCAAGTCGACCAGGGCACCGGCGCCGCGGCCGCTGCCGGCACTGGAGGCGAATAACGGCTCGCCCGGGCATATCTGCTTGCCCATGATGACGATCTTGTCCCACTCCCCGGCTGGTGCGCGGTCGCGGGTGGATTCCAAGCCCTTGGCGGTCTGCAGGAAAGCGTCTTTGTTGCCCCAAACGAAATAGATTTCCAACAGCTTCAACCGCAGATCGCGCCGATCCGGCTCGCGCTCGAGCGCAATGCGCACCAAGTCGGCTGCCTGATCGTACAGACCGTACGCCATGTGAAAGTCTGCCTCGGCCAGGGGATCGCCCTGATCGAGATTGACCGCGCTCTCGCTGGACATCGTGTCGTCGGGAGCCTTGAGATCTGCCGTGGTTTCGCCGTACCGCGCCTCCGCGGGTTCGTTGAAATCCGGCAAGCGATGCTCGCCTGATTCCTCGACGACGAATGAGTCGTCGCCGCCGCGTCCGCCGGCGATTCGGGCCGTCGGATCACGGAACTCGGAAATGTCGGTCGAATCGAGTCCGGGGAAGTCGCCGCCGCTGCCACCGCCGGCTTGCCGGCGTCGCCATGAGGCGAACGCAAGGCCGGCGATCAACGCCACGATGATCGCGGCAGGCAGCCACCAATTTGCCGTGACCCAGTCGATCCACGATCCCGACTCTACGGCAACCGGCTTCTTCACCACCGGTGCCGGTTTCGGGGCCGGCGCGGGGACCGGCGTCGCTGTCGGTGTGCTTTCCGTCGGTAGCGGTGTCGGAGTCGTGGCCGCCGTGGTGCTCGGCTGCGTCGCTTCCACGGGTGGAGGCGCCGGAGTCGGCGTCGGGGCCGGCGTCGGCTCCGGCGCGGCCTGCGGTCGCGGCGTGGGCGCCGGAGTCGCTGCCACCGGTGCGCCTAGCTTGCGCTGCAGCTCGCTTAATTCGTTACTCTTGAGGTCCAGCAGCCGATGCGCATCCGCAAGCTGTCCTTCCAAATCCTTGACGCGTCCTTTGAGCGCTTGCGCCTCACCGCTCGAGGCGGACTCGCTAATGCTGGCGCTGGTGCCGCCGCCGGCACCCGGCGTAACCAGACGCAGGTGACCGCTGGGCGCAGCACCGCTGGTACCACGCCACGCGTCCATTTGACGACGCACTTCGCTGGTCGCCTCGGTTTGATTCAGCGCGGCGATTTCATCCGCGCCCGGCACGCGCAACACGGCGCCACGCCGCAAAATATTGATGTTGCCGCCGAAGGCATCCGGATTGGCGCGATACATCGCAATCATGGATTGATCGATGTCGGCTTTCGACCCCGAGCGCAAACTGCGGGCAATCTTGGTCAGCGTGTCGCCTTGAGCAACATGATATCCATCACCGGCCGCGCCGGATGTTTCCGTACTGCCTGGGCTCGGCGTGCTGCTTGGGCTCGGCGAACTGCTTGCTGCGTTCGAGGCGCGTCGTGCCGAGCGGCCGGACGATCGGCCTGCGCGGCTCGCAGTGGCGGCCGGCGGTGCTGCCGCGGCATCGGCGGCCGGAGCCGGGCTCGCGACGGGCGCGGGTCTGGATCGTGCGGCCTGTGCCGGTGCCGGCGTGGTGGTCGCTGCGGTCACGGGCGCGGCGGTGCTTGCGCGCTCGCCGGGCGTATACACCGGCGGATCGAGCAATACCGTGTACTCGCGCATCAGGCGGCCGCGGGCCCAGTTCACTTCCACCAAAAACGTCACGAAGGGCTCGGGGATCGATTCGCTCGAACGAACCAGCAGCACGTCGCGGCCGTCCTTGCTCTTGCCCACTTTGAACGTCAGGGTCGACAAGAACGGCGGACGGTCGATGCCATAGCGCGTGAACGCGTCTTTGGCGGCGAGCGTGGCGCGCAGAGCGCCCAATTCTTCCGGACCGGCCGCAATGAGGTCGATCTCCGCATTCATCGGCTGATTGAGCGATGAGTTCAGATGAATCTCACCTAGGCCCAATGCCCACGACAAGGACGGGGATAGCAGGCACGCCATCAGCATTAGGCGAGGCAGGGTCACAAACATTTCTACTCCCAGAATTCTGGTGGCAAGCGCACAAAGTTCATTGTGCTATAGGGGCTTGGAAGCGAATTCTCACTTGCCTTTTACATAAGCCAATAACTATATATCACTGGGATCTATTTACCAAAATCTGGGCCACCGAAACTGCGTTATGTGCCGCACATTTCCGAACATTATCAGCCACTACCCAAAAATTTAGACCTCGATCACGGGTCAAATCGGCCCTAATACGCCCTACATATACCTGATCCGGCTCCATCGCCAGTGTGGCGGGCGTCGGAAATTCAGCAATCGAATCGGGGTCAATCACGCTCAGACCGTTCCCGCGCTGCAGCACGCGCAGGGCTTCCCCCACAGCGATGGGCCGCTCAAAAGCGGCGTGGACCGCCAAACTATGGCCGAAAAAGACCGGCACGCGCACCGCCGTGGCATTGATGGCCAGCGAGGGCAAATTCAGAACTCTGCGCGTCTCCTCCCAAAGCCGGCGCTCCTCGCGCGATAGGCCGTCGGCTTCGATCGTATCGACCTGAGGAATCACGTTGAAGGCGATCTGACGGCCGAAGGCGCGGCCCCTCGCCTTCTTGCCGCTGAGCATGGCGACCGTTTCTCCGGCCAGTTCGTCCATGGCGCCACGGCCACTGCCCGATACCGATTGATAGGTTGCGACCTCGACACGCGCCAAGCCGGCGAGTTGGTGCAGCGGCGCGAGCACTGTCGCGAGCGCGACGCTCGCGCTTCCGGGGAGCGCGATCAAACCGCGCGGCCCAACCGAATCGAGCACATTTGAGTTGACGTCCGCCGCGACCAACGGCACGTCCGCACGAGCGCGAAACGCCGCGGATCCATCAATCACCCATGCGTGCTCGGCGGCGGCTTGCGCATAGCGTTCCGACAGCGCCGCGCGTCCGCAGAAAAACGCCAGATCGACGCGCGAGAAATCAAAGGCGGCAACGTCGCCCACCGTCAGCTTTGCCTCTTCATCGCTGACCGGCGTGCCGGCGCTGCGCTCATCATCGAGCGCGTGCAATTCGGCCACAGCGATTTTCCGCGCGCGCAGCTCATCGATCACCGCCGCGCCGATCAAGCTCGATACGCCGACTACTGCGATGCGTGGCAAGGGGGTCGCGGCGTTCATCGACGTGTGATGACGGGCGTGGCTGAAACCACGTCGGCGCACTGCGCGCGAAACCGCAGGTAGTGATCCATCAACACCAGCGCCAGCATGGCTTCGGCAATCGGCGTGGCTCGAATGCCCACGCACGGATCGTGGCGTCCCGTCGTGACCACTTCGACGGGCTCACCGTGAACATTGATGGTTTGGCCGGGTAGCGTAATGCTGGAGGTAGGTTTCAATGCCAGGCTCACCACGATGTCTTGGCCGGAAGAAATGCCGCCCAAGACACCGCCCGCGTGATTGCTCTTGAATCCGCCGGGAGTCATTTCGTCACGATGCTCGGATCCGCGCTGTTCGACCGACTTGAATCCAGCGCCAATCTCCACGCCCTTCACGGCGTTGATGCCCATCATGGCGCTCGCCAGGTCGGCATCGAGCCGCTCGAACACCGGCTCACCCCAGCCCGGCGGCACGCCGTGGGCGATGACGGTGACGCGCGCACCGATGGAATCACCCGCCTCGCGAATGCGCCAAATAAAATCCTCGAGTTCCTGAACACGAGCCGGATCCGGACAAAAAAACGGATTGTCGTACGCGGCCTGCGGATCCACCGGCTCGAGCACGATGGATCCCATCTGTGCAAGATACCCGTGGATGCTGATCTTCTGGCGCTCGCGCAGATATTTTCGCGCAATCGCTCCCGCTGCCACCCGCACCACGGTTTCGCGCGCCGAGGAGCGGCCGCCGCCCCGATAATCTCGAAAGCCGTATTTTTGCTGGTAGGTGTAGTCGGCATGGCCGGGGCGAAAGCGGTCCTTGATCTTTTCGTAATCGCGAGAGCGCTGATCTTCGTTCTCCACCAACAAAGCGATCGGCGTGCCCGTGGTCTTGCCCTCGAACACCCCGGACAAGATTCGAACCGTATCGGGCTCGCGGCGCTGGCTGGTGTACTGAGAGGTTCCCGGCCGCCTGCGGTCCACATCGACCTGCAATTCCGCCTCGGTCAGCTCCAGTCCCGGCGGGCAGCCATCCACCACACAACCAAGCGCGGGGCCGTGACTCTCCCCGAAACTGGTTACGGCGAATATCCGACCGAAGGTATTGCCCGCCACGCTCTAATTTCTCCTTTCCCGCAATTTTTCCGCGTTCAAATTTGCCGCGACCAGATCCCGCGCATTCAGCACGAATACGCCCCCGCCACCCATCGCAATCGGCGGCCAGATAAACGGCAGTCGCGGAAAAGCGCGCAGCAGAGCCGCTTCGGTATTGCCGACCTCCACGACCAAGATACCGTTGTCCTCGAGGTGAGTTCGAGCCGAGGCAAAAATCGCCCGAACCGAATCGAGGCCATCGACGCCAGATGCCAAACCTAACCTAGGTTCATGGCGATACTCCGGCGGCAATGCGCGCATCTCCGCGCGCCCTACGTAGGGCGGGTTGCTCACGATGATATCGTAACGCCGGCCCGCAACGGCGTTGAAATGGTCGGACCGCAAGACCGAGACGCGTTTCCCCAACCCAAGTCGACGCACATTGCGCCGGCAGACTTGCAAGGCGGCGGCAGAAATGTCGGCGGCATCCACTTGGGCCCGCGGGAAAACCTTGGCACAGGCCAAAGCGATGGCACCGGATCCCGTGCCGATGTCCAGGACGCGGCGGACGCGGCCACCGGCCCAAGGCGCAAAGCGCTGCAGCACAAGTTCGGCAATCGGCGAGCGCGGCACCAGCACGCGCTCATCAACATACAGTTCCAGACCCGCAAAAAAGGCTCGATGAGTCAGATAGGGCAGCGGGACGCGCTCGGCGATGCGCCGACGCAGCAGCTCATCGATCCGCGCCACCTTGCGCCCGTTAAGCGGCCGGGCGTAGGCGCCTGACCCGAGCTCATGCGCAAGCCCCGCGACAAAGAACACCAATTCAGCCGCTTCGTCGCGCGCCTCGGTCGTACCGTGACCGAAATACACCCGAGCGGCGCGGAGCGTCCGCGCGCATCGCTCAATGGCGGCACCGACGCTCTCGGCGGCCCGTTCATTGGCGCCGTGAACTTTGACATTGCCGACTTTGGCATTGCGGACTTTGGCGGTGCGGAGTTTGGTGGTGCGAACGGGTTTGATATGGGTATGGGATAATCGCGGCATGTCGGCTCGATCGAAACTGTTGTCCTTCGCATTCCTCTGTGTCATCGCGGCTGCCGGCGTTGCTGCGGCGCTCATTTGGTCCCACAAACCCGTGGCGCTCGCGACCGGCACCGTGCTGGTGCCCAGCCGCGCGCTGGCGGATTTTAGCCTGATTGACCATCAAGGTCGCGGCTTTGGGGCGGCAAATCTGCGCGGTCATTGGTCCTTGATGTTTTTCGGCTATACGAGTTGTCCTGATTTCTGCCCCAGCACGCTGACCACGCTCGCGGCCATGGAGAAGCGGCTGCGCACCGCAAATGCCGTCGTGCCGCCGCAGGTGATCTTCGTGTCCGTGGATGCGAAGCGAGACACGCCCGCGCTGTTGGCAAAGTATGTTCCCAACTTCGACCCCGACTTCATCGGCCTCACGGCTGCGGATCAGCCGGCCATCGAGCGGCAAGCCAAAAAGTGGGGCGTCGCGGTGACAATCGAGCCCACAGCCGACGGCGACTACACGGTGAATCACTCGGAAGCGATGTTCGTCATCAATCCTGCGGGCAACCTCGCCGCCATTCTGACCGGCCCCTTCACGGTGGATGCTTTAGAGGGCGATTTCAAGCGCATCGTGACCGGCGGCGCATGAGCTTTGGCCGCCTGTTTGTCTGGTTTCAATACCTGCTGCCCCAGCACGCATTGTCGCGCCTCGTTCTGCGTGCGACGCGAGTACGCACGCCCTGGTTTAAAAATTGGCTGGTGCGCGGCTTTCTCAAGCTCTACCCGATCGACATGACGGAAGCCGCGCAGGGCGATCCCCTGAACTTCGGCAGCTTCAATGAGTTCTTTACGCGAGCGCTGAAGCCCGGCGCTCGCGTCATCGCTGCCGACCCCAAGGGTATCGCCTGCCCTGTCGACGGCACCATCAGCGAGGCGGGCAACATCGACGGCGAGCGGCTGCTACAGGCAAAAGGCCGCAGCTTTTCGCTCACGGAACTGTTGGCCGCGCAACCCTGGGCGAGGAGTTTTGAAGGCGGCTCTTTTGCGACCATTTATCTTGCGCCTTACAACTACCATCGGGTACACATGCCGCTGCGCGGGGACCTCAAGAATACGGTGTATGTCCCCGGCCGCCTGTTCAGCGTCAATGCCGTCACCGCATCGCACGTGCCGAGGCTTTTCGCGCGCAACGAGCGGGTGCTGACCTTGTTCGACACGGCATTCGGCCAAGTCGCATTGGTCATGGTCGGCGCGCTGAACGTGGGAAGCATGGCAACCGTCTGGGCAGGCGAAATCACGCCCGCTGCGCGCCGCGTGATCACCTGCCTGCCTGCCCGGGACGTGTCGCTGGAGAAAGGCGAGGAGCTGGGCCGCTTCAACATGGGCTCCACCGTCATTTTGTTGTTCCAGCAGGATCGGGCGCGTTGGCTTGGCGACGTGCGCGGCGGCGCAATCGTCAGACTTGGCCAATCGCTGGGGTCGCTTCGGTGACCTGGCGTCCGACGGCCACCAACGCAGCCTTAAGAAGACGCGCTCAGATGCTCGACGCAGCACGCGAATTTTTCAAATCTCGCGGTGTCTTGGAAGTGGAGACGCCGATATTGAGCGGCGCAGCGGTGAGCGATCCGCAAATCGAATCATTGGCGACAAAAATCGCCGGCATGCCGGGCAGCGCGTACCTGTGCCCGTCGCCTGAATATGCGATGAAGCGCCTGTTGGCGGCCGGCAGCGGCGACATTTACCAGATCTGCAAGGTGTTTCGCGATGCCGAGCGGGGCCGCTGGCACAACCCCGAGTTCACCATGATCGAGTGGTACCGCCTTGGGTTCGACGATGCCGCGCTCATGGACGAGGTCGAAAAGCTGGTCGGTCAACTGCTGGCGCCCATGCGCACCCTGAAGGCCGCGGAACGCCTGAGCTACTCGGCCGCATTGCAGCGCCACGCCGGCGTCGATGCGTTTGACTCGAGCGACGCTGAGCTCCTGGACGCAAGCCGGCGCCACGGGATCACGTGCGAGGCCGAACTGGACCGCGATGCCAAGCTCGATCTTCTGATGGGGCTTATCGTCGGGCCGCAGCTGGGGCGCGAAAGCCCATGCTTCATCTGCGATTATCCCGCCTCGCAGGCGGCGCTCGCGCGCTTAAAGCCGGGACATCCGCGGGTCGCCGCGCGCTTCGAGCTGTACTTGGACGGCTTGGAGTTGGCGAATGGCTTTCATGAGCTGGTGCACCCCAAGGAACAACGCGCTCGATTCGTCCAAGACTTGCAGCTGCGCCGCGCGCGCGGCCGGGTTCAACCACCGTTGGATGAGAACCTGCTTGCCGCACTCGAGAATGGAATGCCCGATTGCGCCGGTGTGGCACTGGGATTCGACCGGCTCGTCGCCATCGCGTTGGGGAAGAATCGATTGGCAGACGCGATGTCGTTCAGCATCGACAACGCTTGAGGGCGCGCCGTTGCGACAGCGCCGGGGAGCGAATCAGCCCTTGCCGCGCGACAGGTACTCACCGGTGCGCGTATCGATGCGCAGTATTTCGCCTTCGTTGATGAACAGCGGTACCCGCACCATTGCGCCCGTTTCCAGCTTCGCGGGTTTCGAACCGCCGGTCGCGGTATCGCCGCGCACACCCGGATCGGTCTCGACCACCTTGAGCTCCATGTGCGCCGGCGGCGTAACCTGCAGGGGCACGCCGTTCCACAGTGTGACGACGCAAATGGTGCCGTCCTTCAGCCATTGAGCGCCGTCGCCCACCGCCTGTTTGGACGCGGTGAGCTGCTCAAAGGTATCGGGCACCATGAAATGGAAAAAATCCCCGTCGCTGTACAGATACTGCATGTCCGTATCGACGACGTCGGCCGCCTCCACGGTATCGCCGGATTTCCAGGTGCGCTCGATCGTGCGCCCGGTCTTCAGGTTGCGGACCCGCACCCGGTTGAATGCCTGTCCCTTGCCGGGCTTGACCATCTCATTCTCGACGATGGCGTACGGGTCGCCGTCGATGAGAATCTTAAGGCCGGCTTTGAATTCGTTCGTGCTGTAGTTAGCCATCGAAGGCCTCGAGTTGAAGGGCGCGTATCATAGCCGCAACGCCAGGGTTGTGGCCAGCCGGACGCCAACAGATGGCCTGGTATAGACGCCCGTCCCAGAATAACGGAATTCTAAGGTGTTACACTTTGCGCCCAATTTACGAGGATTTTGCCAGGTGAGCGAACAGGGGGCCGTTCCGATGATCGTCATGACGAGGTCCCAGGACCACGTCGAGGCGATTAACAGCACTCTGCGCAAGGCCGGGCATCCGGTGCATTGCACCTGGCTCTCCGACGCCAGCGATCTGGGCGATGCCCTGACGCAGCTCAATCCTGAAATGCTGATCGCATTCATCGACGAGCTCAGCGTGGATCTCGCCTCCATCATGAAGGTGAGACAGCAGAACGCGACGGGCATGCCGGTGCTCATCGTGCGCGAGAATGTCGATGAGGCGGCGATCGCCGAGGCGATGCGCCTGGGCTGCCAGGACGTGGTCACCCTGGCGAATCGCAGCCGCTTGCAGGCGGTCGTCACCCGCGAGCTGCGCGCCTACCGTCTGGAGCGCGCGCTGTCCACCACACTTTCCTCGGCGCGCGAGTATCGCGAACAGCTGCAGAATTTCCTGGAAGGCTCGGCCGATGCGATCACGCATGTGCAGGAAGGCATCATCGTGGATGCGAACCGCGCCTGGCTCGAATTGTTCGGCTATTCCGAAAACGACGCGCTCAACGGCACGCCGCTCATGGATCTGTTCGAGCAGGAAACCCACGCCGCACTCAAAGGCGCGCTGGTGGCGTGCCTGCAGGGCAAGTGGAGCGGCCACGGCCTGAAAGTCCAGGCGCTGCTCTCCGACGGCTCGAGTATGGCGCTGGAATTGGATCTCACGCGCGCCGACTACGAAAACGAGCCTGCGGTGCGCATTGCCATCTCGGCGCTGCATAAAAAGGCCGGCGATCTCGAAGTGCAGCTGGCGGATGCAGTCAAGAATGACGCCACCACGCAGTTTTTGCAGCAACGCTATCTGATCGCCGCGATGCGCGAGCGCGCGGCGCAGAACATGAAGGGCGGAGTGCGCCAGCTGGCCCATTTGAAGCCCGACCGCTTCATCGATATTCAGCATTCCATCGGCGTGCTCGCCAGTGAAGACTTCATGGCGCAGCTCGCCGATTTGCTGCGCTCGCAATTGACGAGCACCGACCTGTGCGGCCGGTTCGGCGGCAACGGCATTTTGGTCATGCTGGACCGCGGCACTGCCAAGGATGTGGAAACCTGGGCCGAGAACATCGCCAAGCGCGTGCATGACCATGTGTTCGTACTCGACGATAAGACCCTGTCGGCCACGGTCACCGTGGGTTTGGGTCTGCTGCCGCCGGCCAATCCTGATCTGGGAGCCGCCATCACCGATGCCGTCAGCGCCACTCGCCGCGGCCGGGAATTGGGCGGCAATCAAATGTACGTCGTGGACAAATCCGACACCGACACGCGCGTGCAGGCATACGACAAGATTTGGGTGAAGCACATCAAGAGTGCCTTGATGGAGAATCGCTTCCGCCTGGTGCAGCAGCCGATCGCCAGCTTGCTCGGCGAGGACAAGGGCATGTTCGACGTGCTGGTGCGCATGCTGGACGAACAGGGTGGCGAGGTGTTGCCGGCCGAGTTCATCGCGGCGGCCGAGCGCAACGACTTGATGAAGAACATCGATCGGTGGGTGGTGGGCGCATCGATGTCATTCGCGGCCAATCGCAAAGCGGCGTGTATTTTCGTGCGCCTGTCGAAGGATACGGTGCTCGACAAGAGCCTGCTGACCTGGCTCGACACACAATTGAAGTCCCTGAAAATCGAACCCAAGCGCCTGTGCATGCAGGTGACCGAGGAGCTGGCGAATCAGTACGTGCGGCAGACCAAGGAGCTGGCCGAAAGCTTGCGCAAGCTCGGCTTCCGCTTCGCCCTGGAGCATTTCGGTACCGGCCGCGATCCGCTCAAACTGTTGAACGATATCGAGATGAATTTCATCAAGGTGGACGGCTCCTTGATGCAGGGCCTGTCCACCAATCAGATCCAGCAGCAGCGCGTCAAGGGCTTGGTCGAGGCCGCGAAACGCAAAGGCATCGAAACGGTGGCGGAGCGCGTCGAAGATGCCAACACCATGGCGGTGCTATGGCAGCTGGGGATCGAGTTCATTCAAGGGTACTTCGTCAATGCACCCGAGGATGTGACCATGTCGGGTGAGCGCTAGGCCGCCGCTACCTCGAGCCGGTCAATCTGCTTGTAGGCGCGCGAGAATCTTTGGCGGCGCTGGCCCTTCTTGTCCTGGAACTGTTTGAGTTCCTCGAATTTAAGCCTCATCGGCGCGCTGTTGCCGCTGTAAATGGTCAAGATCTCGCCCGGGGCCACCACCGTCATCGCCACCAAGTACTCGTCGCGCTCGGCGGATTTCTTGCCCGGAATGCCAAAGAGGTTTTGTCCCTTGCCGGCGGCCATCTCTTCGATTTGGCTCACCGGTAAGGCCAGTGCCTCGCCGTCGTTGTTGGCGAATATCGCGAGCGCCGCCGGATTGTTCAAGGGCTGGGCCGGCAGCACCAGCGCATTCTCGGGCACTTTCAGCACCGATTTGCCTTTTTTGTTGCGCGCGTATATTTCGCGCAGTCTCACGGCAAACCCATAGCCCGCATCGCTCGCGAGCAGCCATAAATCGTCGGGTTCGCCGATCAGGACCGCCGCAAAGGTCGCGCCGTCGGGCGGATCGACAGTGCCCGAGAGCGGCTCGCCATAACCGCGCGCGGCGGGAAGCTGATGAGCATCCAGGCTATACGCACGGCCCGTGGAATCGATGAACACGGCCTGCTGCAGATTTCGGCCCTTCGCGGATGCCTGAAACTCATCGCCGCTCTTGTAGCTCAAGGCGCGCACGTCGATGTCATGACCCTTGGCGGCGCGCACCCAGCCCAAGCGCGACAGCACCACGGTGGTGGGCTCGCTGGTCAGCAGCTCCGTTTCGGAAATGGCCTGCGCCGCTTCGCGCTCCACCAAGCGGCTGCGCCGCTCATCGCCGTACTCTTCCGCATCGCTCAACAATTCTTCGCGAACCAGCTTGATGAGCCGCGCCTTGCTCTTCAAGATCTTTTCGATTTCGTCGCGCTCTTCGGCGAGCTTTTTCTGCTCGTCCCGGATTTTCATCTCCTCGAGGCGCGCGAGATGGCGCAGCTTGGTCTCGAGAATGGCCTCAGCTTGATCGTCGGAGAGCTTGAAGCGTTTGATCAAAACGGGCTTGGGCTGGTCCTCGGTGCGCACGATGCGAATCACTTCATCGAGGTTCAAGTACGCAATCAGCATGCCGTCGAGGATGTGCAGCCGCGCGTTGAGCTTCGCCAGGCGATGATTCAGGCGGCGGCTGACGGTGGACTTGCGAAATTCCAGCCACTCCAGCAGCAGTTCCTTCAATCCCATCACGCGCGGACGCCCGTCCAGGGCGATGACGTTCATGTTCACCCGGTAGTTGCGCTCGAGGTCGGTGGTGGCGAACAAATGCGCCATCAGTGCCGGGATATCGACGCGATTGGACTTCGGCACGAGCACCAAGCGCGTCGGGTTCTCATGGTCCGACTCGTCGCGGAAGTCCTCGACCATGGGCAGCTTCTTCTGCTGCATTTGCGCGCCGATTTGCTCGAGCACCTTGGCGCCCGACACCTGGAATGGCAGCGCGTCGATCACGATTTCGCCATCCTCGATTTCATAAGTGGCGCGTGCCTTGAAGCTGCCGGAGCCGGTGTCGTACATTTGCACCAGTTCGTCCCGCGGCGAGACGATCTCGGCGCCGGTAGGCAAATCCGGCCCCTTGATGTGCGCCATGATTTTGCGCGTGCTCAAATCCGGGTCATCCAGCAGCGCGACGCAGGCCTTGATCACTTCGCGCAAATTATGCGGCGGGATATCGGTGGCCATGCCGACTGCGATGCCCGATCCGCCGTTGAGCAGCAGATTGGGTACCCGCGCCGGCAGCATGGTGGGTTCATCGAGCGAGCCATCGAAGTTAGGCGCCCAATCGACCGTGCTCGAACCGAGCTCTTGGAGCAGCAGGTCGGCGTAACGGGTGAGCCGCGATTCGGTGTAGCGCATCGCGGCGAATGACTTGGGATCGTCGGTGGAACCCCAGTTGCCCTGCCCGTCCACGATCGGGTAACGGTAGGCGAAATCCTGCGCCATGTGCACCATGGCCTCGTAGCAGGCGGAATCACCGTGCGGATGAAACTTGCCGATGACATCGCCCACGGTGCGCGCGGACTTCTTGTGCTTGGCACCGGCCGCGAGCCCCAACTCGCTCATCGCGTACACGATGCGCCGCTGCACCGGCTTTAAACCGTCGCCCAGGTGCGGCAGCGCGCGGTCGAGTATCACGTACATCGAATAATCGAGATAGGCGCGCTCGGCGAAAGCCTTTAGGGGTTCCTTTTCGACGCCTTCAAAATTGAGTTCTTGGACTTTCATGGATGCCGCTAGATCTGCGCGAGATTGCCCTTGCTCTCGAGCCATTCGCGCCGATCGCCGGCGCGCTTTTTAGCCAGGAGCATGTCCATGAGTTGATCCGGGCTGTCCTTGGCGTCGATGGTCATTTGCACCAGGCGGCGTGTTTGCGGCGCCATGGTGGTCTCGCGCAACTGCAATGGACTCATTTCACCCAAACCCTTGAAGCGCGTGACCACAGGTTTGGTGCGGGGAGACTCAGAAGCAATGCGCTTCAGTGTCTTTTCGCGCTCCGCCTCATCGAGTGCATAGATCACTTCCTTGCCGGCGTCGATGCGAAACAGCGGCGGCATGCAGACATAGATGTGGCCGGCAACCACCAGCGGACGGTAGTGCCGCAGAAACAGCGCGCACAGCAGCGTGGCGATGTGCTGGCCGTCGCTGTCGGCGTCCGCCAGGATACAAATCTTGTGGTAGCGCAATCCGGACAGGTCGCTGGCCGCCGGATCGACGCCGATCGCAATGCTGATGTTGTGCACCTCTTGGGATTGCAACACCTCGCCGATGTCCGCTTCCCAGGTGTTCAAGATCTTGCCGCGCAGCGGCATGATGGCCTGCGTCACGCGATCGCGCGCCTGTTTCGCCGACCCGCCGGCCGAATCGCCTTCCACCAGAAACAACTCGCCGCGCGCCGGATCCTGGCTGACGCAATCGGCAAGTTTGCCTGGCAATGCGGGACCCGCGACGATGCGCTTGCGCGCAACCTTCTGGCTGTCCTTGAATCGTTGTTGCGCATTGGCGATGGCCAGCATGGCGATTTTCTCGCCCTGATCGGAATGCTGGTTGAGCCACAGCGCAAAGGCGTCCTTGATCACGCCTTGCACGATGCCCGCCGATTCACGCGAGGAAAGTTTTTCCTTGGTTTGGCCCGCAAATTGCGGCTCGCGCATTTTCATGGAGAGCACGAAACTCACGCCGTCCCAGACATCTTCAGGGGTCAGCTTCAAACCACGCGGCACCAAGTTCCTGAATTCGCAAAACTCCCGCACCGCATCCGCCGCTCCGACGCGCAGGCCATTGACGTGCGTGCCGCCCTCCGTCGTGGGAATCAAATTCACGTAGCTTTCCGCAATGGCGTGTTCGGACTCCAGCACCCAGGCGAATGCCCAATCGAGTGAACCGCCCTCGATATCGCGCTTGCCGTAAAAGGTTTCCGCCGGCAGCCACTCACCCTTGCCCAATTCCTCGGCGAGGTACTGATGCAGGCCGCCGGTATAGAGCCACTCGTCCTTCTCGCCGGTGAATTCGTTATTCAGGGTGACGCGCAGGTTCGGACACAGCACGGCCTTGGCGCGCAGCACCTGCTTGAGTTTCGGGATCGCAAATTTATCGGTGTCGAAATACTTCGGATCCGGCCAGAAGCGAATGGTGGTGCCGGTTTTGGATTTGGCCACGTCACCCACGACCTCGAGCTTGGAAGTCGGTTTGCCGCCGGCGTAGCTTTGGTTGTATTCCTTGCCGCCGCGGCGCACCCAGATTTCCAGATTCTTCGACAGTGCGTTGACCACGGACACGCCAACGCCGTGCAACCCGCCTGCATGCTGGTAGGTCTTGTCGTTGAATTTTCCGCCTGCGTGCAGGCGCGTCAGAATGATCTCTACGCCGCTGATCTTCTCTTTTGGGTGGATGTCGACCGGCATGCCGCGGCCGTCGTCCTCGACTTGCAGCGATCCATCCTTGAACACGTTGACATTGATATTTTCAGCGTAGCCGTTGATCGCCTCATCGACGCTGTTGTCGATCACCTCGTGCGCGAGATGATTCGGCCGGGTGGTGTCGGTGTACATGCCGGGCCGCCGGCGCACCGGATCCAAACCGCTCAATATCTCTATATCGGAGGCTGTGTAAGACGATGCCATCAGTTACCTTGGAAACCTGCTTGTTTGTTGCGCGCGAGCCGCGATGGCCTAAGCGACGGCGGAGTTTAGCATGCTGTACAGCGACGCAATGGCTGGCACCGCATGCGCGATTCGGCTATCTTCGCCATATGGGAATTGCCAACCAACAGAACATGATTCGCACCATTCCGGTTCTGCCGCAGCCCTACGGTATCCGTGTGCGCCTGCGTCAGGGCGATCCTTTCGCCAAGCTGGTCGGTACCGACTGGCAAAAAACGCATTGGTTTTTTACCGCTGCCGAACGCGACCGCGTGCTCGATGACATGTCGCGCAAGCACGAATACTCGCGCATCGGCGATCAGCCCGCGCTGGTTTTCGAAAAGGTTGAGAAGCTCGGCGAAAGCCGCAGTTTTTAGAAAGTTCTACCTAGGAACAGATAGTACGCGCTGTGCCCGGCAGTGTCGTAGCCGGAACCCAGGTAAACGGGTCCCAGGAAGGTGTCGAAGGCCAGAAACAGCGATGCATCCTTGCGCGCGGAGCCCAAATTGATATCGCTGCGTTGCTGCCAGATATTGCCGACTTCGAGCGACATGCCTACATAGGCCGGAAATTCAAAAAAGCCCTCGCCTCCCCGGCCGATTTTGCGAAAGTAGATGGCGCGTGCAATCGCATAGTTCGGGCCGAACAAGGAAGTCTGCGCGAGCCCGGATAGGTTGAAAAAACCGCCCAAGGAAAACAAATCGGGTACTGCCGTCGCCTTGATGTTGCCGCCGACGACACTGCCCGCGGAGGCCCAGAACAGCAGCGTATTGCGGCCTCTTGAACCCGCCATCAGCCAATCGGCTTGTACCTTGTCCGAAGCGGTGTCCGCGCCCAAATCGGTTCGGTTGGCATCCCACTGAAAAGTGAACTGCTGGCCCTCGCGCGGAAAATGCAGATTGTCGAGTCGGTCATAGCTGAATTTGACGAACAACTCCCCGTCGTTGTGTTGCTGCTCGACGAGATTCGGATCGCCCAAGCGCAGGTGCGCCGAGCCGTTGGTGCGGTGGAATCCGGCGCGAATCTCGCCCCAGTTACCGAGGGTGCGGCCGATGTCGAAATCTGCTTCGGCCTCGCGATCGCGATAGTCGGCAACTTCGACATCTCTTGAGTAGATCTGCAGATCCCTCGCTTCAATGCGCAAGCTCGGCGCAATGAACCAGGTTCGCTCTGCGTTCAAAGGCTGGAAGAACTCGCTCGCCACTCTTGGATCGCTGCCGATCTGCACATCCGTGATCAACTCAGCGCCCAGATCGTCGAGCTCCGTCAAGATGAAGCGTGCGGCCGCGTTGTAGCGGCTGTTGCCTTGAAAATCGTCCTCCAAATTCAAGCCGAAGCGCACGTAATTCGGACCCCAGGATTTGCGGCGCGCCCGCATCTCGAGACCGGACTCTTGGTCAGCCCCCTCGCCTCGTTCCACCAGCGCGTAGTCGAGGGTCTCGAAATTCCCCAGACCGTACAGTTCCGTGACCCGGGCGCCGACCGCATCGATATCTAGGGGCTTACCGACCAGCGGCTGCATCTCCGCCATGATGGTTTTCTCATAACGTTTGGATTGCTCATCAACGCGCACGAACTTGATGGCGGGCAGTCCGGGTTCGCGCGAGGCGCGTCGGGCCAAATAGTCATGGTAAGCGCCAGCGCTGACACTCAACGGGTCGAGCCGCGCGAGCATCACGTGCGCTGCGTTTTCGCCCGCTGCAATGGTCGAATTGACCGCGGTGAAGTCGGTGGAACTGGCGGGGCCCAGCGCGGGCTCGACCAAAATGTCCGATGCGCTCAACGTGGCGCGTTGGCGATCCGCGTCTTTGCGCACCAGAATCGCCAGCATCTGATTGGAGATGGACAGGGCCGAATCGAGTGCGGATCGCGACTGCAGGGGAAAGCTCACGTCGGAGACGATGAGAATATCGGCGTGCATCGCGCGCGCCACATCGATGGGCAAATTCTCCGCGAGGCCGCCGTCCACCAAAACACGGCCCTGCGTCTCGACCGGCGCGAACACGCCGGGCGCAGAGATACTCGCGCGCATGGCGATCGCAAGATCTCCCTTGTCCATCAGCACGGCGTTGCCGGTGAGCAGGTCGGTAGCAACCGCACGAAATGGCGTCGGCAGCAGGTCGAAATCGGTGCTGTTGCTGAAGGCAAGCGTGAGCTGGCGCAGCGTTTCCTGGAGTTTTTGTCCTTGAATGAATCCCTTCGGCAGCAGAATTTGGCCGTGCTTGAGCCCCAAGGGCAGGCGCACGAGAAAGTTTCGGTCGTCCTGTTTGCGCCTGAACGCCAGATCCCGGCGCGGCGGCGTATCGCGAAACGCTTCCTGCCAGTCCACGGAGCGCATGGTGCTGTCGATTTGCGCAGCCGTCATGCCACTGGCGTACAGGCCGCCAACGACGGCGCCCATGCTGGTACCGGCAATGCAGTCGATGGGGATTTTCAGTTCTTCAAGAACCTTCAAAACGCCGATATGCGCCATGCCGCGTGCGCCGCCGCCCGATAGCACGAGGCAGACGCGCGGGCGGACCTGGGGGATCTGCGATGCATCCGATGCATCCGCGCCGTAAGCGAATTGGCAGCTCGCCGCCAGCGCGCAGGCCAATCCGAGATGTGTGGCGAGCTTCCCCATGATGGGGAGCTAGTTTAGAGGACCACGTCAATACTGGAAGCGGTAAAGGTGTTGGCGCTGCTGTTATAGAAGCCCCGCGCCACGAACTGGGTCGCCGGCGTGGGCGCGGCAAAAGTGGTGCTGAGCTGCGTCACGTAAGCCGCAAAGCCATTGAATGACAGGATGGCGGCGGTGGCCGCTTCGGTGATGGCGCCGGGACCGACGGAAAATACCGGCGAAGTTAGCGGCAGACCATTCGATGCAGGCACGGCGACTGCCGGAACAATGGTCGGATTCACGCTCAAGGTCTTGATGTCGATGGTGTCGGCGCCGATGCGCAGCGACCCTGCGCCAAAAGCGGCGTTGGCGAGGTCGATCGTCAGGCCGGTGGGCGTCAATGTGGCAAACGGCGCGGCAGTTCCAGTGCCCGTCCATGAGACAACCAAGCGGGCAGGAACCGACGGCTCCGCATTCACGGCCTGGGCGTTGAAATCCGGCGGCGCCGAACCAAACGGACTGGTGAAGCCGTCGATCCACAACGGATCGCCCGCCACGGCGGCCGGCAGCGTCAATGCGCCGGTATTCACCAGGTAATTCGCCGCCTTCGAGTCTTGCGCCGCCGTGACGCCATTGCCGGCAAAGTTGTAAACGCTGGATGGCCAGGTGTTAAAGGCCTGTAGGTTCAAAGCCAAGCTGCCTGTGCCCGAGGAGATCAGCGAGCCATAAAGTTGCGTCGACTGAATGCGCACCGACCCGGTGTCCGCCGATGAGCCGGTGGAATCAAGCATGGTCACCCCCGCAGCCGATAGAGAATAGAGGCCGCGCGCGGTAATGTGCTGACCGACCGAGATCGAGTTGAAATTCAAAGGACCCGGCGCCGCGATACCATCGGCTGTCACCTGGGTGCCGGGTCCCACGGTCACCTGCGAGTCCAGGTTTTCGTACTGAATCACCTGGGCCAGGTTCGCGAACAGCGTCCCGCCCCGCACGGTAAGCACGTTTCCATTGCGCGCGATGACATCGCCTTCCATACCATCGGTGAAGAAATCTTCGAGCGTGCTGCCCGCGATTACATAGGCGGCACTAAATACGCCGGCGTTGATCCCTGGAGCCAGCGTGGACGTCGGCAGGAAAGTCGTGTACGCGGCGGTCATCGTCGTACCGGCCGACGTTTGGGACAACTGCGTCAGGCCGGGAGTGCCGACAGACGTAGTGCCGTTCAGCGTGTAGATGGTACTCGGGCCGTTGAAAAACGTCATCGTGCCAATACTGTTCACTTCATCGAAGAAAGGCCGCACGACAATCGTGTACGTCCCGGCGTTCACGCTCGAGTTGATCAAGGGGCCGCGCACTCGGATCAACCTGTTGTCGTTTGCAGTGGTGGAGACCGACATGAACGGCTTGACGGTAACTGTTGGCGGGCTGGTCGCGAAATTGACGTTGTTCGAGGCCGACATGTCGAAGTTGAACGCAAGCGGCACTGCATTGCTCGTCGCGAAAGTGGGTACAAGATTCAGCAGGTTGCTGGTATCGAAATTCACGGTCACGGGCACGACGGTCGGCGTAGCGCCGGACGGATCCACAATCGTCGCCTTCACCGGCGCGCCATTGACCATCACGGAGATCTGCGCGCTGGTGTAGTCCAACGTGATGAGGGCCGACGTGTAGGTATCGACCGGCACGCTCGCGGCTGCCCAAAGTTCGGAAATGTTCTGGAGCTTGGTGAGGTCCACGGTCTCCGGAACCCCGACCGCCGTGATGGCGCCATTGAGCTTGCCGACGAGGACGACCGAGTCGATCGACACCACGTAACTCGTGAATGGGCCCACATCGTCAGCCAAACTCAATGTGGTCCACGTAACGCCGAAGCCGCTATCTTGATTGTCATTATGGCAACCGGCCGCGACCAGAGCGAATGTGCACGCGCAAAGCAGCGCGGCCAGGCGCTGACGGGCCTTGTTCTTAAAAGATGAGTGCACTACGGGTTCCAATATGGGTGGGGTCTGAAGGATTAAGGCTGCGTAGAATAAAGGCTTTCGAGAGCTTGCGCGCAGCAAAGTTCCATTTTGCCGCTGCTATCGGCTCTGGGAGGCTCCCACCGGGCGCGGCACTTGCTGGGTAATACAGTGGATATTGCCGCCGCCCAGCAATACCTCGCGGGTGGGGACGCCCAGCACAGTGCGCCTCGGAAACAAGCGTTTGAGCGCGCGCATCGCTGGCGCGTCGCTGCGCTTGTCATACAACGGCATCACCACGCACTTGTTGCCAATGTAGAAGTTGATGTATGACGCCGCCAGCCGGTCTCCGGCCCGGCGCGGATGGCTGCCGGCGTGCGCATCGATGCCCGCCGCTTCCTCGGCCGTCATGAACAGGGGTCCCGGCTGCTGGATTTTATGGACTTCCAGGCGACGGCCGCGCGCATCCTTGGCATGACGCAAGCGCTGGTAAGCATCCTGCGAAATCTCGAACTGCGGGTCCGAGCGATCATCGGTCCAGGTCAGCGCGACATGCCCAGGACTGGTAAAGCAGGCGAGCTCATCGATGTGACCGCCGGTCTCGTCGCGGTAGACACCCTTGTCCAGCCAAATCACGGTGCTTACCGACAAATAGCGACGCAACTGCTCTTCGATGTCGACACGCGACAGATGCGGATTGCGATTCGGATTGAGCAGGCACTCTTCGGTGGTCAAGCAGGTCCCCTGACCGTCCACGTGGATCGCGCCGCCCTCCATCACCAATGAAGTGCGGTATCGATCCGCGCCTTCCAGCTCCAGTACCTTTTGCGCCACTTCATCGTCCCGGTCCCACGGAAAATACAATCCCCCTTGAAGACCTCCCCAGGCATTGAATGTCCAATCGATGCCGCGCCGGCGTCCTTTCTGATCAATGACGAAGGTCGGACCGCAGTCCCTCATCCAGGCATCGTTGCTGCTCAATTCCACGACGCGTATCTTTCGCGGCAAACGCGCGCGCGCGTTTTCAAACTGTGCGGCTGAAACCCCGACCGTGACGGGTTCGCTGCCGGCGATCGCAGCCGCCACGGCGACGAATGCCGCCTGCGCCGGCTTGGCGCCGAGGCGCCAATTGTCCGATCGCTCCGGCCATAGCATCCAGCAGCCCGAATGCCGTTCGAACTCCGCGGGCATGCGAAAGCCATCCCTCGCAGGTGTCGATATCAAGTTGCGCAATGTTTTGTCTCCGGTCGCGCATGCTAGCATTGCAACTGCATTTTTGAGGAGCAGCGAATGTCAGAAGCCAAGCCGGTCAGCATAAAAATCCCCGTTGGGGGCCAGAAAATCTCCATCTCCAACGGCAAGTTGCATGTGCCCGACCAACCCATCATCCCGTTCATCGAGGGCGACGGCACGGGCCGCGATATATGGCGGGCCAGCGTGCGGGTGTTCGACGCCGCGGTTCAGAAAGCTTACGGCGGCAAGCGCAAAATTCACTGGATGGAGGTGTTCGCGGGCGAGAAGGCCAACAAGGCGTACAACACCTGGCTGCCGGATGAAACCGTCACCGCCTGCCGCGATTATTTGATCTCCATCAAGGGTCCGCTCACAACGCCCGTTGGCGGCGGGATTCGCTCGCTCAACGTGGCGCTGCGCCAGCTATTGGATCTTTATGTGTGCCTGCGGCCGGTGCGGTGGTTCAAGGGAGTGCCCTCCCCGGTCAAGACGCCGGAAAAGGTGGACATGGTCATCTTCCGCGAGAACACGGAAGACATTTACGCCGGAATAGAATTCGAGCAAGGTTCCGCGGAGTGCAATAAATTTCTGGATTTATTCAAGCAGAATTTTCCGAAGCAGTTCGCCAAGATCCGGTTTCCGGACACTTCAGGCATAGGCTTGAAGCCCGCGTCCAAGGAAGGCACCGAGCGGCTGTTCCGGGCCGCCGTGAAGTACGCAATCGACAACAAGCGCAAGAGCGTGACGATCGTGCACAAGGGCAACATCATGAAGTTCACCGAGGGTGCGTTTCGTGGTTGGTCCTATCAATTGGCCGAGCGAGAATTCCCCGCCCAGGTCTTCACCTGGGAGCAATGGGAGCGCATCAAAGCCGATCGGGGCGAAAAAGAGGCGAACGCGCAGATGGACGCGGCAAAGAGCGCCGGCAAGGTCATCATCAAGGATGCGATCGCGGACATTACCTTGCAGCAGGTACTGACCCGGCCGGATGAATTCGACGTGGTTGCCACAATGAATCTGAACGGCGACTATTTATCGGATGCCCTCGCCGCACAGGTGGGCGGCATTGGGATCGCGCCCGGCGGCAACATCAACTACATGACCGGCCACGCGGTCTTCGAAGCCACGCACGGCACGGCGCCGAAATATGCCGATCTCGACAAGGTCAATCCCGGATCGGTCATCCTGTCGGGCGAGATGATGTTCAGGTACATGGGCTGGCTGGAAGCGGCGGATGCCATCATCGGCGCCATGGACAAGTCGATCGCGCAGAAGACGGTGACCTACGATTTCGCGCGTCTCATGCCCGGCGCGACCGAGGTCAAGTGCAGCGAGTTCGGCGATATATTGATTCGAAACTTGTAGGAGCCTGTCTGAGTATTTCGCGTGGCCGCGAGCGTGACGGATTTGCCTTCAGTCGAGGCGGAGCCGACGAGGTTGGGTATTTCCCAATGAGGAGGCGACAACGACGAATGAAGGCAAATCCGTCCGCTCTCGCAGGGTTGGCCCTGCAAGGGGCGTCTGCGGCGTTGCGCGGCTTGCCCGTGGAATCAACCACGGCCTGCGCCACGCGCCTTGCATCCGCTCCCTTGCAGAGGCCAACGCGGCTCACGCGAAATACTCAGACAGGCTCCTAGCGCGCCGCGCGGGCAGCGGCTGCGACATCGAGTTGCGCAGGTTGCGGCAGCGAACGCTGCTTCAAGACATCGAATGCAGCGATTCGATACGCTTCACTCATGGTGGGAAAGTTGAAAATCTGTTCGATGAAGAAGTCCGCAGTGGCGCCCATCGCGATGGCCGCCTGGCCCAGGTGCACGAGTTCCGTCGCGCCTTCGCCGAGCACCTGAACTCCCAGCACCCGCGCGCTGGTCCGATCGCACAACAGCGCCAGGAATCCTGACGGCTCGCCGGCGATATGCGCGCGCGCCACTTCGCCGAAATCGGCCCGGCCGACGATGACGTCCATATTCTTGGCTGCGGCCTCGGTGTGCGACAGGCCGACGCAGGCGATCTCGGGAATGGTGTATACGCCCGTCGGCACCAGACTGGTGAGCGCCGGCGGCGGCAATCCCAGCGCCACCAGCGCGGCACGCCGGCCCTGATCGGCGGCCGCACAGGCCAGCGCCGGCGGGCCGATGGCATCGCCGGCGGCAAATATTCCGGGAATATTCGTTTCAAAGAAATCGCTGACTTGCACGGTTCCACGCGCGCTGATGTTCAAGCCCAGCAGGTCGAGTCCGATGCCCTCGAGATTGGCGACTCGACCGAAGGCTGCGAACACGATGTCCGATGCCAGAGGCTCGGCGCCGCGCAACTGAACTTCGACCTGGGAGAAGCCGTCGAAGCGCGCGCCGCTGACCTCGGAGCCGCCGCAGTATTCGCCGCCCATGGCGCGGAACGCGGCCAGAAATCCTGAGCGCAGGGCGGGATCAAGAAATCCCAGAGGCTCCACGGCCTTGTCCAGCATCGTCACCGTGCAGCCCAGCGCGGCAAATATGGAAGCATATTCGCAGGCGATGACGCCGCTGCCCAACACCAGCATGGAGCGAGGAATGTAGCCCAGGCTCAAAATGGAATCGCTGTCGACCACGTGCTCGTGGTCCACTTCGATCGCGGGTACATGCCGCGGGCGAGATCCGGTGGCGAGCAATATGCGGGGCGAGTGCAGCACGCGGCGCGAGCCGTCCAAATGCCGGACCTCGATTCGATGCGCGTCCAGGAAAACGCCCTTGCCCCGGACCAGTTCGACTTTGTTGCGCACCAACTGGGCCAAAAGATACCGGTCTTGCGCGGCGATCACTTTGTCGACGCCGTGCAGGAGAGCGGACAACGGCGCATCGCCGCGCAGCTCCACCGCCAGCGACGTCGCGCTGCCCTGCATGCGCCGATAGCGAAGCGCCTGTTCGCGCAAGGCTTTGCTGGGGATGGTGCCGGAAAGCAGGCAGGAACCGCCCACCTGCGGCTCGCGCTCGACCACGCAGGCGCGAAAGCCGGCTTTGGCAGCCTGAATCGCCGCCTTCTGACCGGCTGGACCCGACCCTAAACATATGAGATCGAATTCGGCGGGTTGCGTCACAGGCCCGCCAGGCTGCGGACGTGATCCCGCTTGGTCAGCAACAGCCGTCGGTCGTCGGGGAACACGCCGAGCTGTTCAAACACCGGGCTCTCGAGCACCAGTGCCTCGTCGAGCAGCTGCGGATGCAGGGTGTGGGTGGCCAAGAGGTGCGCGGCATGCACGGTTCCCGCCAGATCGCTATGCGTGGAGTTTTGGTAGTCGCGCCAATCGCTCGCCGCATCCTGGACATCATCGGGCAGGCGCCAATTGCTCATCAACAGCCTGCCGAAACGAGGCTCGAATTCGCTCACCAGGCCGGCGAACGTCTGGGCGTCCATCACGGTGCACTGCAGTACCTCGAATCCCGACAGAATTTTCAGCGCGAGTGCCGCGCCGGAGCGATGCATGAGCGCGGCCAGGAACGCGCTCTCCACATGTTTGCGGCGCTCCCGTGCGATTTCCTTGGCCCACAGTCCTGCCAACCACGCCTCGCGCCAGAGTTCTTCGGATTCCGATTCGTGTCCGGGCGCGCTGAAAACCTCACCGCGCAGCATCACCGCCATGGCGATGTTGCGCACCTCGGCAACCCCGAGCCACGAGACGGCCTGCTGCAAGGAAACGATGGGCGAGCGCGGGCGCAAAGCCGGAGAATTCGCCACTCGCATGATTTCGCCGGCCAGGGCCGGGTCCGATTGGATCAGGCGCGCGAGCTGCGTGGCATCGGCCGCATGCTGCGCGGTGAGTTCAGCGAGTTGCGCGCAGACACGGGGCATGGGCGCGATGCTCTGCGGGCTCGCCAAGGATTCGCCCATGAAGGCGTGGGCCGCTTGGGCGTGCAACGCGGAGACGACGACTGCGGATTGAAGACTCACTTCTGGCACCTTTCACGACGTTCTTGTCGACCCCTTCCAGATCGGCATCGCGGACGGATGCTTGAGCCAGACTCAGATCTGGTGAAGAACATTATGTTAAATTGCGCGGTTAGCCAAATGCCTGGGTTAGCGCCTGGGCCAGATCATTTTTCAAATCTTCTTCGTCTTCCAAGCCTATCGAGAGTCGTACGGTCCCCTTGCCCACCAGCGACATTGCGCGCTGCTCTGCCGTGTAGGTGCCGCCGTGCAATAGCTGCGGCGGCATGACCAGCGACTCGGTGGAGCCGACACTGGCGGCAATGGAAAACAGTTCCAAGGACTCGGCGAAACGCGCGCCCTGCTGAAAGCCGCCGTCCAATTCAAGGCTGACCACCGTGCCGAAGTCTTGCATTTGCCGCCGCGCCAGCGCGTGCTGCGGATGACTCGCAAGACCCGGATAGTGCACTCGCTTCACGCGCGGATCTTTGAGCAAAAACTCGCTGACGGCGAGTGCATTGGCGCACTGCCGCTCATAGCGCAGGAAATAGGTGCGCATGCCGCGCTGAATCATGAAGGCCGCGTGCGGATCGAGCGCCGAGCCCATCGGTCCGATGTCTTTGCGCATGGCTGCGACGAGTTCGTGCCGCGCAATGATGGCTCCGCCCATCACATCGCCATGTCCGGAGGCGTACTTGGTCAGGCTGTGAAGGTATACGTCGATGTCGTAGCCACCATGGTTGTGAAAGCCGGCAAACGTGTTGTCCATTACCGTCAGGCACCCCGCTGCCCGCGCATTCGCGGTCAAGTGTTCGATGTCCGCGATTTTAGTGATGGGATTGGTGGGGCTTTCGAAGATCACCAATCGCGTCGGCTGCTCCTTGAGCGATTTTTCGATGCCCGCCAAATCTTCGATCGATAGCATGGTGTGCGTGACGCCGAACTTGGCCAGCAGGTGCTGCACGATGTAGCGCGTGGGGCCGTAGGATTCGATGAACAACAGCACGTGATCGCCCGCTTTGCAGAGGGCGAGAAGACTTGCCGAAATCGTCGCGACGCCCGAGCCGGTCAGCAGGCAGTCGTCCCTGCCCTGCAGCTCACTGAGCAAGCGCTGCAATTGGGTCAGGGTCGGATTGGACGTGCGCGAATAAAAAAAGCCATCTCGCTCGCCGCGCTGGTAACGCAGCGTTTCATTCGTATCGTCAAACGAGAACTTCACCGACTGATAGATGGGCGCCACCAGCGGCCGATTGTCCTCAGGAACCTCGACGGCGGGCGGATGATTCACCAGAGTGGTATTTTTCATGAATAGCACGATAATCCAAACATGAACTTCACGCTCACAGAAAATCAATTGATCATTCAGGCGGCGGCGCGCGAATTTGCGCAGAACGAGATTGCGCCGGTGGCCGCTCAATTCGACGCCTCGGGGGACTTCCCCAAGGACACGATCCG
>Ga0193726_1000628_pt1 | contig 35274 bp, 22 predicted proteins | sample H2c1metaG_FD_144928 | JGI IMG/M metagenome (GOLD analysis project Ga0193726, IMG submission 144928) | Soil microbial communities from a riparian zone of the East river system, Colorado, United States - H2c1 | ecosystem: Environmental > Terrestrial > Soil > Riparian zone | place: USA: East River... | reverse complement strand
CGTAGACATGATTGCGGTTGGACACATAGATGATGTCCTTGCCGCCGCGCGTCCACAGCGGATTGATTTCGTGATCGTAGGCGCTGTAGTAGTAGCGCGGCAGCTCACTCTTGTGCTCGCCGGTCAGCCGCGCCACCTGGGTGAGAGTGCCCTCGCCGAAGTCGGCCGTGAAAATATGAAAACGCTTGTTGTACAGCGTCGACACGAAGGCAATGCGCCTGCCGTCGGGCGAGAACCGTGGCTCGACGTTGACCGCGCCGTTCGCGAGCAGCGGCTTCGCCGCGCCGCTGCGCAAGTCCAAGACCCACAATTCCAGGGAATCATTGCGATAGGAGCTGTAGATCACCCAGCGTCCGTCGGGCGACCAGTCGGGCTGATAGTCGTAGGACCCGGCGGTGAGCTGCTGTGCGATCCCCGCGCCGCCATCCTTGCCGCCGGAGACCTGCTGCCGCCACAGCGAGCCCGCCATGGAATAGATCAACTCGCGTGAATCGGGCGACCAGGCGAGGCTGCCCGGCCCGCTGGTCAATTGCGGCAAGTACATCTCGCGAAAATAATAGGGATGCGGCAGATCGATTTGCCGCAGCACCGCCTGACGTTCGGCGTGCGCGGGCGCGCTCGCGATCAGCGCGGTCAATAGTAGGCAGCTCGATAGCGCGACACCCCCAAAGATCTTGATGGACATTGAATTGGTACCACGCGCCGCAGGACTGCGGCATCTAATGATTAGAGAAGAATGCCGGCGGGTAGTGAACCCGCCGGCAAATCTGCCACCTTAGAACTTCTGTCCGAACTTGATCGCGTAAGTCCGCGGCTGCACGGGAATGACATACGGCTGTTGGCAAACCGAGACCGTACACTGCTCGAAGCGCGATGTCTGGCCACGTTTGTCGGCGACGTTGTCGACGACGAATTGGATGTTCATCCCACTCTTCTCGACGCCGGCCGACAGGTCCGCCATTCCATACGCCGGCATCACCCCAATGAACTGTACGTCGGCGGTCTTGAGCGCCGGCGTCGCTTGAGACTGATACACGAACGCCGCTTGAACGTTCGGCTCCCAGCCGCCGATCGGATCCAATACATAGCGCGCAATGACATTGCCCTTGAACTTCGGCGTGATGGGCAGCACCGTTCCCGTCGGCGCGAGCGGCGGGTAGGGCTGCGGGTTGGTCTGATCAGGGCTTCCCAATCCCGCCGGACAGGGGTTGGATCGCGCCGGCTGACCGGTCGCATCTTCTTCACCGCAATAGTTCGACGTGAGCTTCGGGTCGAGCCAGGTAAAGTTGAACGCCAAGGTCAAGGCCGACGTCGCGGCCCACTCGAGCTCGCTTTCTATGCCCGTGATTTGCGCGTCGCCGCCGTTCTCGATGATGGTGACGCTGTTCTCGCCCAGGAATGAGAACTGAAAGTTCTTCCATTCTTCCTTGAAGATGGCGCCGTTCCAGCGCAGATGGTGATCGAACCACTGCGTCTTCCAGCCGATTTCATAGTTGGTCAAGAAGTCGGCCTGGTAGGGACCGATGCCGGCCTGGGCGGTGCGGTTCACGCCGCCGGGACGAAAGCCCTTCGAGTAAGTGGCATAAACCATTGCGTCCTTGGTGAACTTGTAGGTCAGGTTGACCCGCGGCACGTGGCCATCTTCAGTGTCGCGGTTGCCCAAGTTCTGGCACGGCGCGCCCACCGTGACGGCCGGTGCAAAGCACTTGGACATGCCCGAGCCGTGGGGTGAGAAGTTCAACGAATAACCGTAGAAACCCTCGAGGGTGTTGTCAGCCTTGAAGTAGCGCAGGCCGCCGGTCAGTTCCAATTGCGAGGTGATATCCCAGGTCACTTGACCGAATACGGCCTTGTCCCGGTCGACGCGGGTCTCATCGGTGAGCCAGATCGTGTTGGGATGTCCCGGGATCGAATAGAAAGGATCGAAGCCATTCGCATTGCCGCCGTAGGGACTGCTGAAATCAAACCCGGGCATCGTATAGTCTTCGGAAATGCGGTGTTGCTGGCGCTGCACGAACAAGCCCACCGTGCCGCGCACCGGCAGGTCTTGCGGTGTGGACACGCGCAACTCATGGCTGAACTTCTCGAACGAACTATTCGATACCACCAATTCCTGCGGCATGATGGGCGAACCACCACTGGTGCCGGCAGTTTTGCTTCCGGTCCAGCTCGCGCCGTAGCCGTCGATCTTGTCGTAGAAATAGGAGTAGTCGCTATAGTCGGCAACGGATTGCAGGGTGCGCTTCATGTACGCGCCCGCATACACGATGTCGAAATCGCTGACCTTGCCCTCGACGGTGAGCGCGCCTTGCATCCACGAGTCACTCGAGTATTCCGGTCCGAAGTGCGCCAGTTGCAGATCCCCAACGGCCGGGTCGTAGCCGAAGAACCCCTCCGAAGTCACTCGCTGTCCCATGACCGTGGGAGTGACCGTCCAATCACCCAGATCCAATTTGAGCGCCGCGCGGCCGCCCTTGGTCTCTACAGTGTTGTAATTGTTCTTGACGTAGGCGGCATTGCTGATCGAGCCCTGACCGATGCCGCCGTTGTTGGGGACGCCGTTGGTCGTGCCCGTGGTGGACCAGGACGGAAATGAACGCACGCCGTCGATGATGCCGGCGTTGGCATTGGTGCCGGCGACATTGTCGATGAAGCCGCCGTCATGCTGGTCCCAGCCGACCAGACGCACGGCCAGGATGGGGGAGATCGGCAGGTTGACCATTCCATCTATTTCATAGCCGACACCGCCGTGATCGATCTTGTTGGCGGTCAGCTCATAGCTGGCCTCGAATTTCGTGGGATCGGGCTTGTTGCTGATGATGCGCACCGTACCCGACTGGGAGCTTGCGCCGAACAGGGTCCCCTGCGGACCTTCCAGGACCTCTATGCGCTGAATGTCGTAGATATGCACGTCCACCGTGCCGTCGATGGTCGTCACCGGCTCTTCATCCAGGTACACGCCGACGCTGGGCTGCGAACCGGAGTGGTTGGTGCCGCCGCTGACCACGCCGCGCATATAAATGTGCGACGTGCCCGGTTCACCGTTGCCGCCCTGCCCCTCGCCGCGCACCAGCGCGATGCCCGGCGAATACTTCACGTAATCGTCGAGATTGGCGATGTGCAGCTTCTCGATTTTCTCGCTGTCCAGCACTTCGATGCTGATGGGCACGTTCTGCAGGTTTTCAACCTTCTTCTGCGCCGTGACCACGATCTCCTCGAGCGCGCCGCTGCTCGCTTCGGTCTCGGACGCGGCGTGCGCCGGCATTCCTGCGGACAGAATCGCAGAGATGGCCGAGGCAAGTGGCGCGTAGCGCATGAATTTGCGGCCGCCGATGCGGCCGACGTCTCGAGCCCGAGGCCCGGTGGTATTTGAACGACTACGACTCATTGTTCCCTTGCTCCCTAATAATTGAATAATCACACCATGCGCAAATCAAATCGGCGGCGAAAACTCCGGCACCTGCGGATATCGGTCGAGAACCGCGCCCAAGGCATCCTTGAGGGACCCAAGCCAGGGCTCGTACTGCTTCCAGCGGTCCACGCCGTCGCGAAATATGGGCTGTCGCACCTGCTCCGAGCTCGCTGTGCGTACCGGCCGGTCATTTTCGTAGAACTTAAGGCAGGCATCCTCGAACGATAGACCGCAATACTCGAGGAGGCGGCGCACCTCGATTTCGGTGTCTTCGATCATGGATTCGTAGAACACGCGGTGCACGCGGCCCGGCAGCACCGCATCGACATGCGCCAGCAACTCGACGTAGTCGTGATAATACCGGCCGATGTCGCTGAGTCCATACGAAAAATTTTGGCCGCGGGCGAAATGTTGCTTGAAGCCGGAGAAGCAGCAGCCGAGCGGGTGCCGGCGGGCGTCGATGATTTTCGCGTTCGGCAGGATCAGATGAATGAGCCACACGTACAGGCAATTGTTGGGCATCTTGTCGATGAAGAATGGCTTATCGGTCTTGCGTTGGGCCCGCGTCTCGGACAGGTACTGTTCGCCGAGGGCACGCAGCTCATCCCGCGGAACCGCGGCGACGGCCTGCGCAAAGCCGATTTCCCCACGCCCGTCGCGCCGCACGATCTCCATGGCAATCCGCGGAATATCCGGCAGTTCCATCGTGCCTTCCACCAGCGGGTGGCTCGCCAGGATTTGCTCGAGCAACGTCGACCCCGCGCGGGGTAGGCCGAGAATGAAGATCGGGTCCGGCGCCGGCGAGCCGCTTCCCGCGCGCGCCGCGCAGAACTCGGCCGTGAAAATCGTCTTGGAGCGCTGCACGAACTTCGTGGTGTCATCCGCGTTGTAGGGATGGCTCTGCTTGCGGATCGCATTGCCTTGCGCGTAGTGCGCGAAGGATTGCTCATACTCTCCCGCATCCTCCAGCGCCTTGCCGAGCGAGAATTCGAAATGCAGCTTATCCTCGGCGTCCAAATCGGTGCGCGCCAGTGCGCCGCGCATGGCCGCCGTGTCTTCGTCCGTAAAGCGAAAGGTCTTGAGATTCGCCAGGCTCCAGTACGCCTCGCCCAGGGTCGGCTGCTGCGCGATCGCGCGACGGTAGGAACTCACGGCGTCGGCGTTGCGGCGCGCCGTCTTGAGCGAGTGGCCGTAACTCATCCAGATTTTCGGCTGCTGCGGAAACTCGTTGAGGACGGCTTCGTAGACGACGATCGCCTCGGCGTAGTAGCCGAGGTTGGCGAGGATGGCCGCCCGCAGGCTGCGGTGGCTGGGGTTGCGTGGATCCTTGGCCAGGAGCCGCTCGATCTGCGGCAGGGCTTCAGCCGGTTTCCCCAGGCGGTTCAGCACCACGGCATAGTTGATTCGGGCGGCATCGAAGCTCGGCGCCAGTTCCAGGCAGGTTTCCAGCAGGTCCTGCGCATCGGCATAGCGTCTCAGCCGTGCGGCGATCTCGGCCAGCATGCGCAGCGCGGCCACATCCTTCGGATGCGATTGCAGGTGGGTCCGCAGGCGCACTTCGGCGACCGGCAGATTGTTCTCGACCAGCGCCGCCGCCGCGTCCATCAACCGCGGATCCTTGGTGGCCGCCTTGATGTGGGCCGCGCGCGCCCGGTCCGCGCCGTCCGCGTCGCCGATCATGTCGAGCTGCTCGGCCAGCAGCTGCCACGCATCGATCGAATTCGGATTCAGCTGCAGCGCGCGCCGCAGTGCGCCGATGGCGTCCGTCGTGCGGCCCGCTTCGCCCAATGCAACCGCAAGTTCGATGTGCGCCGGCGCAGAGCGCGATTGTTCACGCGCGAGCGGCGCGAGTATCTCAATGGCAGATTGTGCATGTCCTGCGCGGCGATGGGCGGCGCCAAGAATGAGGCGGGCGTGGGGATGCCCGGGGACGGCTTTTAGGATCTCGCCCGCCTGCTCTACAGCGAGTCTGGGATCCTTTTCCAGAAGTCGCGTAGCGTGACCCAGTGCAACATCGAGCGTTCCAACGGGCTCCGAAACGTTGTTCAGCGGTAAATCCATCCCATCCCCTGTGTTATCAGCTTATAAGAATCTCATGCATCTGCTTTGTCAAATCTACAACAGCGGGAATGCGGCGCGAAACTGCTCCTGATTCAGACAATCGGGGGCGCCCCGGATGAGAGATTTTAAACTTAATATAGTTCGTAACTATATGTTAATTAGAATATTTATATCCCACAATTATTAAACACTCGTCCAACTACAACAAGCCGTCGGCGCACGCCAAAAGAGGCGCTCGCCGCCGCTCACGGGATTCTCGCCACAACGGAATCGGTGGCGGGCCCTTAAGCTCAGTGCGCCGACGCGGCCGTGTAGCCGGCGCCGCGCAATACGTGCCCGGGCTTTGCCCCCGTCATGTTGCCCTCGGCGATCACCGGCACCCCGTTCACCAGCACCCAGCGCATCCCCGCGGCCAATTCGTTGGGAGTACTGAAGGTCGAGCGGTCGGCAATGGTGGCCGAGTCGAACACCACGACGTCGGCCCACAGCCCGCGCTTCAGCACGCCGCGATCGCTAAGCCGCATGCGCTGCGCCGGCAGCGCGGAGAACTTACGGATCGCCTCCTCCAGCGACAGGCGATGCTCCTCGCGCACGTACTTGCGCAGAATTCTGGGAAAGGTTCCGTAGGCGCGCGGGTGAGGATGCTCCTGCCCCAATAGGCCGTCCGGCGAGGTGCCGGAACTGTCGTTGTTCACCGAAACCCAGGGCTGCACCAGGGCGAGGGCCACATCATCCTCCTGCATGCCGAACACGGCGCAGCCCGTGTAGCCATTGTCCTCCACCAATATATCCAGCAGGGTCTCGATCGGGTCCTTGCCCCGCGCCTTGGCGATGGCCGCCAGGGTCTGGCCCTGCAAGGATCGCAGCGCAGGGTTTTTGACCACGCCGATGAGAATGGAGTCGGGCCCCGGGACCTCGTCCCATTCATTGTCCCAGGACTCGCTCGGAGTCTTGATGTCCTTGATGATGCGCGCGCGCGTGGCGGGATCCTTCAGACGTTGCACCATTTTCTCGTTGCCGCCGTCGTGCGCCCACGGCGGCACGAACGCCGACATGTCGTTGAACCAGGCCGTGTAGGCATAGGTATCGGCCGTGATGTCGAGGCCGGCGGCACGCGCCGCCTCGATGCGCCTGATCACCTCGGGCATGTGTCCCCAGTTTTTCTTGCCCGCGACCTTCAAGTGCCAGATCTCCGCCGGTATGTGCGCTTCGCGCGCGATACGAAAGGTCTCATCGAGGGCGGCCAGCATGCCGTCGCCTTCGGAGCGCATGTGGGTGGCGTAAATGCCGCCGTAGGGAGCAGCCTCGGCCGCGAGCGCGATCAGTTCCTCCGTGCCGGCATAGGGCGCGGGGGCGTACTCGAGCGACGTCGACACGCCGACGGCCCCGTCGACCATGGCCTCGCGCACCAGCGAGCGCATGCGCTCGAGTTCGGCAGGGGTGGGCGCCCGATTCTCGCCGCCGATGACCACCTCGCGCAGCGTGGTGGCGCCGACGTAGGACGCCAGATTGATGCCGATTCCCTGGCGCTCCAGGCGGGCGAAGTACTCCCCCAGCGACTGCCAGTCCGCCTTGAGGCCGTAGTGCTCCAGCGTCTGTGCGGCCTCGGCGCGGGCGAAGCCCATCATCGGGGCCGCCGAGGTGCCCTCGCCGGTGATCTCGGTGGTGATGCCCTGGTAGATCTTGGACGGCAGCCGCGGGTCGACCAGGATGGTGAATTCCGATTGCCCCAGCATGTCGATGAAACCGGGCGCGACCACCTTGCCGGACGCGTCGATGCGGGTTTTTGCCCGAGCGCCTGCCAACTTGCCGATGGCCGCGATGCGCCCGTCGCGGATGCCCACATCCCCGGTGTACCAGGGTGATCCGGTGCCGTCGACGATGTGGCCATTGGCGATGATCACATCGAAGGGCGCATCGCGCGCAGCCGGCGCGGCCTGCGCCCACGGCGCCCACCCCAGCAACGAGGCGCTCATCAAGCCCGCAAACCCCAGCGACAGTCTCATCGTCATGGTCAACCCCACAGTTCAGTTGAAGGCAATTGCATCAGGCCGCGATCGTACTCGATGCCGTGCGCGCGGTCCTTGGCATGCAGCAGCGGGCCGTCGAGATCGACGAACTCCGCCAGCTGCCCGACCACCATGCCGGGCGCCATGGCCAGCGAGGTTCCCGCCATGCACCCCACCATCACTTGCAATCCCAGCGCGCGGGCGTCGCGCGCCAGCGCCAGCGCTTCCGTGAGACCGCCGGTTTTGTCGAGTTTGACGTTCACGGTTTGATACAGATCCTTGACCACCGCCAGGCCGGCGCGATCGGCCACCGATTCATCGGCGGCGAGCGGAACGGCGCCGGTGTAGCCGCGCAAGGCAGGATCTTGACCGCGCGGCAACGGCTGTTCGATCAGCACGACCCCCAAGGATTGCAATTCCGGCGCCAGACGGTTGAGCAGATCGCAGTCCCACGCCTGATTCGGGTCGACGATGATGCCTGCGGCGGGACAGGCGGCATGGACCAGGCGCACGGCATCGAGATGGCGCCTGCCGTCCACCTTCACCTTGATCAGCGGCCAGTCCGCGTAGCGGCGCGCGCCCGCGGCCACCGCGGCATCCGTGTCGATTCCCAGCGTCATCGATGTGGTGAGGCGCCGCGGGCTCGCGAAGCCCGCCAATGCCCACACGCGGGTGCGGCGTTGTTTGGCCGTCAAATCCCACAGCGCACAGTCCAGCGCATTGCGCGCGCCGCCCGGCGGCAGCAGCGCCGCGAGGCCGGCGAAATCGATTCCGCCTTCGATCGCCGGCCGCACCGCTTCGATCTGTCCGCACAGCGTCGGGATGGTCTCCCCGTCATAGTCCACCCCCGCCGCTTCGCCGCGGCCGGTAAGGCCGCCGGCATCGATGAGCGTGACCACGAGCACGTCGAGCGCGGACTCGGCGCCGCGCGATACGCGAAACGGCACCTTGTAGTCCCACGACTCGGAGTCGACTTGCAGGCGCAGGCGCATCACGCCCGGCGGCCTGCGGCTTCTGCGGCAGCCAGGAACTCGTCCACATGCGCCTGCGGGGTCGCGTAGGAAGTCACCAAACGGATGGCGACACCGCTCGGTGCTGTACACAATGGCCAGCGGTAGAAGCCGAATCCCTGTTTCTCCAGCGCCACCACCACGGGCTCGGGCAGAGCGACGAACACTTCGTTGGCATCGACGGATTGCGCCAGCGCGGCGCCGGGTATGCGGCTTAAGCCCAGCGCCAGGGCGGCGGCCATGGCATTCGCGTGGCGCGCATTGGCCAGCCACAGGTCGTGTTCGAAGTACGCCAGCAGCTGGGCGCTCACGAATCGTAGCTTCGACCAGAGATGTCCCGCACGTTTGCGGCGGCGCTCGAAATCCTGCGCCCGGGCCCGATCGAAGAACACCACGGCTTCCGCGCACAGGGCTCCATTCTTGGTGGCGCCGAGCGACAGAACATCGATGCCGCACTTCCAGGTGGCCTCCGCGGGGCTGCAGCGAAGATGCGCCAGGGCGTTGGCGAATCGCGCGCCGTCCATGTGTACCGGGAGGCCGTGCCGCTTGGCCAGGGCGGTCAAGGCGGCTACTTCGGCCAACTCGTAAACCGTGCCCCACTCAGTCGCCTGAGTCAGGCTCAGCGCGCCGGGCTTGACATGGTGCACACCCATGTCCGCGGCAAACGCAATGGCGCCCGCCACTTGCTTAGGCGAGATCTTGCCGTCGGCCGCCGGCAAGCCCAGCAATTTGGCGCCGCCCATGAAGAACTCGGGCGCGCCGCATTCATCGGTGACGATATGCGCCGCGTCGTGGCAGTACACCCCTCCATAGGGCGGCGTGACCTGCGACAGCGCCAGCGCATTCGCCGCCGTCCCGGTGGTCACAGGGTATATCGCCACCTCAGTGCCGAACACTTCGCCGGCAACCGCTTGCAGCCTCTCGGTGAAGCTGTCGCCGCCGTAGGACGGCACCGATCCGCTGTTGGCCGCGTTGAGCGCCGCCATGATGGCATCGCAAGCCGGAGTCACATTGTCGCTCTTGAAATTTCTGCTCACGAATTCCTCGTTCACTCGATGCACGGGTAGCGCCGGTGCGGCGCGCGGCGAATATTGTATGCGATTCGCGGCCGCCGCCTGGGATCATCGGCGCCACGCGCCGCTATCGAACTCGAACGTCTCGCCCTCGCGCTGCCAGATGACAGCCTCGCGCCGCACGGTCAGGAACCACGTGTGTTGCTCCAACAGCCGGCGCGGCTTGAAGCAGGGCCGAAGCACGGCCACGGCGGCGCCGTGCTTCGGATCACGCACCGATTCATAGCGGATTGCGTCGAGATTCGCCCGGCGCGCCACACGGGCGAATTCCTGGGTGGGACCGTAGTCGTTCGGATGGGTCCACTGCGCATGCGCCCGTTTGAAAGGAGCCTGGGTCAGGTCCACCCACTGTGCGTCGATACCCGCCCGAAACACGGTTTGCGGCGACGGTCCCAGGGCATCCAGCGCCGCGCTGTCGGTCAGGAACCGCCAGCGCCAATATCCCAGCTCGGCGCAGGCGGTGCGCTGCGCCTCGGCGCCGTACCAAATCCCCGAGTCGGCGGCCGCCCGGAATCGCGAGCCGATGGGCGACGAATAGCGGAACGGCGTCGCCAGCAGATAGTGCAGTCCGCCTGCCTCCGGCGGCAGCGGGGGTTTGCTCTGCTCCAGCAGCCGCTCGAGCACCAGCTGCTCTTCCACGCTCGCCACCAAGCGCAGAGTCGACGCGATGTGCTGAGCTTCGACCGCCCGCCACAGGCGCCGCCGCGCGCGCAGGGCCTCAGATTCGACCGCGCGCTGAGTCCAAATATTGGACGACACGAACCAGGCCCTCCGTGCTCTGAATCAGCTCGATCGGACGGCCGGCAAGACCCGCGTTCGGTCCGTTCAACCAGGTGCGCGCTGCCGCATCATTGGAGCCGATCACGGCGTCGAGCGAGCGGAACAAGCGCACGAACAAGGCGCCGAGCTCCCATTCCTTCTTCTCCATATCCAAGGTATAGGTTCCATTCGCCATGCGCGACACGGTCGAGGGACTCAAACCTATAATGTGAGCGAGGCCGGATTGGGTGATGTCTAGCAGAACGGAAGCGCGCAGTACCGCGCCGGTCAGTACTCGGCAAGGATCGGGCTTACTCTTGATGGACGCGCGTGGCATAGTGCCTACAGAAATAAATATCTCCATTCCATTCTACTGCAATATTGCAGGCCGGGCAAATGCGCGCCGCCGCCCTCCTCATCCGCCCGGCGCGGCTCCTGGAAAACACCAACTCGATCACAGGTGGGACCAGGATAAGTCCGTATTGGTGCAGCGGCGAACCGCGCGCCGCCCGGCCCGGTAAACATGCGTGAACTGCGTCGAAGTCTTTGAGTACCGCTATATCCAAAGACGGATTCTGTCGCATAGCATTTGCCCTGCGTAGATCCATGGTGTGCGATGGGTACCGCTTCGACCACCGCGTCGAGGTGTTCAAGCAGTACCCTGGAGTGAACGATGTCGAGCGGGAAGAACCCGTTGGTGTTGATGATGGCCCTTTCGATGCCGGGCGCGGCCAATGCGATCGGGCTCGGCGACATTCATGTCGACTCCGCGCTCAACGAGCGCTTCGCCGCGGAAATCGATATCGTCGGGGCGACTGCGCTCGAGCTGGCCGATCTCAGGGCCGCGGTGGCCAGCCGCGAGATCTTCGTGCGGTACGGCGCCGAACGGCCGGCGTTCCTAACCTCAACCACATTCAAGGTCACCCAGGACAGCCAGGGGCGCCCGGTGCTCGCGGTCCGTTCCGGCGAATCCTTCACCGACCCCGTGGTCAACTTCTTGGTTGACCTCAACTGGCGCAACGGACAACTCATCCGTCAGTACACCTTGCTGCTCGATCCGGCAGGATTCGGCGCCCCAACGGCGGCCGCTGCCATACCGGCCGCAGTTGCTGCACCGGCACCGACGCTCGTCCCGGCGCCGGCGGCTGAATTGACGCAGACTGCCGCTGCGGAGCCGACCACGCGCAAGATGACCCATATCAAGGTCGGAGCGAGAGCCACGCTGCGCGGTATTGCGTGGCGCGTGGGAGAACGCTCCGAGTCCGATCTGCAACGAATGATGCTGGCGATATTCCGCGCGAATCCCACCGCCTTTGACGGCAACATCAATCGGCTGCACCAAGGCGCCCTGCTCACCATTCCGTCGCGCGCAGACTTGGCGGCGATTCCCAAGGCTGAGGCGAAGCGCGAAATTCGCGCGCAAATGGCGGCCTGGCGTTCGCCGGCACCGCGAGTAGTCGCGCCAGCAGCGGCCGTTGTCGAGGCACCCGCGGTCGCCGCGCAAGCCCCGGCGGTTACACCCGCTGCCCCCGGCGTGGCCGCGGAGGCCGCGGTCGCCAAGGTGGCTGACAATTCTTCTGAGGCGCTGGCCGCCGCAGCACTCGGTCATCGGGTTCAGTCGCTGGAACAAGAACTGAGTCAGCTGCAGGGGCAGCTGCAAAGCGAGAGCGGCCAGTTGCTCGCCCTGCAGCGACAAGCGGCGCAGGGCGCAAAACCGGCGGCGGCCGCCGTTGCCGCGCCGCGAGCGCAGGCCAAGTCCGCCGCCACGACCATCGTTTCAATGATTGCCGGCCTGGCAGCCTTGGGCGCGGCGTTGGCCGCTGCACTCTTGCGATTTCGCCGCCGCCAATCGACGGCGAACGGGGCGCGCGGCGGCAACCTCGCGACTGCCCGCGCGTCCGCTGCCCCCGCGGCCGTCAATCTCGTTGCGGCCGCCCCAGAGAGCTTGCAGGTCCGCGGCAGCACGGCGCAGATTGTGGCCGCGCAACAGCCGGCCGCCGGTCGCACGGATACTGAAGAAGGGTCGAATCCTGCAGTGGATCCCGATGCAACCCACCCGGCCCTGCCGGCGCTGCCTGACGTCGAGGCGGCCGGCCGCAGCGAAATATCCACGAATCAGCCGCCCGACAGCACCCTCGACGACACCACCATCAACGCGCCGCATGAACCGACCGTCAATATGCTGGTGCAAACCGTCAATCTGCGAATGGATGCGACGCGCCTCGACTACAATTTTCTTGATCTCGACCTGACGGCGCAGCATGTGCAGATGCCGAGCGTGCTCAACGAGCACGTGGTGGTGAAGGAAAGGCGCACGAATCTCGCGGATGTACTGAAGCTGGCAATCGAACGCGAACCCGACCGCCACGATTTGCGCATGAAGCTGCTCGAACTGTACTACTCCGCGGCCGCCACCAACCGCAAGGCGTTCTTGGACGTGGTGCAGAAAATGGCCCGCGAACGCGATCACTTGCAGAGCGAGCAATGGGACAGAATCGCGCTCATGGGCCGGCAGATTGCGGCCGAAAATCCTCTGTTTGCCGAACAGGCGGACGACGAAGACTTAGCCGACTGCGCATAGCCCCCCCGATTGCATAGCGTATATTGACGCGTGCTTTTTTTCGGGGGTGCTCGATGTTGAGGCGTTTTCTCGGTGTATTGATTCTATTCACGGCCTCGTCGCTCGCCGGCGCCGCGCTGCCCCCGTCCGCTCCCACCCACGGTGTGCGTCTCGAAAAGACCTTTATCCCCATGAGGGACGGAATCCGTCTTGCCGCCACTCTCTATATGCCGGCAAACCTCAAGGCCGGCGAGCGAGTTCCTGCGTTGCTCGAATACCTGCCTTACCGCAAGGACGACGATGAGGCGGCCCGCGACTACGGCACTCATACCTACTTCGCGCGGCGCGGCTATGTGGATGCGCGCGTGGATATTCGCGGATTCGGCGCGAGCGAAGGCACTCCGCCCGGCCGGGAATACTCCGCGCAGGAACAACAAGATGCGGAAGAGGTGATCGCCTGGCTCGCCCGCCAATCTTGGTCGAACGGCAAGGTCGGCATGCTCGGAATCTCCTGGGGCGGCTTCAATTCGATTCAGATGGCGCTGCGCAAACCTCCCGCGCTCAAGGCCATTCTTGCCGTGGCCGCCACCGAGGCGCTGTTCAAGGAGGACGTGCACTACATCGACGGCGTGTTTCACGTCGACGAATTCGAGCTCACGATGGATTTGGACCAGGGGCGGTCCGGAGCGGCGGATTTCAGCCTGAACGAGGCCGTGATCGGTCCGCGCATGGATTCAGAGCCGTGGTCCCTCAACTACATGAAGCATCAGCGCGACAGTGGCTTCTGGCACGCGCCGCTGCGGCCGATCGAGACCTTGGCCGTGCCCGCGTTCTTGATCGGCGGCATGCAGGATGGTTACCGCGACAGCATTCCGCGCATGCTGGACAAGGTCAAAGCGCCGCTCAAGGCCTGGATCGGTCCTTGGAACCACGGCTTCCCGAACGGCGCGGACTACGGACCGATGTACGAATGGCGCGATCAAGCGGTGCGTTGGTTCGACTACTGGCTCAAGGGGCGCGACACCGGCGTGCTCGCGGATCCGCGCGTAGTCATCTATCAACAACACTGGCACCCGCCTGAATCACAGTCCCAGGACATCCCCGGCGAATGGCGTGCGGAGACCTGGCCGCCCGCCGGCACGACGGCGATGACACTGTACTTGCAGCCGGAGCACGGACTTGCGCCGGCGCCGCCTGCGGCCGGCCGCGACCTTTTGCGCAACGTACCGAGCGCGGGGGTGGAGGCCGGATTCTGGTGGGGGGAACTATTGACCGATCAAAGGCCGGTGGACGCCTTCAGCCTCACCTATGACTCGCAGGCCCTCAACGAGGATGTGGCCATCCTCGGTCTGCCGCGCGTGACTCTGCAGGTGGCGGCGGATGCACGCCTGGCAGACTGGTTCGTCAGGCTGTCGGATGTCGCGCCGGATGGACGCGTGACCATGGTGACCGGCGCCGGCATCAACGGCGCGCAACGCGATTCGATGGCGGAACCCCAGGACTTGGTGCCCGGCAAGGTCTATCCCCTGTCTCTGGACCTGCATCTGGCGTCCTGGGTGTTCCCGAAGGGTCACCGCATCCGTATGGCCGTATCCAATGCCCTATGGCCCATGAATTGGCCGACGCCCTATCCGCTCACGACCACGATGCTGTTGGGCGGCGACTCGGCTTCGCGCATCACCTTGCCGCGCGTGCCGCTGCACGGACCGCCCGCGCCGGCCTTCGCCGCGCCCGAACCCATCGAGGAACCGGCCGGCATCACCGGCATCGGCGGCGGCGGCGCCGCGTGGCCCGGCGAGTGGACTGTGCTGCGCGATGAAGCCAAGCAACACAGTACGGTGATCTGGAAGGGCAAGACCGCCGTGTCCTACCCGTGGGGAAGGTTCGATCACTCGGAGCAACTGACCTACGACATCGATGACGCGCATCCTGATCTTGCGCGCGTGCAGGGCGACTCAGAGTATATCCAGGCGCTCAAAGGTCATGTGCTCACCTGGCGCGGACGCCTCGACGTCTCCAGCGATGCGCAAACGTTCTTCTACAAGTACACACGGACCTTGCTGCGCGACGGCGGCGTCATTCGAACCAAGACCTGGGAGGAACCGATTCCGCGCGACCATCAGTGAGCCGCGTCGTCACTTAAGAGGGAATCCCGCGAAGAAATCCCAGGAGCAAGCGGTTCACCTGCCGCGGTTGCTCTTCCGGAATCGAATGACCGGCTTGCGCGACCAGATGCACGCCCCGAAGATGGGTGCATACCGTGCGCATGGATTCAAACGCGCCCGGGGATTGATACACCGCCCATTCGCTGTCGCCGCCTATGAACGAAGCAGGTACATCGATGGTGCGCCCAGAAAAACTATTGAGTTCGGCTTCGTACCTGGGATCCGATCCGATTCTATAATAGTTGAGGCCGCCTTGAAATCCGGTTCGGATGTATTCGGCGGCATACACCGCCAGATCCTGTTCGGTGAGCCATTGGCATGCGGCAATCTGCGCCCCCGACGGCATCTCCGCCGCCACGGTTTCCGCCATCCCCTTGTCAAGGTCCATGATGTAATACGTCGGCATCTTGGCAAGCTCAGCAGCAGACCACGACTTTAAGGGAAACGGTTTGTTGCCCTTAAAGTCCGCGCTCTTGAAATAGTACAGCGCGCGCAGCAGATCATGTACCCCTTGCGGTGCGTGCCGCATGTTGTCGTTGGCCTCGCGCGTGGCGCAGTAGTCGAAGTAATGCTTCCGCGGACGAGCCAACGCCGCCAACTGCTTCTGCATATCCACCGGCTCCGCGGGTGCCGCAGAGCTGTTCATCGTCCGAAGCGGCAACGCGGGAGGACCGAAGAACGGCGTGCTCAGCGTGATCACCGATTGGAAGACATCGGGCCGCACGAGTGCGCACCATTGCGCCGTAGGGCCTCCCCAATCATGACCGACGACGCCGGCCACCCTCTCGTGCCCCAATGCGCGCGCCAGTCCGAGAATATCGCTCACGCGATTCAGGACCGAATACGGCAGGAGATCGTCGTCAAAGGCGACAGCCGTTGACACGCTGCGTCCGTAACCTCGCAAATCTGGCGCGATGACATGGAAACCCGCCGCGGCCAGCGGCAGGAGTTGATGCCGCCAGGTGTAGGCAAGTTCCGGGAACCCGTGCAGGAGCACGACACAACGCCGTCCCGGTGTGTCGAACCCGGCCTCGAGCAAGTGCATGGTCAGGCCATTGTTATTGTCAACCCGGCGGGAGCGGATCCCGGCCGGCAGTGTGTCCCGCCCATACTCCACATCGCCGTTGCGGGCCGTGGCCGCCGGCCTCGCCAGGGTTGATGCCAACAAGGCGCCGGCTCCTCCTAGAATCTGACGCCGGGTCATCCTTTCCACGCATTCCTCCGCAATTTTTCCTTGGCGGCCGCATCCAGCACCTTGCGTGCCGCCTCCTGCGTCACTCGTTCGCGGCATTTCAGCATCGGCTTGAGTGCATCGACGGGCCTTGCACCGGCGTAGACCTCGCGTTCGATCTTGTCGTCCCAGGCGCATTTGGCCCGCAGATATCGATCGAACGAAGGCGAGCGATAACCCAGGTTCTTTTCGTCATCGGTGGAAAGCCAGTACGCATCGTCCGACGCGCGGCGCAACATTTCATCCACCAAATAGCCCGGGACCGCATTCTCCTGCAGAAAGGCACGCACCGGGGTCAAGGCTCCGCCTTCCGCAATCCCCTCGGCGGTCGGCGACGTGGACCCCTCCGCGGCAACCCGGTAGGGGCGGTTGATGCCGAGGAGCCGCTCACCGTCGGCCTCGCGTTGAGTGGCCGCCGCGTAGATGAAGAAACAGGCGCTGACGCAGCGCCCCGTCAGCGGCATGACGACGATGCGCGTATAGAGCGACTGAACCAGCTTGGCGATTCTCAATGCTTCGGCGACATCGCCGCCGTCCGACGCCAATAGAATTTCGTTTTGCGCCAGGAAGCGATTCTCGTCGTCCAGGATCTTGGAGAGCAACCGATCGGCATCTCCAGGAATGATTTCACCGGAAAGCACCAAGGGGCCGGTCGGGCCCACGAACTGGTCGGTCACCGGGTCGTGATCCATATAGAAGAGCTCTGCACTGAGGACCGGCGGCCTCGGGACGAACAGCATGCAGAGGCAGGCGGCAATTCGACACAGCTGCATGGGGCCTTAGTTTGCGGATGGCCCGCAGCAGGACTTCGCCGCCTGCACGGGCGGACAGACGACACTGCCGTAAGAGCAGAACACACAGCAATGGCCGGGTTTGGGCCGCAGCAATGTGCCGCAGCCCCGGCACTCGTAATAAAACTGGCAGGCATCGATGGGCATGGTTTCGCACTGCGCGTGCGCGCAGGTGGGGCAGGTGATGGTTGACTGCAAGACCATACCGCAGGCTATAGCCGTACGCGGTCACGGCGTCAACTCGAGTGTACCAGCCTAGGTTTGGCACTCCCGTGAGGCGGGTGCATTTCCAAGACCCTGCATTTCTGCCGGTGATAAGCCCGGCGAGAAATGAACGAATGAAATAACGGCCCCCGCCAGGATCACGGCCGCGGTGCCATCTGCCGTCACCAATGTAACGTGTCCCGCGGGTGCGCTATATACATGGGCATGGGGCATGGCCCTGACATACCAAGCCTTCGCGGTAGCCACCAGGTCTTCATCGTCATTGTCGCCGCCGGTATAGAAGTACGCGTTTGCTTGGGCGTTCTTGCCACAGTACTTATAGGATTGCACGGGATCGGACAATTTTGTGGAATTGGGCACGACTGGCAAGCCGCTCAGCGCATCGGTTGAGTCTGCGGCAAGACTGACTGTTACCTGAGCGCAGAGGAGCATCGTCGGGACCAGGACCGCTGCCGCTAATTTCATATCGCCTCCGGGCATAAATCCACACGACACACCTACCCATAACAGCAAATCGGCCGAAAACCCGCCAGCCCGACGTGGGCTTCCCAATCGGTGATTTCCCCCGGTATTGCGACGAGCCTAACGGTATCGGCGCCTCGGCAAAACGCCCTTTTCGATATGATGCGGCCGTCCATCGCGGTATCATTGAAACCCGGCGCTCGAGGAGGCGCTACGCTGAATGCCAAGTAAAATTCCCCAGGGCGAGACCCGCGGTTGGATCGTGCCCATCGGCGGCGCTGAGAACAAAGAAAACGACCGTCATATCCTGGAGCGCTTCATCCGAGTCTCGGGAGGCGCCGACGCCAACATCGTCGTGATCCCCACGGCGAGCCGCATGCACGAAACCGGGCCGCGCTATGAAGCAATTTTCAAGGACTTGGGCGCAGCTCAAGTGACCGTCATGGACTTCGACACGCGCCGCGACTGCCAGGAGGCCGGCAGGCTGCGGAGGATCGAGGAAGCCACCGGCATATTCTTCACCGGCGGCAATCAACTGCGGCTCACCACCCTGCTTGGCGGCACGCCGGTGGCGAAGCTCATCCGCGTGCGCAATGCCCATGGGGTCACGGTGGGCGGCACCAGCGCCGGCGCCAGCATCTTGAGCGAGCACATGATCGCCTTCGGCGACGAGGGCTCTTCGGTGATCTCGGGCAGCGTGCGGCTTGCACCCGGCTTGGGTCTCACCAACCGCTTCATCATCGACCAGCACTTCCGTCAGCGTGACCGCCTGGGCCGGCTGATCACGGCGCTGGCTTACAATCCTTTTGCGGTCGGCATCGGTCTCGATGAGGATACCGCCGCGTTCATCGGTCCCGACGAGACCATCGAAGTCGAGGGCAGCGGCGGCGTGACGGTGGTGGACGCGTCCGATGCCAGTTATTCGTCCATCGGCGAGGTGAGCGAAGGCCAACCGGTCTGCATGCTCGGGCTGCGGTTGCACATTTTGGTCGCCGGTGCGACATTCAACTTGAACACACGACTGGCGGCCGCCGGCGGGCTGGTCGTGGCGAAAGACTAGACTTGGCAAAACAATAATAGAGCCGCGTCAGCGCGGCGGAGCTACGCCCGATGCGCATTGTCGATCGTTCCGTCTATGTGGGCCCGTCGCTGTACGCGCGGTTTCCCGTCATTCGTCTGGAACTCGACTTGGGCGCCTTGGAGGCGTGGCCCACCGGCCGCTTGGGACCGGCGTTCGTCGACGGCCTGGCGGCGGCGTTGCCGGGGCTTGCGGAACACGGCTGTTCCTATCGGGAGCCCGGCGGCTTTTTCCGGCGCATGCGCGAAGACGACGGCACCTGGCTGGGTCATGTTCTCGAACACGTTGCCATCGAACTACAGAATATGGCGGGTGAGGAAGTCACCTTTGGCAAGACGCGTTCCGCAGGCGCTCCCGGCGTCTACACGGTCGTTTACGAATATGCGCAGCGCGACGAGGGCATTGCCGCGGGCGAACTAGGATTGCAGCTTCTGAGTTCGCTGCTGCCCGCGTCGATCCGCCCCGCCGACTCGGTGCCCGGAGATTGGAGCTGGGCGGCGGCGCGCGACGAGTTCATCCGCTTCGCCCAGCGCCGCGCCCTGGGGCCTTCGACCTCGGCGTTGGTGCGCGCGGCCGAGCATCAAAATATCCCCTGGCTGCGCCTCAACGACCAATCGCTGGTGCAGTTGGGCCACGGCAAATTTCAACAGCGAATCCAGGCGACGGTTACCAGCCGCACCTCGCACATCGCGGTCGAACTGGCCAGCGACAAGGAAGAGACCAACAAGATCCTGGCAACGCTCGGACTGCCGGTGCCCAAGCAGGAATTGGTGCAGAACGAGAAGCAGGCGGTTCGCGCGGCGCAGCGCATTGGGTTTCCGGTGGTGACCAAACCCTACAACGGCAATCATGGCCGGGGCATTTCCATCCGGCTCACCACGGATGAAGACGTGGCGCACGGCTTTGCGGTGGCGCGGGAACACTCGCGATCGGTGATCGTCGAGACCTTTCTGGAAGGCGACGATCATCGCCTGTTGGTGGTCAATGGCGAACTGGTCGCCGCCACCCGGCGCACCCCCGGTCATGTCGTCGGCGACGGCCGGCACACCATCGTGCAGTTGATCGAGATCGTGAATCAGGATCCGCGCCGCGGCGTGGGCCACGAAAAAGTGCTGACGCGCTTGGAGCTCGACGCGCAGGCACAGAAAATGCTCGAGCGCGCGGAACTCAGCGCCGATTCGATTCCGGAGCCGGGACGCATCGTCTATCTGCGCTCCACGGCCAATCTGTCCACGGGCGGCACCGCGACCGACGTCACCGACGTCATCCACCCCGATAACCGCGAAATGGCGGAGCGTGCGGTGCGCGCCATCGGCCTCGATGTGGGCGGCGTGGACTTTCTGTCGAAGGACATTACTGAAAGCTACCGCGCAATCGGCGGCGGCATTTGCGAAGTGAACGCCGCGCCCGGCTTTCGGATGCACGTGGCGCCGAGCGAAGGCAAGGGTCGCGACGTCGCCGCACCGGTGGTCAACATGCTGTTCCCGCCCGGCGTGTCCGCGCGCGTGCCGATTGCGGCCATCACCGGCACCAACGGCAAGACCACCACGGCCCGCATGCTGGCTCATCTCACCAAAATGAGCGGCTATACGCCGGGGTTGACCACCACCGACGGGGTCTACATCGACGGCCAGCGCACCGTGCAGGGCGACATGACGGGCCCGATGTCGGCCCGCATGGTGCTGGCGGATCCGCAAATCGACATCGCCATCCTGGAGACCGCCCGAGGCGGATTGTTGCGCGCCGGCATGGGCGTTCGGGAGGTCAACGTCGGCGGCGTGCTGAACGTCCAATCCGACCACCTCGGTCTCAAGGGCATCGACACGCTCGAGCAACTCGCCGAATTGAAGCGCATCGTGGTTGAAGTGGCGACCGACTGCGCCGTGCTGAACGCCGATGATCCCCTGGTGCTCAAGATGTCGGGCTACACGGAAGCCAAGAATATTTGCTACGTCACCATGAACCCGCAGCACGCGCTGGTGCGCGAGCATATTCGCGCGGGTGGGCGCGCCTGCGCGCTCGAGGCCGGCGTCAATGGTCATATGATCACGCTGTACGACCGCGGCGGCCATATACCGCTGCTCTGGACGCACTTGATTCCCGCCACGCTCGAGGGCCGCGCCACCCACAATGTGCAGAATGCCATGTTCGCCGCGGCGATGGCCTTCTCGCTCGGCCTCAAACTCGATGCCATTCGCCAGGGATTGCGCACCTTCGATTCGACGTTCTTTCAGGCGCCCGGGCGCATGAACGTCTTCAATGAGCATCCGTTCAAAGTGTTGTTCGACTACGGGCACAACGCCCATGCCGTCGGGGTGATGGCCGATCTCGCCGGCCGCCTCGACGTCGCCGGCCGGCGCATCGTGGTGCTCGCGGGTCCCGGCGACCGGCGCGACGAGGACTTGATCGAGATCGCCAAGGCGGTCGCCGGCCGATTCGATCACTACATCTGCCGCCGCGACGATGGTCTGCGTGATCGCGCGGCCGACGAGGTGCCGCGCATTCAGTCCCAGGCCCTGCGAACGGCGGGAGTCCCCGACAGTGCGATCTCGATCATTCCCGATGAACAGGAAGCCATCGATGCGGCATTGCGCATGGGTGAGGCCGGCGACTTATTGCTGATCTTCGCCGATGCCTTGGTGCGTTCCTGGAAACAGATCACCAAGTTCAAGGCGAGTGGCGGCTCGGCGGCGAAGTCCGCACCGCCGGCCGCGGCCGGCACCGCAGCCGCACCTCCCCGAGCAGCCGAGTCGAAGAGCAACGGCGCAGGCGCGGCCGCGCAACTCGAACTCGCCGCCGCTGCGGCTGAGCCGGTGCCGGCGTTCAACCTCGAAGGACTGATCCGCGATGAGCGCGGCATTCGTATGGCGCCGGAGAGCGACGACTGAACGTTCCGCACACGCTGCCGTTCGAGGATTCGCGGCGTCTGACGGGCGGCAATTTGTTCTTTGTCTCCACAGGCGCAGTACTCGACGTGGTCGGCGTGCCACTCGACGATGGTTTGATCTCGGTCTGGCGAGCGCGGGTCGAGCGCGCCGCAGCCCGCCTAGGGTGGGCGGATCGCCGGACCGCGGCGCGCCGGCATGCGGCCGGCGTATCGCTGGCGATCACGGCCCCCTATGATCAATTGTTCTTGGCGACGGAAGTGAATGAGTGGGCTCTATGCGCGTCGCTCGTGGAGCGCGATCCGGTGCGATGGAGGAGCCTCGAGGACGCCCTGGTGGCGGAAGCGATGCAGGCGGCCGCCGACGGTGAAACTCCCGCGGCGGACCTGCTGCCGGTGATCGAAGAGTCCGCGGCGCTCGCGCGCTTTACGCGCCTCGCGTCCCTGGAGTCTCAGCCCAAACTGCGCCTATTGCTCGACACAGCCGCGATTCGCGGGCTGCCGCACATCCTCGATGAGTCGGAACTGACGCTGGGAGCCGGCGCCGGCGGACGCAGTTATTCACTGTCCGCGTTGCCGGATGCTGCCGAGATTCCTTGGACCGAGCTGCACGACATTCCAACCGCCATCGTCACGGGTTCCAATGGCAAGACCACCACGGTGCGTCTGCTCGCCGCGTGCGCACGGAGCCAGGGGTGGCGCACGGCCTACAACTGCACGGACGGGGTCTTTCTCGATTCCGACGCCCTGGCGCAGGGAGACTATTCGGGGCCTGCCGGGACACGCATGGTGATGCGCGAGCGGCGCGCCCAAGCAGCCATTCTCGAGACGGCGCGGGGCGGCATCCTGCGCCGCGGTATCGCGGTATCGCGCGCCGGCGCCGCGGTCGTCACCAATGTGAGTTCCGATCATTTCGGCGAATATGGCATTGATGATCTTGCGGGACTGGCGGAAACCAAGCTTGCGGTGGCGGCCGCCCTCGGCCCGCAAGGCCTGCTGGTATTGAACGCAGACGACGCACAATTGCGCGCCCACGCCGAGGGTCTCGCGCATCGCTTCGGCCGCAGCCCGCTGCTCGGCTGGTTCAGCATAGACCCCAAGCAAACGCTGCTGCGCGAGTACGGCAGGCGCGGCGCCTCGACGTGCGGCGTGAGCGGCGGACGGCTGCGCCTCAGCCATGCAGGCGCGGACCACGATCTCGGGCTCATCTCCGCGATGCCCCTGTCGATGGGCGGAATCGCTGCCTACAACATCGCGAACCTGGCCGGCGCCGCGCTGGCCGCAACGGCGCTCGGCATCGCACCGACGGCGATCGCGGTTGTGTTCGCACGCTTCGGCTCCCGGCCGGACGACAACCCCGGACGAATGATGCGTTTTGAGGTGGGCGGCGTTAAGGTGCTCCTCGACTACGCACACAACCCCGACGGTCTGCGGGGTTTTCTCAAGGTGGCTGAGCATTTGCGCGGCGGCAACGGCCGGCTCGGAATGTTGCTCGGCCATGCGGGCAATCGCATGGATGCCGACATTGAGGATCTGGCTCGAGCCGCCGCCGAGTTTCGGCCGCAGCTCGTGGTGGTCAAAGAAGACGAGCGGCACTTGCGCGGGCGCGCTCCCGGGGAAGTGCCTCGCATCATCCGCGCCGAACTCAAGCGTCTCGGATTGCCTGACTCCGCATTGCCCGTGGCGGACAGCGAGGTGGAAGCGGCCCACTACGCACTGGAGTGGGCGCGTCCCGGCGACGTGCTCGCGTTGCCCGTGCATTCCTCGAGCGCGCGTGCCGCGGTCATCGCCTTGCTGGAAAATCTCTCTCGCAAATGATGAATGTATAACACTTTATAATTCAAATAGTTGAGATACTTTTCTCAACACCCACGCACCAGAATTTCGCTCGCCAGCAACGGCTCGATCCGGTAGTGTGGGCGCGTCCTTGAGCCATAAGAAAACGATAGCTAAGGGGCGGCGAGATGCCCACCGGCCGTGAACACTGATCCTTCTGGAAAAGTTACGCGATTGTTGCTCGACTGGAGCGCGGGGAATGAAACTGCGCTCGCCGCACTCCTGCCGCTGGTGTACGAGGAACTGCGCACCATGGCGGCACGCCACCTGCGGATGGAGCGTCACGCCCATACGCTGCAGCGCACGGCCCTAGTGCACGAAGCGTACCTGCGGCTGGTCGATCAGAAACAGGTCGATTGGCAAAACCGCTCCCAGTTCTTTTCGCTCGCCTCGCAAATCATGCGGCGAATACTCGTCGACCACGCCCGCAAACACCTGTCGCACAAACGCGGCGGCGGCGCCGAACGTCTCAGCCTCGACGAGGTGGAGTTGGACGATGAACCGCGGCGCCAGGACGATCTGAACGCGCTGATGCTGACCGAAGATGCGCGGGTCAATCTCGGAGCCATCGAAAGCGCTTTGAAGCGCTTGGAACACATGGATCCGCGGCAGGGCAAACTGGTCGAACTGCGGTTCTTCGGCGGTCTTAGCATCGAGGATACGGCCGATGTGCTCGGCATCTCGCCGGCTACCGTCAAACGCGAGTGGGCAAGCGCGCGGGCCTGGCTGCAGCTGGAACTCGACTCGGGATTTCGTGTATGACGCCGGAGCGTTGGCAACAGGTGAAGGAGGTGTTCACTCACGCCAGCACGCTCGAGCCGCCGGATCGGGATCTCTATGTGGCGCAGGCCTGTGCGCAGGACACCGAGCTGCGCTCGCAGGTCGATCTGCTTCTCGCGGCGCACTTGATGCCGGACGCGATTCTGGATCACGCGGCTGATCACTATCTGCCGCCGGAAGAACCCGCAACGGCGGATTCGTCTGAAGACCCGTGGCTGGGCAAAGTCGTGGGTTCCTATCAACTCGTGGCCTGCATCGGCCGGGGCGGAATGGGCACGGTCTACCGGGCGCGCCGCGCGGACGCGCAATACGAGAAGGAAGTGGCCATCAAGCTGGTGCGCGGCGGATTCGGCGGCGAACTCGTCCTGCAGCGCCTCAGGGCCGAACGCCAGATCCTGGCGAACCTTGATCATTCTAATATTGCCCGGCTCTTGGATGGCGGGGTGACCGCCAGCGGCGAACCGTTCTTGGTGTTGGAACTGGTGGATGGCAGGCCCATTGATGAGTATTGCGACACTCATGATCTCTCCACGGCTGAGCGGCTGCGGCTGTTCCGCGAGGTATGCGCGGTCGTCAGCTACGCGCATCGGCACCTGGTCGTGCATCGGGACCTCAAGCCCGCCAATATCTTTGTCACGGCGGAAGGCTCGGTGAAACTGCTCGATTTTGGCATCGCCAAACTGCTGCAGGCCGGTGCCGCCGCGCAGGACGCCGCGCCGGAAGAGCCCACCCGCACGTCTCTGCGAGCGATGACGCCGGCATTCTCGAGTCCCGAGCAGATCTTGGGGTTGCCCGTCACCACGGCAAGCGACGTTTATTCGCTCGGCGTCGTGCTGTTCCATCTGCTCGCCGGGCGCAGCCCCTACCGCAGCACCTTGGGCTCGACTCGCGACGTCATTCGGGACGTCTGCGAGACTGAGCCGTTGCGCCCGAGCATCGCCGCCGCGCAAGTCACGCCACCGGCCGGGCGGCGAGCGCGCCTGGATAGGGACCTCGACGACATCATGCTCCGGGCACTGCGCAAGGAGCCCGAGAAGCGCTACAGCTCGGTAGAACAATTCTCTGAAGACCTGCGTCGTTATCTCGCCGGCCTGCCGGTCATCGCCCGGGGTGATCGGCTGTCCTACCGCGCCGGCAAGTTCTGGCGCCGCCATCATCTCGCGCTGACGGCGGCCGGGGTGGTCGGGATCGCGTTGGTGGCGGGCCTGCTGATCACCCTGCGGGAGGCACGCATCGCCGACGAACAGCGCGCGCTGGCGGCGCAGCATTTCGCCAGTGTGCGCAAGTTGAGCAATACGTTCATTTTTCAGGTGAACGATGCCATCACGGATCTGCCGGGCGCGGCGCCGGCGCGCGATCTTCTGGTCAAGACGGCGTTGACCTATCTGGACGCGCTCGCCGCTCAGGCCAGCTCGGACCGCGCTCTGCAAATGGAATTGGCCGATTCCTATGAGCGATTGGGCGACATCCAGGGTCAGCCGAACACCCAGAACACCGGACAGCCACAGGCGGCAATCGCAAGCTACGCCAAGGCCATTGCTCTATACCAGGCGCTGATGTCCGCCAATCCTGCCGATGCGGTCTTGCTGGCCAAGATGGCGATGGCGCATCTGAAGAGGAGCCGCCTGATCCTATTGGTCAACGGCGATCTCAAGGGCGCCAGCCAGGAGTCAGGGCTGGCCATCGACCTTTCCATCAAGGTTTCGCAGATGAAGCCCGAGGACGTGGCGGCAACAATGGCTCTTGCCACCGCCTACCGGGTGCACGCCGCCAATGAACTGTGGGCGGGGCACTCCGCGCCGGCGGTCGCGGCGGCGGACAAAGCGGTGACGGTCATGGAAGCGCTGTACCGCCGACGGCCGGACGATCGCGAAGTCCAGCGCAACCTAGGGTCCGCGTATTCGGCGGTGCAAGTGCTTTCCTACGAACCGCTCTCTCCCGATGCCATCGAGCGCAAATTGGCATTCGCCCACAAGGCCCTGGCGCTCGACATGCATTTGTTCGATACGGATCCCAAACACGAGATTTCCAATTGGCGCAACATCGGCTCGGATTGGAACGGTCTGGGGATTCTGTTGTTCCTCAAGGGTGACCTTCCTGCTGCCGTCGATGCGTTTCAGACCGCGGCGGCAGACATGGAGAAAACGACGGCCGACGCCCACAATGCCCAAGCACAGGTTGATGTCGCCAGAAGCCACATGAATCTCGAGCGCGCACGCTTTGCCGCGGGACATCTTGCCGAAGCGCACGAGGGCTTTCTCAAGAACATCCAATTGATCGAATCAATGCCGCAGAGCAAAGAGAGCCGGGAAGTTCAGTACTTCCTGGCCGTTTGCGAAGAGGAACTCGGCGGCATCGAGGCGCAGTCGGCACTAGAGGCGAAGGACCCGGCGCAGCAGCTTCGAGAATGGCGCTCGGCGAACGCTTGGTTTGCCAAGAGCGCGCCCCGGTTCAAGAGTCTGCTCGGAGCGGCCACGTTGGACGTCTGGGACCGGCCCCCGGTTGACCGCGCCTCGGCCGGACTGACCCGCAGCGCCGCCGAAATTCGCCGGCGGGAAGACGAACAGACCCTGGCGCACCGCTAGCCGCCGCCTTATCGCGGACCCCTGCCGGGGTCCGATGACGTCGCCCCTCGCTCTCGTCTCCCCTATGTCGTGAGCCAGTTTCCCGCCGCTTTGCGCGTTTACATTGAGGAGACCAAGTTTCGTCAAAGGGGATGACATGACTAATTCCAAGCGGACTTCATTCGCAATACTAGTGCTGGCGATCGCCGTCCTGGCGGCGGGCTGCAGCGGCGGCAACGGCGGTAGCGGCGGCGGCCCGACGACCTACACGGTGGGGGGTATGGTCAGCGGCCTGGCAGGAACCGGGCTGGTCCTGCAGGACAACGCCGGCGATGACCTGGCGGTTTCAACCAACGGCAAATTCGTTTTTGCGACCGCGGTTGCGGGCGGCGGCGCCTACGCCGTCTCGGTCAAGACCCAGCCATCCGCTCCGACCCAGACCTGCACGGCTACCGGCGCCTCCGGAACGGTGGCGAGTGCCGACGTCGCCGACGTTGCCGTCACCTGCGTCACCAACACCTATCAAGTGAAGGCCGTCGTGAGCGGCCTTGCAGGAGCCGGGCTCATCCTCGAGGATAACGCGGCAGACGACTTGGCGGTTGCGGCCGGCGGTACTTCCGCCTTTGCCACTGCCGTCAAAAGCGGCGCAGCCTACAGCGTCTCGATCAAGGTCCAGCCGTCGGCACTGTCGCAAACCTGCACCGCGGCCAACGCGTCCGGCACCGTCACCAATGCGGATATCTCTGTCACGGTGACCTGCGTAACCAATACCTACACCGTCGGCGGCACCGTTTCGGGCTTGACCGGCACCGGTCTGACGCTGCAGGACAATGGGGCCGATTCTTTGAGCATCAGCGCCAACGGCGCCTTCAAGTTTGCCCATCCGGTGGCGAGCGGAGGCACCTACGCCGTCAGCGTATCGGTGCAACCGGGGACTCCGACACAAGCGTGCAGCGTCGCCGGCGGCGCCGGCGGCATCACTAACGCGAATATCAATAACGTGACGGTGACTTGCATCACCCAAGTCGCGCAGTGCGGCGAGGAGAACGGCACTGTCGTCACTCATACCGCCAACGTCGCCACGGACGAAACCTGGGCAGGCAATGGCACCGTTCATCTCATCGCGAATTCCATCGATATCCTCGCGCCGGCGACGGTGACGATTCAGAAATGCGCCATCGTCAAACTCAAGGCCGGCGTTCAAATCGTCGTCATGGGCAATCTGTCGGGCGGCGTCGCGAAACTCCTCGTGGCGGGCGATGATCCTGTCACCGGTCGCGTGTTCTTCCAGACCGCGGACGTCAACCAGTTTTGGGGTTCATTGGTGGGCGTCAACAAGAATTCCCTGATCGAGCTCAATTATGCGGTGATCCTCAACGGCGGCAACAATGCCGGTTCTGCGCTCAACGCCACTATCTCGATGACCGGCAGCTCCACGCTGCCCGACCCGGTACTCAAGATCAACTATGTCGCGATTGGAGGTATGGCAGGCGCGGGTATTTATCTCAACAATGCCGCATTCACCGCGGACTCGAGCGAACTCGGTATCGTCGGTGCTCCCGGTTACCCCATTGCGCTCTCAGCCATGGCTCTCGGCTCGATACCCACCTACACAGGGACAAGCAACGTGCACGATGAGGCCTTGGTGGTCGGCAACGCCAACATCTTCGACAATCTAACCATTCACAAGCGCCTGCCCATCCACTTCAAGACCGACGGTGTGAGAGTCGCCGGTTCGGCGCCGACGTTCGTCCCGAACATTACTCTCACGCTCGATGCCGGCGTCGTTCTCAAGTTCGAGCCCTCCTCCACGGCGCCGCCGATGGTCATTTTTGGAACCAACGGCCAGACCACGGATGAGAACGCAGCGCTCATCGCCAATGGCACGGACCTGGACCCCGTCGTCTTTACCTCCGGGGCGGCGACTCCCGCGCCCGGCGATTGGGCGGGTATTTGGCTGTTGACCAGCAACGGCTCCCAATTGAATCACGTCACCATTGAATATGCCGGCGGAGATGCGGGTGTTGGACCGGTCAACTGCGGTCCCATTGATCCCAGCATCCACCAACAAGCGCGGCACACCGCCGCGCTGCTGGTGGGCGATGGAACCGATATGCAGTACGTGCCGCCCGGAACGTTGATCACCAGCAGCACTTTTCAGAACAACGCCGGCAATTTCGCGATCGATTCGGTGTGGGAGGCGCCGACGTTCGGCCCGAGCCTCACCGGCAACAACACCTTCACCAGCCCCGGATTGTTTTGTCCGCAGAGCAAGAACCTGATACCGCTCGGCTGCACCGTTGCGGGTGTCGATGAATCCGGATGCCTGCCGTGAACTGAGTTCCCGCGGCACCCTCTTCACGCCGTCCAGCGAAACGAACGCCCTTGTCCGCCAATCAGCTTCGGGCCGGGACCGTCTGGGTCAATTGCTACAACGTCTTCGATCCCGCGCTGCCGTTTGGCGGCTACAAACAGTCGGGCTGGGGCCGTGAGATGGGCAGTGAGGTCCTCAAGAACTATCTTGAGACCAAGGCAATTTGCATGAGCATCTGAGTCTTTAAGGCGGGGGCGCGCCCGCAAGGTCTCGCCCCTTCCTAGGGTGCCATCGCGTCCAGCGGCACAAAGATGGCGCGGCCTTGGCCGGTCTTTTTGTAGATGCCCAAGGAACCGCCCACCCCCACCCCGACGGCGGAATTACTCGATACGGAACTCGAACCCACGCCTGTTCCAAGCGAGCCCGTTTGGCTGTCGGAGAATCCTTCGAGAATGATGCCGTTGGCGCCGAGTTTCGCCGCCTGAATTTTCAGATCGCCGATGACTTTGTCGACGGACTTCTGACCGCCGGTGGTAAACATGCTGCTGCTCGACGCGTTCAGTATGGCGATCTCCTCAAATACCGGGGGCGGATGCGAGTAAATTTTGACGTCGGTGGGAGCGGTTGGCGCATGCGCAGTGCCGACCATCACTACCGTATTGGGCGTCGCGCAAGCCGCCAGAGTCAGTGCGGCAAGGACCGCCAGCACTGTGGAGCGACTGAGGGATGATCTGCTGGTATGCATCGTGGACTCCTCATTGACTATTGCGGGAGTTTACTCCGTTGAACGTCAATGTTGGCCCAGGGGTATGATCGAGAGCGCCGACACCAGCGCATTGCCTTTCACCGGGCGAAATTCGATGACAACGCCGTCGGCACCGGACATAGTGTCGAAGGAGCGGTCTACGGCCCTCAGCTTGCCGCCGGCCGAGGCAAATATGTCGAAGCGCTTCAGTGCGGTATTGCCGTTGATGAGAACATCGAACTCACGTTCTCCAGCCGCTCCGGCCACCGGCTCTTGAAACTGCAGGGTGACTCGGTAACGGCCGCCGGCCAGCGGTATGCGATACGCGAACGCACCCTCCCGGAAGCTGTCGTACAATTCGGAGTCCTCCGCGGCCACGGCGATGCGTGCCGAGGCCGGCAAGTCAGGCGCATTGATGCCGCCGGCGGTGCCTCCGTCGAAATAGTGGTCCGACCCATACCGCTGTCCGGTTCTCGATGTGTAGCCGGAGATATCCCCTGCCTTGATCCGAACACTGTCGACCGACCCGGAGAATGTCCACTGCATCGTATCGATCAGCGCCGCCCCGTTGATATCGGCCGTCGCCCGCAGTTCGTTCGAACCGGGCCGCAGGCGCACCGAGCGCCACTGACAAATGCCGCCCGCGCATGCATTGACGCCCTGATCGGCGTCATTCAGCCACAACCTCGCCTGCTTGGCATTGCTGTAGGCCTTCACATCGACAACGGCGTATGCCCTATCGCCGTAGCGGCGTTCAGTCAGATGCAGGGTCGGCAGATCATTCCAATTGGCGCGGTAAAAATAGAACGCGTCCTTGCGAATCCGCCGATCGTAGCTGACGAGACCTTTCTCGTTGATGTCGGTGAGATCCCCCTCCCGCCGCGAGTCGCTCGAAAAGTCGAACAGGTTCCAGATGAATGCCCCCCAGAGGTAACGGCGTGCCCGCAGCACATTCCAGGAGGCTTCGTGATACCAATTTTGATATTCCTCCGGGTGCGGCCTGCCATGCGGATTGATAGGCCCCCCCGCGGGGTCATCCGTGTGTTGAGTGAGCGCCGCCCCCGCGCCGTACTCGGATACGGCCATGGGCAATCCTGGATGGCGCGCATGCGCCGCATCCAACATCGGGCCAAAATCCTCGAGCCGACCTGTGTACCAGCCAAAATAGCGGTTGTAGCCGATGGTATCGGCAATTCCTACGATGGCATCGCGGTGCGCGTCGGCCGGCGCGTCCTCAGCGTGCACAACGGCGATTTCGCAGCAGTCTGCCAGGGTCGTGAAGCGGCCCGGATCTTCTTGCTTGGCGAGCATCTGCAGGGACTCGAGCAGCGCCGCCGCCTTGCTCGGGCCCTTGGTGAGAGTTGCGGTGAGATCAATCTCGTTGGCGATCGACCAAACGGCGATCGACGGATGGTTGTAGTTTTGACGAATCAGCTCGATCAGCTGCTGCCGGGCATTGCGGGTGAGTTGCGGACTCGCGGCCGAGCCGTCGAAGGACACTTTGTTCACCAGGGGAATTTCCGCCCACACCACGATTCCCTGAGCATCGGCCAATTCGTAGGAGTATTGATCGTGTTGATAGTGCGCAAGACGCACCGCATTCGCGCCCATTTCCCGCAGCACGTCGAAATCCTCCGCTTGATCGGCCTGCGAAATAGCCCAGCCCTTGAGCGGACGGTCCTGATGCATGGACGCGCCCTTCAAGAAAAGATGCTCACCGTTGAGCAAGAGACCGTCGTTAGAATCGAATCTGACTTCTCTCACCCCCAGCGGTTGCGTCACCCGATCGAGATCCCGGCCCTGGATCGAGCGCACCGTCATGACGAGCCGGTAGCAATAGGGGTCCTTGACGCCGCGCCACAAGCGCGGCTGCGCAATGCGCAGCGCCGTCTCCAGCGTCAGCGGCCGCCCCGGCGGCGCCGATATCGGGCGCACTGCCGCAGCGATGGTGGCTTTGGCGTCGTTCTCGATACGGGTCTCGACGATGACCGTCTGTGCCCTCCGTCCATCGTTGACCAACGCAGCCGATACCCGCACGGTCGCGGACGTCGAGTCCATGGCAACGGCTCGCGCGTACAATCCGGGCCCCCCGTAATCCAGCATGTCCACATGCACCGGGTCCGTGACGATGAGCCTGGCGCTGCGGTAGATACCGCCGAATACGAAGAAATCTCCCGACAGCGGTATGACGTTTTCCGTGCTCGAACCGGGTTGCGGACGGCTGTTGTCGGCCTTCACCACCAAGAGGTTTTCACCGGATGGGACGATCGCATCCGACGCGTCGAAGCGGAATCGGGAGAACGCTCCGGCATGCTTCCCCAGATACTGTCCGTTCACCCAAACATCCGCGACCGCGCCCACCGCGTCGAACTCGAGAAAGTAGCGTCTCGCAGTGCCGGAGGGGGGCGTCTTGAACCGCAGCCGGTACCAACCCACGCCTTGCACGCTGTTCGAGAGCGGCGATCGCGCGGTGCCCTCATTGCCGATTCGATTCCAGGTATGCGGGATTTGGACTGCCGTCCATTGTGAATCGTCAAATGCGGGACTTTGGACACCGGCCAAACCGTCTGCCTGACGGAAGCGCCAGCCGCCGCTCAAGTCCACCGCGAGTCGAGGTTCGTGCGCCGAGAGATGCGGCGTGCGAGTGTCGGCCGGGACGCCGGGCGCTGCCGCCACGCTGAATGGCCCGGCCCAGCACAGGGTTCCCATCAGGCCTGCAGCGATCGATAGCGGGCCTTTCATTAGATCTTCTGCAGGCCGAAACGCCGCACTTTCGACAGCAAATCGCGGTTGGCGGGAAGTGCGGCGGAAAGACTCTTGGCGTATTGCGCGGTCTCGTTCATTTTTACGCGCGCCAAGTCCCGGTCGGCGTCGTTCAGCAGCCAGGGTGCCGTGTGGGTCTGGAACCCCATCCCGTAAAGAATGTATTGGTAGCTCGCGGCCGAGAACACTTCTTCACGATGCGGGAAGTCTTCATGCCACGGACTATGGTCGCGCCAGAATTCGAGGGCTTCGCGCAGGCTGTCCGGAATCGACTCGCCAGCTCTGTTGTCGATCCAGAAGCGGGAGTCGGTCCGTCGGCTCAGCACATAGTGCAGCTTGAGAAAATCGACGATGCGCTCCCAGCGATAGCTGAAAGTCTCATTGAATATTTGCGCGGCCTGCCGCATGCCGCTGCGGCAACCAGGCAGAAGATTGGCAATCGATTTGGCCGACAGCTCGATCATGACGATCGCCGATGCCTCGAGAGGCTCGAGGAAACCCGCAGACAGCCCCACGGCGACGCAGTTGCGGGTCCAGAACTCCCGGCGATACCCCGAATTGATGCCTATTTGCCGAAAGCTCAAGCTCGGCGACAGATCCCCCCGCGCGCTGAGGTAGTTCTTCAGCTCCTCGAGCGCCGCCTCCGCCGAGGTGTGATCGCTGGAAAATACATAACCGACACCGCGGCGGGTCGATAGTCCAATATCCCACACCCAGCCCGACGATTGCGCCGTGGCCAATGTCGTCGAATTGATCGCGGCCTCCTCGGTCGGGTACGGAATTTGGACCGCCCATGCCGTGTCGACCAAGAGCACATCCTTCTTGGGGAGAAACGGCACGCCAAGGTGCTTGCCGATCAGCAGCGAGGAGAATCCACTGCAATCCACAAACAGGTCCGCGGCGAGCATCTCGCCCGACTTCGTCACCAGGTGGGATATGTCGCCGTTTTCATGGGACTCGACCCGAACGATGTCATCGTATACGTGCCTGACGCCGAGCTTGTCGATGCAGTGCCTCTGCAGAAAAGGTCCGAACTTTCCTGCATCCAGATGGTAGGCGTAGTTCGCCAATCCGGTGTACTCCGGAGTCGTGATCTGCTTGGGCGCCAATCCGCGGCCGCAGATATCCGTCTGAAAGCACAGACTGCCGGCGAAGGATTGGCCTTGGCGGTTTTCCAGCCAGTAAGCCGCCAGATTGCGCTCTTCATAGCCCATCGGCAGCGTAAATGGATGGTAGTAGGCGTCCGTGTCGCTGCCGTCCACCCACTTCACGAAGTGTGACCCCTGCTTGAAAGACGCGTCGCAGGCCCGGAGAAAATCCGTTTCGGTGACGCCGATCTGTTTCAGCGTGGCGCGCATGGTCGGCCAGGTGCCCTCGCCCACGCCGATCGGCGGCTGTTGGCGCGACTCGACCAGGGTGACGGAAATCCCGGCGTCTCCGCGCCGCGGATAGCGTGCCGCGAGCACGCCGGCGGTGATCCAACCGGCGGTGCCGCCGCCGACAATCAGGATCTTTCGAACGGGTTGCGGTTCGCTTGGGGACGTCACTTCGGATCCTCTAGGGAGGCGTGGCGGTTACGCCGGAAAGCAGCCGGTTCTTACGGGCGACCAGCTCGGACACCTGCGAGAGCGATGCCATCTGAAAGTACATCCATTCGAGAAACTCGCGATCCCGCAACTCCGTCAGTTGCACCGCAGGCAACGCCTTGAGTGCAGCGGCGGCGATCCAGTAAAGACCCTGCAATTTGGTCTCGCTGCCGTTGACGAACTCGATATCGATCTGCACGGGCTCGATCAAGTTGAGCTCCGCCAGCCGGCCGGTGAACGTGTAAGTCTCCTTCGTTCCCGCCACCAGCGCCGACAGCATCGATGTCATGCCTTGCAAGAATGTCGTCGGTTGGCCGTCCTCCAGGAACAGACGTTGACCCTCCTGCGATTGAACGGTCTGGCTCAGATCAAGCGCCACGTCGAGAGAGGGCGGCTTTCCTTCAGATTCCTCCGCGCGGCGGGCAATCAGCGAGAACGGTTGCCGCTGGATCTGCATCGGCACGTAGGCAGCATCCCATCGACCGTCGACGAAGAACAAGTTCTCCTGAGACTGGAAACCCAGCAGCGCAGAAGGCTCGAATCGCCCCGTTTCCGTGTTCTTGGTGTAGAAAATCGGATAGTGCGCCAGGAGCCGCGGAAATTCCCGAGAGATCACGCTCACCGCGTTGACCTCTGCGTTCTCTCGCGTCGGCCGCGCGGCGGCAATGCGCACGTCCCGGTGTATCTGATGATCGAGAACTACTCGGTTGACCACTGTCGCCTCCAGCGCATGCAAGGAGTATAGCGCTCATTCTCGCGTGTTCGTCGGCGCGCGGCGAAGGAGCGGCGCTCGAGTCGCGGTACAATGAGCTTCATCGCTTCACCATGGGTACTGCGACTATGCGCGTCGAACCGAGAAAGGCGGAGGAATGGCAAGAGGTCGATGCGGCCGTATTCAAGGACACGATCAAGACTCGTGACCGCCCGGCGGTACTGCGCGGCCTGGTGCGGGCGTGGCCGGCGACC
>Ga0193726_1000627_pt1 | contig 35300 bp, 50 predicted proteins | sample H2c1metaG_FD_144928 | JGI IMG/M metagenome (GOLD analysis project Ga0193726, IMG submission 144928) | Soil microbial communities from a riparian zone of the East river system, Colorado, United States - H2c1 | ecosystem: Environmental > Terrestrial > Soil > Riparian zone | place: USA: East River... | reverse complement strand
AGTGCGGGAAAGCCGCATGCTGCGTGCGACGTGGAGGGGACTGGAAACGTGGCACGGTCGAGCGGCCTGCCGGCGCGCCAGTCCTCGACCCTACCGATGAGCGGGATGTGGAAACGGAGCGATGGTGGAACCACTAAGGCACCGCCAGACGAAAGGGGCGGCAACGGCTATGTTCTACCTAATGCCACCCGCCACATCTCGACTCTACACTTTTAGGACCTGGCCCTCATGGTCGGCAGCGGACGATTATTGAACTAATGCGGGCATGACCGCGACACGACGTTACTTCGGAGAATGGACAACTAGCGAATGCAGAGGAGACCAGCATGACGATTTACATTTCTCAAGGTCGTTACACCGCCGCGGCCATCAAGGGGATGTCTGCTAAGCCGGAGGACCGTTCCGAGGTGGTCGCTGAGTTGTTCGCGGCCGCCGGTGGTCGACTGATCAGTTGGTATCTGACTTTGGGGCCCTACGATTGGCTGATCATAGCGGAAGCACCGGATGAACCCACGATGATTTCAGCGGTGCTTGCCGCCGCGGCTGGCGGAAGCCTTTCGGAGATAACAACTACCGTGGCGCTCACGGCGAGCGATACGACGAAGGCCTTCCAGCGGGCAGGTGAGCTTACTCTGAAATTCAGATCGGCGGGCCGAGCCGATTACTACGGAGTAGGGATCGATTCGGGGCGTGAGATCGGCGAGGCTTGAATACCAAATTCTGGGATACGCGCTGCCGCTGACATGACGAAGCCAACAAGACGTCGTCGGCTGTGGGAGTGGCGGTGCGGCTTCGTCAGGCCGAGCGTGGGCTGCCGGATCGCTAATGTAACTCGAACGGAATGTCCGTTCCCGCAAACGGTGTGCGGCGCTAACCCTCATTCGGAAACTTGAGCAGAAGGGGTAAAATCCCCTAGGGCCCACACCCGAGGAGCAACAACATGACCCCACACATCCCCGAGGAATTTTCCACCAGGTTGATCGACTGGAGTCCCTTCGTGATCATGGGCAACACGATGCCGCGATTCTGCTATACTTAGTCTCTGATCCTTGGCCTCGGGGTTAAGCCCATGAAGCGGCGGGAATTCATCACGCTCGTCGGCGGCGCGGTAGCCACGCCACTCGCGGTGCGCGCGCAGCAGCAATCGGGAAAGTCTGCCCGAATAGGCCTTCTCACGCGCAAAACCGACGCCTCCGTCTCGGCTCAAATCGACGCCTTTCGACAAGGTCTTGCGGACCTCGGATGGCTCGAGGGAAGGAACATTCGCATCGAGCACCGAGACGCAGAGGGTCAAGCGGAGCGTCTCCTTGCACTTGCTGTCGAACTTGTCGGCCTCAACGTGGATGTCATTGTCACAGTGGACACGCCTCCGACGAAGGCCGCCAAGCAGGCGACAAGCACGATCCCCATTGTCGTTGCGGTCTCCGCCGATCCGGTTGGTGCTGGACTGGTCGAGAGTCTCGCACATCCGGGTGGCAACACCACAGGCTTGTCTCTCCTTGCTCCTGAGACGGATCAGAAGACTCTGGAGCTTCTGAAGGACGCGTTGCCGAAGACCAGGCGGGTCGCGATGATATTCGACCCGAAAAATCAGGGCATGATGTTCAGGCTGAAGGCATTAGAGACCGCAGCACCGAAGCTCGCAATAGAGCTTCAATCAATACCGGCACTCAGTGCGAGCGAGCTTGCCGGCGCACTGGCAGCCGCAGCCACGGACCCTCCGGACGCTCTTATTGTGCTGTCTCCCATCTATGCAGCTTATCGGAACGAGATCGCGGAATTCGCGACTAAGACGAAAGTGCCGCTGGCCTTTGATACGCGTGGCCTTGCCGCGGAACCTGGTGCCCTCTTGTCCTACGGTGCGGATATCTCGGCCCTGTTGCGTAGAACTGCGACGTTCGTTGACAAGATACTGAAGGGCGCCAAGCCAGCCAATCTGCCGGTGGAGCAGCCGACCAGGTTCGAGCTGGTGATCAACCTCAAGACTGCCAAGGCGCTCGGTGTCGACGTGCCTTGGTTCCTCCAGCAGCGCGCCGACGAGGTAATCGAGTAACCGTCCAATCGCGCGCACATCATGTGCTGCACTGCATGAGTCCGGAAGTGGCACCTTTGAAACATGCCGGCGGACACCGAAAACGTCCGCTTAGCGGGGAAGACCGGAAGTGACCTGCGCATGGTCGAAATGACGCGATTGACCCTAAAGAGACATCGAAGCCGCAAAGAGCCCCTATTAAACCACTAGTTTGATGCGATAAGATGAGGCCGCACCAAACCTTAGGGCAGGCATGAGGCGACGGCAATTTCTCAATGCTGTTGGCGGCGCGGCGGTTTTCTCCGCACTCGCAGCTCATGCGCAGAAGCTCGGACGAACTGTACGAATTGGCTATCTCGCGCCTGCGCGCCTTCCACAGCTCTTGCAAGCATTACAGGACGGGCTGCGCCAGTTAGGATTCATAGAAGGCCAGAACATCGTTATCGACTACAGAATTGTGGAAGGTCAGGCCAAGACGCTTGATGAATTGGCAGCTGAGTTGGTTCGGCTTGGGCCTGATGTGATTGTCACCGTCGCCAGCGGCGCCGCTCTCGCCGCTAAGCGAGCCACAACCACAATTCCGATCGTGATGGCGACAGTGGGCGAGCCCGTGGGCATTGGACTTGTGGCTAGTCTTGCTCGGCCCGGCGGAAACATCACAGGAGTCACCCTCTACGGTTCCGACCTTGCGCGGAAGCGGCTCGAACTCTTGAAGGAAACGAAACCTGGAATTCGACGCGTTGCGGTGCTTGGCAACGCGGCCAACCCGTTTAGCGCTTTCAGTTGGAAGGAGATTCAGTCAGCCGGGCCCGCGCTTGGCTTGAATCTCCGGCTGTTCGCCATCAGAGAACTAGGGGAACTTGGCGGAAGTTTTGCTGCCATGGAGCGGGAAAGCACCGATTCCTTGCTCGTATTGTCAGATGCATTATTTAACTCGGCGCGGCGAGATATAATAGCGCTGGCTGCGCAGCATCGCCTACCCGCAATGTTTGAGGCGCGAGAATTCGTGGAAGACGGTGGCCTGATGGCTTATGGACCGAATCTCGCGGAGATGACGCGGCGCTCTGCTTCGCTAATAGCCAAGATTATCAAAGGAGCAAACCCGGGTGACCTGCCGATCGAACAGCCGACAACGTTTGAGTTGATCATCAACGTTCAAACCGGAAACGCTTTAGGGGTTACATTTCCCACGACTGTGCTGACACGCGCAGACAAGGTAATCGAATGAATGCGGCGACTTCCGGTATTGGCACTTTTCGGACGTCACAGCCGTACTCAGGAGTGTCTGCTGTTGGGGGAAGAGCGGAAGTCGTGATTGCGTCGCCCGACTTCCGAGTCTGACCCGGAGCAGAAGTCGCAGACCAAGGCGGTCCGAGCCTCCGACACGGACACCAGCCTACGAATCCGGAGGTCAGGAGTTCGACTCTCTTCGGGCGCGCGACTACATCGTTCAAGCAATGGGTAGGGTCACATCGGGTAAGTCAGGCAGATGCAGCATACGTGTCCTGCGATGACTGGTGACAAGTTTTGGCCTTGCGGACACCGCACCAATAAACGTCCGATCCGTTGATTAACATTACCCTACTAGGCCAACTCAGCAAGTAGCGCGGCGGCTTCTTTGAGGTCGCGCGTATCGAAGCCTTCAGTGAAGCAGCGGTGGATCGGCGCGAGCAGGTCGCGGGCGTCGGTGCGCTTGCCTTGATCGCACCAGAGGCGGGCTAGGCTGGTGGCGGCGCGCAATTCCCAAAGCCTCGCGCCCTGTTTCTGCGCTGTTTGAACCGCGCGGCAGAGCCAGCGTTCGGCATCGTGTCGATCCGACTTGGTGATCAGCGTCTCGGCCATGAGCCGATACAGCTCCGCCTCGTACCACCGCTCGTCGGTTCGCTCGACCAGCTCCAGGGCTTCATTTAACAGGCTTATCCCGTCGGCTGATCGGTTCGCTCGCCTGTGCGCTTCCGCCAGAAGACCAAGATAGTAAGGCACCTTGATCTCGGCACCCGTCGCCCGCTTCGTCGCAAGACCCCGCCGCATCCTGCTGATGGCCTCCTCGATGGATCCTCCCACCGCGAGCATGGCCCATCCTCGGAAACAGGTCCCTGACCCCACGAAGTGGGGAAAACCTTGCTCGGTGGCGAGTGCCACCAACTCCTCGGCTCGTTGCTCAAGGATCGCCCCGTCGCCGCGAAGTTGGTGAAAGACACAGTTGACGTGCAGAGCGAACGCCAATGTACTAGGGTGCGACAGCTCGCGCGCCCAAGCCAGCGCGCGTCGGCTTTGCGCTAGCGCCTGATCCGCTTGTCCTAGCAGCAGTAGTGTCCAGGCGATGAAGCTCTCGCAGTTAACGCGCAAGTCATGGGGTGTCAGCCATGGAGATCGGTGCACATCCTGATTATAGAAGTTGACCCCCTGACGCAGATGGTGGAGTGCATGACTGAATTCGGCGCGAAACAGATGACTGACGCCCAAGCACTTGTGCGTGATCAGCTTGGTGTCGCTGTCATTTCGGCGTTCGGAAAGCACAACTAACTCGTCCGCTAGCTGATGAGCGGCGCGGATCTCCGCGCGATTGTGCAAGAACGAGTGGGCGCCGTTTAGGGCTATTACCAGTTCGGCCCCCTCCGGAGCCTCACGGCACAGCTCGCGGGCACGGGCATACGCTTCACCGGCCTGAGGCGATGCCCATCCCTTGGCCGTATATAGGGCCCCGGCAAGCGCGAGTTGAAGAGAAAGTTCGCTGGACCGTCGCTGCGGACTTTTCGGCAGGCTGGCAAGCAACTCGAGCGCCTTGCCAAAATGCGCAGCGGCCTCGGACATCGTCGAACGTTGGACGGCCAAGCGCCCAGCCTTGTCCCAATACTCGATTGCCTGTTCAATGAGGCCAGCCATGGCACAATGCTGCGCCATAAGCTCAGGCTGAGCTGTCGCGATCTCCGGAAACTGGCCTTCCAGCGTGGTGGCAATGCGGCCATGCAGTTGCTGTCGTCGGGGGCGCAGCAAGGTGCTGTAGGCAGCGTCCTGCACCAGCGCGTGCTTGAAGGTGTACGTGGCATCAGGCGGCGTCCCGCGCCGGAACACCAGCTCGGCGCGTATGAGCTGCTCCAAAGCGCTCTCCAGCCGCAGTTGCGGCATTCCGGCGACCGCACTGATCAACTCGTGGGAAAACTGACGCCCGAGCGTCGCTGCGATCTGCACCACTTCTCGAGTGGGCGCCAATCGATCGAGCCGGGCCAGAAGCGAGGCCTGGAGCGTCGTTGGGATCGCCAAAGGAACCACCGGCCCGGTCACGGAGTAATGGTCTCCGGCATCGGTTATCCATCCGCTCTCGACGATAGACTTGGTCAGCTCCTCGATGAATAACGGCACGCCATCCGTGCGATCAATGATCTGATCGGCAATCTCGGTGGGCAATCTCTTGCCCCCGGTTACGTGCGCGATCATCTCGGCGCGGTGCCGAGGTGGCAAGCGGTTGAGACTGAGCAAAGTCACATGCGGACGGCCGACCCAGCGCGGCGTGAACTCCGGTCGAAATGTGAGAATCACCAGGACCCGCAGCGTCGCGGCTCGGTCTATAAGCAGATCCAGCGACTCCAGCGTGGTGGGGTCGCTCCAATGGATGTCTTCCCATAGCATCAGCAGCGGCTGCCGCGCCGCGAGTCCTTCGACCTGCATTACCTGCACATGAAGCGTTTTCTCTTTGCGCTTCTGCGGCGTGAAATTGAGCGGCGGGTAGCGGTCGCCGGTCGGTATCGACAGCAAGTCTGCCAATAGAGGGACGGCTTCACTCAGCTCCTTGTTTGCCAGAGCCAGCACCGCCACAAGCTTATCCAAGCGGGTCTCGGCCGTATCCTCGCGTCGAAATCCGGCCGCCTGCTCGAGCTGGGTGATGCTGGGATAGAGCGCACTGTGCTGATGATGCGGCGAGCAGAAATAACGCAACCGCGTGTGCGGCTCGTCGTCCAACTGCTCCAGCAGGGTTTGTGCGATCCGCGACTTGCCGATGCCCGGCTCGCCCACGATCAGGACGACGGAACCGTCGCCGGTCTTGGCCCGCTCCCAGCGGCGCGTCAACAATGCGATCTCTTCCTCGCGACCGATCAACGGCGTGCTGGCGGCGCGTAGGGCCTCGAACCGACTACCGACCAGGCTCGCGCCCACGACCCGCCAGACATGCACCAGATAGCCAATTCCCGCGACCGGCAATGTGCCGAGATCGCGATAATCAAACAGGCCGCCAAGCAGGCGGCGCGTGTCTTCTGCGATGACAACCGTGTTCCGTTCGGCAAGACCCTGAAGCCGTGCCGCAAGATTAGGGGTCTCACCAATGACCGCTTGTTCCTGGGCGGCGCCCTCACCGAGCAGATCACCGACGACTACGAGGCCCGTGGCGATACCGACACGCACCTGCAGCGAGGTCGCTTGGCCCGCATCGAGCTTGGCCACGGCTTCGATCAAGGCGAGGCCCGCGCGCACCGCTTGTTCGGCGTCCTCCTCATGTGCCTGCGGGTAACCGAAATAAGCCAGCACGCCGTCACCGAGATACTTGGCAACAAAGCCGCCAGACCCAGTGATTACTTCGGCGCAACGGCGGTGATAGGCGCCGATGATGTCGCGCAGCTCCTCCGGATCGAGCCGCGCAGACAATGCCGTGGAACCGACGAGGTCGGCGAACATGACCGTGAGCTGGCGGCGTTCGGCTTCGGGAGCCTTGGCGCCGGAGCGGTCGGGCTCGACCGAATGTTCGGTCGTGTCGCGAAAAGTTTCGGCTCGCGACACGGCGATCGCATCGAGCAGAATACGGCGATGGCCGACCGCCGTCACGCCGAGGTCTCTGAGGTCCTCGGCGGTCAGCTTGGGCAGGATGGCCTCATCGATCGCGTTTTCCCGGAATGCCTCCTCGTAGCGTTCCAGGCCGAGGCCGCGCAGCCAGGCAGAGATATCCATGGCATTCACACACACACTTGGCCGCACTCATCCAATGGCTATAGCCGCCGCCACGTCGGCCGCTACGTTAGCCGTGCGCCGTCGGTCGAGCCGCTCGCGGACCAAGCCGTCGCACCAGAATGAGATAGCCAGTTTACTCCACCCCATGGGGCGAAACACTTTTTTTTGGCCCGTGAAGCCCTGGAATCCGCGGACCAACCCCGGAGCGAGCCCGTGAGGACTCCCCAGAGAACGGCGCTCAGCCTCACGATCCCGTCGACGCTTCTCGCGCTCGCCGACAAGGTGATCGCGTGAGAAGGTTACTTCCGTTGTTGGCACAAAGCAGACGTTGGCGTTCAAGCTGACGAGGTCCGTTCACAGGGGTAAGCCGGACATCACCAATGCACGGGCTCAATCCGAAAATTGAACCGAAAGCGGACATCGCCAGCGGTAAGCTTGGCAAGATGTAAGCCGCTCGAGCTGATCGGGTCTACCGCACCTGCTGGCACTAATACTGGGTACAATGATGTCGGTTATACTGTCGTTTTCGGCGCCAGCTTTTTGTAGTATCGAGGACTAATGCGTATCAAAGTGGTCATCGCGGCTTCGGTAACGCTTTTTGCTACCGCGAACAGCCGGGCAGAAGCCAGCAACGCTTGTATATATCGAAAGCAACCGAATCATTACCCCGCATCTCTGGACTCGTGATCAAGAAAACACGAATCCGTCCCGTTCCCGCTGAGATCTTAGCGAAGTGGAAGGGCCAGATACGTCCAATCATCGTCGATGTTGATATTGTCGCAACGGGAGCGGAAGAAACCTATTCATACCTCCGCCGCTCTAACCAAAGGCTCGGCCTACGTGCGCCGGGTGATGAGTTAGCAAGCAGCCTGTCGTCGATTGCTTCAACGGCCAGCTCACCAGCGTATTGCCACTGATACCGAGCGCAACAACGTCGCTGCCTACGGTGTCTTTTCGGGTACTCATACCGGTCGGTGGTCCGTGCGAGCCGACCGGCAAAAAGACGATCTCGGATTACGTCTATGTGATGCAGTTCACCGGCGACAAGATCGCCACATGACGAAGATTTGGCATTCTGGAATGGCACGAAGGAATTAGGTTGGGCTTGACCGGACGTTACCCCGTGAAGGCTGAGAGTTCTTATGGCATTAAAAAACGTTCTAGCCTTCTTTGCCGTCCGGGACCTTGAGGAAGGTATCCGCTGGTACAAGATGGGCGTGGAGAACGTACAGAACCTTAAGTTGAACACTGCGATGCTTCGGCCTCTATCTTCGGTGGCGACGAAACCTGCCAATGTTGCTGCCCTTTCGCTCAGACGGGCAACTTGCCTCGTGGGCCGCATTTCACGAATCTTGTTCTGTGTGAATTGTTTCTAATCTCTATAGTCGTAGGATCAATTATCGTCAGAAGGTAGGTGATCTTTTGTCTGAACCAGAATCGTCTTCGAACATCGGGAAATTCAGTTACCCAATAACCGCCCTCTGCTGGTTTCGTGGAAACCAGCGTGCTGACTGCCTGTACGTTCTGTTTGACTTCATACCGCTTGTTCTCGCTAAATATAAGCAGCTCAGCAATGAATTTCCGGGCCACTGCTTCGACGCCTGACATTCTCACAGTGAAGCAAGCTTCATTTGGTCCGATAGGAAAATCGCGATTTGGGGTGACCCACACCCCTCTAATAGGATAGATGTCGGCAACAGCCGGAGAACTTAGAAGCAGACCTACCAGGCCCATTAATTGAGCGCAGTCCGCTAATCGCTTGCGGATTCCAATATTAAAGGTCCTCATGTCGAAAACCTCCATGACGGCCATCGCACTGGGCGCATTCGGTGCCGCGCTGCTCGCTTCCGCCGCGCTCCTCAACGCAACGACGATCGGCTCCGCTGAAGTCTCCAACGTCGACCAGATCGGTCTGGTCTGCAACGAGTATTATGGACGCTGCTGGCGGACCCGAGGATCGCGCTATGTCCTGCGCTATTACTACGACCCCAGCTACTTCCCCGGCCGGGGCTACAACTACTACGCTGGCCCCGGCTACTACGATCGCGGCTAAGATCGTTGGACCCAGCATTTCAGGTCCCACAACATACGTTCAAGTGCTGAAATCCGGAGACGTAATTTACTGCGCGCTTCGTTGCGGGTTTCAGCCCTCGCCAACCCGCAATAAGGGCAGACGAACAATGCGACATTCCGGCCTGAGAGAGTCAAGTTAATGGCAGCGATTTCGAGCAACTCTTTGCAGTGGGGACAATAATCCGACTCGTCCCGGGGTTTGTCTTCGACAGGCATGTGCCGCCCTTACCACGCAATCTAGTTGGCGTTGGCAAAAGACCGCCACGCAAAGCACTCGCGCCCACTGGATGAGTTCCACGAGTTCCTCGGTGCGCAACCAGTTATAGGGTGGGGCGTGAACGGTCTCTGAATACACCGTTCAGCCAGCGTTGCAAACGGAACTGATAAATCCGCCGGAGCATCCCGCGTGGTCGATAACGCTACTCTGCGATGCTTCGAAACTTTCCTGTCTGTCGCGATAACTCGAATTCAATGGAGGGACACCCAAATGAAACGGCTTTTGATAATCGGATTCGCCGCATGCGCTTTTGCATTAACTCCGACCCTGTCTGCGTCTGCGATGCCCGCCGCAACACCGGGTGCTTTTGGTGGCTCCGATGCGATTGTCATTCAGGCCAAAGGTGGCCACGGTCATGGTCACGGCCATATGGGTCGGGGCGGTCGCGGTCATCACTATGGATGGGGCAGAGGTCGAGGACACCATTATGGTTGGCGGCACCATCGCCATCACTGGTGATTAGTTGCGTAATTCTGCTGACGCCGCCTCAGTAGGCGGCCTCTTTCATTTCTCAATGCGTGCCTGATCGCAAACTGCGAGCAGCAGTGGAAGATCGAGAAAATGGTAGAATACCGGGTTTACACCGTGGATCGCGATGGGCATATCCTAGAAGTGAAAGCACTGGTTTGTGCCGATGATGCCGAGGCAATCGATCAGGCGAAGCGCCTTGTCATCGTCGATCACGCCATCGAGCTTTGGAGCGGCGCACGGCTCGTGACGCGGCTAGGAGTCAAGGCAAAGTAAAATTGCCCGGTGGGCTGTTATGAACTGGGTCTGGCGGAGGCTCAACAGTCGCCCCAAAGCGGAGCGTCCATGTCTTCACGTTTCCCTATCTGGGAGAGCACGCCGACGCCCAGAGGGCTTTTAGTGACTTCGAATTCGCAGGCACAATAGCGTCGACGCATCACGACGCTGCGCTGATGATCTTGCAACCCTACTGACCTTGATCATCAGCCGGATGGGGGCAGCGGCTCCTCGTGATCAAGCACCGCACCGAGATCGCGCATGTCGAGCCAGCCACGACGATGCCCGCATAGCACCTGGTAGCAGATATGCCGCATGTCCGAGAAGTGCCAAGTTGCATGCCAAGCGTAAACTCGGGCTAACTCTTTGATGGGCTCAGAAAGACCTCGCTGCTCTCGCAACCGGCGCACGTGTAGGTCAGTAGATCAAAGTTTGGATCGCGGGGCTCGATCAACGCCAGCCTCATCTGCGTGCCGCACTTCATGCAAGGCATGTCGATGGACGTTTTAAAGCGCGTGCAGGTCGGCGTCGGGCGGAGAATTTGCAACATCGGTTCCTCACAAAGAAATCGGGGGACTCGACGCCACGAATGATTCGGAAATCATAATTACTTCCCCGCCAAAGGCGAGAAAAGTTTGTCTTTCTTGACACTGCTTCCAGCCCAAGCCGAGCCTCCGCGCTGAGACGACGGGCGAAACGCTGCTGTGCGATTAATCGATAGGTTTCTGGCGCGAGGGGCGGAAGGCTGATCGCCAACCGGGTGCAGAGCACCGCGCCGAGACCGCGCCGGGGGAAAGTCCTCTTTTCTCGATCTGTTCCTATCCGAGTGCCGCCTTTACGACATAGGAGCGTTTCGAGATTCTTGGAGCATCACGTCCTAGTTCTGGCAACCGAACGAACAAACGGCTATTCTCTGGGTTAAATTGTTGTGGGGCCATGAGGACCGCAGCATGCCGAACTTTAGCTTCCACATTCGCCACGGCAATCATTCCAGCAACCACAACGTCGATCTCCCCGACGTGCGCGCTGGCCATGAAGAAGCAACGATGATCTTTGGCGATATGGCCCGTGACGTTGCCGCTCAACTATACGAAACGCCGGAGTGGCGAATGGACGTATCGGATGCATCCGGGAAATCTCTTTTCCGGCTCCGGCTGCTTACGGAACTTCTCCAATGAAGCGGTACCTGGCGTCTGTTGGGCACCGGGCCCATTTTTGAATTCGGCAGTAAGTCGGCTATCGGACAGACGACGTCTGAGACTGCGCTATAGGCCTTACATCATCGCCCCGTCCCCTCGGCAGTATTCGGTGACAGAGAGTTCGGTAGTGCTCCCGCCTGATCCAGCGTGAGTCATATGTCCCACTACCGAGCATACGTAGTTAGCCGCGACGGTCATTTCATGAAATCGATAATTCTTGATTGTGGTGACGACCGCGCAGCAATCGAATCTGCAAAGCAACTTGTTGACGGACACGACATCGAGCTTTGGCAGCGGGATCGCATGATAGCTAAGCTGCCGCGTAAGCGCTTCCAGTGAAACGAACTGAGCAGACGGCCATGACATCGAACCTTGCCGGCGCGACCGCATGATCGGGCGGTTTGATGGTAAAGCCGGTAGGGGCGGCCTCAGTTGGCGGATGTGCGATCAGACTGCACTCCGTGCCGGCGAGATATCGTGAGAATAGTGCGAACATTCCACGACGGCTGAGAGAGCTGCCGTTTTCAGTGCTATCGGGTTTCGTTCGCCTTTCGCAGCACACTCAAGAATGTGAGACGCAATCTCAGCTTTCATGGAGGACGTGCGCTTCGCTTCGGGAAGCATTGCCGTCGCATCGTCCAGGACTGATTTCATTAGTTCGATTAGCTCGGGTTGAAAAACCGCTCCAATTGCGCGCATGTACACCTACTCGCTCACTACGCCCCTGATTGTTGTCGTGGGATAATTGGATTGCGTCTGTCCGCTACCGGACAAACGCACGGTATTTCGTTGCTGCGATGCGATAACACCGCGCGGCCAGTTCACATGCCATTCAGCGCCTGGTGAATTACGAACGAGCATTCCGAGCGGTCCCAGAGGGAAGGATGCTCCGGAAACGAAATACCGGTCCTGCTGATGTGAGATCGGGATTCAACCAAACACAAAAGTTTGGATCAGAAGGTAAGCGGCGGCGAGCACGCCGAGGACGACGGCGACGATGACAGTTCCCCACATCAGGGCCACGCGCCAGCTCATAAATCCTCCCGGATGCCCTTGAAGAACGGATGACGCACCTTGCCCTCGGCTGACTTGGCTTGGTATTCGATCCCGGCGAGCAGCGACGGCTCGACCCAGATGCCGCGATGCGCGATTTTCTTGGCATAGGGCTGCGTTTCCCGGATCAGCGGCTTGAGCCGCGCCCGCAAATCCTTGGCTGATGCCGTGTCAAAGCCGTGGTCGACCTTGCCCGCATAGATCAACTCTTTGCCCTTGCGTCTGCCGAGATAGATGCCATCCCATTTTTTGCCGTCGAGCGCGAACCCGGCAATCGCAAGCGTCTCACGCTGGGCGCAGGTCTTTTTCACCCAATCGTTGACACGACCCGAGACGTACCGGCTGTCGCGGGCCTTCGAGACGACGCCCTCAAGGCCGGTCTTGCATGCGTGCTTGTACCTCTCGCGACCGGCGATCTCGAAGCTCTCGCTGAATTGAATATCGGTCTTGGAAATGATTTTCTTGAGCAAGGCCTTACGCTCAATCAGCGGCAGCCCCGGAGGTCGTAGCCGTTGAGGTAAAGCAGATCGAACGCGACCATCACGATCTTCTTCGACCGCCCCTTGAGTTCGTTCTGCAACACCGAGAAGTCAGTGGTGCCGTCCTCTGCCGGGACCACCACCTCGCCATCGATGATCGCCGATCCGGCATTGATGTTCCAGGCATCGGCTGCGATCTAAAACGGTTGGTCCAGTCGTTGCCGCGCCGGGTGAATACCTTGACGGCGGCATCCCTGAGATGGACTTGGACCCGGTATCCGTCGAACTTGATCTCGTGAATCCAGCGTTCGCCAGCGGGGACCTTGTCGATCGACGTTGCCAGCGACGGTTCAATGAAGCGGGGATAGTTGGCCTTGATGCCACCGGCTGGGGACTTTGCCCGGGGCTAGGGCATCGGCTCAGGCGAGCCGCAATGTCAGTTGACGGTCCGGACCGACGTGGCTTTCGACGAACGCCGCAAGCGACGAGGGCAGGGCATCTCCCGCGCGACGTCCTCCGATGCATCCTCGGACCAATGTTCGGAGGTGTTGAACGCCACGGACATCAGGTCGCTGATGGTGGTTTCGAGATCGGCTTCGCCGAGATCGGGTTTCCGCGAATGCCGGGCCAAGTTCCCCGTATTGTTGATGACGATATAAAAAGTCTGGTCGTGGCCGTTCGGCGCAATCGACGGGGTCCAGCTCCGACGCATAGGCAATACTCCACAGACGCAATACCGGGAATTTAAGCACGAAAGCGACCCGCTGAAACTGCAGTTGATTACCGCCGATCACCCACGCCGCTCAGAAATTGCACCTTGCGGTCGTCGAGTCACTCGCGCGTCGCGCTCGCGTTGCCAACGTGCTGCGGCAACGCTGGCGCTGTTAAAATGTCGCAGGAACGAGCGCGAAAAATGCCGGTTGATTGTTCGGGTCGCCGTTCCCTCCAGTCCGGTGGGCTGCACGGCCCCGTCGTCCCCTGTCCCCACACAGTACAACGCGGGGCCGTGCTCGCGTGCCGCGCCCAATGGTTTCCGTCATTGGCGCTACGCGATCAGCGCCTCAAGTTCCTCAGCGATCTCCACATATAGCTCGACGATACGCTCATAGATCTCACGCTCGCCGCGATCCTTGGCTCGGATCGCCAGGCCACGGTATTCCTCCGCGTGGTCGAGAGCCGCGAGCAGCTTGGCTCCGGGATCGATCATCATGGCGACGCTCCGTGTCTGTCAGTAAACGACGGAACCGCGTGATCGTTTCAGTGCCACGCGGACGCGGGCGGCGGCGGCGCAAGGCAACACCCGAGCGCGACAGCGCGGCGTCGTGGCGCGTTCGTTCGGTGTAGCCGGTGACATGGTGCTCGCGGCGTCGCTCTCGCGGGCGGGGCGCTCCAGAGCTTCCCCATTTCAATTTATTGTTTTCGGGAGAGGGCGTGGCCCTGCGGTGTCGTGCTGGAGATCAAACACATATCCTTGGCTGTCGACCACCTTGCCGTTCTGCATGATCGGCACGTACATGCAGGAGCGGCCCTTGGCGTCGATGAGCTTGATCGCTTGCGGCATCGTGTCGGGATATTCGCCGCCGTGCTCCATGGTTTCGAAGTGCAGGCCGGTGTCGTCCATGTGCGGGTCTTGCGGGCGACGCCCTTCCGGCGCGTGATCTCTGCAGGTTGAGATGGAATATCGCGGCAAGCATTACATGATCATCCAAGGCTCCAACCGGGTGGACGCCATCTTTTCTGGCTGTTCGCGTTCGTTAAGGCGTTCCAGAATCGCAGTGCGCCTGGGTATCTGGGCAGCCTCATCCGCAAATCGCTGCGCAAGATCGACGTGATATTGTTGGACAATGTCGAGCACTGCTGCCTTGGCGAGCTTGCGATGGTACTCGGCAAGTAACTTATGCATGGCTGCGAGATGTTCATCGGTCATTGTCTTGCTCCGAGACGAAGGCGATGAGTGTGTCCAACCGATCTCATGCCGCCAAACAGAAACTCGACAACCGCAAGCGTCAGTACGATGGCGATGATAACCATCACCGCGTCGCGCGACGTGACCGTCGGCTCGGATTTGCGAGCGGTGACGACGATGGACGCCGGTGGCGTTCTCTGCGTGATATCAGTCCAGCGTTCGACCCATGGTATCACCGTTATCAGTTCGGTCTCCGGTTCATCGGGGGCCATCGCGTTCGCGGATCTACGCAGGTCTGGCGATGGAATCGGGACCACGAAGTGCGGCGTCGGCTCGGGATGACGCACGCGATGGCGAACCCCATGGAGACGCGTCGGTGTCGCGTCCCAACAATGCTCCGGGCCATGCCAATAGAGGTACACCGTACCAAAATGCTGACGCGCTTCGGTCTTGCTCATGCAGGACGTTGAAGCTTCTGACCGCGTGGTTAGCAATGACACGAACACAACAATCACTGCGACGCGCATGCGGTCGCTCCGTCTTAAACTATATACAGACGTTATACAGACGTTGCTCCAGCCAATATCGAATTGATTCGCAAGGCCAACTTGCGTTCACTTGAAGGCGAAATTTAGAAACTTGGGGTTTGCAAGTTAAGCTGATTATAGACGACAATATGTATTGCTAAAATCACCATGCCGACAATGACCACACCGTGCCAACTATGTTGGGCTGGTCATTGATCTCCCAGCTTCCGCCGTCCCACAATGCTTGTCTTTGCGCGACGGGTCAAACACGCGCTCGACGTGCCGGTTGATCGCTCTCATGATACCGATGCGCGCGAACAACGGTGGCCCGTCTTGTTCTGCGACCAGCAACAGCGCTTCCATCGCGGCCGCCATTCGTCGGCATCGTGTTCGGCCTTCGACAGTTTGGTGATGTACGTGGCGGCGTCACGGAGCGTGACCATCGGTTTCCGGCCGGGCACCGCGATCGGATCGACAAACCGCTTATCCCAAGACACGAATTTGCATTTGCCCCAAATTGGTGGCGCAACGAGGGAATATGGCACGGGCAGCAAGCATTTTAGTAAAATTTTAACTTCTTGGACCCGATCATCATGCGGGGGGCGACTTTGAGGTGCGTGATGGACGGCGTTTCATGGACCGATCTCGACCCGGACGAGCAGCGCGCTATTGCGTTGGTGGGGGCCGGGGTTTCTGTTGAACTATGCGACCGCGTCGCTCTCCTAACTTTGGCACGTCTCGGTCTCGTTAGGGGCAGGCAATTGACGCCAGCAGATCAATTGCGGAGAGCCGCCATTCTGCACGAACTGGCGGCGTGAGCGGGATCAGTCACCAGCACCTTTCCGTTCCCTGTGGCGTGCAAACTATTTCTCTGGAAGCGGAAGGTCTCTCACCACTGGGCCCTTAACAATCGGCATTGCCTGGACAACTGGGGCCTTCGGCACTTCGATTCTTTCGACCCGCCTATCAGACTTGTAGGTATCTCCAACAAACACATAGGCTAAGGCGTACACTGCGACGGCCAACCCGATAACCGTAGCTAACACCGCTGCTATTGTCTGTGATTTCATTTCGCTACCATGAAGCAAATCGCCCATATCAACTAGCTCACCTGCACGCTAATGCGGCTATCAAAGGCCGCAAACAAAACTCGTTCATTAACCTGAATGTCCACGCTGCGGGTTAAATTTGGAACCGGCCGCACGATACCGGGATCGCGCTTCTCCGCGTCGCGAAACGCGCGGGCTTCGGAAAGTTTGAGCGCGCTGGACTGAACTATCCGTGCCCGGACTGCAAGGGCGCCGGCTATCAGCTCGTCAACGTCAAAATCGCCTTCACCCAAAACACTGAATCCCACTCCCACGGCTGCTGTCGTGTCGGAGACAGCTCATTTCATCAGCAGTTGTTTGATCCGCTTGTCGAACTCTTCGAACGAGATTGCGCCTTTGATCCTCTCGGCATTAATGAAGAAGGTCGGCGTCGCATTGACCTTCAGCACCTTGTGGGCGAAGTTTTCATCGGCGGATAGCTTGTCGAATAGAGCCTGATCCTTGAGACAGGTCTCGACCGACTCTTCGCTCATGCCAAGGGTAGCGAAGACACGAAGGAAACCCTGAAGCGGATCGGCAGGGAGGCTCCACTCATCCAGTTTCTTGAACATCATGTCGATCACGGCGAAATATTTTCCGGCATCGTCCTTGGCGATGCAGCGCGCCAGCATCGACGCCACTGCGGCCTTGCTGTCGAGCGGGAATTCCCGGAAAACGTAACGCACCTTGCCGGTGTCAATATATTCCGACTTGATCTTCGGAAACACATTTGCGTTGAATGCCGCGCAGTGTGAGCAAGTCATCGATGCGTACTCGGTGATCGTTACCGAGGCGTTGGCGGGACCGAGTGCCATCTCCGGCAGCGATACTGGCTTGGCGACGTCGGACGCGCTTTGCGCCATCGCGTCTGCGATCAGGTGCAGCGGTGAGAACCTGGCGAGTGAGTGCGGCAAGCTCGGTCAGCGACAGGGCGATGGTAAAGACGAGGCGGGTGATGAACATCAGCCTGCTCCGAAATTCGGCGCTGGTCCACACACACACACACAAACTGTGCGTCGCCAAGGAAAAAAGGATTTCCTCTATTGATGAGAAAGTTTATCTCATCATTCGGAGGTTCTAGTGTGAAGGCCTTCACAAATCGCGACTTCGTCGGCGTACGCATTTGGCTCACGCCGCCGCGTCCTCCTTATCGCGCGCAACGATCCTTAGGGCATCATCCGGCAACGGTCGTTGCAGCGCCTTGGCTTCGTCCCACGGCGCGCGAACCGGGCGCCCCTCGCGAGCCGCGGCCTAATTTGCCGCACAACGGATAGATGGCCTGTACAATATTGACCAGTTTTTCCGAATGAAACTACGCATATTGCTGGCGCGAGAAACTGGTGGTGTGCGGTTCAATTCTCCGGAGAGATCAAAGGGCTTCGATGGCCAAGAAAGCACGGAAGCGCGGCCCGGTCGCAAAGCGGGGCACCTCGGTAACGATACTTGGGAAGAAGGCGCGGCGAGCCGAGCGAATGACTGACGGTCGATACCGGCTGGTTGCTGTCAAAGGAGCCCGGGTCTTTGTTGGCACCCTGATCGACACGATCAATAAGGGGAAAGTGCGCTTGGCGATTTTCAGCGTCCCAAAGGGATAGAGCGGGCCTAGAATAACCCGCAAATGATGACCGGCGCGGCACACCAGGCTGACATTAGCAGCCCAGCATCGCCCTCTTCTCAAAGGGCATCTGCTTCCTGCTTCATTGGCCTCTTCCTGGTCCCACCACGCCTGAAAGTCAGCCTCGGTTCGTTTCGCCAAAAAAACCTTCCACGCGGGTTCGAAATCGGCGCGGGCTTCGTCGAAGGTTGCGGCGGCTTCGCCCCGGTGTTCGCCCGGATGGCTGTCCGGATAGAAACCGCAATGCCATTCCCACGGGTCTTCGTTATGCGGGTTGCCGCTGCGGATCGCGATCGGCGAGCACTTCACCATAGTAGACGTGCCAGCATTCCTCACGGGCATCGGTCGATCGGCGGCGGGTGAGGGCGGGCATGCCGCATTGAAGCGCGGGACGTGGCGCAACGCAACTCGTCTCTAATTAGGAACCAACAAGTGCGCTCCGTTCATTGTGCTTTTGGAGCCCGGAAGGTAGGTTGCGTGCGGACATTGTGAAACCGCTGATCGAGAAGCGGCCATGGGCATGATCAAGCTGCTGTTTGCTCCAATCCGTGCGATAGCCCGATTCCCCCTGTTTCAGTTTGCTGTTGTGGTCGTTGTGATTTTGTTCTTGCAAGCTGCCGACGAAAATTCGACGTTAGGTCAAATCTTCGACGGCCTCGACAAACTAGTCGATTCGACCGTCACATTCCTTTCGGCAATCATCACGGTGAAATCATTTACAAAGTCATGGCTGACGTCGGGCTTCATGATTGCGTATGTCTACCTGGCTTGTTTGCTCATCCTGTTCCTTGTCCGCGTAGCGATTACATTTGTTGTCGATTTGATCGGGCGCAACAATTTATTGTGGCTGAGAAATGCTATTGCGCGCGAACGTGGTGTTAGGGCTTATCGAGCATGGTTGCCATTCGAGAGGATCAGACCCGCTCACATTCCTCAGCAAGAATGGGAGCAAGCGTTTGCTTGGCCCGCCAATAACCAACCACCATATCAATCGCTATCGCATCGGATTTTTCGAGGAATAGTGTTCTATGGGGTCTTGGCTCTGCTTGCCGCTATTTTACTCGCTTCTCAATCTTGACTTGGCTGGTCGGCGTTGCGCCGCGATGAGGGATCATCCAAAAAAGCGAATCGCGAACATCCTAACGCAAAGCCCGGCCACCGGACTGTTGCGCTCAGCATCGCGGTCGAGGCACCGCTCGCGACCTGGCGCACGATCGCAATGATCTCCTCGTCCGGACGATGAGAGGTGAGGGCACGCGGTCACGCCGCGGTGACATCGCCGGTTCGAAAAGGCTCCTTTGGAACAAAAGTTCCATTATTTGGGAACAAAAGTTCCATTTACGAGTTACAGTGTGAATCGTTGCTTCAGGAGCTTGGAATCCCAAGGTGGCGTCATGACGACCTTACAAGCAATGTGTTTGGGAGCGATGCTCGCGTGGACACCCTCGCTTGTCGTGTTGGCATTGTTGCTTCGCGCAGCTCCGGTGGATGACCTTGAGGGCGACCCATCCTAAAGCATAGACCGTCCGTCATTGCCCACACGATAGGAATGATCCAGAACCAGTGCGGGCCGGAGACAGATTAAAGGCCGATTTCCAACGAGCACGACGACAGAGCGCCGCGCTCATTCCGATGTTTCGGTTGCGGCAATTTCCGGGCCGATAGTTGCGCTTTAATGACCCGTTCGCGCAGTTCATTCAATTCGCACAACTGAGCTTTGAGATTAACTGCGGCGCTGATGACGACTGCAAGGCGCGTATCGGTGGCGGCAGTCGTAAGGCGTTGATGAATAGAACTCATTTGAAACCCCAACCAACTAAATGGACGCTACAAATTGCAGGGCAAAAATACCCCAGGCGTGTGTCACCGTGGTGAACAGAAGGCGCAAGTTAGGCGATTTTGTGCCGCACAGCAACGTTTGTGACGGGGTGAGTCCGATTTCCTCTTCGAGATCAGCAACTTGAAGGCGAGGCATGCCAGCTGAGCATATCACGGCTTGCGGCAGATTGGCCTAATTCGGCCAGTACCCCCAACTCCCCTTCGCCTTTAGCCCCCGGGCGGCGGATGGCCATCATCATTTTGATGCAAGTCTGAAAAAACAAAATCCACGAGACGTCATTTTCATCAGCGGCTTGATCGCTCACAAGGTGCCGTTCGTCGTCGCTCGCCGGGCCTGGATGCAGATCCGTTCATGCTGCATCTCTGCGCCACCTTTGCTGAGAAGGAGCGCTCACTGATTTCCCAGCGAACGTGCGCAGCCCTCGCAGCAGCCAAGGAGCGCGGCGTGGCGCTCGGCAGCGCAACACTTCACACAGCTCGTGAGCGCGCCATCGCCATCCAACCAGGCTGCGGCTGACGAGCGGGCTGCCAAGGTTCTACTGATCATCCGGAAGCAGCTGGCACTCGTGCGCTGACTGAGGCGCGTCGCGACGCATCGAACTCTGGCCATTGAGGCCAGGGGTGGCACGGGTGGGTATGGGGCCGATTCTGAGAATCGGTAAAAACCAAAAGGCCCCCACCATGTAGCGCCCACTAAATCGATCAAACGCTGACGCCAGATTCATCCGCGCAGTTCTGTAAGCCATGATCACTAATCGTCGAGCCAGCTTGCGGCCGGCGGCAGATCCATGGGGCGGCTGAGCAGTTGGTAGATCTCGTCGACTTTTAGTTCATCTTCAGGCGTCATAGCCTTGTCAGTTTCCGGCCGGTGACTTTCGGCCAGCTCGCACACCTTCAACATGATGGTGGCGCGTTGACGCAGTTTGAGCTGGACGCTGTCGGTCATTTGGACGCTCTGTACGGTTTGTATGGGCGAGCACCGCTCTTCGGTGCGCGTTACCTTGTGCCAATAGTTTGCGTTCCCAAGCGAGCGCATGGCGGACGATCAGCGAAAGATCATCCCATTGGGGCCGCCAGCCTAGCAGATTGCGCATCCGTTCCGCCGACGCCACGATCTCCGCCGGATCGCCAGGCCGGCGTGCGGCAAATTCGACGGGAAAGTCGTTTCCGGATTCGTGCCGCATGGCCTCGATCACCTGCAAGACCGAAAAGCCGCGGCCGTAGCCGCAATTTAGCGTCAGCGGCTCTCCACCACCGCGCAGGTATGAAAGCGCGTGGCAATGAGCGTTTACGAGGTCGCTCACGTGGATATAGTCGCGAATGCAGGTCCCGTCAGGCGTGGGATAATCGGTGCCAAAAACCTGCATCTTCTCTCGCAGACCCACGGCGGTTTCCGCTGCAACCTTGATAAGATGCGTTGCCCCTCGCGTTGCCTGTCCAGTGCGCAGAGCAGGATCGGCGCCTGCTACGTTGAAATACCTCAAAATGACGTAGCGTAGGCCGTGAGCGCGTGCAGCATCACGCAGCATTGTTTCGGCCATGAATTTGGATGAGCCGTAAGGTGATACAGGCGCAACGGCGGTCTTTTCCGTGACAGGATTTGCCGGCGGATTCCCGTACACCGCTGCCGTCGACGAGAAAATGAAACGCTGTACTCCACTCCTGATTGCGATCTCGAACAGGCTTCGGGAATTTGCGGTGTTGTTGCGATAATATCGAAGCGGTTCGGCAACCGACTCCGGAACAGCGACAGAAGCCGCAAAATGAATGATCTCCGAAATCCCATACTTCGCGATCAGCGGCGCAACTCGCCGCTGATCCCCGATGTCCTCAACGAAAACCGGAACTCCGGATGGTATTGCCCATTTGAAGCCCGACGAAAAATCATCGATCACGACGGGCTGTTCGCCACGATCAGCGAGTTCGTACACCATGTGGCTCCCAATGTATCCGGCACCGCCGGTGATAAGGATCGCCATTGCTATCGCCCTTTATTCTCTGTGGAAACGGCCCTCGACCTATTTGAAGCTTCGGAACAAGCTTCCGTTCAGGCGTGTTATCAAAGCTTATGCCAAGGACAACACTTGAGGTGCGCTGGGGTTCGTTTCTGATTAAGCGGTTGAGCGGGGTGTCGCCTGATGTGATACAGGCGGCGGTGCCGGCCGATGGCAGAACCGTCTGCGTCTTGATCTGCCGCTTGAATTCCTCGTGCAGCCGCTCGATCACGTTGGTGGTACGTAGCGATGCTATTCTTGCCGTTGCTCGTCTCCGGCCAGATCAACATGCGCAAGGTCGACGGCTGGCAAACGCTCGCCACCGCGCCCATCGATCAGCCAATTGACCTCGCCCCTTAATCGGATAGCTTCAAGTGGCTGGCGATTCCGCCGCGCGAATTCCCGCCACATTCCGGGCGGCACCAGTGCGTTGTCATGCAACCAATTAAGGACAATGCATGGCGCTTGAACGGGTGGATGGCGACGGCTCTGGTGCGAGGCCGAAACTCGGCCTGGCATTTGCTGCTCGCCATGCCGAGACGTTGCTCGTGCTCCTTGTGCTGGGCGTGGCCTTGGTCATCGGGCTTGCGACCGCCGCGGATTACGGGCTGTCGACCGACGAATTCAACACCGACGATTACGGCCCCAAGGCGCTTGCCTGGTACACGAGCGCCTTTGCGGACCGGTCTCAGTTCGAGACGGTCGAAGAGTATCTGTGGATGTATGGACCGTGGTTTCAGATGCTCATCGCGGCCGTGCGGCCGCTTGAGCTCGCGAGCCCGATCACGGTCCGGCACGCCATGACCTTCCTGTTCGGCCTCGCTGGGCTCGCCGCCGTCGTGCCGATGGCGCGGCTCACGGTCGGGTGCTGGGCTGGGTTGACGGCGCTCGCCCTGTGCCTGCTGACCGGCTTCCTGTACGGCAACCTGTTCTTCGCCCCGATCGACGTGCCGTTCCTGTTCGCCATGAGCTGGTCGACGCTCTCGATCGTCCTGATGGTGCGGCGGGAGGTGCCGAGCTGGCGTCTGACCCTTGCGACGGGCCTTGTCACCGGCCTCGCCATCGCGACGCGCAGCGGCGGGGTGATCACGCACGCCTACCTCGTTGGCGGCATGAGCCTGTGCGCTCTCGAGGCGCTGCTGCGCCATGGCCGCGCGGGCTATGGCCAGTTGCGCCAGATCGCCTTGCATACACTGCTCGTCATCCTCGTCGCCTGGCTAACGGCGATTGCGCTCTGGCCGTGGTTGCAGACCGGACATCCGCTCATACAGTTCCTCGAGGCCTATCGGCACTTTGCTATGCTCGACACCTCGTTCGAATTCCAGAATTGGGGCCGGCGCACGTTCACCGATAACGTGCCCGCCTGGTACATCCCCGGACAGCTCCTGGCGCGCCTGCCCGAGGGCTTTTTGGCGTTGCTGTTGCTCGGCATGGCGGTCTGGATCGGTGCTGCAGGGTCGTGGACCCGCGCCACCCTCGGCGCCCTGCGTCGGTCCGGCGTCTTGGGACTGCGACCAGTCGCGGCCGAGCTCGCAGGATCGCGCGCGGTGCTGGTCGTCAGCGTGGCGGCGTTCGGGCCTATCGGGGTGCTCATCCTGCAGGGCTCGACGCTCTATGACGGTGTCCGCCACGTATTGTTCGTGATCCCAATGCTCGCCATCGTGGCCGCGCGCGGGTTCACGAGCCTCTTGCCCTTCTTGCGACGCCTCCCGATTGTGCCCGCGGCCCTCGGGGTCGCGCATACGGCCGTCATCGCGGTGACGCTCGTCATCCTGCATCCGCTCGAATATATCGCGATGAACAGTCTGGCAGGCGGCGTCGCCGGCGCTTACGGCCGATTCGACCTCGACTATTGGAACATGGCGGTTCCCGAGGCGCTGCGCCGCCTCGAGGATCGAATTGACGCCGAAGGCCGGTTCGCGGGCGATCCACCGCGCGTGCTGGTCTGCCTGGGCTGGCGCGAGCAACTGGCCGGCGTGATGTTCCGTCGCAACTGGATTGCCGAAACCGATCCGCACAAGGCCGACTACCTGATCGCCACCGAGCGCTGGCCTTGTGCCGACGGCACGACGGCCGTGCTGGTTGATGAGGTCACGCGATTTGGCCGCCCGTTCGCCCACATCTACGCCAATCGTCGCGGGCTCGGCGAGTGACGCCAAGTCCCGGCGCGACTTGGCAATGGCATCTACTTCTTCGCCTGCAATTCGATCGGGGGCGCCTCGGCCTTTCGGCCCAACATGTCCTTGGCGCGATCGATCGCCACGGCGCGCGCCAGCCGCGTGATCATGTCGAGCTGGAGCCGCAGCTTGATATGCAAGTTGAGCATGATGAGCAGGCTGATCACGACCCAGGTGTAGACGATGAGGTCGGAGCCGCGGCCGATTCCCGCGAAGGCCGCAAGCGCGGTGGCATGCTCCGGCACCCAGACGAAGTAGAGGCCGGCGAGCGCAGCGCCGCCCGCGAGCAGGCCGATGATCGGCACCGTCCGATGCGCCGACCAGGCGTAGACCAGAACCAACGCCAGAAAGGCCGTCAGCAACAGCTGCGCGATCATCGGTAGAGCCTCCGCGCAAACAGATCGATCAGGATGGTCAGCGCATCGGTGATGCGTTGACCCTTGCCCAGCGAATAGGCACTGTACTCGATGTTCACCGGCACCTCGACAAAGCGCAGGCGGCTCTGCGCGATCTGGTGCAGGATCTCGGACGCGTGCGCCATTCGGTTCTGTCGCAAGGAGATCGCGCGGGCGCCGCGCGCGGTCATCGCCCGTAGGCCATTGTGGGTATCGGTGACCGGCAGTCCGGTGCTCGCGCGCGTGAACCAGAGCGCGGCGCTGAGCAGGATGCGGCGCGACACCGGCAGATTTGCGGTCGCGCCGGTGAGAAAGCGGCTGCCGAGCGCGAAATCGATGCCGGGCTGCTCGATCGCCGCGAGCAGCGCCGCGATGGCCGCGGGGGAATGCTGGCCGTCGGCGTCGAACGTGACGAGCGCATCCGCACGCTGCTCGAGGGCGTATTCGATGCCGGTCTGCAGCGCGGCGCCCTGTCCGAGGTTGATCGGATGCCGGACGACGACCGCGCCTGCGAGCAACGCGACGTCGCCGGTGCGGTCGCCGGAGCCGTCATCGACCACGACGACCGCGTATCCGGCGCGGCGAATGCCGGACACGACGGTGCCGACCACCGGCGCTTCATTGTACGCCGCGACAACGACCCAGGGATTGCGAATCAGGCCGGTCATGTCTCATCAACTCACAACAAGCACAAGACCGCAGGCGATCACCGCGATTCCGACCAGGAGACGCGCCGACAGCGGCTCGGCGAACACCAGAGCGCCGAGGACGGGCGTCAGCGCAAACGCGACCGCCACGAACGGATACGCGCGCGACAGCGGCGTGAACGTCAAAAGCCAGACCCACAGGACGGACAGCGCCGCATAGAGCACGATGGCGCCGATAAACGGTGCGTTTTGCAACAGCAGCAGCGCACGGGTGGACAAGGGATGGCCGTCGCCGAGGCGCAGCGCGGCGGCCTTGAACAGGAGTTGGCCCGCCGCCATGCCGGCCGCGTAGGTGATGAGCAATGCGATCTGGCCGAGGTTGAGGCGCTCGATCATGGGAGGCTCGTATCCGGACGTGGGGGCGCCTTGCTCAAGACCACGCGCATCGCGTCGAACAGGTTCACCGGAATGGCGAACCGGTTGCCGGTCGGGCTGGCCGCGATCATGCGGCCGAGCAAGCGACCCGCCTGGAACGCGATCAGCGAGAGCGGCACGAATTTCCAAGGATGATCGGAACTCTCGACGCGAAGGCCGACCGAATGGGCCAGAGACGCGATGCTGTCGCGGTTGAAGAACCACAGGTGCTGCGGAGGCGTCATCAGGCGCCAGTGCGCGCCGGTCGATCGCGCCGCCAAGGAACCGAAGTCTCCGGTCGTCAGCACGATGATTCCGTCCGGCCGGAGATGGTCCGCGCACAGCGCGAGGGCTTCCTGCGGGTCGGGCAGATGCTCGATGACGTCGAGGAGGACGATGACATCCAGGGTGCCAAGCGACTTGAGAGTCGCTTCGCTCAGCAGGCCGCAGACGACGTTCAAGCCGAGATCGCCAGCATGGGCAGCAGCCGCCTCCGCCGGCTCGATGCCGCTCACCTCAAATCCGGCGCGGCGGGCTTCATCGAGAAAGAAGCCGTAGGCGCAGCCGATCTCGAGCAGGCAGCCCTGTGGCTTGCGGCGCCGGATGAACTCGACCGTGCGGGCGAACTCGCGCCGTAGCACCGGTTCGGCGCCGCGATAGTCGGCGTAGCCGTCGGACTGACGGCCGGAAAAGTAGCCATCGTCATAATAGGCGAGGGGATCGAAGCTCGATGCCTCGGTGCGTCCCAGTCCGCAGTCACGACATTGAAAGATGTCGCAACCGTTCTTGATGTAAAGAAACCGTTGCGGCGTCGCCCGACTGCACGCGGGACACGTAAGCGTAAGCGCAGTTCGGTCGTTTCGCGTCAGCAAATGCGCCCCCCTAATGCCGTTTCTTCAGTGCGAAAAAACGCCTCCGATGCCGAAATGTTCCGTTCGGCGAACGGGCACGGGGTCGCAGGCTGCCTGGCTGGCAGGTGCGAAATAGATCGAGGATGGTCCGCCCTCTCGCCGGTGCAGCACGGTGAGACGGCGGTCATCCGAGGGTACGAGCTTTTCCCTTGCTGTCGCGACCAGCAAGGTATCGAAAGCTGAGCAAGAACAGCGCATTCTTGAGTTTGCCAATTTGCGTCGGATATCCGCAATGTTTGACGGGTGCTTGAGGCTATTGGCGTATCGACCGGCCGCACCTTGCTTTGACCTCGTCCGGCCGCAACAGTGCCTACTTCGCCTGTTCGAACAACTCTTCGCTCATCATTGTCAGTTCCGCGCCGATCCGGCGGGCCTGGTCCTTGGTCCCGAGGCTGACGAGAACTCTGCCGCAATCGCCTCGCTCTGGAAATCACCTCGCGACCTATTTTGGATCGCGCTCCTATTCAATTTATCTTTGCCACTTTCCTGTCATCATTGCGGGATGTGGCTATGGATCACTCTGTTTTCCTCGCCTCCTAGTTTTCTGCCTCTCTAGCAATGGCCCTGCCGGCCACGACGGAGAAACCAATGAGGTTAGAGCGTTGCGACCACGACGTCAGAGTCCCGGCAGGAATAGCCCAGGTCCCGCTCCATAAGGGTGAGTAAAACTCGAAACGGTCCGGCCCACTCCGCTCGTTCTTTGGCATCGCCAGTCGCAGTAGCGCCGAAAGCCGCCGTCAACAATGCAAATCCGCGGCGACCAGGAACACGGAGCAATACGTTTCGCTATTGCGCCCAAGACGAAGCCTAGTCGCAGGGCTGGCGCTGAGCGCCGCCCCAGTCGGTTTGGCGGGGGCTGATAACGCCTACGCGCAAGCCAAGGAGACCACGAAGGAAACCACGTCTGAGAAAAGTCTGTATGAGCGGTTAGGGGGCGTATTCGCCATCGCGGCAGTGCTGGATCACTTCAGCGACGCCGTCGTGAAGAACCCAGTCGTCGGCCAGAAGTCCAAGAACCCGCAACTGCGGGAATGGCACACCAAGAATCTGAAAAGGCTGCCCGGCCTCAAGTTCATGCGGACACTGTGGGTCTGCAACGTTTCGGGTGGGCCCTTCCAGTTCACGGCCACCAAGCCCGGCTCGACGCCGCTCGGCCTTGTGGAGGCCCACCGCGATCTCCGGATCTCCCCGGCCGAATTCGGTCGCTGCAGAACTTGGACGAACCCTAGACTTCGCCAAAGTCCCCAAGCGCGAGAAGGCCGAAGTCCTGGCAGCGTTCGCCGCCCACAAAGACGAGGTCACCGCCGGCTACGTCGCGGGCGGCAAACGCGGCTGAAGCGTCCTGTGTGTCCAGGCAAGACGATCCCGCGCCGTCAAAGCTGGGCGGGATGTTGGCTGCGCGCCGACGAGATGATTGAAAAAAGCCACGAGTTGCTGCGGTGCATGAATCTGTTCATGGCACTTTTCGGACCAGTTGGTTCCCGCCGGATGAAGTCCGTTCACGGCTAAGGGCAGGCGTGTTAGGGACACAGTTGGAATACCGCGATTGACCAGCAACGAACATGGCAGCCTTTCAGACACAGGAGTACGGATCATGTTGGCGCGAGTAGTCCTTTGCTCCTTGTTTCTGGCTTGCGCCTTCACGCCTGCCAATGCTCTGACCCAGGAGGAACTTCTAACCAGGCTCGAAGCGGCGACCGCCGATCGAGGTGAGCTCAGGCCTGCTACCGAAGTCGCGGGTGAGTTCGTCACTAGATGATGCAGTCCCTCACATCACTGTTCGATCGCCGCGCATGAAGCTCGGAAAATTTGTGTTCGGTGACGCAAAAAGACTTTTGCAACACTTATCGGCACAAAGCAGACGTGCCGCTCGCCTCGGCGAATGTCCGTTGTTGGAGGAACGGCCGACATGTTCTGGAAATGCCGCCACTTCGGCTTTTGACCCGGACTTCGCCTTAGGCCGTCTCGGATGCCGGCGCCGCTCGCATCTCGCGCCATCTGCGTTTGGAACCGAAACATTTTCTAGCCTGAATGATTTACTCCCGGGGCTTCGCAAGATGCGAGGCATTCATGAATCCTCTCTCGGCGAGCGACGTGTTCCTTACAGTCGCGATCATGAGTGTCACTTTCCTGACCGAGGTCGGGTTTTTCATTTTGATTGGAATGCTTTGAAAGGAGCGCGCGATCTGGGCAACGCGCAGCCGATGCGAGGTCTAGGACTCCGCAAGCTTGATGGTTGAGACCGGCCATCTTCCATCATGACCTTCGATGGAAAGCCGTAGCCCGTGCAATTCATCCAGCCAAACGTTCTCGACCGTCCCTGCCTTTCCGTCGGTAAGCACGAGGGCTTTGCCGATCAATTCGGATTGCGCCGCACCGTACTCATTCAAAATTTTTGACGCACGGCGCTTCACCGATGGCATTGCTCGTCCATGTTCGGCCGAGCCGCGTCTGTGCTGTCCAAAGCGGCTCAACGGCGACGCTTGTCCCAACGCTCAGCCGCTGGAATGATTGATGGTGACTGCTCTTCCAATTCGCGGAGACGGTCGATTTGCGTTCTAAGGCTCCCCGGGAGTTCCGGCTCTTCTTTCAGGAACGCGCATAGTCTCTCCCCGACCTCTTGAACGATTGCTCGGCTGTGCTTGGGGTCTATGTCAATGCGATTGCGCATAACGAAGCCTCGTTCGGGTAAGAAAACGCCAGCGTTGGCGCCCACCCCTCCCGCAGCTCTCCCGCTTGCGAGCACGGCTGGCAATTCTGAACGGAACCGGAGACCGCCGCTTTTGGCTATCTGCGCGAGCGCTTGTTTTTGAGAACAGCGGGCCCTGCAGTAGGAACCTTTGGCTATCCGCGACATGCGCCATGTAGTTAACGGCGAGCGACGGTCTCGTGCTTCTAAAGTCTTGACCGGAGCTTTCGTTCCCTGACTTCTGATCGTTACGCCGTTCGGACGGAAGGGGGGAACGATTGGCTCGGCCGGATTGACGAGAATGCCATCCGGGCGGCGCGCAAGCAGGCGTTCCAGGGCTAGGGTCAAACAGCGCCATGGAACCATTTCAGAGAGTGTCCGGTTAGTCTGTGGGGCCGATGGAGGAACCATCGCCATGAGGATCAAATATCTTGCTGCAATTGCGATAGCTGCCGTTGTCGCGGGTACTGGACTGGCGGTCCATTCTGTCGGCTCGCTGCCGCCCGAAAAGCAGTCCACGCCTGCCGCCGCCCAATTGGCGACCCTGTTAGCTGAGTCCGTGGATCCGTTTTTGCATCGGTCCGGTGGCTAACGGCCGGCGCAACTCAAAACGCATTGGCGGCGCTGCCTAAGTCATGGGGGCATCGCGCCCGTTCGGCAGAGCGATCGGCTCGTCGGATTCACGGCCGAAGCCCGGGCGAGACGATACTTAGCGCCTCGTCCGGCAAGGAACGCTGTAACGCCTTTGCCTCACATCCCATGGCGCTCGCATCCATACGTCCGTTCCTCGTCTGTCGGCGAGAATAGTTCCGCTGCTTCTGCCCACGCCACAACGTCGCGTCCGGTACTTCCGATATTGGCACGAAACGGACGAGCCGGGCCGATCTGGCGATGTCCGTTGACGGGGGTAGACCGGAAGTGGCTGGTCGACCGTCAAACCGACGCGATTGACCCAACTCGGACGTGATGACCCCGCGTGCTCTTGTTGGGCCGCGCCGGTTAGGCCACAGCTTTCCCAATGGCATCCAGCACTTGCGAACGGCTTGCGCAAATAGGCGATGCACCCAGCGTCCACCGCCTCATTGCGCGTGGCCTCGTCGTCGTTCGCCGTCATGAAGATGACAGGGCACTTCGATCCCGATGCCGCAAGTCGACGCTGCAGCTCGATCCCCGAAATTCCGCCGAGGCGGATGTCGAGCAGCAGACAGGTTGCCGTCTGCGCGCTGCCGCTCTCGATCAACGCCTCGGCCGAGGCGAACGTACGGCTGTCGATGCCGTGGTGCGCTAACAGCCGCGCCACGCTCTTCAGAAGACCCGCATTGTCATCGACTACGATCACGAGCGTCGGCTGCGCCATCATATCCGTGTCCAGTCTCGAGGCGTACATGGCCCCTCGGGGGGGGGGCGGCCAATCCTTGATCTGGATCAATGGTATCTAGACCGCCATGAACACACGACGAACGGATTGTCGCCTGTAGAGGCACTAGAGTAGGACAAGGCTCGGACGCAGGATGGTGTGGCTTACGCATGTGCACTTCCGTTGATGGCACCTTTGAGACATGCCGACGGACTCAGAGAATGTCTGCTTATCCAGGTAGACCGGAAGTGATTGGCGCACAGTCAGAACGGCGAGACTGACCCACAATGGACTATTTCATGATCGCCGTGGTGTGATTGGTCGCTGACGCGGGCCACGGTAGCAGTACGATCTTGCCGCCGAGCCCGCCGGCATCGATGCGGGCATGGACCTCGCTCGCGGCAGCGAGCGGCAGTCGGTCGATGACGACAGGAAGAATTGCACCGTCGCGCAGCAGCTCGAACAACGTGGCCATGTCGGCCTTGAACTCCTCCGGGTGCGTTAATCGGCGGGCAGTGATGTTGTAAAACAGCGCACGACGGCCGCCGAACAGGAAGCTCAACGCGCCCCACAGCTTGAGCCGGGCCAAACCGAGCGCCGCGGAAGCCAAACCTTCGCGCCCGACTGCCATGGTCTGCGATCCATAGCCCACGAGCAGCCCGCCGGACGCGAGGCACGCGAACGAGCGGCCGAAATGTGCGCCGCCGATCGCATCGAAGGCGGCATCTACGCCGGCGCCGCCCGTGTGCCCCGCGGTGAGTCCTCGCACGGAAGCGACGAAGTCGCCGGCGCGATAGTCAATCGCCGCAGCACCAAATCGCTCGACAGCAGCAAGGTTCGCGGCCGAGCAGGTGCCGATCGCCTTGAGGCCGAGATGGCGCGCCAGATCGAGCAGCGCCGTGCCGACAGTGCCCGATGCGCCTATGGCGAGGATCGTTGCACCCGGCGGTAGGCGTCGGTAGCGGGTGAGCATCTGAAAGGCAGTGAGATAGGCGAGCGGGATGCACACGGCTTCGGCCATATCAACACCATCGGGGACAGGCACCAGGAAACGCGCGGGGCGGATCGCATACTGAGCGTAGCCGCCAACCACGCAGAGATCCGCGACCAATTCACCTTCGCGCGTCGCAACTACGCCGGGGCCCGTCTTATCGACGACACCCACGAGTTCGTATCCTGGCGTGAACGGCAGCGGCCCCTTGAAGTCCGGGTAGCGGCCACGTCGAATGAAGCTATCGGTGAAACCGGTGCCAGCGGCGAGAATCTTAATGCGGACCTCGCCGGGGCCGGGTTCGGGGATGGTCGGCTGTTCCGCCAGTTCCAGGACCTCGGGGCCGCCGAAGCGTGTAATACGGATGTGTTGCCACGACATGATTCCACCGTACCACGGGTCAGATGTGATCGCCGTCGAATCCGCGTTGGCATACCTTCTAAATCAACGAAGTGATGTCCGAAGGTGGCACGTTTGAGACATCCCGCGATGTCCGTTCTTTGGTCGCTATCGGGGGAAAAGCGGAAGTGACTCGGACATCGTCAAACCGACGCGATGGACCCAACTCAGACATTGCAACTGCTGCCGCGGCGCCCCGTCCACAAGACCACGATCGACGCCATCGATGAGCTCGCGGAGAAGATCTGGGATCTCGAAGGCGACCTCCTAGAAGCGCTGTGGCTATTCTGAGCAGTTCGGAAGCTGGCTCCGTCCTATCAGATCTATATTCCTCGTTGTCAGATCGTCCGAACTGCTTGAGGTGCTGACGTCCGTTAAGAGCTGTTATCGGACGCCAGCGAACCCGGACCAACGCAAAACAGTTGCCCCCGTGCCGGCTACCAGGGGTAAAGCGGACGTGCTCCGCGCTGGTGGTCACTTCTGACTCTGACCCACCGTTGATGCTGGCAACCAGTACTCACCCTCAGTCTGTTGCTGGTTCACGTTCTTGTCGGGGTCAAACACAACGTTGGACTTCAAGAAGCCGCGAATACCCTGGTATTTTCCGGTTCCGCCGATGTATCGGGTGACACCTGTGAAGGTGCTTTTCTTTGAACCATCAGGGGTGACCGTGGTTTGGCTCGTTCCATCAAATTCAGAAAAGATCTTGTCGCCATTTTCGAGCGAGGTAACGTCGTATCCCCAGGCTCGGCCATTGCGATCGACGTAGTCGGAATAACCTCGGGTCCATGACTCGGTGCGTTTGAGGTTCTCGCAGTTTGGCTTGTCGTTCGGATAGGTACGGTGGAGCTCGAAGACGCGGATCTGATGCCCAGATATATCACCGACGTCCAGCACATGTTGCTGAGTATAATTGGATTTAGCGGCCGTGGCTTCCTCACTGACCTTGCATCTTTCTTGGGCCGACACTGTGGAGAAACAGATCGGGGTTAGCGCCAGACCTAAAGATATCGCGTACATAAAGGGTGTCTTGTTTGACATAGCGTTCCCTCCGGTTAAGGAGCGCGTGCCCATTCGAAGCCCAATTGATCCGTCAAGCGGATGCTGAGGGCTCGGCACTCGTTGACTTTATTGGAACGAGGTTCGTCGCCGACACTGCCTCGAATGCCGAACGCGCTAACCCAGCATGGACCCCGTCCGAGGGGGTGTCAACGACCGCGGCGCCGACGGGTGCTCCATGTCGACTACGCAGACACCAGTTTGCCGGGTGGCCTCGAATGGCTCGGCCTCGGGCCGCGGAGCCATCCAGGCGCCTAGGTCAAAAAGAACGGATTTGATCCTGGGAGAACGATCCGCCGTTTCGTCAATGTCCGTTCGTGGCACTTTGAGACATACTGAATGCATCGCGCGATGTCCGAGTTTGAGGGCAAAGCGGAAAACATATGCTCACACTGAGTTCTTCTCAGTTTGACCCAAAAGCGCCATTTGCACGAACCGCTGCGCGGCTTAGAATCCAAGCGGCTTGCTCGCAACGGCAAATCGCATGACGGGTCTGTATTCATCGGGGCACGAAACAGATCGGGGGTACCTGCCTCGAAGTTGAAAGCATTGGGACGTAGAAACCGAGGAGACACCGAGATGGCTGAGACAGCCGCCTACCCATATGCCACTCATCTGGACATCAAGTTCGATCCACTGACATTGATCGACGTTTCTTCGCTAGCGAAGACGGTCCCCGATCAATGGTACAATCAGACCCTATGCAAGGTGAATGAGTCCGTTATCCGCCTCGGCGTCATGCAAGGTGAATACCATTGGCACAAGCACGATAATGACGACGAGTTCTTCTTCGTCCTCAGCGGCCGTTTCATAATCGATCTTGAGGGACACTCAATCGAGTTGCTGCCCAATCAGGGTTTCACTGTGCCGAAGGGAGTGTTGCATTGCACGCGCGCGCCCGAAAGGAGCGTGATCTTGATGGTCGAGACCGCCGCAATCGTGCCAACTGGCGATGCCTGATCGAGGTAAAACGGCGAGCACTTATGAGAAGTTGATTGCCCCTTCTCGACGAGGAGGAACGTGTCCTATCGCCTGATCGATCATGAGCCTGAAGGGCGAACTGACAAGGTGAGCGCGATGCGGGCCACTCCGTCGCCGAGGGCGCGACTTCCGCCCCTGGCACTTTTCGGAAGTGCCGGTCTCAGTGCATGATGTCTGCTTATCGGGGAAGACCGGAAGTAATCGGCGAAGGCTTAAAACGACGCGATTGACCCCGAAGCAGACTTCGTTGTGAGAAATGGCCCGACCATCGGAGCGTCTCAACGTTGAATGATCTCTGGTGGAAATGGCCGAAGTGGGCGGCCTGCGCAGGCATTGTCGCGCGCACTTACCGCCTCGCGGCGATATTTCTCAAACTCGCTCAGGGAATGGACAGAAATGTCACACGACTCCCGATGGTCATTCGCGTATTGGACTATTTCCCCCCATGCCATGGAAGAACGAATGTACGCTTCGCAGTTTTTCGATATTAGGGCGCGGGCGCGCCCCATCGGTTTTGCGGCCTCTACAGCCTCGCTGCGCAGCCGGGTCAGTTCGGGGCATTGCGCCTGCGCGTTGGCCTGACTGCAAAATCCGACTAGCGCTATCATCGAAAGGGTTGGCATAAGCGTCCGCATGGAAGGATTCTCCTCGTACCGACTGCCACGACCGCACGAGATAATATCTGCACATTTCAAGAGCGTACAGACTGCTTTTGATGCCCGAAATTGGCACCTTTGAGACGTGCCGACCGACTCTGAGAATGTCCGCTAATCGGGGAAGACCGGAAGTGAACGGAGCACGGTCAATACGACGCGAATGACCCTTTTCGGACCTGATGGCTCGAACTGGCGATGTCCGTTCATTGGGGGCAAAGCGGACTTTCGTCCGGAACGGATCATCAATGCGCCAAGAAGCCCAGCGCAAAATTGATCGACGACAATGTGTTGCGAGACTTGATCCCGATGTCGCCGATACCGCGCCCTCTGATTCCGTATTAACCGTCTACGACGAGGAGCATGTCATCACGTATCTGCGCCTGCTCGACGCGGATACGAAAGGAGCTGACTGGCGCGAAGTCGCACGGATAGTGCTGCATCTTGATCCGGAACATGAAACCGATCGCGCTCAGAGGGCGTTCGACAGCCTTTTATCATGGGCCGAATGGATAACTGAGCACGGTTACCGGCTCCGGCTACGTGGCGGCGCGTCGGTTTAAAATGACAGCCAATTCGCCACAGCGGACATCGTGACTAGATCGGCAACGTGCGACTTGCTACCGGTCGTCGGGGTACGCGTCTCGATCAGGCGGGCTCATCCTCCCTGATCTCGGGCTTGTCATGCAGAACGGAGTTCAGCAACGATTGGTGAACATCGATTTTGCCGTTGTAATCGATGAGGCCCAATCTGCGAAACTTGTTCATGAAGAAACTAACACGGGATCGTGTCGTGCCGATCATTTCAGCCAGCGTTTCCTGCTTAAGGGTAACCGGCACGATCGGTGGACTACCTTCCT
>Ga0193726_1000626_pt1 | contig 35341 bp, 20 predicted proteins | sample H2c1metaG_FD_144928 | JGI IMG/M metagenome (GOLD analysis project Ga0193726, IMG submission 144928) | Soil microbial communities from a riparian zone of the East river system, Colorado, United States - H2c1 | ecosystem: Environmental > Terrestrial > Soil > Riparian zone | place: USA: East River... | reverse complement strand
GACCACCACCCCAGATGGGAGTGGTGGATTTACCCGCGATCCATTTCCAGGAAACATCATTCCGTCGGACCGATTTGATCCGAACGCGGTGGCTGCGCTGCAATATTTGCTTAAACCCAACTCTATCCCGGGGACATTGCCGGGAAATGCCAACACCGCTGAGAGCGTGTCCACCGCTGATCATGTCAACTATTGGACCGCGCGCATTGACCACAACATATCGAACAGCGATCACTTATACGGGCGCTACATGCAGTCAGTGGAAGCACTGGACACGCCAGGCTTGGGACCGCTTACCGAGAGAAATACTTCCAATCGGTCGCGAAATGCCATGATTGCCGAGTCGCATACGTTCTCGCCAACCATTTTTAACGAGCTACGCGTCGGGTATAACCGCGGCAACTTCCGGACATTACAAGCAGGGGCCAACGGAGACACAAATTACGTTAACGACATATTCCACTTCCAGAATATTGGCGGTGGACCGATTACTTGGGGCCTGCCTACCATGACTTTTGCGAACTACTCTCAAATTGGCGGGAACATCGATGTGCCGATTGCTTCGCTGATTAACGGTTTCCAGGTTATGGACAATCTGGCCATCTCGCGAGGCCACCATGTACTCAAGATGGGCACCGATATTCGTCCGGAACGTTTTTATACGATATTCGGAACTGGAAACCGCGGGAGTTTTAATTTCAGCGGACAATTTACCCAATTGCCGGATAATTCCGCAACCGGAAGCCCCTTCGCAGATTTTCTTTTGGGGTATTCCAATCAAGCGATTGGTCTCGCCGGAGAAGCCAGCGGACACTTCCACACCACTACTTACGGTTTTTACTTTCAAGATGATTGGCGAGCTACCGACCGGCTTACTCTGAACCTGGGGCTGCGATACGAGTATTACAGTCCCTGGACGGAAGCGAACGGCAAGAATTCGAGGTTCATTTTCGGGTCGCCAATTGGAAGCTGCTTCGAGAACACAAATCCGTGCCCCCCGGGCACAATCTTCCAGCCCAAACCTGGTGATCCGATTTACACGACGGACAAAAACAATTTTGCTCCGCGAATTGGATTGGCATATTCCCTGGGGCCAAGCCGGAGAACGGTTATTCGTGCCGCATATGGCATTTTCTATACCCCTTTAGAAGTGACTGAAGACGTGAACAACCTGATGAATCCACCCAATACGTACCGTTTCACGCTTACGCCCGACAATCCATTTACCGACCTGACAACGACTCAGCTCGACACTCTGTTTCCTGCTTCAGGGTTTGTTCCAGGAACCGTCTTGCAGACTGGACCGAGTTGGACTCTCCCCCGCTTGCAGGTGTTTTCGCCTGTCGAGCCATGGCATACGGCTACGGTAGATCAGTGGCAGTTGAGCGTTCAGCGTGAGCTTATGCATAATCTTATTTTGGAAGTAGGTTATATGGGTTCACATGGCTATCATTTTCAAAGGGTCGTCAATGGTAATCAGGCCGTTCTGGACCAGCCCGGTCAGCTCACTTCAGTTCTCTCACGTACTCCATATCCACAACTCGGTCCGTTTATGCGTGCCATCGAACACAACGCCACCAACTCGTATAACGCAGGAACATTGCGAGCCGAGCGGCGATTCGAGAAAGGACTGTCATTGCTAGTGGCGTATACCTACGCCAAAACCATGGATGACTACGGAAATACCAACGACTTTACTGGTTTTATTCCGCAGTACACCTACGATCTGAGTGCAGAGAAAGGGCTTTCAGGCTTTGATGCCAGGCATCGACTGACTGTGGGATATGTGTGGCAACTTCCCGTCGGGCGAGGTCGTCTGCTCGGTTCCAATCTCAACCCGGTACTCGATGGTTTTATTGGAGGTTGGCAGATCAATGGTATTACGGCATTCCAATCGGGTCATCCGCTAAAGATTGCGGTGCCAACAGACCAGACCAATACCGGGACACTGGCAGCAGGCGTTCGTCCTAACCAAATTGCTCCGGTAACATATTTGGACCCGGATTCGCACAATCTTCAGTGGTTCAACCCAAATGCATTTCAACTCCCAGCATTGGGGACCTTAGGCAATTCAGACCGGGGTGCACTCATTGGTCCAGGTTTCGATAACTGGGACCTTACCATCGGCAAGAACTTTCCGCTCAGAGAATCATTGAATCTGCAATTTCGCGCCGAACTATACAACGCATTTAATCATACCCAGTTCGATGGAGTGAACACGACGCTGGGCAATCCGGCAATGGGATTCGTTACCAGTACGCGTCCTCCACGCCAAATGCAACTGGCACTCCGACTTGAATTCTAGGACTGACGAATCAGTCAGAGCAGGGGAGAGAGTGGGATGAAATTAACAAGACGGCAATGGTTGTGGGGGTTGGGGGCCACTGCTCTCCCCTTAAAAAGTCTGTTGGCACAGCAGGAACTCAAAGGGGGATATAGGGGACAGCTAGATGAGTACAGGCGAATGTGGGATCAATACTTCCATGTTGTCAATGCGTCAACCAATCAGCAACTGGGCACTCCTTTTCGATTGAGCACCGCAATTCTACGCTTTGGATTGCAGGACCGCTTTCGTGGGCGGATTAGTCTACGTTCCTCCGATCCCAAAGCGGTTCTACCCGCGCCTTATCAATTCGGCTCCGCCGATGACGAATATGAAAGCCATCTGTTCCAAGCGACCCTGAACAGCGAAGGCGAGCACACAATTACCGTCCGCGATGAAAAGACGGGATCCGAATTTGTGAGCAACCGGATCGTAGTATCTGCACGAGAACCGAAATACAAGCTTTACTTCGGCGACATTCACATCCATTCGGGTTGGAGCGTGGATGGGCGGGGAAGCCCGGACTACAACTACGTCTATGCACGCGACGCCATGAATTTGGATTTCGCTTGCCTTACTGAGCACGATCCCACGGAAGGACGCTGGCAGCAGATTAAGGCCAAGGCTCGGGAACTTTACCAGCCGGGACGCTTTGCCACGATGTCCGCCTATGAGTGGACGGGACACAAGGTGAACGCCGGTCACAAAAATGTTTATTATCGCAATTTCGAAGCGCCGGTATTTCGGTCGAACTTCCTTGACGATCCTGTTTATAAGGTGAGCGCGCAAACTTGGAGCGCCTTCGATTTATGGGCCAAGCTACGTGAAAGTGGAGAAACTGGGAAGACGGCGAAATGGCAATCGATTATTCCGTCCGCCGCTTTTACCGTGCCTTGGAATGATGCTGATCCAGAATTCCAGCGCCTGGTCGAAGTGTATTCAACTTGGGGCAACTCTGAGTATGCCGATGGGCCGCGTCAGATCCGGGTCATGGGTGGACCAAGGCCCGGACACTTTGTGCAGGACGGCTTGGCCGCCGGGCAGAAGCTAGGGTTTGTTGGAGCGTCGGACTCACACTCCGGACGCCCTGGTTACGCGGGACATGGCCGCATCTACTTCGACTCAGACTATTCCTTTCCGGACACCGAAGTGTATAGCGGGGGAATTACCGGGATCTACGCCGAAGAGTTGACGCACGAGGCAGTATTCGACGCTATCAATAGCCGCCGTTGCTTTGCCACGACCGGTGTGCGAATCATTGTAGAGTTCCGCGCAGATGACCACTGGATGGGAGAAGAATTCAAAAGTAACGATGCCCCGCATTTCTCAGCCAGGGTTGTTGGGACCGCTCCGATTGAGTCGGTAACCCTGGTAAAAAACAACACGGACTACGTAGTCGTGCCGGGCAATGGACCGATTCTGCAGTTTGAATACGATAAGACAGAACCGCCTAAAACCACGGACTACTACTATCTGCGAGTGATTCAGGCAGACGGAGAAATGGCTTGGTCCAGCCCAGTCTGGATCAGCAAGAAATAGCAACATGCAGTCTTTTGAGTGAGGGAACTGTAGTTACGGAGTTCGTGAGAGGATGAATTTCATGGGGCGTCACGGTTGCAATCTTTATAACTTCGGGACGGAGGCAGATCTATGGCAGACCACGCATTGGTTTGCCATTCACACCAAACCCTGTAAGGAGAATGTCGCCGTGTTCAATTTGCGCCGGGCGCAGCTCGAGGTGTTCCTGCCGATGAGAAAGCTGAACGTCAGAAACGGCCAAGGTCCAGCAACAAGAAACAGGCCCCTATTTCCTGGGTATTTGTTCGCTCGCTTTTGTCCCGCTTCCCATCTGCATCTGATCCAGTTTGCCCGCGGGGTGCGACGCATCGTCAGTCTTGGAGGTATACCAATCCCGCTTGAAGAGGAAATCATCGATAACATCAAGACGCGGATTGGAGAAGAGGGATGTGTGGAATTGGAGTTGGGTCACGTGAAAATAGGTGATCGGATTGTCATTGAGGATGGGCCGTTAAAAGGGATGCGCGGAGTTTTCGAACAGGAACAGAACGATAAGACGCGGGTGAGTTTACTCTTGCAGCGAATTGAATATCAGGCTCGAGTGCTCATCGAAAAACGGTATTTAGGTCTGGATGCCGGGCCACTCAGGGAATCGGCCGGTTTGGTTTATCAATAGAAGTACAGGCTGATACGAAGTCATTATGCAATAAACGCTGCAACGGTTAAGCAGGGGCTCTTTATCGGAAACTCTTGTATTGCGGAAAAATGAGCAGCCTGAAATAGTGACTATTTTCTCTTTGACCTTTGGAGAATGCATGCGAATACTGATGTCTTCAGTCATTTCTGCTCTTACGCTAGTGTTAGCTGCGATGGCCATGAACTCGGCGGCATCACCAAGCCTGGATCTCGGTGCCGGAATGGGGCTGAAACTAGTCAGTATCCCATCAGGTCGATTCACTGGCGGCGAATCCCATTTAAATCGCAGTGAGATCGGCTACTTTTCGCCGCATGAGGTGATTGCCCGTTCTGTTCAAATCTCGAAATCGTTTTACACGGGCCAATACCTGGTCACGGTCGGTCAATTCGCGCGATTTGTACAATCGACAAATTACGTTTCCGACGCCGAGAGCGGAACTCGGCCCTGGCGCAATCTGACCAAGGGATGCTACACGATGGCTGGCAAGACCTGGGGGCCCGTGGCGGATGCGAACTGGAAAAGTCCCGGTTTTTCACAAGACGACACCCATCCTGCTACTTGCATTAGCTGGAATGACGCCGAAGCTTTCTGTGTTTGGGCCTCGAAGCAGACGGGCAAAAAGGTACGACTTCCCACTGAGGCCGAATTGGAATACCTGCAACGGGCGGGCACAGAGACCCGATACTATTGGGGCTCGCGCTCCGATTATCGCAGCCTCTGGGCGAATCTCGCAGACAGTGACATTGCTGGGGACGATGACCTCTTTCCGGATGGGCAGCCTTCCATGAAGAGATTTACATCCGAGAAGCGCAATGATGGATACAAATACACAACCCCAGTTGGGTTTTATCCCCCGAATTTGTTCGGAGTATATGACGCGATTGGAAACGTGTGGGAATACACGGAAGACTGGGAGGGTGACGACCCCGGCCGAGTTGACCCTCGTGGCATGAGTTCTGAACGCTATCGCAGCATGAAAGGCGGAAGCTGGCTGAGCACTCCCGACTTTTATCGACCCTCTATACGTCTTCAGATTGAACCCGAAAGCCGTACCAGTACGCGCGGCTTTCGTGTGGTGGTGGAGCAATGATGATCAGATCTTGGCGTTTTCTGTTGTTCTTGGCGATGATGATTGCCTGTTCTTCGAGCTTGTTCGGGCAACAGGTATTTCCGGGCAAGGAATGGGAAAGGAAAAGCCCTGAAGAGCTCGGTTTCGATCCAACGGCCCTCAAAAAGCTGATTCCGACTTACGGAGTTGGCGGCGTTATCATTCGTCATGGATATGTTGCCGCCAGTTGGGGCGATCCGAACCTGGCACTGCAAACAGCCTCGATGGGCAAGGCAATGACGGGCACAATTCTTGGCCTGGCAATTGACGGCGGCATGGTCAAACTGGATGATCCAGTGTGGAAAACCTGGACAGGAGAAGGGCAGTTATCCCACCGCTACAAAGACCTGGACTACGGCGAGCAAAAAAATATTACTTGGCGACATTTGGTGACCATGACCGCAGGATTTACTGACCTGGAAGGTGTGTTTACACAGGGCGGTGACATGGGCGACGCACGTTGGAACTATTCTCACCGGGAAACGGGGTTGAAATTCGAATATAGCGACGCGGGAATGTGGCGTTTCAGCCAGGCTTTGACAAAGCTCTGGGGGAAGGACATCAAGCAGGTTTTCGATGAAAAGATATTTACACCGATCGGCGTTCCCGCAGACCGGTGGGCTTGGATTTCCGGCAAGGAAGTTCACGATAATGAACTTTATCCGGGTCATCCGGGTTATGGCGCATATCTCGATCCCCCTTGGGAGGTCGATGGCCGTGTGGTGCGAGGCGGACCAGGATGGGTGGCAATCAACGCAAATGATCTTGCCCGGTTCGGCTATTTGATGTTGCGAAACGGTAATTGGAACGGCAAGCAACTGATCAGCAAGTCATGGGTGCAGGACGCGATACGTCCGCATACCAGGATGAACGCCAGCCTTGATTACGGCCTGAACTGGTGGATTTATCACGGGGGCAAAGCCTTTGCAGCCCGGGGTATCAGTCTGGATTGGGCGGCCTGTTCCTCCCTGTGGGTGATCCCGGATGATGATGTGGTGATTGCATTCATTCGCAGCAATTTTCACTCTCACACTGAGGAAGAAGCCTTGCGAAAAAATGACTGGGATGAAACCGACATCGCATTTCGGGTATCCGATGCTATTACGCATCCGGAACGATAAGGACATTTGGGGGCTCAATGACGAGATGGTCGAAGCTAATTGTGTGGATCTTTGCTGTAGCGCTTACAGTTGTTTCCGCGCCAGCACAGCAGGTTTCTGTCTATGTGTCCTCAAGTACTGGGGACCGGCTCGCGCAGAAGCAGAATCTTAAATTTGCATCCACCCCTTCCGCCGGCAGCCAGCCGGGTGTACGCATCAATGAGAATGAGAAGGATCAGAAGATTATTGGCTTCGGAGCCTCCTTCCTTGAAGCCGGCATGATTTGTATCAACAGCCTCGATCCGAAGCAACAAGAAGAAGTCTTCCGCACCCTGTTTGACCCAAAGACGGGCGCAGGTTTTACTGCGATGAAGACGGTGAACGGTGCGACCGACTTCATGTCTGCTGGTTCCTGGTTCACATACGACGATACACCCGGCGACGTTGACCTCCGCCATTTCAGTATTCAACGCGACCTTGCGCCGAATGGGCTGATTCCATACATCAAACGGGCGCAGAAGTACGGGAAGTTTCTGCTGCAGGCGCCGATGGATTATCCGCCGGACTGGATGTTATATGACGTCGAGAAGCGCCAGGATGTCGATCCAAAATATTACGATGTGCTGGCTCGCTTTTACTTGAAGTACCTTCAGGAGTACCAAAAGAACGGCGTCTTCATTGATTATTTAAGCCTGTTCAACGAGCCACCGGGCTATACAAAGATCTCGTATGAAGAGATCCGCGAGCTGCTCAAAAGTCACGTCGGGCCGCTGCTCGTTAAGTCCGGAATTAAGACTCAAATTCAACTGAGTGAAAACTCGACGCGAGCAGGGGCACGAAAAACCTATCCTGTCGTGCTCGATGACCCGGATGCCCGCAAATATGTGACTACCCTTCCGTACCACGGATACGATTTTGCAAGCCTGGCAAGGAAAGAAAAGAAGCCTGCTACCGTGGAGAATGGCTACGATTTCTCTGAATTCAAAAACATTGCAGAGTTGCATAAGATGTATCCGGACTTGCCGCTTTGGATGACTGAGGTCTGTTATTGGAAGGGTGGAACTCCCTGGGCCGGTCCCTTTCCTCGGTACGAGTTCGAGCAGGGCGACTTCTGGGGCCGGCAGATCATGGCGGACATGCGTGCCGGATCTTCTGGATGGACTTATTGGAACATGATTCTCGATCAAACCGGGGGGCCTGAGTTAGTCTCCCCGATTCATGGCGACCCGGTTGACAATAAACAGCAACCGCTGGTCATCGTTAATCGTGAAACTAAGAAAGTCAGTTACACCGGCGCGTTTTACTATCTGGCGCACTTCAGCAAATTCGTCAGACCTGGTTCTGTGCGGGTCGGAGTCGATTTCAATTCGGATCAGGTCGACTCGGTTGCTTTTGTTCGTCCGGATGGGAAAATTGTGGCTCAACTCATCAACAGTTCAAAATCGGAGAAGTCGGTCCGGGTTAATTGGCGTCGTGTGTCGACATTAGCCACGCTGCCACCGATTTCGATCACAACGCTCATTTGGAACCAATGAGATGTTTTCTTGCAGAGTGATTCGGAAAAGTCACGTCCATGGCGCAGATGCAAAGGGAACCTCGCTATGTTATTGTCTTCGAGGGCTAAAGCTCCCTTTTGGAAGGCGATAGGCCGCGGTCGCCCTGAAAGAACGGAAGGAGCCGGATACGCTTGATTGTGCGTGATCTTTGGCGCAATCACCGGTGCTCTAAATGATTGCGCGCATATTGCCAAATTGAGAGATGTTGGTCTCGCCACCGGCGCATACCAACCGCCTTCTACAAGATCATGTCTGATCTTGATGCTCGGCCCTTCAGTGCGCGATATCTAGTTGCTTCGTAACGACCTAATCTTTTATCTTTGGTCTCGTGTCACATGCACTTTGATCGCTAAAGGCGAGTGGTTTTGCGCGCTGTGCTCATGCGGCGTAAGCTACGGTGGTGGTTTGGGCTGGCCGAATTTTATGAAACGTTCTGAAACCGCCAAAGTCCTAAAGCTTATTTACGATCAGCAGCTGGTTTCTCGCACAGAGCTCGCCAAACAAGCCGGGGCTGCGCCGAGTCACATGACCAGCATGGTGCGCAGATTGTTAAAGGAAGATCTGGTCATAGAAGCAGGATTCGCACCTTCGGGCGGCGGCAGGCGCAAGGTGCTTCTGCAAGTCAATCCAAACCTCACACATCTGGTCGGCATCGACATTGGCACGGCAAATTCGCGAATTGTGATGGCTGATTTCCTCGGAAATGTTCAGACGGCCAAAACTTTCCCCACCGAAATCGCCCGCGGACAAGACTTCGTCCTCAGCAAGGTTCATGAGGAAGTCCGCTGCGTGTTGGAGCAAAACCCTCGCATCAAAGGCATCGGAGTTGCTTCTTCGGGCGTCATCGACCACGCCACGGGCACTGTGCTTTTCTGGCCAAAAGTCTCCGGCTGGAAGAACGTTCCTTTGAAGGAGATCCTCGAACGTGAGTATGGGCTTCCGGTCGCTGTTGAAGACAGTACCCGAGCCATGGCAATTGCCCACCGCAGGTTTGGGGGTGAAAAGAGGCTGGACAATTTTGTTTTTGTAAGTGTCGGTATGGGAATTGGTTCAGCGATCTTTATCGATGGACGACTGTATGTTGGCCACAAGGGCCTTGCCGGAGAACTGGGACATACGACAATTGACGAGACCGGTGACCCGTGTTCATGTGGAAACCGTGGGTGTCTGGAGGTTTTCGCCTCCGGGTCGGCCATCATTAATAGAGTGAAGATCGGATTACAACAAAAAGCCACCTCAAGTCTAGTGGACGTAGTAAAGGATGATGACAGTCAACTTTCAGTCGAAAACATCGTTGCAGCTGCGCATTCGCAGGATCGATTGTCGGAGCGTGTCTTATCTGAAGCTGGTACTCATTTAGGCACCGCATTGGCAAGCATTGTCAATTTGTTGGATCCCCAAAAAATCATCCTGGGGGGAGCCGTTCCCCGTGCTGCCCAGGGCCTGTTCCTGGACCCGATGCTTCGCGCGCTAAGAGCCCGGGCCCTCCAGCAATCGCTCAACTCCCTGGACATCATCGTATCTCCGCTCGGCACTGAGGCGGCAGCAGTCGGTGCCATCATTATTATCGCTTCCCAAATCTTGTCGAACTATGGAGAGCTCAGTAGCTTAGCGTCTCGGCAGCCCGTAAAAAGCAAGTCTTCCTGATACCGCAGAGTTGAGCTTTGGTGTCCGGCTCGCCTCCATTTCCATATCCATATCCAAAATCCAATCGCCAAGAACCCACCTCATTTGCTGGAAAATCAGTGTTTTATCGTATCTTATTTTTGCTTGAGAATTAACTTATGTCATTTGTGGCTTTTGATTGGGGGATATAAAAATAAAATAGAAAAAAGCTCTTTGACAATTTAACGATGCGAATGATATACCCACAGGTGAGCCGAAACCGATGAGCTCCATTGTGGGGGCCCATTGATATCAGTCGAAGTTCTTCTGGGCGAACCAATACCCAGGGGATAGGGCGGTAGCCTGTCTTTGACTTGAATTCGATGTGGATGGAACTACATGCAAGGCTTCGTTCTTGAGCGAAAGTCGTCTGCGACATCGATCCCAGCTTTTATACGAGGTTGTCAGTTGTGATCGGACTGCAATCCATGGTGTCGTCGAACGCACGGCGAAAGTGCCGCCTATGATGGCAAACAAGTCTGCAATCCTATCGAAGATAACGCAAGTTCGACGATTGCAACTCCTCTGCTTCCTGGTGTTGGTCAGTGTCGTAACTTTTCTCGACCGAGTGAATATCTCAATTGCCGCGGTGCCGATCTCACAGGAATTTGGGTTCAATCAGGTAAAACTTGGCACGATTTTTAGTGCCTTTCTGATCGGCTACATGCTGTTCCAGATTCCCGGCGGGTGGTTGGGTGATCGGTTCGGACACGGGCGCGTCATCGTTTTCGCATTACTTTGGTGGTCGATATTTACCGCGCTTACGGCCTTGGCTGGAACTGCCACGTTAGGCTCTTTTATTGGAGTGCTCCCCGGTTTCTGGCTGGTGCGCTTCTTGATCGGTGTCGGAGAAGCGGCCGCGTACCCATGTGCCAATGGCTTGGTCGCCAGGTATTTGGATCCCGAGCAAAGGGCCCTCGCGGCCGGCGTAATGCTGGGGGGAGTTGGTGCGGGATCGGCAATTGCTCCCCCACTCATCGCCTCACTGATGTTGCATTTCGGTTGGCGGTCCAGCTTTTGTGTTTGTGGCGGGATCGGCGTGGTTTTGGCGATTGTGTTTCATTTTTATTTAGTCCGTGCACCGCGCGCAACTGATCCGCAGAGTGAGTCGCGACGCTCGAGCCCAACTCCATGGAGGAAGATCCTGACCAATCGACAACTTTGGTTGTTGACGAGCAGCGATTTTCTTCACGGCTACATTGTCTATTTCTACTTTTACTGGTTCTTTATGTATCTCGTGGATGTGCGTGGATTCTCGCTGCTGCGAGGCTCCTGGTTTGCCACCCTTCCATTTTTCGCCATGATGGTTCTGGCGCCACTCGGTGGTTGGTCAAGTGATCTGCTGATTGGTCGAATTGGCCGGGTTCGGGCGCGCCGTCGTGTTGCGATGACTGGACTAGTCTCGGGCGCGGTGCTGATTTTTTTGGGGGCCAGAACTCACAATGCCTATGCGGCAATTGGCTGTCTAGCACTCGCGGCAGGTTCCATTTACTTCGCGCTGAGTTGCTATTGGGTCACCGCGTTAGAGGTGTTTCCTCCCTATGCGGCAACCGTCTCCGGAGTGATGAATGCAGGCGCGAATCTGGGCGGCGCCATTTCACCAATTGTGACGGCCTGGGTGTCGGTTCGCTATGGCTGGGAGATCACCCTTGGAATCGCGGCGGTTTTTAGTTTGTCTGCCGCGATTCTTTGGAAATTCATCGGGATTGTTGATGATCCTGCCCAAGTTTCTCCACCTGGCCCGGCGTCTTTCGCGGGCCAGCTTGCCAAATGACTTTCAGGAACGCAAATCAATCATTTGGATTTCGATTTGAGCGACAGCTTCACCGAATGGGGAACAGGGAAGTATCCACTGTTTTAGAAGCTACTCTACGGAGACCAATCGTAAGTGTCCAAGCCTGAATACAAAATCAAGGTCGAGCGAAATGTACGAGTGCGCATGCCGGATGGAGCGGAACTGGCAGCCGTAATCATTCGCCCCGATCATGAGGGACGATTCCCGGCTATCATGAGTTACAGTCCCTATCGCAGGATCACGCTGATCCAATCGCAGCCCACTGAAGAGGATTTTGATTTATACGCTCATGGAGCAAGTTATTTTGCACAGCGCGGATATGCCGTTATCCATTATGACGTTCGAGGTACGGGGAATTCAGGCGGATCCTCTCAAGATGTCTATGCTGACAAAGAGCGGAAAGATGGATATGAAATGGTCGAATGGATTGCCGCTCAAGTTTGGTGCGACGGCAATGTTGGAATGTGGGGCAAATCCTATCATGGAGTTGTCCAGTGGCAGGTGGCAGTACAGAATCCACCACATTTGAAGGCGCTCATTGTCGGTTCGGCCAATGACGACGTGTACCGGGACTGGACTTACCCGGGAGGTGCTCTTCGTCCTTACATGTTCGATACTTACTCTCCACTGATGACAGCGTGGAATTTTGCTCCCCCTGACATCGAGGTGGTCGGCGAGAAATGGTCGGAGATCTGGCAGCAGCACTTAGAAAATAATTCACCGTGGGGAATCGGCTACATCAGCCATCCTCTCCGCGATTCCTACTGGACGGATCGGTCCCTACAGCCCGACTACAGCAGAGTCAAAGTGCCCACATTAGTGTACAGCGGGTGGGCCGACTGCTATCCAACACAGATGTTGCGAGCATACTCAAACCTTAAAGTTCCCAAGAAGGCATTGATCGGACCTTGGGGGCACTATTGGCCCGAGAGTGCTTTCCCTGGTCCTCGAGTCGATGCAAGACCTATATGGCTGCAATGGTTTGATCACTGGCTCAAGGATATGGACAACGGAGTGATGGACGAACCACCAATCACACTCTGGGTAAAAGGGTACAAAGAACCCGATGTCCGCATGTATGACGAGGAAGCAGGGAGCTGGCGGTATGAACAGGAATGGCCGTTGGCCCGCACTCAGGCCACCGCCATGTATTTTCACCCGGAAGGCAAGTTGAGTTCCGAGTCGCCAGCGAACGCCGAGCAGCAAGATCAATATCCTTACAAACCATCGGTAGGTATCACTGCGGGAATGTACTGGGGTGGAGGCATTTTGCCATTCGGTATGCCAATCGATCAGAAAGTTGACGAGGCCTATTCGCTGGGCTATTCATCGCCTTTGCTGAACGAAGACACGGAAATGACTGGCGATCCGAAGGCTGTTCTGTATGTGTCTACTACTGCCGATACGGCTTATTTTCACGTGAAGATTGTGGATGTGGCTCCCGACGGTACTGCGAAATGGGTGAACGATGGCGGTCTGAATGCCACTCATCGCAACTCGGATGCTCATCCCGAGCCAATGAAACCAGGCGAGATTTACGAACTAGAGTTGGATTTGAAATCCGTAGCCTACACATTTCCCAGGGGACACAGGATTCGCATTGACATAGCCAGTGCGGACTTTCAGAATGCATGGCCAACAGCGAAAAGTGGGACGATTTCAATTCACCGGAGCCGCAAGTATCCCTCCCGGATCGTTCTCCCCTTGGTGTCATCAGGAACTTCGAAACTCCCCGAACCTAGTCTTAAGCCTTGGCTCTATGCGATGCCGGAGAGAGAGAAAGTGCCTAAGCCGACCTACGAAATCATTCAAGATTTGATAAATCGCACGACGACAGTCCGCCTAGGCGCAAAAGGAGCCACCCGTGGTAATGATGGCGTCACCGAAATGTCCCATGTCCTCGATTCGAGCTATACGGTTTCTGATTCCGATCCTGCGGACACCGTGCTGAAATCGAGATGTTGTTACACAGTGAAACGCCCCGGGATCGACAACATTACGGTGGAAGCCAATGAAGTAGTCGCCAGTGATGTCAATTCGTTCTGTTATGTTTCGCAAGTCCACATCACCGTTAACGAAAAACCATATTTCGATAAGAGCTGGACTGTATCTATCCCCCGACAATTAAATTGAACGATTTTATCGATCTGCTGGAATAGTCGTGCTCGCTGTTGTTGGCCCAGGAAGTCGTGCATTATGGAATCGTTGAATCCTTTTTTAATTCAATATATGGCTGAAAAGATGAAGGCGGCTGTTTTAACGGCGCCCGGAAGATTAGAACTGCTGGATGTGTCGATGCCCCGCGCCGCGGCCGATCAAGTGCTGGTGCGGACCACCGCGGTAGGAATCTGTGGGACCGATTTTCACATTTACGGTGGACATGTCAACTATAACCGTGATGCGGAAGGAAACCCAATTCCTCTAGGCGCACGACCTCAGATCCTTGGGCACGAGATCACTGGAGTAATCGAGGAAGTGGGACGTGATGTAAAGGACCTGAAGCGTGGGGACCGCGTGATACTCGACCAGGGTCTGACTTGTTTGAGCCAGCGCATTCAGCCTGTGTGTGAGTTCTGCGCGTCGGGTGATTCGCACCAGTGCTTGAACTTCAAGGAGCACGGAATTACCGGAGTGCCAGGTGGTTTCGCCCAATACATTGCTATCTCCGGCATGAATGCAATCCGGATCGATGGTGATTTGCCGCCCACTGCCGCAGCGCTGGCGGAACCATTGGGATGCATCCTGCACGCAGTTGACGCAACGGAGAGGGCAACCGCCCGCTACACCTTTGCCGGCGAGAGACCAATTCGCAACATCCTGATTTTTGGAGCAGGGCCAGCCGGTCTACTTTTTCTTCAATACTTCCGCAATGTTCGTCACTTTGATGGTCCGATTTTTGTAGCCGACTTGAATCCGGCGAAGTTGAAATTGGCTGCGGCGTTCGGTGGGATTCCGCTCCACTCGGCGAATAGCGAATTAGCCAAAGAGTTGGTGGAACGCACTCACGGCGAGAAAATTCACCTGATTGTGGAAGCCTCTGGAGCAGGCGCTGCGTTCCGTCTCCTTCCCACTCTCCTGCGCAAGCAAGGGACCTTGGTGCTTTACGGTCACGGTCATGAAGGCGTGGATATGTCCCTGCTGAATTATTTACAGTTCATTGAACCGACGCTGATTTGCCCGAACAGCGCCTCGGGGGGATTCGACAGTGATGGCCGCCCCATTACCTACCGCATTGCCATGAAGCACCTGGTTAGTGGTTGCATAAAAGTTGAGCCTATTGTGACCGACCGATGCAACCTCGACACCCTGCCTCGAGTGTTCGAGCAAGAATTCCGGCGTCCGAGTTTCATCAAAGCGGTAGTGCTCACCAAGTCCTAAAAGCGAAACCTGCCTGGGCTGAAATGCTCAATTTGGGTCTGCTCACTCCTCTCTACACTCATTAGAAACCGTTTATTGCTGATGCATGAACGGCCGCGAAGTCGGGTATATGCAAACTTAATTACAAAAATAAAATAAGCTAGTGACTTTTATAGCCGCAATGCAGATAATTTATTCCATTTTGAATTTAATCGCTTGACAAGATGGTTGTTTCGGAAGCATTATCTCCAACATTCGGTTTATGTCCTAATGCATTCTGAGGGTTATTCCGGGTACTGCGGCCGGAGTTCTGGACGGAGACCAAGTTGCGAACGACCAGTTTTTTGCCAAAAAAATAATGATCTGTGCTGAATAAGGAGCATAGCTATGAAATTAGCCCGGGGGGCGGTCGTCCTTTTTTCATTAGTGCTGCTTGGGGTTCTGGCTGGGGAAGCCCAAATCGTGAAGAGCACGATTGTCGGTACTGTTCAGGACTCCAGCGGAGCTGTTGTTGGCGGTGCAAAAGTCTCAGTGACCAATGTGGAGACCAACGTTACCAGCTCAACCATCACCGACAACACCGGCAATTACGCCATTCCATTATTGAACTCAGGAACTTATACCGCGACAGTTGCGCTTAGCGGATTCAAGACCGCTGTCCAATCCAAGTTCGCCTTGGATGTTGCGACTAAAGTTCGTGTCGATTTCATGATGCAAATTGGTCAGGTGAACGAGACAATCGAAGTCTCCAATGTAGCGCCACTCGTTGAAACCGATACCACGACCGTCGGTCTAACGGTGACCACCGAGAAGCTGACTCAGCTGCCTATCTTAAGCCGCAATTATCAAGCCCTGGCACAACTGGCGCCGACCGCGGTTACTCCCATTTCGAACGCTGAAACCGCGAACACGCCGGGAATCAGCGTGGGTAATCTCTACCAGGCCTCTGGACAGCGAGGCAATTACAATTCCTACACAATTGATGGTATCGACGCACAACAGGTCATCTTTCAGATGCAGTCGATTATTCCTTCCCTGGATTCGATTCAGGAGTTCAAACTCCAAACCCATAATTTTTCCGCGGAATACGGGCGTGGGGCAGTTCAGTTCACGACAACAACAAAGAACGGGACAAACCAATTGCACGGTTCGCTTTATGAATTCGTGCGCAACAATATTCTGAACGCTAACGATTTCTTTGCGAAGCGCGCAAACCGCCAAAAGGCGGACTTTCACTATAACCAGTTTGGCGGTTCGATCGGCGGGCCCCTCGTTATTCCCAAAATTTACAACGGCAAGAACAGGAGTTTTTTCTTCTTCGCCTATGAAGGAACCCGGTTTCGTCAACTCGCGGCCAACTTTGCCACCCTTCCGGATCCCGCGTGGTTAACCGGGGATTTTTCAGATCTTAAAAACACGGATGGCAGCGATCGCATCATTTATGACCCGACAACTGTCACTTCGGATGGAAGCGGCGGATATACACGCACTGCATTTCCTGGGAATATCATTCCCGCAGGCATTATCAATCCGGTCGCCGCGGCCATGATCCCCTTTATTCCTGCGCCCAATGCGGCTCCGGGCAGCTTGCCTGGCAACGCGAACTACGTGGCGCCTTCCGGAACGTTGTCCAACGTGAACTATTTCGCGGTTCGAATTGACCATCGCATTAGCTCGAGTGACACCCTCTACGGGCGATACATGCAATCCGTTGAGGACTTCCAGGCGAAGGCGCTTCTTCCACTCTCCGGAACCATTCAGCAAAATCATGGACACAATGCGATGGTTTCGGAGTCTCACATTTTTGGACCTCGGGTGGTAAATGAAATCAGACTTGGGTATAACCGCGGGCTTAATTTTGGACTGCAAGACGGAGCCGGTGGGACGACCAACTATGTTACGGATGTTTTTCACCTCCAGAATATCGGAGGCGGGCCGCTAACCTATGGTTTACCGAGCTTCAACTGGTCGGGGTACACAAGCAGCGGCGGAAACGTAAATGATCCATTTGCGCCGTTAACCAACACTTACCAGTTCACCGATAACTTGTTCATGAATTTCGGTCACCACTCAGTGAAGGCCGGAGTTGATCTACGCAAGGAGCGATATAACGCTTTTTACGGTACGTTTAACCGAGGCTATTTTGGGTTCTCCGGACAGTACACGGCAGCTGATCCTACCAATACCGCCAGCACCGGGGTTACCGGAAATCCGTTCGCTGATTTCCTGCTAGGCTACTCGACCGACGTACGCGGCCTGTCGGGAGAAGCAAGTGGCGCATTCCATCAGTTCATGCAGAATTACTACGTGCAGGATGACTGGCGTGCCACCTCAAAGCTGACGCTAAATTTGGGTATTCGATATGAGTACTATCCTCCATGGACGGAGGAGAATGGAAAGGCAACTGTTTTCGAGCTTGGTTTCCCCCCGGGATCCTGCTTCGGAGACGGTTGCCCGCCAGCCACGCTAGTGCCGTCTCAGCCGGGCAAACCTTACTACAAAGCTGATCGAAACAACTGGGCCCCACGCATCGGACTCGCATACTCTCCTTTTGGAAATAAGACCACGATCCGTGCTGCCTATGGGATCTTCTACACTCCTACTGCCGTTACCGATGAGGTCAACAGCGTCCTGAATCCGCCCACAACGTTAAATACCGCTTTTCAGCCCGCCAATTTGTTTACCGACCTTACTACGACCAATATCAGTAACCAGTTCCCAACTGCAAACATCGATCGGAATACTCCCTTGGTGACAGACAATTGGCCATTACCGGGCATTTCACTCTATACGGTTCTTCCGAATGAGCCGACTGCAATCGTGCAGCAATGGCAGGCGACGGTCGAACGTGAAGTGATGCCGAATCTTGTACTCGAAGTCGGGTATATTGGTTCGCATGGTTACAACGGACAACGCAGAATCGACTACAACCAGGCGCGTCTGGATGATCCGGGAGTAATAACACCTCTAACGTCCCGGCTTCCGTATCCGTCTCTCTCCCCTCTTACGTTCGTCATTGAACATTCAGCGCAGAGCACCTACCATGCCGGTACGATGCGTCTGGAAAGACGTTTCCAAGGAGGCCTCACCTTCGTTAGCGCCTACACGTATTCAAAATCGATTGATGACTACGGCAACCTGAACGATCCGACTGGCTTCTGGGCACAGAATGCATACAACAAGCAGGCAGAAAAAGGCCTCTCTGCTTTCGACGCCAGACATCGCTTCACGATCGGATATGTGTATGAGATTCCGTTTGGTCGTGGAAGGCGTTTCGGTGGTGGCATGAATCCGATCTTGAACCAGGTGGTGGGAGGCTGGCAGTTTAGTGGAATTACGACATTCCAATCCGGCAACCCGCTTAGCCTGGTTTCCGCAAGTGATTTCAGCAATACCGGTAATACTCTCGTGCACAGGCCAAATCAGGTTGGTCCGATTAAATATCACGACCCAACACCATCAAATCTTCAGTGGTTTGATCCTACTGCCTTCGCGAATCCTGCATTTGGAACCTTCGGCACCGTTTCGCGCGGGACTCTCATTGGGCCCGGTATTAACAATTGGGACATGACCTTCGGAAAGTCTTTCCGGATTAGTGAGCGGACAAGAGTGCAGTTCCGTGCGGAACTGTACAATGCCTTTAACCATACTCAATTCCTCGGTGTCGCGGCAAATCTGGCAACACCTACCGCGTTCGGAAATGTCACCTCGACGCGGGCACCGCGGAATATACAAATCGGTGCACGACTGGAGTTCTAAGCCATAAGCGAATCGCTGCTCGATTCCTTGCAAAGAACGTTCAGTAATTTCTTTCGGTAACTGGGTCTAGAATGGCGGAGTGAAGATTCATACTTCACTCCGCCAAAAAAGAGCAGGGGTTCATTTCCGGATTGCCTCGTTTATTTTCTGCTTATTACCATCCAAAAATAGTGGGGTATAGAAGGCAAGAAGGTCTGGATTTCAGACTTCTTGTGGTGCGACGTCATTGGAAAGCCTTTGCAAGGAGGTCTAAAAATGGAGCCTGAGGAAATTACGAACAAAGTCGGAAGCGAGGTTACACGCCGACGGTTTGTCCAGGGGGGGATTGCCGGGATTGTGGCCTCCGCGGTTGTGGTGCCAGATTCGGCGTTTGCGGCACCAGATCGGGCACAGCAAACTTCGGTTGCAACCCCTGCGCAGGCGTCCACAGACCAGCTTGGTGCGGATCACGATTTCAAAGCTCAGTTCAACGTAAGGGTACCGATGCGCGACGGTGTCACTCTCTCCGCCGACATCTATCGGCCGAACCAGCAGGGAAAGTTCCCAACGCTTCTGTTGCGCACCTATTTCGACAATGCGCTCCAGGGGAAAGTCCAGTTTGCGCTGAAATTTGTTCGACAGGGATATGCGGTGGTGCTTCAAGACGTGCGCGGCCGCTTTGATTCTGATGGCATTTGGGAGCCATACCGGAAGGAGCCACGGGACGGTTACGACACACAAGAGTGGATCGGGAAACAAGCCTGGTGCAATGGAAAAATCGGATGCTATGGCACTTCGTACGATGGATTTACGAGCATCATGCCGGCACCACTCCATAGCGAATATGTCAAATGCATGGTACCAACACGCTGCCAGCAAACCTGCTTTGGCCATCTTTATAACGATGGAGTGATGCAAATCAATGTCGTCTTCATGGCAGGCACCTTTTATAACGGACGATCAATGCAGCCAACCCTGGCGCAATCGCTGGGGCAACAACCCACGGCACAACATCTGGTGGATTGGGAAGAAGTGTTCAGGCGTCTGCCGCTAATCACCGCTTTGGACGATGTCATTGGCGATCCGTCTTATATTAAGGAGTGGATCAGGCATGCTAGGTACGACGACTACTGGAAATCCTACGGACTCAAAGAAAAGTATGGAGACGTTAAGGCGCCGGCCTACTACCTGACCGGGTGGTATGACAATCTGCTGGAGGAGAGCCTACGGAATTTTCTGGGATTCCGGAAGCAGGGAGGAACCCCCGAAGCGCGGAACGGAACCAAGATCATGATCGGACCATGGACCCATGGCATTCTCGACCCCAAGGGGCACGGTTGGGACGTCGATCTGGGACAGAATACAGTCGTGGACACCGACGCGGTGCACTTGCAATATTTCGATCACTATTTAAAGGAGGTCAACAATGGCATCGACCAGGAGGCGCCGCTTAGGATTTTCGTGATGGGGGCGAATGAATGGCGGAATGAGAATGAATGGCCCCTGGCCCGAACACAATGGACCAACTACTACCTGGACAGCAGCGGCAAGGCGAACACACTGAATGGCGACGGTACGCTGAGCACATCCGCACCAGCTAAAGCCGCCAAGCCTGACACGTACCGTTACGATCCCCACAATCCTGCCCCAACCCTTGGCGGAACTATTTCCATGCCAGGTGTGTTGCAGGGGCCAAAGGATCGCCGTACCGTCGAACAGCGAAATGATGTGCTGGTCTACACGACCACCCCGCTGGGCCAGGACACAGAGGTGACGGGGCCGGTGGAAGTGAAACTGCACGCAGCCTCCAGCGCAGTGGACACGGATTTTACGGGAACCCTCATCGATGTGTATCCAGACGGGCGGGCCGTCAACATTTGCGAAGGAATTCGCGGTGCTCGGTTCAGAGAATCGCTCGAGAATCCAACGCTGATTGAGCCCGGAAAGGTTTACGAATACACCATCAACCTCTGGGCCACCAGCAATGTATTCAAAGCTGGGCACCGAATCCGGCTGGAGATTTCCAGCAGCAACTTCCCGCGATTTGCTCGGAACCAAAATATTGGCGCCCCGTTCGGTACAAGCGCGGAGGTCAAAATAGCGGAGCAGACGATCCATCACGATTCCCAATTTCCGTCGCGCCTGATCCTGCCCCTGATTCCGTCGTAGGATTACTTGTTCGTAGGGAGCAACCTTTGTTCTGCGCATTCTCAAATTTGATTCTCGCAAATGGATGGCTCTGCGCAAGCGGGGTGACAAAAAACACATGCTAGGAGGACTGGCCTTGAATACCCATAAGGGAATGACTCGCCGCCGTTTCGTCGGCATGACGGCCGGAGGACTCGGCCTGCTTACCCAGGCGTCTCTAAATATTCAAGCGTTGGACTTCATACCGAACGACAATTTGCCTGCGGGATCTTACCTACTACGCAACAAGGCGGGGATCGCCGTCTCGATCGATTCCAAAGCGGGCAAATATATCGTTACTTTCAAAGGAAAATCCTGGTTTGGCACCGGAATCGTCAGCGTCCTTTCGGACAGCCGTTGGTATCGCAGCATTGATACTGCTTACCCTGAAGTTGAGGCTTTCAAGCAGCAGGGCAGACTTGTTTTCAAGGATGCAGAAACCGGTTCAGCGAGCGATTCCATTGGCACGTTTGATTTTGTTGATTTGACATGGAGTCTGCCGGGTACCAATGCGGACCTGACTACCAGTTTCAGACTTTATCGAGATCAGCCCGTCCTAACGTTTGTACAGAAATATCCGAATGGCTTTCCGCACTATGCCAGCGGGAATTGGATCGTTCCCTCGGTAACGTTTCCTCAATTCGTGATGGAACGCTCGTGCCGGCGCGATTTGTATTCCTGGATTAGCGGAGGGATGTGGGAGCATCGCCGCTCCTATGGACCCGCCTCAAGTTCATTGGGAACGGTTGATCTGCTCTTGCTGACGGACGAAGAAAACGAGACGGTTATTCTTTCTCCGTTCGCTAACTATTTGACAGCGACCCAACAGAGTCTTCCGCTGGCCTCTAACACAGAGACCAATCCCACCAAAGCGTTCATCAGTTGCGGAATTGAAGGCCTAGTCGAAGAGCTTCCCGCTGGCTTTGAACACCAGCACATAATGGTGGTCGGCCAGGGAGTGAACCGCACATTTAAGGCCTGGGGTGACACCCTTCTTGCCCGCGCGGGCAAGTTGCGCCCTTCAAAATATACGGGCGACACATTGAAATATCCCACCTACTGGGACGACTATGGATCCTATTACCGCCAACATAACTTCAAGGAAGAGGGATTCAAAAGTTATGAAGATATAGTGTTGGGAATTGCGGAGGATGCGCGTAAAAACGGCCTGCGCATTGGCGCCTATCAGGTTCAGGATTTAGACCAGTTGCGAAATGGGGAAGGATTGTTCGAGCCTCGTCAGGACTTATTCCCGCACGGGTTGAAATGGTTGCGGGAGAAATTAGGTGTTCCGCTGGAAGCCTATTTTGCATGGCTGCCCCCGAACGGACCCTATCGGAAAAAGTACGAGTTCTATAAAACTCCCGCAGGCGTGGTGCCTGAATATTCGATGGGCGATGTCTTCCATACGGAACAGTTCTGGAAGGACACTGCTGAAAAACTTGTCTCTTGGGGAACAACCCTCATGCAACACGACTTCTTGAGCACGTATGAGGGCAATTCTGCCATGATGTCGGGCGTAGACAAAATGGATGGATATTTCCGGAACATGACAAAGGCGTTGCAGGAGAAGGGAATAAATATGCAGTACTGCATGGCCCTGCCGCGAAATATCATGCAAAGCACCGAGAATCCGATCATCCTGTCCCTACAGGGGTCGCTCGACCATCACGTTCCGACTGCTGAAGCGCAGTCGACTTATCGAGCTGTTGCCATCGGCAACTATCCCGATGAGGATCTGTTTGCCTGGAAACAATTAATGTTTGCCAGCGCATTTTATGGAGCGGTCGGGCTCTGGCCCTCCCGCGACAACATTCAAACAATGGCCGATCCGAATGCCTACGAAGATACTCTTCTGGCAAATCTTCTTGGTGGCGAGATCCAATTAGGACACAAGATCGGAGAATGCAATTTCGATCTGCTAAAGAAGACATACAGGGATGGGGATTGTCTGATCTTGAAACCAGACCGCCCGATTGCTCCTCTTGACCGCTGTTATCGAGAGAAAGGACTTGTCGGCTACACGCATTCGGAACACAACGGCAGAAATTGGTTTTACGTGTTCAGTTTGCCAAGGGCTGGTTATCTGCCTTCCTTTCGTGTTTCGGATTTGGGCACAACCGGAAAATGGGCGGTCTACAATCATGAATCGCACACGGTCACGGCCCGGGACGCCGACTCACCGATTGAACTCAGTGAAGATGCCAAATGCGAATACTTAATTCTCGCTCCCATCTTTGACAATGGCATGACTGTAATCGGCGACGTCAGCAAGTTCGTGACGATGGCGGAGATGCGGATTGCATCGGTTGAGAGCAGCGGCGATTCGCTTCGTGTCGGAGTGATTTCCAATCAAAACCATAGTCCAATCATCACGGGATATTCGGCAGTGTGGCCGAAATCCGTACAGGGGAAGGATGAAAGCCTCGCAGCAGTAACGAGCGTGGACCAGTTACAAAAGGCGAGGTCAGGATGGTTTTGGGATTATCAGACAAGGCTGTGGCACGTCAAAGTGGATTTTAAAGGTGCGACCGCTTTCGAGACCCGAAGCTTCCAACTCAGCCTATAGGGTGGTTCTTTTAGAAGGGAAGTTGGCACGATGAACAAACGGGGGATGACTCGTCGAAATTTCGTTGGCGTCGTCGCGGGCGGGTTGGGCGTGCTGGCACATCCAGGCTTTGCCGCGCCTCCCTCATCTCCGGAGGCAGTTGATGCAATTGCCATCGGGCACTCAATACGTGAAGACGATTTGCCTTCGATTGCCACTGCGTCGGATGGTTCGGTGTGGGCCGGATGGCTGAGTTTCAATGGCCTACGTGATGACGTGGCGATCCGTCACTTCCGTGACGGCAACTGGGAAAATATCCACTGGGTCCCGGCGACCAGCGGAGATAGCTGGTTCCCGCAAGTCGCCGTCGATCGCTCGAATCGCGTTTGGGTCATATGGTCGCAGCAGTGCGAAGGCAAATGGAATATCTACGCGCGACGGTTTGATCCAAAAGAACAGCGATGGGGCCCGAGCACGCAACTTAGCTCAGGCGAATTGCCTAATATCAACCCGCGCCTCTGGTCTGATGGCAAAGGCAGGGCGGCTCTGGTATGGCAAGGTTTCCGCAAGCGGCAGTCTTCCGCGTACAGCAGTATTTTCCTGCGGATTCTCGAGGGAGAAAACTGGTCGGACGAAATCCGCGTCACCGATGAAGGCGCGAATGATTGGGATCCAGCAGTCGCCCTCGACAGCAAGGATACAGCCTGGGTTGCTTACGACAGCTATCGCAACGGGAACTACGACGTATTTCTTGCGCAAGTGCAGAGTAGAACTATCCGTCAGGCCGCGATTCCCGTGGCAGTCAGCCCGGCTTTTGAGGCGCGTGCCACCATAGCCATCGATACCCGTGATCGAGTCTGGGTGGCCTGGGAAGCGGGCTCCCCGAATTGGGGCAAAGATGCCGGGAAAATTCTGGGGAACCGTGGCGAAGGAGTTCCTTTAGGCGGATTCCGCGAGCCACAAATTGCTTGTTACGACCATGGCCGCTGGCTTGAGCCCACAACGCCACTGGCTTCTGCCTTTAGCGGCTCCAATACGTATCGGCCCCACGTTATTTCCGATGGCATGGGCTCCGTATGGGTTGTTGCGATGATGCGGAAATCCGGAGCGCCCAAACCGACTCCTCACAAACTCGCTTACTGGGAGTACTGGGCCAAAGCGCCTTTTGGATATTGGGATCATTCACTGACTCACCTGGATGGCAATAAATGGACCGCTCCATACGTGCTGCCAAACAGCAAAGGGAGATTGAGTACGCGTATGGGTGCTACCCTCGGAAACGATAGCCGCCTGTTGCTGGTTTGGCCGACGGATAATCGCAAAGAAGAGTACTACCACCGTCCGGTTCGCCAACAGGTGTATGCAGCTGCGATGCCCCGTCTTTCGGCCTCTTTGGAACCATCTTTGATGCCACGCTCCACGCGTCCACCTGTGACTCCCAGCGATTCTGTGGTTGCGGAAAATGAAGATGTTCATGCGATGCGCGAATATCGCGCGCGAGACGGCGAATCCGAGTATCAGCTGTTGCGAGGAGATCTCCATCGTCACACCGAGCTGAGTTGGGACGAGGGCGGTGTCAAAGACGGCTCTCTCCAGGATTTCTACCGCTACATGATCGATGTGGCTGCAATGGATTTCGGCGCCAATACCGATCATCAGGGCGGCGTTTGGCCCTATTGGTGGTGGTACTCCTTAAAAATGACGGATATGTATCACCTGCCGGGCACCTATACGAGCTTATTTAGCTACGAACGGAGCGCAAGTTATCCTCATGGACACCGCAACGTTTTCTTTGCGGACCGTTCGAAGGCCAAGGTAACTCCATTATTTCTACAGGACGGAGTTTCACTCTACTCTTTTCCGTTGACCAGTGAAGGTGATGAACCCGCCGATGAGTCGCCGCAGATCGTCAAGAACGATACAGAGTTGCTCTATGAAGAGGTGCATCACCATCACGGAATCGCAATCCCGCATACCACCGGCAGCGGCTTTGGGACAGACTGGCACACACATAACCCGGAAGTCGAACCCGTGGTCGAGATTTTCCAGGGCTGTCGTCAAAGCTACGAAGATGTAGGTGCACCGTACGCTCCTACCGCTACGGAAATTGCAGCCGATGCCGCAAAGCCTGATGCCGGAGGGAGCGACATAGGAAAGATGTTGCTACAAATGTTCCGGCTGCGGCCCGAAGGCATGGTCGCCAAGGCCTGGACGAAAGGATACAAACTGGGTGTCATCGCCAGCTCTGACCACATCTCTACGCATATTTCTTACGCGATGGTTTATACCGATGACAGAAGCAGACAGGGCATCATTGAGGCCATTCGCCGCCGGCATACTTACGGCGCTACCGACAACATTATTCTCGATGTGCACATGGGCGAGCATTTCATGGGCGATGTATTCGCTAGTACCACGTCTGAGCAGTTGCGCATTCGCGCACGTGGTAGCGGTCCGATTTCGCAAGTCGAGGTACTAAGAGATAGCCAGGTGATCCAGTCATTTGAACCAAACCAGCGCAGTATCGACTTAAAGATGAGTATCACTCACCTGGATTCGGCACGTCACTACTATTACGTAAGGCTGCGTCAGCAAGATGGCATGATCGCGTGGTCTTCACCCTTCTTCGTAAATTATGCGTGAAGTAATTGTGATGGCCCACGCGCGCCTTACCTATATTCAGTCACATAGAGAGGTTAAATCTTAACGTCCGCGCTCCGGAGACCGCACTGTTATGCACACGATAGGGAAATCTGAACACAAACTTCGTTTGGCGAGTCGAATGGATAATTTGGGGACAGAAACTGCATTTGAGGTGCTGGCCCGTGCTCGTGAGCTTGAACGAATGGGCAAAGACATCATTCATCTTGAAATCGGCGAGCCAGATTTCGACACACCAGCGCACATTATCGATGCCGCGAGCAAAGCCTTGCATGACGGTTGGACGCACTATGGTCCATCGGCGGGGTTGATGGATTTGCGTGAGACTATCGCCGCGTCTGTGAGCCGCACCCGCAATGTGAAGGTGCTGCCGGAGGAAGTTGTGGTTGTGCCGGGGGGCAAACCAATCATTTTCTTCGCAATCATGGCATTGGCCGAGCCTGGGGACGAGGTTATCTTTCCCAATCCTGGATTCCCCATTTATGAGTCAGTTATCAACTTTGTCGGCGGAAAGGCCGTACCAATTCCTTTGCGCGAAGAAATGGATTTTCGTCTTGATGCGGACGAATTGCGCGACTTGATCAATGACCGTACAAAACTGATCATTCTGAATTCACCGCACAACCCTACCGGGGCAATACTCACGGCTGAGGATATTCGCGATATTGCCTCGGCCATTGGGGATCGGGACATTATGGTGTTGTCGGATGAGATCTATAGCCGATTGCTTTTTGAAGGCAAGCACCATTCGATATTGTCACTGCCCGACTGGAAAGACCGCACCATTCTCCTTGACGGCTTCTCTAAAACCTATGCCATGACCGGTTGGCGCTTGGGATATGGAGCGATGCGAGCGGATTTGGCGACACGGATCGCCCGTCTCATGACGAATTCCAACTCCTGCACTGCAAGCTTTACCCAAGTGGCCGGCATCGAGGCTCTGAACGGAGATCAATCCTCGGTCGACAAAATGAATGCTGAGTTCAAGCGGCGGCGTGACATGTTTGTGGGTCGAATCAATCAGATCAAAGGATTTTCTTGTTGGTTGCCGAAGGGGGCGTTCTATAGCTTTCCGAACATTAAGGCAACGGGATGGCCGGCGCAAAAACTCGCCGATGTACTGCTGAACGAAATTGGAGTTGCCGCGTTGTCCGGAACAGCATTCGGAAAGTTCGGGGAAGGCTACTTGCGCTTCAGCATCGCCAATTCGTACGAGAACCTGGAAAAGGCTGCTGATCGCATTGAGCAATGGGCAGCCAAGAATCTATAAGAGCCTAGGTAAGGCTGCTAATTTCTTCCAGAGAGCGTTGTCCTGTGTTCTCCCCGAATACGGTGATTGCCGCCGCTTGTAGAAACAAAAGTCCACTGATCGCAATGAAAATTGAGGACGTTCCCCAATGGGGAATCATCCACGCGATGCCCTGTGGCGCGAAGATGTTTGCCGTTCGTCCGCAAGCGTTTGCCAAACTAGACCCAGTCATGCGGAGTGCAGTCGGAAAAAGTTCCGGAATATACACCGCGAACATGATTGCGACCAACGAATACGACAACAAGGAAGTGACAAAGCCAGCGGCGATGAGCAGAGTTGTGCTGTCTACAAAGGCGAAGCTCAATCCGGAAAAGATAGCGGCGATTGAAATCCCACTGATACCAAGTTTGCGGCCTGCACGCTCGGCGATCCAGGGACCTAAGAGCGCCCCTGGAAGTGCTCCGATTTGAATCAGCCATGTCATGGTGAGCATTTTGCTGACTGGAATAGTTTTTTCGACGAGCACGGTCGGAAGCCACCCGGTAAAGGCGTAAACAACCACGTTCGTGCAAGTCATCAACAACATCGCGAGAAGCATGCGTCGGCGCAGCGTGCCCTGAAACAATATTTTTATCGCCGGAGGCTTTTCTTGGGGAGGTGGAATATTCCGGGGCATCACAGCGACCAGCCGTGAGCCGGTGTATCGCTCTACTTCCGCCTCGATATCTTGCAGGGTTCGTTCTGCCTCCTCCGTGCGGTTGACAGTTTCATACCAGCGTGGCGATTCTGGCATCGATTGTCTAAATATCCATACCAACAATGCAAAAAGTCCGACTAGACCGAATACCGGGCGCCATCCGAAAGTTGGCAACAACGTCGCGCACAATAGGGCGGATGCGGGAATGCCCAGGTTGGAGATCAAAGCGAGCTTGCCTTGCCAGACTGCTCGCTTCGCTGGGGGCACAAATTCGGTGAGCGTTCCGTAAGAAACGATCACTTCTCCTCCCAGACCCAGTCCGATTACAACCCGGCATGCAATCAGGAGTGCTGGTGATGGCGCGAACGCCGCCAAAATGCTGCGTACGCCGAACAAAATCAAATTGGCTTGATAGAGGCGTCGACGTCCGAAACGATCGCTCAGACGGCCCGAGATGAGAGCTCCACATAAGAGGCCGACGAATGTCGCAGAGAGGAAATTTGCATTTTGCTTAATATCAGACCAGCCGGTTGCGAGAAAATAGGCAAGCAGCGGTCCTTGTACATAGATATCTACCGCATCCAGGAACAGCCCGGAACCGATCAGCGCGAGGATGCGGTAGTGAAAGCGGCACACCGGCAAGCGATCGAGACGCGCCCCGGCATTCACGGAATTACCGGCAAAATGAGTTGGGACGGATACTGGTCATTATGGTAGATCGTTTGTTCCGCGATCTTTGTCTCCGCGCTCATTCCGAAAGGTTCTCCTGTGTTCTGGTTCCTGGCATAACGGGGGAAGTTGCTGCTTGAGACTTCCAGGCGGATACGATGTCCCGCTTTGAAAACATTACTCGTCTCCCACAGACTAATGGTGTACTCATAGACTTTGCCCGGTTCCACGGGTGTGGGGTGCTCGAGCGATTCTCGGAAACGTACGCCCCGGATTCCTTCGCACAATAGAACCGCTTTTCCATCCGGATACACATCCGTAAGTGTCGCTGTGAAATCGGTATCCACAGTGCTAGTGGCGGCGTATAGCTTGAGCTCCACTGGGCCCGTTACTTCCAAGTCCTGCTTGAGAGTTGGTGTTGTATACACAAGCACATCTTCTCTCTTCTGCACCGAGTTCCGATCCCTTGGTCCCCAAACATCGGGAAATATTGCTATCTGACCACCGACGGTAGGTACCGGATTATTAGGGTCATAGGTGAAACGGTCCTGAGTCTGTTGTGAGCTTTTTGCTTCGCTGAGTGCTCCATCACCTGACAGGGAATTCGCCTTACCCTGACTGGATAGATAAAAACCTGTCCATTTGGTTCGTTTCAATGGCCACTCGTTTTCAAAGCGCCACTGATTCGCTCCCATAACAAAGAGTTTAATGGGAGGGTCGTTGTCGGCGGAGGGTTTATCGCTCTTTAACCACTGGTCGTACCACCGAACATGCAGGTCATTCAAATCGATGTTTGAATCGGGGCCGAAGTCCACCGGCCAGTTCTTGTCTGGTGCGGCTCCTCCATGGATCCATGGGCCGACAATGATCCTTGTTCCGTGCCTGGCTTCGGCGGAGCCACCTTGCTCGCGGAAACTTACGAAGTTATGCCAGGTCTCGTGAACCAGATTGTCATACCATCCCGTAACAAAATAGGCAGGTGCTTGGATTTGCTGATACTTGCCCTTCAAACCATAGGAGGCCCAATAGGCGCTGTATTCATCGTGGCGAATCCAGTCTTTCACCCATGGAACGTCTGCAATGGGATCCAATGCGCTGATCAGAGGCAAGCGACGAAAGACACCGTCCCAGTCAATGATCTTGATGCCGGGGCCATAAACACCGCCGATGGTTGGTTGCAGCGTGTGGCCGACCATAAACAAGCCGGCAGTAAAAACAGTGCCAAGCTGCAAAATGCCATCGTTGTATAAATGTCCGAAATTCGTTTGCTGGCAGGCGAATGGAACCATCGCCTTTACATACGGGCTGTGCAGCGGAGCTGGCATCAGCTGTGTAAAGCCATCATACGATTCACCGAAGAGGCCGATTTTTCCGTCCGACCATGGTTGTTTTCCGACCCACATTTGGGTGTCATAACCGTCTTCTGGTTCGTGGACATACGGCGTCCACTGACCACCTGAGTCGAAGCGCCCGCGTACATCCTCAATGACAACTGCATAGCCCCTTTTCGCAAAGTAAAGGGCCATTCTTATTTTGCTGGGTTCATGTTTTCCCCAATACGTCCGCAGCAACAGCGAGGGAAATTGTCCAGGTGAGGAAGGGCGATAAACGTCCGCCGAGAGAATGACTCCATCGCGCATTGGTACAGCTTGATGGATCTGTACGCGCAAATCGGAAGCGTCAATGCTGGCGGTGTTGGTTTGCGCGATGCAAGAAACAGCCTGCGCACACAGAATGAGTGCAGCAAAAGACCTCACTAGGAAGTGGAGTCCGAAGGAAAACGCATAGCCTGGTTCGCGAAACATGACAGGGAGCATACGCCGGACCTCACCGAGACGCAAGCAAATTTACACATATAAGAATAGAAAACGTATATGCGATGAATCAAAAAACTGCTTGATTTCTAAAAAATACACATTATCTTGGCTCGAGTTCGTTTTTCATGGTTCTGCCCCAATGAATTTACATATGTAAGTGATGATTTACATATATATGACATAGGAGATGTATGAAGCAATCACAACCCACCCACGATATCCGCTTCCTTTTCGATCTGAAGTCCCCTGCGCGGGACGGCACAAATCTTTCAACCGATGTGTTCTTACCAACGGGCGGGGGCCCGTTCCCGGTCATTTATTTGCGGACTCCTTATGACAGCCTGCGCGACGCGCACATTGATTGGGCGGTATGGTGGGCACAGCGAGGCTATGCATGCGCGATCCAGGAGGATCGTGGCCGTTTTAAGTCGGATGGAAAGTTTTATGCTTACCATGACGATGGCCGCGATGGCCACGATGGCATTGAATGGATCGCCGACCAGCCTTGGTGCAACGGCAAAATCGGAATGAGCGGCCGTTCCTATGGCGGCATCGTGCAATGGCAAGCGGCTCCTTACCGTAGTCCACATCTGACCTGCATGGCTCCTCAGGTCATCATGAGTGATTATTTTGGCGACTACCACTTTATTGGTGGCGCGGTGCAATGGGCTTTAACGGTGATGGCCGCAGTCACCTTCACTACCACGGTGCATCTGACCCAGCGGGGCTGCACCCATCTTTTCGGCAACAATAAGTTTCTGCGGCAACTGCCTTTGATCGATGCGGATGTCGCGGCAATCGGCCGTGAAATCCCTTTTTTCCGCGACTGGTTGCGACACTCGACATACGACGATTATTGGCGGGCGGTGAATGTTGCCGAGCGACTCGAAGATGTCGATGTCCCGATCTGCCAGCAGGCAGCGTGGTATGACCCATACGTGAAGTCCATGTTTGGCCTGTACAACGGCATGCGGACGCGCGGGCACTCAGAACTTGCGCGCAAGAATCAAAAACTTTATGTGGTGCCATGGACTCATCACATTCCAGAGGGCTCAAAGCTGGGGGACCTGGATTTTGGGCCGCAGGCGTATGTGGACCTGAACCTGGAAGATCTGCGCTGGTTCGATTACTGGCTGAAGGGTATCGACACCGGCATTATGGACCAACCCCCGATCAAGATTTTTGTGATGGGGCGAAACCAATGGCGCTACGAAAATGAATGGCCTTTGGCCCGCACCGTATTCACTCCTTACTATTTGCACAGTCAGGGCCGCGCTAATTCTATATACGGTAACGGCACGCTAACGCCTGATTCGGCCCGTGATGAGCAACCCGATCAGTTCGACTACGATCCTGATAATCCAGTGCCGACGCTGGGTGGGAACAACTCAACCTGGACCTTAATGAAGTTTGCTGCCGAGCCTGTTTATCCGGGTCCAATCGATCAGCGATCCATCGAGCGGCGGGACGATGTGCTGGTCTATACGAGTCCTGTGCTGGATGCTGACCTGGAAGTCACCGGCCCAATCGAGGTGGTCCTATATGCCGCTTCGTCCGCGCGCGATACTGATTTCACTGCGAAACTCGTCGATGTGCATCCGGACGGACGCGCGATTCACATCGCAGAGGGAATTCTGCGTGCCAGGTATCGCAAAAGCATGGAGAAAACTGAACTCTTGCAACTGGGAGAAGTGGATGAGTTCCGGATCTCATTGGCTCCTACCAGCAATGTATTCTTGGCAAAGCATCGCCTGCGCGTGGAGATTTCCAGTTCGAATTTTCCGCGCTTCGATCGCAATCTCAATACGGGCGGGGATATAGCGACCGGTACAACCTGGCAGATTGCTCATCAAACCATATTCCATAACAGCCGGTATCCATCGCATATCTTGCTTCCCATCATTCCTGCATGATGGCCCCTATAGCTCGTTCTTGATGTTTTGGGCAAGAAGTTGCTCGAAAACGGAATGCCTGAGACGGAAACGTGGATGTCATGGCGCGAGAAAAGGCGATCCTTTCGGATTACCAGATGGCTTGGTTGTTTATCGGTTTTCTATGGGTGTCGTATTTTCTTTGTTGCTGCGATCGCCAGGTCGTTTACGTGATCTTCCCAGTTCTGCGGACTGAGTTGGGAATGACCAGCGCACAACTTGGACTGACCGGATCTCTTTTCATTTGGACGACAGGGATCACGTCTCCCTTCTCCGGAAAACTTAGCGAGAAATATTCCAAGCAGTCATTGGTGGTATGGACACTGGCCCTTTGGAGCACGGTTACGTTCCTGACCGGATCTCTCTTCATTTGGACGACAGGGATCACGTCTCCCTTCTCCGGAAAACTTAGCGAGAAATATTCCAAGCAGTCATTGGTGGTATGGACACTGGCCCTTTGGAGCACGGTTACGTTCCTGACGGGATTCTCAAATTCGCCCGGAGCCATGTTAACTGGGCGGGCATTTTTAGGCATTACAGAAGCCGTGTTTGTCCCTGTGGCGGTAAGTCTAATCGGGACGATTCTGCCTCCCGAATTTCACGCGCGCGCAACTGGACTATTCTTTTCCGCGCAACTCTGCGGAATTGTGATGGGCGGTTGGCTCGGAGGTTGGTTTGCAGAACATCTGGGATGGCGGTTCGCATTTTTTGGTTTCGGAATCGCTGGTACGTTGTTCGCGATTCCGATGGCACTGTTTTTCCGTCGTGCCATGCGCGGCAGGAGGTCCAATACTGAAAGGCAAAATTCTTTACGATCGGACTTTGTCACGTTAGGGAGAATTCCGACCTTCGTGTGTCTCTGCGCCTGTTTTCCCGTTTTTCTTGTTGTCCTGACCATCCTGTATGCCTGGCTTCCAACCCTGCTCCATGACAAATTTTCTTTAGGTTTAGCCGAGGCAGGATTTAAGGCAACCGCATTTCTGGCAAGCGGAACGGCATTGGGACTTCTATGCGGAAGTTACCTATCGGACCGTTTGTATCGCAGTCGAAGAGAAGCACGTTTTTGGCTACTGGCGGCCTCCATGATCCTGGGCGCCCCCTGGCTTTGTCTTGTGAGTTACGGCTCTCTCACGTTGGCGGAACTGGGAGCGGCTGGCTTCGGGCTGGCGAACGGCATCTTCACTGCAAACATCATGGTGGCGCCGTTTGATGTAATACCCTCGCGTACAAGGACCACAGCGATTGCGGTGATCAATACTATTGTTCCTCCATTTTCCGGGATCGCAACCTTTCTTACCGGCGTCTGGAAGGAACGAATTGGCATTTCCACGATACTGATGGTTTTGGTTGTCCTCATGATCATTGCCGGAATCGGTCTGTTTCTATGCATCTCCCGCGTGTTTGCAAAAGATCACGAGAGAATTCTCACGGCCAACGCAGTTGCACAAGCTGAGTTCGTAGGCTAGAGGGACATGCACGGCCAGGTAGAATCCCTGGAATAAATTCAAGAAGAGGTAGCAGCGGGGAGTCTTGAAAGTGTGCTCTTTTTCAAGGCTCACGCCGCCTAATCCTTGAAGCGTTTCGAGTTACCTCGCACGTAAAATGCGACCGGCATGATTCCCAGTGAGGGATCCATCGATCAAGGTCGGCACTCCATTCACCAGTACGTGCTTCATTCCCGCTGCCAACTGATTCGGTTCAAAAACGGTCCCACGCTCGGCGAATGTGGATGGATCGAAGACCGCCAGATCAGCCCAATTTCCTGCCTTCACGGTGCCGCGGTCACGCAGAGCGAGGCGGCTGGCAGGGAGAGAGGTCAGATGTCGCACAGCGTCCTCCAGAGTCAACATCTTTTCTTCCTGAACAAAGTGGCGAACGAACCAGGATGCCCAGGTGTAAGAACCATGAAGTGTGTGCTTCTTTAAAGGACCGTCTGGGGCCAAAGCTACAGCGTCTCCACCCACCATGCATTGTGGATGAGCAAATGCAATTCGAAGATCTTCTTCGCGATAGTTGAATGCAAGGATCATTAGTGAGTGCAGATCCTCGATTTCCCCCAGCAGTATGTCGTAAATCGTATCGAAAATATCCGTTCCGCGTTGCTTGCTGATTTCGGCAATGTTGCGGCGTGAGAGTTCCGGTTGCGCTTTACTGTCAAAGAGTACGATGGTGTCCCATTTGTTACGGGCCAATGCTGTGATGATGTTGGGGTGCTGCGCTATTTCCTTGCGGATGCTCGGGGTTTTCAGGCGATTTGCGATAGCTGCGGTTCCGTCTTCAAGCACCCATTGAGGCAAGATGGCGCTCAGGTTGGTTGTGCCAAACAATCTGGTATGCATGTCGAAGCAGGCGTCGATCCCTTGCCGCCGCGCATCCTCAACCTGTTCGAGCGCGCGTTCCACGGCCCATTTTGGACGGTCCGTCAAACGTGAGACGACGGTGATATGGGAGATTTGCAAGGGCACATCAGCTTTACCGGCAGTTCGAATGGCTTCAGCGATTGTTTCTTCGGGTTGCCCCATCTTGTTGCGGGTGTGGGTTGCGTAATAACCGCCGGCGGATTTCGCCGCACGACATAGTTCGGTCACTTCCTCTTCCGTACAACCGCGCTCGATCCCGTATTCAAGTCCAGTGGAGTAACCAAATCCCCCTTCCGCCAAACTCTTCTCCAGCAGCCTTTTCATGTCCCGAATTTCCTCGGGCGAGGAAGGCCGGTCCACAAATC
>Ga0193726_1000625_pt1 | contig 35385 bp, 33 predicted proteins | sample H2c1metaG_FD_144928 | JGI IMG/M metagenome (GOLD analysis project Ga0193726, IMG submission 144928) | Soil microbial communities from a riparian zone of the East river system, Colorado, United States - H2c1 | ecosystem: Environmental > Terrestrial > Soil > Riparian zone | place: USA: East River... | reverse complement strand
CTCAAAGCCATCCCGCACGCGACCGAAGCGACGAGAAACACCGCATTGCCGGCCAACATGCAGCGCCGCCGACCGAACCGGTCGGCAAGGGCACCGGACGCAAGGAGGGCGCCGGTGAAGGCAAGACTATAGGCGTCGATGACCCAGGCCAGGCCGGCGACGTCCAGGCCAACGTCTTTCGCGATGGCAGGCATCGCAACCACGACCGCCGTCACATCGAACAGTATCAGGAAGATGCTCAAGCCAAGAGCCAGCGTCGTCAGGACTGAACGCCGTTGCTCAACCGTGCCATCGGACGTGTGATCCTGCATTCTTCCTTCGCCTTTTATTGCCGGTGTCGTGATCAAGCCGACGGACCGTCGGGAACTGCGGAATACCTTCCCGGCAGGCGGTTGTTGCTGACCGCCTTGTCGCTGCGCCGCTAGCAGCTCCGTCGCGCCGGCAGGGCGAGGGATTCAGCCATGACTGGCCATCCTGAGATGTTGCGCGGCATAGGCATGCCACGGCCGCCATGCCGACGGGGCATCGTCCTGCGCGCCGAGCACCGTCTCGCTCTCCCAGTCGCCGGGCGCGCGCAGGCCGGGCCGTTTCCTGATCAACGGCGCGAGCCTGGGATCGCGAGCGAGATGGCTGTCGATGGTAGCGATGTCGGCACCGAGATCGAACACGCGGCGGACCCGCGACACGATGGTCGGCAGCGCCTTCACCGAGGGGAAGCGGATCGTGACGAGCACCGAGTTGCGCTCAGGCAAATGCGCCACCGCGACGCTGCTGCGCTTGCCGTCGAGGTTGATGCTGCGATGCCAGACGCCCTTGTCGATCCACTCGGTGCCAGGCGTCGTGCGTAACGAGAGCGCCGATAGCATTCCCGACCAGTCGTAGGGCGGCCGATAGGCCAGTCGCAGCGTCACACCATCACGCGCCGACGTGTCGACGCCCTTTCGCCTGAGTGCGCTGGGCGGACGGCGAAAGAGGTTGCGAAAGGTGTCGTTGAAGCGGCGCACGCTGCTGAAGCCCGAGGCCAGTGCCACTTCCGTCATCGGCAGGCGCGTGTCGTGCAGCAGCTGCTTGGCGAACAGCACGCGGCGCGTTTGTGCGACGGCGATCGGCGAGGCGCCGAGATGGCGCTGGAACAGTCGCCGCAACTGCCGACCGCCGACGCCAAGTCGCCCGGCCAAGGCCTCGACGTCGGAGTGCTCGCCGTCGAGTGCGCCGTCGGCGATGAGCGCCAGCGCCCGGCTCACCGTGTTGGCGGTGCCGCGCCAGAAGGCGAGGTCGGGCGCGATCTCTGGCCGGCAGCGCAGGCAGGGCCGGAAACCGGCATCCTGCGCCGCCGCCGCCGAGGCGAAGAAGCGGCAGTTCTCGAACTTCGGCGTGCGGGCGGGACAGATCGGCCGGCAATAGATGCCGGTCGAGGTGCAGCCCACGAAGACGTGGCCGTCGAAGCGAGCGTCGTGGCTCTGGAGAGCGCGGTAGTAGGTCCGGTGGTCGAGCAATTCCATAAGGGCACTTTGCTACAAACTTGCGCGCAACGCTGGCCGTTTTCGGACCTGAGCAACGGTGCTGGATTTGCTGGCCATATTCGCTTTTCGAGCGTCCAGCGCACAGCGTATCGTCGCCGTGATCAGACGTTGCCGAGCGTGAGGATCGCGTTGGATCATCGAGTGACCGATCCCAAATCCATACCTCAGCGATTCCGATCCGCAACAAAACTCGTTTCAGGTCAACGCGATGCGTTCCGAGCAATGTTGGTGCACAATCATCCTTCAGGCGATCCCAAGCCGTCGCGCGACGACATCGAGATGACGCGCGAGATCAAGGCGGCCGCCGAGGCGCTGGGCATTGCCATCCACGACCACCTCGTGATCGGCCGCAAGGGTCATGCGAGCTTCAGGAGCCTGGGGCTGCTGTCGTAGCACTCTTGATGCGGCCGTCGCTCGGCTGAGCCCTTCAGCACATGACCCCAAGCAGTCATTCGTTGCGGCATGGGTTGACCGAAGGCGACGCAATGGATAGCCCGCAAAACCGAGACTTGCTTGTTCTCGACTGATGCCGATTCAATAGCGCTCTGGTGGGATCGATTGCGAACGCGAATTGCCCCGCGAGTCATCGCAATTCCTTATAGGGAAACATTGTTGCCAATTCGGGAGCATGGTCACATTCTACCCTTGTAGACCCAAAGGCTTTTAACGCGCCACACACGCACATGCCCAAGTTCCTTCGCATCGGAGTCCATCAGTCGAACGTTTCCGGATACACGTCAAAGGCATGGTGGGTTCGCCGGGTTGGCTCGACAGTTTTCCTGAAGTGGGGCGCCGTCGAGGTCCACGGCGTGGGAGATGGACGAAAGATTTACTGGACGGTTCCACCGCGCGAGAAAATAATTCGTTGCGGTACGGTGCAGCCTGCCAAAGACTACGTAAAAAACGCAACCGCACGGCGGCGCAGCCATCGCTATGAACCGCTGGCTGGAAATATTGCGATCCGGCGCCGACCTGCCAATCGTGGCGACGAACTCGCACAAGCGCTTGCCACGATCCTGTTTGTCGATATCGTCCGGTCCACCGAAAAAGCGGCGCGGCTGGGCGATTCGCGCTGGACACAGGTGATGAATCACTACTACGCCGCCGTCCGCAGAGAGCTGAAGACTTTGCGCGGAAAAGAAGTCGTGACGACGGGAGACGGACTGCTCGCGACATTCGACGCGCCGGCGGCGGGGGTCCATTGCGCGACCGCAATCCGCGAGGCAGTGCGTACACTGGGGCTGGAGATCAGGGTGGGGCTGCACGTGGGCGAATACAAAGTGAGCGGGGCTGACGTTGTCGGTCTCGCGTTTCACATCGGTGCGCGCGTCGCCGCGAAGGCGCGCGCGGGCGAAGTCCTGGTCTCGAGTGCGGTCAAGGATCTGATGTCGCCGTCTGAAATCCGCTTCAAGGATCGCGGCGTTCACCAACTCAAAGGCGTGCCGAAGCGGTGGCGCCTGTACCGGGTCGATTGTTAAGCGACCCCCGCAATAGTGGCGACCGGCCTTTGCGACCGGTTCGGTGGTGCGACTACGCCGGCAGCTGTGCCTGCATCCATCCGGTCGACGGCACGAATGGCCGGCCAACCGATCACAGTCTATGGCGCTTCAGGACGAAAGGACGACAGAAATGCCGCTCTTCAATATCGGCTTTGTCATCTTCCCCGATTTGACACTGCTCGATTTCACTGGGCCTCTGCAGGTGCTCTCGCGCCTTCCTCAATCGGCGACTCACATTGTCGCGAAATCGGCGGCGCCCGTGCCAAGCGATTGCGGGCTCGGCCTCGTGCCGACGCACACCTTTGCGAACTGTCCGCCCCTCGATTTGATCTGCGTCCCCGGGGGAAACCTGGGAGTGGTCGACGCTTTCAGCGATCGCGAAACCATAGAGTTCGTCCGCCGCCAGGCGCGCACCGCGAAGTATGTCACCTCGGTATGCACCGGCGCGTTCATCCTGGGTGTCGCCGGATTGCTCAAGGGACGGCGGGCAACGACGCATTGGGCTTTTGCCGATCTGCTGCCTCTCGTCGGGGCCACGCGCGAGAAGGCCAGGGTCGTCGAGGACGGCAACGTGATCACTGCGGCTGGTGTCAGCTCTGGCATCGATTTTGCGTTCGCTGTTGCCGCCGAAATTGCCGGCGAGACAGCTGCCCGGACCATACAGCTCGGCATCGAATACGACCCGGCGCCGCCATTCGATTCCGGTAGTCCCGATCGGGCATCGGCTGCCATCAAATCAGCGGTGCTTTCCGAAGGCTACGACAAGTCCCTGTCAGCGTATCGCGCAGGCATCGACAACGCATCCGGCCTTGATCGAGTTGGGTGTGCCACGCGCCCGTGCGGGTGTCGACGGGTTCCGTAGCTGGCACATCTCCGACATCGCAAGACAACAATAGCCCCCTAATCCGCGTCTTCGTCAAAGCTTCATTTGCTCTCTCTTTTGCAGTACGTACACTTCGTGCAACCGAGAGTGCAGGAGGGAATGCAATGTCAACCACCGCAACTTTTGAGGACGTCCACCGCGATGCCGAGTATTTCGAGTACAGCAAGGCTGCAGATCCGATAGGCCTGAAGCTCATCACGCGGGTGCCGTATCACGATTTCCCAAGGTCGCTGTACAAGGACGGGCCGACGCGGATCATTCCACTCGACCTGTCAAAGGAGCTCAACGTCGACTACCCGGCGACCGGCCCTGGCCTGCTCGCCCATTTCGTGCGTGTTGTGCAGGGCGAGCGGCAGATCCTGAATCCGGTGGCGACTTCGCAGCTGCTCTATGTCCTTGCCGGCAAGGGCATGATTACGCAGGGCAGCCATGAGATCGAGTTTACCCAGGGGGCCTTCATGGCGCTGCCCGGCGGTATACAAGCGGTCGTCCGCGCAGAGACCGACACGACCCTCTACTATGTCAACGATGCGCCGCTACTCTCCTACCTTGGTGTCGGCACTGTAAGTCCGCGCTTCGAGCCGACGATCTATCCGGCCCGGGAAGCAAATGCGAAGCTGGAGGAGGTCGAGCATGCACCGGACGCCGCGAAGCACAATCGCATCTCGGTGCTGCTCGGCAACAAGCACTTCCCGCAGACTCGCACCATCACCCATACCATGTGGGCGATGTTCGGCATCATCGAGCCGCATTCTTTCCAGAAGCCGCACCGGCACCAGTCGATCGCGCTCGACCTGATCGTCGACTGCAAGAAGGGCTGCTACACGCTGGTCGGCACCGAACTCGATGAGAAAAACCAGATCGCCAATGCGGTGCGCGTCGACTGGGAGCCCGGCCTCTCCTTCGTAACCCCGCCCGGCTATTGGCACTCCCACTACAACGACACAGACGAGCCGGCGCATGTGATCCCGCTTCAGGACGCCGGCCTGCACAGCTATCTCCGGACGCTCGATATCCGCTTCACGTGATGGCCGACGCTGCGTTCGGCCGCCTCGGCGGCGCGCCGCCTCAGCAAATCTTGTTCGCGCCTGTTGCCCGCCAGCGCCGCGGCCGCCTCGAACGCGGCACGCGCCTCTTCATGGCGGCCGAGCTTGTGGAGCAGGTCGCCCCGAACGCTCGGCAGCAGGTGATACGCTTTGAGCGCGGGCTCGTGCATGAGGCGGTCCACGATCGACAGCCCCGCTGCCGGGCCCTCGGCCATGCCGACGGCAACCGCGCGGTTCAGTTCGATGATGGGCGAGCGGACAACCGCCGCCAGCTCCGCATAGAGACGGGCGATGCCCGACCAGTCCGTCTCGTCCGCCGTTCCCGCCCCGGCATGACAGGCCACAATGGCCGCCTGGAGGGCGTAAAAGCCGCCCGCCCCGCCAAGCTCGCGCGCGCGCCCAAGCGCCTGTATTCCCCGCCGGATCTGGAACTGGTCCCAGAGCGCGCGGTTCTGGTCCAGCATGAGGATCGGCTCCCCCGCCGCATCGGTACGGGCCGCCGTGCGCGAGGCGTTCAGCTCCATCAGGGCGAGCAGTCCATGGGCTTCGGGTTCGCGCGGCGCGATAGAGGTGAGCACGCGGCCCATGCGAAGCGCCTCATTGCAGAGCTGCGGTCGGAGCCAGTCCTGGCCGCGCGCCGCGGCGTAGCCTTCGTTGAAAATGAGATAGACGACCTCCAGCACCGAGGCGAGCCTCTCGGAGAGTTCCTCACCGTGCGGCGTCTCATAGGCCAGTCCTGATTGCGAAAGGGTCCGCTTGGCACGCACGATGCGCTGGGCGATCGTCGCGTCCGGCAGCAGGAACGCCCTGGCGATCTCCTCGGTCGTCAGGCCGCAGATCATCCGGAGCGCCAGGGCCGTGCGCGCCTCGCGCGACAGAAGCGGGTGACAGGCGGTGAAGATGAGCCGAAGCATCTCGTCGCCTATGTCGTCGTCCAGGGCGGAGTCCCAATCGGGCATGGTCTGCTGCTGCTGCTCCATGTCGAAGGCGAGCATCTCGTGCTTGCGTTCGAGCATCGGCCCCCGGCGCAAATGATCGAGGGCCCGCCGCCTGGCGGTCGTCATCAGCCAGGCGCCGGGTTTTTCGGGGACGCCTGTCGTGGGCCACTGCTCGAGGGCGGCCAACAGGGCGTCCTGGGTCAACTCCTCGGCGAGCGGCACATCGCGCAGCATCCTCGCCAGGCTGGTGATCAGCCGAGGCTGCTCGATGCGCCAGACGGCCAGGATCGCGCGATGGGCGTCGGCGACCGTCATGGCCGCCGACTGTACGGGCGGAACGCCTGCCTCAAGGGCCGGCGAAAGCGCGAAGCTCGCACGTCCCTTCCCAACCCGGCATGAAGTCCTTGTGGAGCTGCATGAACTCCTTGGCGGACGCCAAGGCCTCTTGCTTGCCCGGCAGCTCGAAGATCGCGTAGCCGCCAATGACCTCCTTGGCCTCCACGAACGGGCCGTCGACGACGCTGAGCTGCCCGTCGACGATCCGCACCTGTGCGCCCGTAGCAAGCGGCATCAGCCCGCCGCTGTCGAGCATGCGGCCGGCCTTGATCTCCCGATTGGCGAGCTTGTGCATCGCCTCCATGAGTTCCGGCGTCGGGCCGGTTGGGTGAGCGGATGTGACGATGAACATGAAGCGCATCTGAGAACTCCTCCTGCGGCGAGCCGTCGGCGCCATCGCCGCGGACTGTCTCGCTAATTAGATCGACGAACCAGCCCACGGCAGATCGACGAGCGCTTTGCATAAAATCGCGCCCGGCTCCATCCGACCAACAAGCCGGCCCGTACGCGGCTTGACAATCGGCAGCATATGTTCTCTTTTTGTTCTCTCTGGCGACAGGTGAACGGTCGCGATGGATATGACGGCCACCATCCTCCATGCGGACCTCGACGCCTTCTATGCCTCGGTCGAGCAGCTGCTCGACCCGTCTTTGCGCGGCAAGCCCATCGCCGTCGGTGGAGGGGTTGTGCTGGCCGCTTCCTACGAAGCCAAGGCCTTCGGGGTTCGTGGCGGGATGCCGGGACGCCGCGCCCGCGAGCTCTGCCCGCAACTCACTTTTGTCGGCGGCCATTTCAAGGATTACCAGCGGCTGGGCGACGCCGCCATCAAGGTGCTCGGTGATTTCACGCCTCTCGTCGAGCGGATCTCCATCGATGAGGCCTTTGCCGACGTGGCGGGCTGCACCCATCTCTTCGGCTCGCCGGCCGACATTGCTCGGGCGATCCGGCGCCGTGTGCGGGCCGAGCTTGGCCTTCCGATCTCGGTCGGCGTGGCGCGCACGAAGCACTTGGCGAAAATTGCCTCGCAAGTGGCCAAGCCCGACGGGCTTGTCGTCGTCGATCCCCACGCCGAACTGGACTTCCTGCACGACCTGCCCGTCGAGCTGATGTGGGGCGTGGGCCCGGTCACCAAGGCGCGACTGGCCGAGATCGGCGTGCTGACCATCGGACAGTTGGCGAAGATGCCGGGACGGTCGCTCGGGCAATTGCTCGGTCCCGCTGCGGGAGAGAAGCTCGCGGCGCTGGCGTGGAATCGCGATCCCCGGGAAATCAGGACGCATCGTCGGGCGCGATCGGCAGGCGCACAGTCAGCGATCGGCAAGAAGCTCGCCGAAGAGCGCATTTTCCGGCCCACGCTGGCTCATCTCGCGGACCGGATCGGTACCCGGCTCCGGGCCAAATCCCTGGCTGGTCGAACCGTGACGGTCCGCGTTCGCTTCGCCGATCTGCATTCGGTCACGCGCGCCGTAACGCTCGATGCGCCGATTTCGGCGACTGTGAGCCTTGCCGAGATCGCCGAGGATCTTGTGCGTGCAGTCCTCGCGCATCACCCCGACGAGAAGTATATCTCGCTCCTGGCGATATCCGTCTCGCATTTCGAGAAGGACTCAGGCCTGCAACTCGAATTCGCACTCGGGCTTCAAGACGAGGGGCGCCGCCCCGGCACCAAAAGAGGCATGGCGCGCTGCACGGCCGATCGTGCTGTCGACGCAATCCGCGATCGTTTCGGATGGGCCGCGATCGGATACGGGTCGGTGGCGTTGGGAAATTTCAGTTCCGTTCCCGACGAGTTTCGCGAACTCGCCGAACACGATCTATGACCGACACCGCCGACGAGACCAGTCAGAAGGGGCCAGTAATCTCGCGCCGCTTCTTCCTGGTCGGGCGCTCCCACACGACCCCGGGAAAGCCCCTCAGCGGAACGAGTGGCTCGCCCAGATATGTCCAGTCTTGCAGCTCTCGTATGGCAATGTGATAGCGGGGCTCCCGACCTGTGCGGCTCGTGAAGAGCGCGCGAGGTATGTTGACCATGTGCGCAGAGCGAGTTCTCTCATAAATGAGCGGCGTTCCGCATCGGGCGCAAAAGCTCCGTGCCGTCCCGGTGGCCTCATCCTGAAAGCGCGTGATTTTTGCCAGGCCCTTGGTCACCCGAAACCGCCTGCGCCAACTGCCAACGTAGGTCGCGTAGGCGGAGCCGTGCGCACGCCTGGTCGCACTGGAATGATCGTGCCAGGCCCATCGAGCGGGAAAGTCGATCTCGATTTGCACTGCGCCGCAAAGGCATTGGCCTGCCACCGACACTGCCGATGCACTTCGTGTCTTCCCTGCAATCGTCGTCTTGGTCACGCTGGACCTCACCTGAGGGAACCTTGCCCGAGATGTCTCTAACCAACTCGCGCTAGGCCAGCAATCATCGCGCGACGACATCGAGATGACGCGCGGTGTCGAAGAAATGCACTTCGGCGTTTGCGATATCGCGTCGAAAGGAGCCCGTTCAGGATCGTGTGACGCTCACGCCGTCTGTCGCGCTTTCGCCCGGACCGGAAGCTTCCATTCGGGACGAATGAAGTGACAGGTGTAGCCGTCCGGATAGCGCTCCAGGTAGTCCTGGTGCTCAGGCTCGGCCTGCCAGAAGGCGCCGGCTGGCGCCACTTCGGTCACCACCTTGCCGGGCCACAGCCCGGAGGCATCGACATCGGCGATGGTGTCCTCGGCGATGCGCTTCTGCTCGTCGCTCGTGTAGAAGATGGCGGAGCGATAGCTGGTGCCGATATCGTTGCCCTGACGATTGCGGGTGCTCGGGTCGTGGATCTGGAAGAACAACTCAAGAAGCTTGCGGTAGCTGATCTTCGCAGGATCGAAGACGATCTCGATCGCCTCGGCATGGGTTCCATGGTTGCGGTAGGTCGCGTTGGCGACGTCGCCACCGGAATAACCGACCCGGGTGGAAATCACGCCGTCATAGCGGCGCAGCAAATCCTGCACCCCCCAAAAGCAGCCGCCGGCAAGGATCGCGCGTTCGGTCGTGGCCATGTCGCTATTCCTTCTCCTGGAGTTCAAAGAGCTTACGATAGATATCGTGCGTGGAGCGGGTCCCGACAACCCTCAATCCACGTCTCGCACGAGTCAATGAGGCACGAGCAGCCGCACCCGGCGTCGCATTCACGACTATCTAAGGATAGGCCGCAAGGCCCCTGCGAGCCTGAGGCGCCGGGCCTATTGGCGCTGCTCCAAGGCAGGCCGGGATGCCGTGCCGGCGCTTTCCACGCCGGCAATGTGCCGGGCGATCGCGCCGGCGACGTCCTGGGCATGGGTCGAAATCATGAAATGCGCCGCGCCGGCGATGGTGGCGACCGAGGCGTCGGCGATGGATTGCGCCAAAAGCTCATTGGCACGCCGCATGGCCGGATGGCTGGCCCCGCCCCGCAGCACGACGGTCGGCACATCGATGTTCGCCAGACAGGCAGGCGTCAGCTGGAAATCATAGGCGGCCGCCCAATCCAGGATGTTCACCGGCGTCGTGTCGATCGCATAGCGGCGCACGCGTTCCGGCCAGGCAGCAAAGGTCCCGGCACCGCCGTAGAAGTCGATCATCGCTTCGATCGCCGCCGTCTGGCCGGCCCGGAAGGCGTTGAAATAAGCGTCGGTCATGTCGCGGAAAGCGCGATAGTGCCAGTGCTCGCCCGCGTGCCGCAGCAACTCCGGCACCGGCGCCTCGATGATCACGAGGCTCCGCACCGGTACCCGTTTCCTGAGCGCGACGGTGAGCGCCACCGCGCCGCCGAACGAATGGCCGACGAGATGCACCGGCGAGGCCGCACGCCGGATGACGGCCTCGAGGATCTCGGCTTCGCGGGAAATATCGGCATCCCGGAGCGTGCGGCGTTCGGCCGTCCCGCCATAGCCGAGCAGACTTGTCGTCACCGAGCGCAAGCCGTTGCCCAGCTCGGCGATGACCGGCCGCCACGCCGCGCCCGTGCTGCAGGAGCCCGGCACGAGCACGACGGTCGGCCCTGCTCCGCTCTCGGCATAGTCGATGGCGCCGCGATCGTCTTCGATCATGGCTAGGAGTCCTCGCCATCGGCGAGCTTGCGGCCGGGTAGCGGAACGAGCATGGCGACACGCTCGCGGTAACGGCGATACTGATCGCCGAACATCCGGATGAGATCGCGCTCTTCCAACTGGATGGCGATCAGGATGTAGCCGGTGGTGGCCAGCGAGAACAGCAGGTGACCGGCCGTCATCGACGGCGTCGCCCAGAAGGCCAGCAGGAAGCTCAGATAGATCGGATGCCTGACATGCCGGTAGAGCAGCGGCGCGCGGAACTTCGGCGCCGGCAGCTCGCGGCCGAGCATACGCGCGAAGACCTGGCTCAGCCCGAAAAGCTGGAAATGGCTGATCAGGCAGGTGCTGACGAACAAAAGACCCCAGCCGAACCAGAACACCACGTTGAGGAGCGCCGCGGCGAGCGGGGTCTGCACCGACCAGACGACCGGCTCGGGGATCGGCCGCCACTGCCAGTACAGGAGCAGCAGCACGAGGCTCGACAGAAGCACGTAGGTGCTGCGCTCGACCGAAGGGGGCACGAGGCGCGTCCACCAGCGCTTGAAGCCCTCCCGCGCCATCACGCTATGCTGGACGGCGAACAGCCCGAGCAGCATCGTGTTGACGACCAGGCTTTCGAGGAGCGGCACCGCCGTGCCCGAGTCGATCGACTTCGGAACGACGAAATTGCCGACAAAGCCAATGGCATAGAGCAGGGAGAAGAGAAAGACGCCGTAGGCGCCGATGCCATAGAGAACCGCAAAAAGGCCGGCCATTATTGCTCCTGACTGATTGGGATATCTGAATTGCCGGGAAGCTAAGGGCGGCCGGGTTCGATTCTTATCCAATTCGCGCCACAGCTATCCCGTGCACGAAATTTTGAGCCGCAATCATGCCTTGAAATCTGTATATGTCCCCCGCCATGGTGATCCGCCCTCAACATTCCCCGAAGACGAACCTGCTGCCGCGCGGCGTACGGCGCGCGCTCGATGCCATGCGCGCCAACGTGGGCCGTGACTGGACCGTGGTCGACCTGGCGGGCGCGGCCGGCGTGTCGAGCAGAACACTTCAGCGCCAGTTCAAGATGTTTCTCGGCAAGACGCCCCATGCCGCGCTGCGCGACATCCGGTTCGACTGCGCGCGCCGTGAGCTCCTGCAGAGCCTGCCCGAAGAGAAAGTGATGGACCTCGCGCTGCGCTGCGGCTTTGCGCATTGCGGGCGGTTTTCCATAGAATACCGCCGCCGTTATGGCGAAACACCGTCCCAGACCCTGAAGCGGCAAGCCGTGTTCACCGGCGTGCTGGCGTCTATGCCGTCATTCTTCACATCCGGCCGCGATCGCCTGACCGTCGTCCTGGAGCCGATCGAATCCAGCCCGGAGAACGCCGAGATCGCCCGCCTCGTGGCCGACGAGCTCGCCACCGCGCTGGCGCGGGCGGGCGTTGCCGTCGCGCGGCAGCCGAGAGCGGCGCGCTACCGTCTGACCGGCGTCATGCGCGGATGGAGCTGGCAAACCCGCCTGACCCTTCGGCTGATCGAAGTCGACACGGGCCGCCACCTGTGGGCGCACTGTGCCGATGGCGCTATCGGCGAGGACGCGGCGCCCCGGGAACATCTGGCGACGCGCATCGCCGCGGCCCTCCAACCCTGCCTGCGCCTCGCCGAGATCGATCGCGCCCAGCAGAAGCCGGACGGCCAGCTCGGCCCGCACGACCTGGCCCTCAGGGCCCTGCCCGGCGTTCTGTCGCTCGATGCGGAGGGAAATGCGCGCTCGCTCGACCTGCTCGACCGCGCGATGGCGCTCGACCCCGACCATGCGCTGGCGACCGCGCTCGCCGCCTGGGCGCACATCCAGCGCGTCGTCTATCATTTCACCGCGACCCCCGTGGAGGAGCGCGCGCGCAGCGCCGATCTGGCGCGCAAGGCACAGGCCCTCGCGGGCGATGCGACAGGGCTCGCCGTGCTCGGCAACGCCCTCACCCTGCTGCACGACGTCGAGACGGCGGACCTCGTCATCCGCCGGGCGCTCTCGGTCGACGGCGGCTCGGCCTGGGCGTGGAGCCGCCACGGCTGGATCGACCTCTACAAGGGCGAGGCCGAATCGGCCATCGAGCGGTTCAAGATCGCGCTCGACCTTGCGCCACATGATTCCTTTGCCTTCAACAACCTGGTCGGGATCGGCTGTGCGCATTTCGAGGCCGGTCACTATCTCGAATCCGCGCATTGGCAGGAGCGCGCGCTCGCCGAGCATCCGTCGGCGACCTGGATTCACCGGACCCTCTGCCCGGCCTATGTGCAGGGCGGCGCCAGGCCCGAGGCGCAGCGCAGCCTGGCGGCCCTGCAGGACCGATATCCCGGGCTCACGGTCTCCGAGGTGCAGCAAGGCCTGCCGCCCCTGTCGGCAGGCTACTGCGGTCGGCTTTTCGGCGCGCTGGGTACCGTCGGACTTCCAGCCTAGCGCAGCGCCTGCACCGCGGCGGCCGTCACGTCCGGCTTCTGGCCGCCCCAGACGATGCGCAGATAGTTCGCCAGCGCGGCCGCCTGCTGATCGCCGAGCTTGTCGGCGAAGCCCGGCATCGCCTGCAGGCTCGCACGATGCGGAAAATTCTCCGGTCCGATGCCGTCCAGCATCGCCACGAGCAGGTTGCGCGGATCGGCGAGCCTGAGCGTGCTGTTGTTGCGTAGCGCCACCACCGTGTTGGGCAGGCCGTTGCCCTCGAGGCCGTGGCAACCGGCGCACAAGGCCACGTAGTCGGTCCGCCCTGGCCCACTCGCCGCCGCTTCAAGGACCGCCGGATCGGCTGTCGGCAGAGGCACTGGCGACGGCGGGCTGTCTCCCAGGAGGAAGGTCACCAAGGCGTCATTGTCGTCCGCCGTCAGGTTTCTCGTGCTGAGCACGATCACCTGATGCATGTCACTGAAGGCCGACGCAGGACCGGCGATGCCCCGACCGAGATACGTGCGCAGCGACGCGGCCGTCCAGCCGCGCGATGCGAGCCCGGCCGGCGTGATATCGGGCGCGGCGACGCGGCCCAGCGCGAAGCCGGTCAGCGGCTTCGACAACTCCATCTGGCCCAGCATGCCACGCGGCGTATGACATTCGCCGCAATGTCCGAGCACGTTCACCAGATAGCGACCGCGCTGCCACGCGGTGGAGCTTCCGGTGGAGGCCGCAGGAACGGAGTCGGTCAGGAACAGCAGGTTCCATCCGATCATTCCCAGGCGGATGTCATAGGGAAAGTCCAACTGCGTCCGGCGGTTCACCACCTTCATCGGCCGCAACTGCATGACATAGGCGTAGATCGCATCGGCGTCCGCCCGCGTCATGCCGCGATAGGACGTGTAGGGCATTGCCGGGTAGAGTTGTCGCCCGTCGCGCCGGATGCCGTCATGCAGGGCGCGCCAGAAATCGTCGGCACTCCAGCGGCCGATGCCATTGTCGGGATCGGGCGTGATGTTGGTCGCATAGATCGTGCCGAAGCCACTCTGCATGGCGAGGCCGCCGGCAAAGGGGGCGCCGCCCGGTGCGGAATGACACGCCGCGCAGTCCGCCGCTTCGGCCAGATATTTTCCGCGCGCGACCAGCTCGGCCGGCGCGTTCACCACCCGCACCGCGCCGCCGGTCTTGCCGTCTAAAAGCCTGATTGCGACGAAGGCGGACACGGCGACGGCTACGAGCACCACGGCGACGGCAACCAGCTTCACCAGACGGCGAAAAGTCATGCGCCGTCCCGAGTGAGGCCGGGTGTCGCCAGGATCACGTCGCGAACTGCCTGATAGTAACGCACATAGCCGGTACAGCGGCAGATATGGCTGTCCAGCGCCGCGGCAACGGTCGCCTCGACCTCGGCGCGCAGCACCGGTGCGCGCTGGAGCCGTTCGATCAGCACGGTGGCGGCATTGACGAAGCCCGGCGTGCAGTAGCCGCACTGGAAGCTGAACTTGTCGAGGAAGGCCTGCTGCACCGGCGAGAGCGCCGTGATCTCGCCGCTGTCGTTCGTCCGGGCGATGCCTTCGATGGTGCGGATGCGCTTGCCGTTGAAGAAGTCGGCGCCGGTGATGCAGGTCTGCACCTCCTCGCTGGTCTGGTCGTCGCGATCCCAGATCACCACGCAGGCGTGGCAGATGCCGACGCCGCAGCCCAGGCGCGAGCCGGTGAGGTCCAGCATCTCGTGCAGGACGTCGATCATCATCATGCCTTCGGGCACGTCCAGCGGCCCGCGGCGCTGGCCGTTGATCGTCACCGTGAGCTTGCGCGTCGGCAGGCTCATCCCAGCACCTTCAGGATCTGGTCGGGCGTTACCGGCAGCGTGCGGAAGCGATGGCCGATGGCATGGGCGATGCCGTTCACGATGGCCGCCATGATCGGGATCACCACGACTTCGGCCATGCCCTTGGGCGGTTCGCTGTCCGACAGCGGCGGCAGGATCTCGGCGGTCTGCGTCCACACCGCGACGTCGCTGCCGCGCGGCAGGTGATAGCGATTGAAGTTCCAAGTGCCGTCGCCCGGGCCACCTTCGTAGAGCGGCAGCTCCTCGTGCAAGGCAAGGCCGATGCCCGTAGCGGTGCCGCCCTGGAGCTGGCCCGACACCAGATCGGGCACCAGCATGTTGCCGCATTCGAGAATGGTGTGATGCGCGAGCACCGTGACTTTCCCATTCGTCGCATCGACGGAAAGCTCGGCCAGCGTGCCGACGGCGGTGTTGTAGCCGACCATGGCGTTGTTGTTGCGGGTCGGCGGAAAGAACACGGTACGCCGGTCGAGCACGTGATAGCGGTTGGGCGTGCGCGCCAGCGCCTGCTTCGCCGCGGCCGCACCGTCGCCGTAGCGCAGCGACAGCCCGTCCAGCGGAAAGCGTACCGGCCCGCCGACCACGTCGAAGTCGGCCTCCGTCCATTGCCACCGGTTGAAGCCATGCACCGTGGCGCCAATCACGAGGCCGCGCGCATGCGCTTCCTGCGCCAGGCGCGCGAGCGACAAGGGTTCGAAGCCTTCGACGACGAGGCTGCCGTCGCGCCAGCGCGCCGCCTCGGGCTTGGCCGCCTGCAACACCGCCGGGCCGCCATGCGCCCAGATCGCCACGGCCGCCGGCCACAGGCCGTAGAGAAAGACGATGCGTGCCGCTGCCTGGGTCGTATGTGTGAAATAGTAGGCCGAGTTGCTGGCGCTCGACGCCGAGGCAAAGGCAGGGGTCCAGCGCGGATTGACCGACAGGCGATCCTGCTCGTCCTGGCTCATCGCGTGCGGATCGCCGCTCGTCTCCACCGGCAAGTCGGGCCATTCGGTGACGGCCATTTCAAGCGCGTCGGCCGGCCGGCCCAGCCAGCGAACGCAGGCCACGGCCTGACCCGACGAGGTGCCGGTGCCGATCTCCGTGCCGGTGTGGCTGAGCGTGATGCGGCCATCGGCCGCCAGCTCCACCTTGGCAAAGCTCGCTTGCGCGCCGTCGCCGAAGCGCCGCTGGATGCAGCCGAAACCGACACCGTAGTATTTGCCAGGATGCGCCGCCTCGTAGGCCTGCTTGACGGCGGCCCGGCCAGTCCACAGCGCATGGGCCCCGGCCTTCTCCAACACGGTCTCGGCCCGCTGCGTGCCGTCGGGGACCGCACCCTGCGCATTCTTCATCCCGGTCTTCAAGACGTTGCGCCGGCGGAACTCGATGGGATCCAGGCCAAGGGCAGCGGCCAGCTCGTCGGCCATCAGCTCGGTCGCCGCCAGCGTTTCCAGCGCGCCGTAGCCGCGCGCCGAGCCGCAATCGAGGGCGCGCGAGGCGATGGCGGTCGCTGCCATGTCGGTCTTGGGAAAGTAGTAGATCGAGGCCGCGGAGGTGGCGCCCACCATGGTGAGAGCAACGGAGCAATTGGCCCGGCCGCCGCCGTTGGCAACGATGCCGGCCCGGAACGACTGCAGGAGGCCGCTCCGCCGATCGACTCCGATCGTGTAGCGCATGCTGAACTGGTGCCGCTTCAGGCCGGCCTGGAACTGATCGAACCGGTCGTTGGCGAGCCGCACCGGCCGTCCGTCGCCATAGAAAGCGGCGAGCAGGCCGTAATACGGCAGGGGGCTGTGATCCTTCGAACCGTAGCCCACCGTGAAGCACGGATGCAGGAACAGCCGCTTGAGGCCTGCGCGGCTCCTGGCCATCAAGGTCGCAACGCCTTCCGCCACTTCCTGCGGCGACTGCGTCGGCACGACGAGGTGCATTTCCTGCTTGGCCGAGTCGTACCAGCCGTTGGCGTTGTCCGGCTCGAGCGCTGCGGTGTCTCCCGATTGCGTGGCGTAGTCGCGCGTCATCACCAGCCAATCGGCGGGCGGGCGGTTCAGCTCCTCGTCGATCGCCTGCGCGTGAACCATGCCCTGGGCGCCGAGATCGCCGTCGGGCGCGGGCTTGGGCCAGACCGGTTCATGCCTGTCGTAGGCCACCGGCGAGACCGGCGCCTGTTTGGTGCAGGAAAAGACGTCCTCGTCGTAGCCCGTCCTGCCGCCGACGCGCACGAAGCGGCTGGCGCCCCAGGGATCGCGCTGCAGCGGTCCCGTTACCGCGCCGTAGCGCACGACGGCGTCATTGAACTGGAGCTTTTCCTTGGCGAAGCGGAAGCGGGCGAAGTCGTGGAAGATCAGCATCGCCACGGCCTGGCCGAGATAGGCAGGCGTCTTGCCCGGCGGCAGCAACATGTCATCGCCGTAGAAGGCCGGAAAGGCCAGCCCATCGCGGGCAAGATCCGCCGCCGTCACCACCCGGTCGGGCTTGAGGTCGGGACCTAGCACCGACAGATCGAAACCTGCGTAGAGGCGGTCGGCCAGGGTCGTTCGCAGGATCAGCGCATGCGCTTGCTGCTGCGGCCAATGCGGCATGTCGCGCGCCCTGATGTCGCGCGCGAAGACCTTGCCGCCGGTCACCTTCGATGTGGCATCGATGCGATACTTGAGCGAATCGCTGCGGCCGTTCCAGGCCGCCGCCGTCAGCAGCCGCTCGTCGAGCAGCGCGGCATAGGCCCGGCTGCCGAGCGGCGCCACGTACACGGCGACGCCGGCGATAAAGCCGCCGCGCAGCACTTGACGTCGCGAAAGCCATGACCGCGGGCCGACATCGTTCATTTCGTTGCCTGTCCGTCTGGTGCGCAAAGAGTGCTTAGGCGAGCGTCGCTAATCAAGCGCATTCGACGCCGATCAGGCAGCACTGTGGCTGCAAGCGCTTCCAGAAGGGTGCCGGCGTCGCGCGCTTCCATGACCTTGCCCTTCGCGCGCCCCCGCTCGCAGCCCGCGCCGGCTCTCGAAGTCAATCGAACGGCACTGGACCACGCATCGCCAGGCACGGCAGGATGGTCACCGCCGGCGCCATTGAAGACGGCGCGGCGAACCATACGTGTTCACGGTGCAAACGAACGGCTCGAGGTGCCATGTCGACCGACCAGGCCTTGCCCGCAGCGACTGCGCCCGACGATGCCGTCGCCGAGACGCCGTTCTATATCCCTGCCACGGGAACGGCGACCCGGCCGCGCCGGACGCTCAAGTACGGCGATAGCTTCGTCGTGGTGGACACCTATGGCGACATCGGCGCCTCGGCCGGCGACGCTGACGGGCTGTTTCACAATGACACTCGCTTTCTGTCGCATCTCGAGCTGCTGGTGAACGGCGAGCAGCCGCTGCTGCTCGGCTCCAATCTCCGCGACGACAACACCTTGCTTTCGGTCGACCTGACCAACCCGGATTTCTTCGTCGATGGACGGATCGTGCTGCAGAAGGATCTGCTGCATATCTCGCGAACGATCTTCCTGTGGCGTGGCCGGGCGTACCAGCGGCTGGCGGTGCGCAACCACGGCGATCACAGCATCAACCTTTCGCTCACCCTGCTTTTCAGAAGCGACTTCGCCGACCTGTTCGAAGTGCGAGGCTTGCACCGGGCGCGTCGCGGCAGCGCTACCAATCGCGTGATCAGCGCGGACCGCGCATTGTTGTCATATGTCGGCCTCGACGGCGCTTCGCGCGCCACCACTCTCACCTTCGAGCCGCCGCCGGACGAGCTCAGCGCCGGCAAGGCCGTCTACCACCTCGAGCTTGCGCCGGGGGAGATGCGCCCGATTTTCCTGATCGTCGGATGCAACCAGCCGGCCGACCAGCAACCCCCAGGGTTCATCAAGGGATTGCTGTCCGCCCGACGCGAGCTGCGTGACGCCACGCGCGATGCCACCACGATCGAGACGTCGAACGCGCTTCTGAACGAGATCCTGTGCCGGTCCGCAGCCGATCTCCAGATGCTCATGACCGACACGCCCGAAGGCCGCTACCCCTATGCCGGCATCCCCTGGTACTCGACGACGTTCGGACGGGACGGCCTGATCACCGCCCTGCAGATGCTGTGGTGCGATCCCAGCGTCGCGCGCGGCGTGTTGCGCCGGCTTGCCGCGCGTCAGGCGAAGAAGACCGATCCGCTTTCCGACGCCCAGCCGGGAAAGATCCTCCATGAAATGCGTGCCGGCGAAATGGCGGCGCTGCATGAGGTGCCGTTTGGCCTGTACTACGGCAGCGTCGACGCGACGCCGCTGTTCGTGCTGCTTGCCGGCCTTTACGCCGAGCGCACCGACGACCAGGAAACGCTGTCGTCCCTGTGGCCGGCCATCGAGGCGGCGCTCGGCTGGATCGACGGGCTGGGCGATCCCGATGGCGACGGCTTCGTCGAATATCGCCGCGCCAGCGACCTGGGCCTTGCCAACCAGGGATGGAAGGACTCCCAGGACGCGATTTTCCACGCCGATGGTCGCCTGGCCGAAGGCGACATCGCCCTGGCCGAAGTCCAGGGCTACGTCTTTGCCGCAAAAACAGTGATCGCCCGCAGCGCGCGGCGGATGGGCCTGGTCGCGGACGCGCGCCGGCTCGAGGGCGATGCCAAGCGCCTCGCCCGGCGCTTCGAAGCAGCCTTCTGGTGCCCCGAACTGGGCACCTACGCGCTGGCGCTCGACGGGGCAAAGCAGCCGTGCCGCGTTCGCACGTCGAACGCCGGACAAGTCCTGTTCACGGGCATCGCGTCGCCCGAACGCGCCGCACAGGTTGGTGAAGGACTATTGGAGCCGCGCTTCTTTTCGGGCTGGGGCATTCGCACCGTGGCCAAAGGCGAGGCGCGCTACAATCCCATGTCCTACCATGACGGCTCGGTCTGGCCGCACGACAACGCGCTGATCGCGCTGGGGCTGGCGCGCTACGGCCTGAAACGGTTGGTCGGCCAGTTGTTCAAGGGCCTGTTCGACGCCGCGACCTACATGGACCTGCGGCGATTGCCGGAGCTCTTCTGCGGTTTCCAGCGCCAGCGCAACCGAGGGCCGACGCTCTATCCCGTCGCCTGCTCGCCGCAGGCCTGGGCGAGCGCCACGCCCTTCTCGTTGATCGAGGCATCCCTGGGCCTGGAGCTCGATCCGCGACATCACGAAGTGCGTTTCCGAAATCCGGGGCTGCCGCCGTTCCTCGATGAAGTGACGCTGCGCAATCTGCAACTCGGCGGTTCGAGCGTCGACATCAAGGTTCGCCGCCACCGGGACGACGTTTCGCTCGAGATCCTGCGGACACGTGGGACCAAGCTGCAGATTTCGATCGTTTCTTCGCGCTGAGATTTTTCTGATGCGCCGGGGAAACGCAACCCGGCCGGAGGCGTCCAATGAGGGACAGGTTCGGAATTGTCTTTCTCACGACGGTGCTGATCGCACTTGGCGCCGCGGCCCAGCCCGACAGTACTGCATCGCCATCCGTCACCATCCTCGAAACCCAGGAAGCGCAGAGCATTCTCGGCCGGGATGTGCGCAGCCTGACGGACGAGGATATGGGGCGGATCGTCGACATACTGGTCGATGGCGAAGGCGGGGTGCGAGCCGCCATCATCGACTTCGGCGGGTTTCTCGGCGTCGGCAATCGCAAGATCGCCGTCGACTGGAAGGCGCTGCATTTCGTTCCCGCAGCCGGCAAGCGGTATAGCGTCGTCCTCGAACTCACGCGCGATCAGGTGAAGGCCGCCCCGGAATACAAGGAGGGCAAGCCGACCATCGTCCTGGGCGCCTCGGGCAACCTCGAACCCCTGCCATAGCAGGCCGCCGGTGACAGAGCCCCGCCCTCCTTCGCCGCCCCACCCCTCGCGGCGCAGCCTGGGGAGGCTCGACTGGTTCGTCTTTCTCGTCGCCGACGTGCAGACCGGCTTCGGCCCCTTCGTCGCCGTCTACCTGACGACGCAGCACTGGACGCAGATCGAGATCGGCCTCGTGCTCACGGTCTCGGGCCTGGTCTCGCTGGCGGGTCAGATGCCGGGCGGCGCGCTGGTCGATGCCGCCCGCTCCGAGCGCATCGTCGCCGGTACGGCGGTCTCGCTCATCGCCGCCAGCGCGTTGATCTACGCGACATGGCCGATCTTCCCGGCCGTGCTGGTGGCGGCGACGCTGCAGGCTGCCGCGAGCTGCGTGCTGGGGCCGACCATCGCGGCGATCAGCCTCGGCTTGGTCGGATATGCCGCGATCGGCGAGCGGTTCGGCCGCAATGCGCGTTTCGCCGCGGTCGGCACCGGGCTCTCCGCCGCAGTGATGGGCGCCTGCGGATATTTCTTTTCCGCCCAGTCGGTCTTTTTCGTCACGGCCGCGCTGCTGATCCCCGCGCTATTCGTGCTGCGCGGCATTGTCCCGACGGAAATCGATCCGGAACGGGCTCATGGCAACCCGTCCGGACAACCCGCCGGCAAGCCACGCGCCGACCTTCGGAGCCTTCTGCGCCAGCGGCCGCTACAGGTATTCGGCTGCTGCATCCTGCTGTTCCACTTCGCCAACGCGGCCATGCTTCCCCTGATGGGCAGCGTGCTCACGACACGCTCGAGTCAATGGGCGACGGTGCTGATCGGGGCCTGCATCGTCGGGCCGCAGCTTGTCGTGGCGCTGTTCTCGCCGTGGGTCGGCCGACAGGCGCAACGTTGGGGACGCCGGCCGCTGCTGCTCGTTGGCTTCGCTGCCCTGCCGATCCGTGGACTCCTCTTCGCCACGGTGACGGATCCGTACCTGCTGGTCGTCGTTCAGCTCCTGGACGGGCTGACGGCGGCCGTGTTCAGCGTGATGGTGCCCTTGACCATCGCCGACCTCACGCGCGGAACCGGACGATTCAATCTGACCCAGGGTGTCGTCGGTACCATGATGGGCGTGGGCGCTTCGCTCAGCCCGACGTTCGCCGGATACCTGAGCGACGCTTTCAGCAGCAGGGTCGCTTTCCTCGGACTGGCGAGCATCGCCGTGCTCGGCCTCGCGACGGTCTGGCTGCTGATGCCGGAAACGCGACCGCCGGCGCGGTCACCATCGCCGAATCGACAGGCGGTCAAGGGAGCCCTACCGTGATTCCAAGGCGAACGACACGGTGCTCCAGAGATGCCCACGCTGCTGGCGAGCAATGCGGAAGTCCTTGTCACCATGGACGGCCAGCGCCGTGAGTTGAAGAACGCCGGTCTCTACGCCGAAGACGGCATCATCAAGCAGGTCGGTCCCACCGCGATGCTGCCTTCCACCGCCGACACGGTCATCGATCTCACCGGGCAGATCGCCTTGCCGGGCTTCGTCAATGCCCACCATCATCTCAACCAGACGCTGACGCGCAACTTTCCCGGCGCACAGAACAACAATCTCTTCCCCTGGCTCAAGGCGCTCTATCGCGTGTGGGCCCGCACCGATCCCGAGGCCTCGCGCGCCAGCACGCTGGTCGGCCTGGCCGAACTGGCGCTCTCCGGCTGCACCACCGTCTTCGACCACAGCTATGTGTTCAAGAACGGCAACAACGTCGACTGCCAGATCGAGGCGGCGCGCGACCTGGGGGTGCGCTTCCACGCCAGCCGCGGTTCGATGTCGCTTGGCGAATCCAAGGGCGGCCTGCCGCCCGACGATTGCGTCGAGGAGGAGCCTGCGATCCTTAAGGACAGCCAGCGGGTCATCGAAAAATATCATGACCCTTCCGTGGGCTCGATGACACAGATCGTGCTGGCGCCCTGTTCACCCTTTTCCGTCACCACCTCGCTGCTGACGGAGTCGGCGGCGATGGCGCGGCACTACAAGGTGAGGCTTCATACCCATCTCTGCGAGACCCTCGACGAGGAACGCTACACGCTCGAGCGTTTCCAGCTCCGCCCGGTCGACTGGATGGAAACACTGGGCTGGCTGGGCGACGATGTCTGGTTCGCGCATGCGATCCATGTCGACGACGACGAGATCCGGAAATTCGCCGCGACGGGATGCGGCGCCGCGCACTGCCCGTGCTCCAACATGCGACTGGCCTCCGGAATCGCCCCCATCAAGAAGTACATGGCCGCCGGCGTGAAGGTCGGCCTGGGCGTCGACGGTTCGGCCAGCAACGACTCCTCCAACATCCTGCTCGAGGCGCGCCAGGCCATGCTGCTGGCGCGCCTGCGGCTCGGGCTGCTGCCCCCGGAAGGCCCGCGCAAGCACATGTTCCTGTCGCAGTCCCACCCGGTGCGCGCGCATGAGTGGATGACCGCCCGGGAAGCCCTCGAACTCGCCACGCTGGGCGGCGCGCGGGTCCTCGGGCGAACCGACATCGGCTCGCTCGAACCCGGCAAGTGCGCCGACTTCTTCTCCCTCGATCTCCACACGATCGGTTACGCCGGCGCCCTGCACGATCCGGTGGCCGCGGTCCTGTTCTGCGCGCCGCAGCAGGCCCGAAACACCGTCATCAACGGCAGGGTCGTGGTGAAGGACGGCGAAATCGCCACCATGGATATGCGGCCCGTCGTGGCGACGCACAATCGCTGCGCCGCCCGCATGGCCGAGGGCTGAGCTTGCAGGCGTGACTATGCCGGGCCATCGCCGCGTGCTACGTCGCCCCGGTTCGTGCGAGGAGCAGGCATGGCAGGCAAGATCTATGTCGGTATCGGTGGCTGGACCTTCGAACCGTGGCGCGGCGTCTTCTATCCCGAGGGCCTGACCCACAAGCGCGAGCTGGAATATGCCAGCCGCAAGCTCACCTCGATCGAGATCAACGGCACCTATTATTCGAGTTTCAAGCCCGCGAGCTGGGCGAAGTGGCGCGCCGAGACGCCCGACGGCTTCGTCTTCGCGATGAAGGCCTCGCGCTTCTGCACCAACCGGCGCCAGCTCGCCGAGGCGGGCGAGTCGGTGAAGCGCTTCGTCCACCAGGGCCTGGTCGAGCTGGGCGACCGGCTGGGGCCGATCAACTGGCAGTTCATGGGCACCAAGAAGTTCGATCCCGAGGACATCGAGGCGTTCCTCAAGCTCCTGCCGCGCGAGGCCGGCAAGTTGCCGCTGCGCCATGCACTGGAAGTGCGGCACCCGAGCTTCAAGGACCCGCGCTTCTACGATCTCGCGCGCAAATACAATGCCGCGATCATCTATGCCCATGACGAGGACTTTCCCGAGATCGACGAGCCGACCGCCGATTTCACCTATGCCCGCCTGATGGGTGCTCAGGAGAAGGTGAAGACGGGCTACAAGCCCGCCGACATCGACAAGTGGGCCAAGCGCGCCAAGGCATGGGCCAAGAAGGGCGATGCCTTCGTGTATTTCATCTCCGGCGACAAGGTGCGCAATCCGGCCGCCGCGCAGGCCCTGATCGCCAAGGTCTAGAGTCGCGGGGATTCCGGCCCCCTCATCGGAGAAATGGGGCCATCTCCCCAGCTTCGCTGCTACGGCGTGGACGCAACTCGGCAGTCATGCCTCCCCCGTCTTGCGGGGGAGGTGCCCCCGAAGGGGGCGGAGGGGGAAGGCCTCATAGACGATCTCCGATAATTTCAGATCTGAAATTTGCAGGTATCCAGACTGGGGCTTTCCCCCTCCGGCCCTGCGGGCCGCCTCCCCCGTATGACGGGGGAGGCAACTGAGGAGGAACTGATCTAAGCCGCCGGTTCCCCGCCGGGCGGGCGGCGAAAGCCGATCGAGAGGCGGTTGTAGGTATTGATCACGCCGATCGCGAGGGTGAGGTCGGAGATTTCCTTGGGCTGGAACTGGGCCGACACCGCGGCGAAAGCCTCGTCGGGCGCATGGGTCTCCGAAATCAGCGTGACGGCTTCGGCCCACTGCAGGGCGGCCTTCTCCTGGTCGGTGAAGATGTCGCCCGCTTCGCGCCACGCCGACACCAGCATCATCTTTTCCACCGCAATGCCGCCCTTCAGGAGGTCGCGTGAATGCATGTCGATGCAATAGGCGCAGCCGTTGATCTGTGAGGCGCGCAGGAACACCAGGTCGATCAGCACCTTGGGCAGGCCCGAGTTCACGATGTAGGTGTAGACGCCGCCCAAAGCGCGCAGGCCGGGCGTCGAAAGCTTCTGGTAGTCGATACGCTGGGTCATGGGAGGGGCTTCCTTCACCGGCGGCCAGGGGTTGTCAGCGTCGTCTCGTTCGCGTCGACCACGAACACATGATGCCCCTTGACGAGGGCCGCGCCAATTCTTAAAACTTAACTCCATGGTTAACTATCAAAACGCTATCCTCGATCGCACCTTCGCCGCCCTGGCCGATCCGACCCGACGCGCCCTGCTGGCGCGGCTCGACGAGGAGGACGGCATTTCAGTGAGCGAGCTCGCCCGGCCCTTCCCGGTGTCGCTGCCGGCCATCATGAAGCATCTCGACGTGCTGTCCGATGCAGGGCTGATCGCCCGCACCAAGTCCGGCCGGACCGTGACCTGCCAACTCAAGGCCGCACCGATGGAGCAAGCGATGAACTGGCTCGCCCGTTACGAACGCTACTGGACCGAGCAGCTCGACCGCCTTGCCGCTTTTCTGGAGGAAGATTCATGGCAACCAAGCCCAGCCTCGCCCTCAAGCGCCGCTTCAAGGCGCCGCCGGCGCAGCTCTACCAAGCCTGGACGCAGCCGGAAAAAATGATCCGCTGGTGGGGCGTCACCGGCCACGACAAGACGCCCATCGCCGAGACCGACCTGCGCGTCGGCGGCCGCTTCCACGTGCAGTTCTGGACGCCCGACGGCGCGCACCAGAGCGTGAGCGGCGTCTATCGCGAGGTCGTGCCCGACCGCAAGCTGGTCTTCTCGTGGGCCTGGCAGAGCACGCCCGAGCGCGAATCGCAGGTCACGATCGATCTCAAGCCCGACGATGACGGCACGATCCTGACGCTGACGCACGAGCAGTTCTTCAATGAGACGGCGCGCGACGACCACAGGCGCGGCTGGACCGTGGCGCTCGACAATCTGGAGAAGATCTACGGATGAACCTCGACACCTATCGCACGCCCGTAGCCATGAGCGACGCCGGCCGCCAGGCGCGGCTGTTCGACGGCCTGCCGCACGATGTCGGCGGGCTCGCACAGGTCGTCCAGGGGCTGATGGTGCACGAGCACATCGCGCCCGCCTACGGGCTCACGCTCAGCCCCGAGCAGCACGCCCAGGCACATCTCCGATCGGTCGAAAAGATCCTCGAGGCCATCGCCGCGCAGGACAGGAAACCGTTGCCGGTCGCCCGGCCGGCCGGCGAGCGCGTCGTCGGCGTCTGCCGTCACTTCACCCTGCTGCATGTCGCCATGCTGCGCGCCCAGGGCGTGGCGGCGCGGGCGCGTTGCGGCTTCGGCGCCTACTTCGTGGAGAGGATGTTCATCGACCATTGGGTGACGGAATACTGGAACGAAGCACAGAAGCGCTGGGTGCTGGTCGATGCCCAACTCGACGGCCGACAGCGCGAGCTGTTCAAGATCGGTTTCGATCCGCTCGACGTGCCACGCGATCAGTTCCTGGTCGCCGGACGGGCTTGGAAGCTCTGCCGCGCCGGCAAGGCCGACCCCGACAGCTTCGCCATCCTCGACATGCACGGCCGGTGGCTCATCGCCGGCAACGTCATCCGCGACGTGGCCGCCCTCAACAACCACGAAATGCTGCCGTGGGATGTGTGGGGCGCCATGGCCCGCAACGATGCGGAGCTCGACCTGCCCCTCATCGATCGCCTGGCCGAGCTCTCGCACGCGCCCGACGAGCATCCCGCCGAGTTGCAGGCCGCCTACGAAGACCGGCGCATCGCCGTTCCCGGCACGGTGTTCAACGCCGTGCTCAACCGTCCCGATCCGGTCCATTGAGGGCCCGTTCACTGAAAGGAGCCGATCATGCAAGCGCACAACACCGTCTCCCGCGACGAATGGCTAAAGGCTCGCCGAGACCTGCTCGCCAAGGAAAAGGCTCATCTCAAGGCGCATGATGCGCTCGCCCGCGAGCGCCGCGCCCTGCCCTGGGTCAAAGTCGAAAAGGACTATGTGTTCGACGGGCCGAACGGCAAGGAGACGCTCAGCGACCTGTTCGCCGGCCGCAGCCAGCTCATCGTCAAGCACTTCATGCTGGGCCCGGACTGGCAGGAAGGCTGCGTCGGCTGCTCGTTCGGCGCCGACCAGCTCGAGGGCTCACTGGTCCACCTGGTCAACCACGACGTGATGCTGGTCGCGATCTCGCGGGCGCCCTACCCGAAGATCGCGGCCTTCCACAGGCGCATGGGCTGGCCCTTCAAGTGGGTGTCGTCCAACGGCAACGACTTCAATTTCGACTACCACGTCTCCTTCACCGAGGCCGACAAGGCCAAGGGCAAGGTATTCTACAATTTCGAGGAACAGCCCTACATGAGCGACGAGCTGCCCGGATTCAGCGTCTTCACCAAGGATGAGTCGGGCCAGATTTTCCATACATATTCGGTATTTGCCCGCGGTACCGAAGACGTCGGCACGGTCTACGGTTTCCTCGATATCACGCCCAAGGGCCGCAACGAGCCGCCCGGCACCAACCTGTCCCACTGGGTCCGCCACCACGACAAATATGAGGAAAAAGCCGATAAATCCCGCTGCCACGGGTGACCCAGATCGGTGTAAGCTTGGGGCCTGCAGAGGAGAAACCGATGCCCGCACTCTCGCTTGACCACTGGAATGTCTACTGCAAGGACCTCAAGGCCACCGTGCGCTTCTACGAGCGCTATGTCGGTCTGACAGATGGCGACCGTCCGCCCTTCAACTTCCCCGGCGCTTGGCTCTATGCCGGCGAGAAGCCGATCCTCCATCTGGTGTCGGAGACCGGCCGCAAGGATCACGGCGGTGGCGCGATCGACCATGTCGCGATCAACTGCGCCGACATCCGCGGCACCATCGACCAGCTCAAGAAGGACAAGATGCCGTTCGAGGTCCGGAAAGTACCGGCGCGGCCCTTGCAGCAGGTCTTCGTGCACGATCCCGACGGCATCATGATCGAGCTCAATTTCTGGCACGAAGCCGACGTGCCGGAAATCGACAAGTCGGATGCCCTGCCGGGAGCGAAGGCCAAGAAGAAGCCGGCCGCTTCGAAGAAGCAGCTGGTCGGCGCCAAGTAGTTTGCTGGGAGCGCGCCACTCCGTGGCGCTCTTCTCATGCTCATTTGGACCGCGGGCCTCTGGCCCGCTCATGATCCTTGCTGGGAGCGCGCCACTCCAGTGGCGCGTCTTCGTGGATCACACAACCCATGAGCGCCACTGGAGTGGCGCGCTCCCAGCAAAGACTCAGTCGATCGTCGGCGTCGTGCCAAGCCGCGCACAGTAGTCATCCGGCAGAAGATCCCGGCCAGCCAGCAAATGGCCGAGGTAGTCGCGGGTTGGTCGCAGCTCGTCGCCGACCAAAAGCGCCACATAGGTGATCGCTTCCATCATTTGGCCAGTGTCGGCTCGCACGACCGGCACGAGGCGCCGCTCATAGTGCCCGCCAGTCACGCCCTCATAGCGATCGAGGATCTCGAAACCTCTCGCCGGCAGCAGGTTCAGCGTGCCATGCACCACCTCGCCCGCAGCCGGCACGATATTGCCCACGCTGGCGCCCAACGGCGCCCGGGCACGCTTGTTGAAAGCGAGCCGCCAGCCGTCGAGCCGGCCGGCGATGCGCTCGCCCCTGGGAACGCCTTCAGGCTGCAGCCGCTCCTCGAACAGACGCACGGCGTTCATGTTGGAGCCGTAGGCGAAGTACCAGTTCATGCCACCCGCCAGACCCGCACCGCCTTGTCGTAACCGCGGATCGCGAGCGGGCCGAGATCGGTCGCACCGTCCACGCCGAGCGTCGCCTCGTGCATGGAGCTCGAGATGAGAAGCTTTGCGCCGGTCTCCTTGGTCAGCTGCTCGAGGCGCGCGGCGAGGTTCACGGTGTCGCCGATCACCGTGTATTCCTTGCGCTGCGGCGAGCCCACGGTGCCGGTCACCGCATCGCCGATGTGGATGCCGATGCCGACACGCAGGACATTGTCGGGCCGCGCCTTGTTCCAGGCATCGACCGCGTCCAGCATGTCGCGCCCGGCGGCCAGCGCATGCACAGCAGCCTTCGGGTCCTCGAGCGGCGCGCCGAACAGGGCGAGGAAGCCATCGCCCAGGAACTTGTTGATGATGCCGTTGTGGCGGTCGACGATCTCGACCATGTCGGCAAAGAAGTCGTTCAGCAGGGCCACCGTCGCGTCGGCAGCGCGCACGCGCGACATGGCGGTGAAGCCCCGGATGTCGAGGAACAGCACGCAGACCCGGCGCATCTCGCTGGGAGGGTCGGTCAGCGTGGCGAGCAGGCGATCGACCACGGCCGGCGAGACGTGCTGGCCGAACAGGTTGGTGACCCTGTCGCGTGCCGCCGCTGCCGCCACCGACGTTTCGAACTGGCGGCGCAGGCTGCCGGCAACGACGCCCGCAATGATGCCGCACGCCAGCACCACGATGCTGCGGCTGAGATTGTAGGTCAGCGCCTGCGCCGGCACCTCGGAAAACGGCTCGATCGGCAACAGCCAGGCAGCCAGCGCCAGCAGTTGCACGGCGGCGACGGCGCCGGTCCACACTGACAGCCAGAAATCGAGCCGCAGCGTCGACAGCAGGATGAACACGAAATAGAGCATCGGCGGCCAGAAGCCCAGTACCGTCGCCATGTCCATGTGATGGCTGAGCTCGAAGATGACCACGCTCGGCAGGCTGGTCTCGATCAGGGCATTGGCGAAGCGTGCGATGCGCGGGAAATCCGTGCCCTGGGCGGCGCGCCAGCGCAGGACGAACAGCACCACCCATTCGTACAGGACGAAGGGCCCGATGGCGGCCAGCGGCTCCCAGCCGGCGATGCCGCCTCGGAACATGCGCCGGGTGAACTCGGGGAAGAAATTGGCGGCGATCAGGGTGACGGCGAGCAGGACGGAAAGAACGATGGCCAACATCCGCACGCGCTGGATCTCACTGCGCATGATCTCGCGCCGCAATTCATTGGCGTAGCCGTCGGGGGGTGCTTCAGCCATCGCGGCCGCAGACTAGCCAGCCGGCGCAGGCTCCACAACGGCGGGTGGGGGTGCTAGGAACGCACCATGCCGCTCAAAGAGATCGCGCGCGAACTGCAGGGCAAGGCCGCCAACCTCGCCCTGCGCATGCCGATCGCCTGGGTCAATATCCTGGCCGGGCCGCCGGTGACGGTGGATGGCCGCACCCTGGACGGCCGCGCCCAGTGGTTCCTGCAATTGCTGGCGCGCAGCGGCCAGCGGCCGATCGAGACCAAGAGCGTGGCCGAGGCGCGCGCCGAGATCGACGCCTTCCTGCCGCTGATGGCGGGCAAGCCGCTGCCGGTCGGCGAGATCGTCGACCGCTTGATCGAGGGACCGGCAGGCCGGCTGCGCATCCGCTTCTACCGCCCGGCCGGCAGCGTGGCGCGCCTGTTGCCGACCATCCTCTATTTCCACGGCGGCGGCTGGACGATCGGCAGTCTCGAAGCCTACGACCTGCCCTGCCGCTTCTTCGCGGCGCGCACCGGCTGCGCGCTCGTCGCCGTCGACTATCGCCTGGCGCCCGAGCACAAATTCCCGGCCGCCATCGACGACGCCATCGCCGCCTATCGCTGGCTCGCGGCCGAGGCGATCGGCCTCGGCATCGATCCGGCGCGCATCGTGGTTGCGGGCGATGCGGCCGGCGGCAACATTGCCGCCGTCATCGCCCGCCTGTTGCGCGCGGAGGCGCGGCCGCCCTGCCTGCAATGGCTGATCTATCCTGTCACCGACCTCCGCATGGACAGCGCCTCCTATGTGAGCTGCGGCACCGGCTTCCTGCCCACCCGCGCCGGCATGGAGTGGGCGCGCGACCACTACCTCAACGATCCTGGCGAGGTGGACGATCCCCGTGTCTCGCCGCTCAAAGCCGACGATCTGTCGGGGCTGCCGCCGGCGCTGATCTATACGGCGGGCTTCGACCCGTTGCGCGACGAAGGCCAGGCCTATGCCGACCGCCTGTCGGCAGCCGGCGTTAAGGCCATCCATCGCGAGTTCGAATCGCTGATCCATGGCTTTGCCGGCATGCGCGGCGCGTTGCAGGCGGCGGCGCGGGCGATGGACGACATGGTGGCGGGCCTGCGCCACGAACTGGCCCAATTGGGACGTTGAGCATGGACGACGAAGCCGAAGTCACGACGGAGCAGCGCGAGCGGTCAGGCCGGCGCGAGCAGAACAAGGCGGAGAACCGCACCGCGCTCCTGAAGGCGGCGCGCGCTGTGTTCGCCGAGATGGGCTATGGCGCCGCCAGCGTGCGCGACATCGTGCGGCGCACCGATCTGGCGTCGGGCACCTTCTATAACTACTTCAAGGACAAGGACGAGATCTTCGAGGCCGTGGTCGGCGAGCTGACCGGCGAGCTTTTGAAGCGCCATCGCGAGGGGCGGGCCAGGGCCACGACGGCGGAGGAGTTCTTCCGCCGCCACTACTCCGTCTATTTCGAGTTCGTGGTCGAGGATCCCGAGCTGCTGGCGCTGGCGCGCAAGAATTTCACCGCCATCCGCACCTTGTTCGACAAGCCCGACGTGCGCGCGCTGGCCCTGGCGCTGAACGAGGACATCCGCGCGGCGCGCACCCAGGGCATCCTGCCCAATGTCGACGTGTCCTACCTCGCCGCCTCGATGGCCGGCATCGCCTTCGAGATCTCGATGGTCATGGTCGCGCGCGACCCGGTCGATCCCGCCGCCGCCGCCGAGTTCGCCACCCGCCTGATGATGGGCGGGCTCGACAACGTGCCGCGGCGATAACTCCTTCCTCCCCAGCTTCGCTGGGGAGGTGTCGCGCAGCGACGGAGGGGTCATGAGCAACAGTACGGCTGCTCATGACCCCTCCGCCCGCTACGCGGGCACCTCCCCGTCGCGGAATCCGCGAAGCGGAGGAAAGAACTTACGCCCCCTGCACGATCGGATTGCGCAGCACGCCGATCTTCTCGATCTCGACCTCGCAGACGTCGCCCGGCTTCAGCCAGGGCTGCGGGGTGCGCGCCACGGCCACGCCCGAGGGTGTGCCGGTGATGATGATGTCGCCCGGATCGAGCGTCATGACCTTGCTGAGCTCGTGCACCAGGGTCGGCACGTCGAAGATCAGGTCGTCGGTGTTGCTGTCCTGCATGACCTCGCCGTTGACGCGGGTCATGATGCGCAGCGGCGCGGCACCCGGCGGCAGCTCGTCGGACGTCACGATGTCGGGGCCGAAGCCGCCGGTGCCGTCGAAGTTCTTGCCCAGCGTGAACTGGCCGCCCGACTTTCTCTGCCAGTCGCGCACCGAGCCGTCATTGAAGCAGGCGTAGCCGGCGATCACGCCCAGCGCCTTCTCCTTGGGCACGTTGCGACATTTCCTGCCGATCACGATGGTGAGCTCGGCTTCCCAGTCGAGCTGATCGGAGTGGCTGGGGCGCGGCATCTTGCCGTTGTGCGGCACCAGCGTGTTGTCGAAGCGGCAGAACACCACCGGATAGTCCGGGATCGGGTTGCCGGTCTCCTCGGCATGCTTGCGGTAGTTGAGGCCGATGCACAGGATCTTGCCCGGGTTGGGGATCGGTGGCAGGTATTTGGCCGACTTTTCCGACACCGTGGCGCCGGCTTTGGGCTTGGCGCAGGCCTTGGTGACCTCCGCCTGGACCTTCTTGCCGCCGGCCAGGATTTCCACGACGGATTTAGGCCCGCGCGGCATCTGCTTGGAAAGATCGACGATCTTGCCGTTGCCCATTTTGACACCGACGGCCGGCTTGCCGCCGCTCACGATTGTGCAAAGACGCATTTTATCCCCCCTCGAAAGTCGCCAAAAACGGCCGCGCGTAAACTCCTCCGTCTGTAACGGGCGGTCAAGCGCGACACGCTGGAACGCGCTTTACCGCGATCAAGCGGCTAAGATCGCGGCATGCGTTTCCCCCTTGCACTCGCTCTGCTCCTCCTTGCCTCGCCGGCTTCCGCCCAGCTTGTGGTGCCGCTCACCACGCCCGATGGCCGGGTCGCCTGCGTCCAGGGCATGACCGGCATTGGCCGGCCGCCGGACTGGCAGGCCGTCGCCGATCCCGAGGGCCCGGACGGCTGGGCCCTGTCGGAAATGGCCCGCGATCCGACCGATCTGCGCTTCCCGCTGTGCATTTCCGAGCAGGCGGTGACGCGGGACGTCGACGCCACGCTGCGCTTCAAGCCGCTCTCCGGCACGCGGGCCAGGGTCGCTGGCCTGCTGTTCCGGGCACAAAGCGCCAGCGACTATTACGTCGTGCGCGCCGACGCGCTCGACAACTCGGTGCGCTTCTATCGCATGGAAAAGGGCAAGCGCAGCCAGATCGCCGGCAAGGAAACGCTGGTCGAGTCCGACAAGTGGCATTCGCTGCGGGTGATCGCTTCCAACGAGAGCTTTGAGGTGTCGCTCGACGGCAAGGTGCTGTTCAGCGCCCGCGACCGCTCCCTGCCCCAGCCCGGCGCCATGGGCGTCTGGAGCCAGGCCGACAGCGTCACCCACTATGGCTCCCTGCTGGTCGGACCGGTCATGCGATAAGTCGGTGCACCTCATGCAGATCGAGCACGATATGCGTACATAGCGCCCGTATTTCTTCCGTTGGCGGCAAGAGATCGGGAACCATGATCGTCATCATGCCGGCAGCAGATGCGGCGCGGACGCCATTGTGGGAATCCTCCAGGGCCAGGCAAAGCTCCGGCGCCACACCCAACTGCTCGGCAGCCTTCAGGAAGGGATCGGGCGCGGGCTTGTGGCGGGCGTAGTCGCCGTGCGCCACGATCTGGTGGAACCGGCCGACGAGGTCGTGGGCTTCCAGGTGACGCTGAACGGTGGGGCGTGAAGACGTCGTGGCGATGGCTCTCGGCAGGCCGAGCCTGTCGAGCAGGTCGAGGAACTCCAGCGCACCGGGCTTCAACAGCCGCTCCCGCTCGACCAGCTCACTGAAGATCCGCCTCGCCCCTTCTCGCAGATCCTCGGCCGCGAAAGTCGCACCATATCGGTCGAGGAGGAGGCCGCGGATGACGGTCCAGGGAGATCCAACGGTGGTGCGATGGAAAGCCGAGTCCAGTTCGTAGCCGAGCTCGGCCGCCGCCGAGATGGCTGCTTGCTCGTAGAGCCTCTCGGTGTCGAACAACAGGCCGTCCATGTCGAAGACAACGGCCGACGGAGGACGTGGAAGTCTCATGGTTCGCCCCGGCGACGTGCCGCAATCAGGGCTTGCGCCAGCTCGACGAAGCCCGCGCCCGAGCGCGCCGCGGTGATCCAGCGCGGCAGGTGGTCCATGTCGGCCGCGAAATCGCGCACGTTGGCCACGCCCACGGCATTGGGAAAGAAGCCGAACATCGGCGCATCGTTGGGCGAATCGCCCGAGAAGACGTAGCGCGGGCGCGCCGCCTCGAGATCGACCCCGAACAGCTCGTGCATCATCAGACGGCTGGTGGTGAGCTTGTCGTAATCGCCGAACCAGCCGTTGACGTGGATCGAGCTCACCTTGGCGTGCGCGCCGTGCGCCTCGAAGATCTTCACGATATGGGCGATCTCGGCGTGCGGCAGCGCCGGCACGTCCTCGCAGAAATCGATGGCGAGATCGGCCACGCGATAGGGCTGGTCGGAGGCGATGCCCGCGCCGGGCACGTCGCGCAGCACCTGGGCGCGCACCGCTTCCAGCCGGCGCCGGCCCTCCGCCCGCTCGGCCGCGCTCTGCACGAAGCGCGTCCGCAGCCTGCGCTCCTTGTCGTCGTGCCACATCCAGAAGGCGCCGTTCTCGCCCACCACGGCGTCGACCGGCCAGAAGCGGGCGATGTGATCGCACCAGCCGGCCGGCCGGCCGGTCACCGGCACGACGCAGAATCCCGCCTTTTTCAGCGCCTCCATCGCAGCGTAGGCTTCGGCGGTGAGCCGGCTCTGGGTGGAAACGGTCTCGTCGATGTCGGTCAGCACGCCTTCGATGGCGGCCAGGGTCTCACGCGGGCAGTCGGCCAGCGGTATCATGGTCGGGTGCATGGTGAGACACTTCTAACATGGCGTCGCCGGCCCTTCGGGGCTAAAAGCCCGCACATGATTCCCCGCTATTCCCGGCCGCAGATGGCGGCCATCTGGGCCCCCGAAAACCGCTTTCGCATCTGGTTCGAAATCGAGGCGCACGCCTGCGACGCCATGGCCGAGCTGGGGATCATTCCCAAGGACGCCGCCCAGGCGATCTGGGACGGCGGCAAGAAGGCGATGGCGGCGCTCAAGGCCGAACCCGCGGCCAATGTCGAGAAGATCGACGCCATCGAGCGGGTGACCAAGCACGACGTGATCGCCTTCCTGACCTGGCTGGGCGCGTTCATCGGGCCGCAGTCGCGCTTCGTGCACCAGGGCATGACCTCGTCGGACGTGCTCGACACCAGTTTCGCCGTCCAGCTCACCCAGGCGGCGGATATCCTGATCACCGACGTCGACCGGCTGCTGGCGGCGCTGAAGAAGCGCGCGCTGGAGCACAAGGACACGCTCACCATCGGCCGCAGCCACGGCATCCATGCCGAGCCCACGACCTTCGGCGTCAAGCTGGCCGGCCACTACGCCGCTTTCGCCCGCAACCGCGCCCGGCTGGTGGCGGCGCGCGCCGAGATCGCGACCTGCGCCATCTCGGGCCCCGTCGGCACTTTCGCCAACGTCGATCCCCGGATCGAGGAGCATGTCGCCCGCAAGCTCGGGCTGGCGGTCGAGCCGGTCTCGACGCAGGTCATCCCGCGCGACCGTCACGCCGCCTTCTTCGCAGCCCTCGCCGTCGTCGCGTCTTCGGTTGAGAACCTCGCCACCGAGATCCGCCACCTGCAGCGCACCGAAGTGCGCGAGGCCGAGGAGTTCTTCTCCGCGGGGCAGAAAGGCAGCTCCTCGATGCCGCACA